>Ga0310691_10008552_pt1 | contig 10472 bp, 6 predicted proteins | sample 176DNAGHGlowgp2_FD_203887 | JGI IMG/M metagenome (GOLD analysis project Ga0310691, IMG submission 203887) | Sheep rumen microbial communities from Palmerston North, Manawatu-Wanganui, New Zealand - 1766 DNA GHGlow gp2 (v2) (version 2) | ecosystem: Host-associated > Mammals > Digestive system >... | reverse complement strand
CATCGTTTGGCTCGAAGATAAGGCCGTTGCAAGCAATGGAAACGAGCTTACGCATTCTTAACAAGAGTCTGCGAACAGCAATTCTTGTAAGCATTGCATCACCTTCTTGTAGGTTCTTCTGACCCCAAATCTTAACACCATCCGAAGCAAATGTCTTAACTGGGTTAATTCTTCCCTCATACAAGGTATCCTCATCAGCAAGCTTTGTAATATAGTGTGCACGAACGCAGTTTACGTCACCACGAGTGATACCAGCAGGAGCAAACCAAGGATAAGTAGTGTTGTCCGTTATAGCCATATTCCTTACAACGTCCTTTGTAGGAGGAAGCAAGATATATTGGTTATTATCTTGGTCTTGATACTTAACCCAAGGATAGTATGTGCAAGTGTAGTTAGACTCGATGTCTGTAGCGTCAAGTTCATCTACAATATCTTGTGGAGTATACATATCCTCAACTGCATCGCTAGCGCCAAATGGCTTATCAGGAAGTGTTGCCACATAAATAGCATCTGCACGCTCCTCTTCAATCATTTCGATAATTTCTTCTGATAGAAGCTTGTCGTTGATGAGGTCGATACCTGGGGTTGCAAATACGTTAACATCAATTGACTCTGGGTTAGCAAACTGTCTTGCTGCTGCAAGGTAAGCATAGAAGTCAGATGTGATGCCTTGTTGGTTCAAACCAAGAGCTTCAGCATCCTTAATCCTATCAAATGCACTGCCTAGACCATTTGCAGAGTTAATACGACCATTGTAACGTCTTATGTTAAACTCATCAGAAGTTGTACGAGAAGTACGATATACATCCCAACCGTCGAAACCTCCATAGAAGTAAGCAGTGAACTTACGTAAACCTACATTAGAATAGATGGTTTCCTCCATATCCTTCTCAGGAGCAATCACAGGTGTGTCTGGCTTCAAGCTAGTAATGTTGTTAACAGAAACAGCATCAAACTTATAACCCTCTTCACCATCAACAGTAACCGTTATACCGCTATCCTCTTTGTCGTAATTATATTGGTCAAGTCTACTATCAAGATGGAAACCTTGTGTTACATAGTCTGGACCTTCAGTATATGCTTCAACTCCCTTATATGTGAACATATCAATGTCAACGCCAGTGATATCAGAAAGTCCAAAGTATTGACGTTTAACCTTTATGTCATCATCAACAGAAGCATTGTACTTGATGAGTGGAGCCTTTACGTTTGTGTGGGCTTTGCCAGCAATTTGCACACCTCCAAATTGGGTGATAGGATAACCTAAGAAACCAGCTGGGACTGAATTCCTCGTAGCAAGCGTTTCATTAACCTCTACTGTGATATACTTAGATTTAACTTCATAAGTACCGTCAAATGAGCCAATCTTATAGGCGATATAGTTTGCATCGCCAGGAACCAACGTACACTTTGTGAACGTCTCGTATGCCTTTATTGCTGCGTCTGTGTCATTAATGTCACGAACATAAACGTCAAATGTTCCTTCGTCTGGCCTTACATTTGCAATAGAAACCTTAATCTCATTGTTTGACGTATTACCGTCCGAAATAGTGTGGAATCTGAATAGCCTCTTGACCTCCAATCTCTTAGCATCACCCTTAACGTCGGATACGAACCAAGGTGTAGAAGCATAGCGATATTGTTCCTTATAGTTATTCATATCACAAGTAACCGCAGAAAGACCATTATCTGTCAATCTCCAATATCTACCATCATTGTTAACCTTAACAATGGTTGACTTAGTATCGCTAGATAGCATATCTTGAGCAGAAACCTTAACTTCACTTCCCTCTGGTAAACCGCTTAATGTGTTAACATCATAATATGAATATAAGTAATGACGCTTGCCACTCTCGTCGGTATATTGCTTAACAGTATATATCTGTCCTTCCGTTGCAGAAGAAACAGATTCACCACTTACAGTGTCATCACTAAAGATAAGGTCGCTTAAAGGTCTGTTTGTCTTATAGTCATAACGTACAACCTTAATTGATGACAAGTCTGCCTCAAGGTTATTTGCCAAATATCTTTGTCCAACGAACTTCTTGGTTAGAGAAGCACTAGGAACTGTGATAAAGTCAGCAACTTCATTTAGAACGGTATAATCTTCACGATGGTAAGGAGTGTAGAATTCCATAGCTTGGTATACACCCTTAACTTTACTTTCATCAACTAACTGTTGGAAAGCAACATCATAAAGAGATTCTACGAAAACTGGGGCGTCGCCATTGAATGGGTCTGTACCCAAAACCTTAAGAATATACTCATTATCAGCTGGATTTAGAGAAACAACATACTCAAATGTTTCGCCACTATTGGTCTTTGTCCCAGTGAAACCACTTATTTTGAACTTACCATAGTTGTTAGCTGAAGATGGGAAATATTCACCGCCTTCGATTTCTTCATCACCAGCAGAGATGTAATTCTCAATACAAATATTACCTTGAGACGAAGATGGAACATAAGGCACTAGCTTAATAGCGTCTGCATTATATGACCTAGGACTCTTGCAATCGGAAAGTTCGTCTTCACCAACATAATATCTCAATACGTCATATGACTTAACACTACATTCACAGCCATCTGATGTAATATCACCACTCCACTTTTCATAGTGGCCCCTAGAACGTATTACTGCAATTGCCATACCATCAACATCAGCATTTCCTTCCTCTGCCTTAGCACGAATAACCCAAGCTGGGCCTGCATTATATCCGCTAAGACCTAGTACTCTACATACTTCTAGCTGATTTGATTCAGATAGATACGACTTTGCAATGTATGGTAATTCATACTTTGGATACTGGCTTCCTTGGAACTTCTCTGTGCTTGTTCCACCAAAAACATTCTGAAAATCACGCCAATTCTCTATTGCAATAGGTTGAAATGCTGGACCTTTCTTCGTTTCTCCAACAAGGCCTAATGTCGTAATTCCCAAACTTTTAACTGCATATGAAAGTTCAGTTTCAGAAGCATATACACCTGGGCTTACGTGCGTGTATCTTGCATTATCTGCCATTATTGTATCTTTTTTTAAAAATTATTTTTTTCAGTTTACTTGTTAATAAATACTAGAATAAACCTCATAAGTTCATTCATATTAATAAATTTTTTACTTACACTATATATTTTACTTGAAAAATTCTTTAATTTCTTCAGAGTTGACAATTTTTAAATATGTAGTGATATCATAATCAACATTTGTTTTAAGCATTGCTTCATTTTTAGACTTATCTTCTTCGGTAGAAGCTAACTTATTTGCCTCCTCTAGATATATGGATGTTATGAAGCCTATCTCTCTTAATTCTTTCTTTATGTCAATAAGAATAGAAAATGGAAGAGAAAGTTCTTTAGAATTATATCTTCGCTCTATCCTAAGAAGAACCTCTTCCATTGTTATTAAATCCTTTATACTAATCACTTTATATCATTTTATAAAAAAAATAGTGGTTAGACTACAACTTTTCAATGGTTAGCCAACGTCTATCACCTCTTCTGTTGGCTTTTCATCCAAAGAAACTTCAGCATCATCTTCATTATCAATCGATTCGTTTGGATTTTTTCCCTTCAGCGTCAATATAGCATCAACAAAATCGTTATCCTTCGATATTTTAACGAAAACATTATCGCCTTCATACAAGTTTGTTAATTCTTGTGGGTCTATATACTCCTCATTAACGCTTATTGCAAAGTCAAATATGTTATCAACCTCTATTTCATCTATTACAAGGTCACAATCCATTGTAAAGTTAATCTCATTGTCACAGCTAGGCAAATGTATATTAACTATTGTTGATAGCTTGTTAAACCTATCTTCTTGTTCTTCGATTTCAACCCTTCTTCCTTGCTTTGGTTCTTCCTCATTAAGCACCATCTTTAGCCTAGAGTCCAAATGCGTAACCTTAAAATCTTCTTCCCTTATTATATACGCCTTTAGTTTCATTTTGTATGTTTGGGAATAGTATTTACGGTCATCTATAGCATATTCAGACTCATCGGTTATGGATTCTAGAGTTAATGGCATTGGGTGCTGATTTGGGAAAACATAACATTGTATTGCCTTGAACTTATCATTTACAAGCATATTCATCTCGTTAATAAGTTCATACTTATTAGTTATTATTGTGAGTGAATAAACAAGGTCAACGGAAAACGGTTGCTTCATAGAATACATATCATAGGCTTGTAGGCCATTTTCTTGTAGGATTGGCACAATGAACATTGGATAGTCACGGTTGCCTGGAATATTAAAGTATGAACCTTGGCTAGTACCGTGTTCTGGGTTATTTTCTCTCGTTATTGCCTTGAAATTCATAAGAAGATTGCCAGTTTCGTCAAGATGATTCCAAGACTGCGCATATTCATTGATTCTCTGATTACTATACAATTTAAATGTTGGAAGCCTTTTACCATCAAACGATAAATCCAATTCCTTGTCAACCCATTCATTAACAGTTGCATCAATATCCTTTAACTCAACGGACAAAGGGAAGTTTGGAGCCTTGTCTAATATCAATTTTGACATATTAAGTCTCCTTTCCTTTCCAATGGAATAATGTCTATGCTTTATGTTATTTAATACCTTCTTTGGCTGCATTTAACAACTTTTAACTATAAATATTTGTTTAAATCAAAAATAAGATGTATCTTTGTAGTACAAACACATTAATAAATGTATAATGGATAAATTTGAACAATTCAAGTTGGCAGATAAACTGCACAATGTAAAAAACGACATTAGCACTTTCCTTGAAGGGGTGATATATGATGAAGATACCGATGTTGTAGACTATTTTCCATATGCAAACCCACATCTTGACATTGTAACTCGAATTAATGAGAAAGGACTTTTGTCGTTAATCACAAAAAAGGTGCAAATACCAAACGACATAGAAATATCAGTTGAGGAAGTGCCAATGTCTATTCCATTTCAAACTAACCTTCAATTCTTACATCTTTCAATCGTTTATAAGGACGAAACACTACAGAAAGAACTTGAAGATTATGATTGGGAAAAACAAACAGATTGTGGTGAACTTGTAGAACCAATGGATTGAAAAACAGCAACCTAGGAAAAGTCCTAGGTTGTTTTTGTTATAGCCTATTTGACCTCTCGGACTGCTTGTAGATTGTTGGGTCAATCGTTCCTAGTGTAAAGGCTAAAATGTTTGCAACACCCAACTGCTTTAACTTTAAGCAAAAGTCATCCATTGTTGCACCACTAGATATATTATCATCAAACACAACTATTGTCTTACCAGCCAATTTGCTTTGTATTCCATTATATTCTGGATTTATTTCAAACAACCCTTCAATTGCCCTTCTATCTTTATCATCCAACGATTTAATTTGCCAAGGTCTCATTCTTCCACTTGCATCTTTTGTTGGGTCAAGCCCTCTCTTACCTTTACGCATTGCTTCAATTTCTTTTTCTATCGCTTGCACCCTTTCTTGCTTGCCAATAAAATCTAATGATGGTCTACCTCTTTTTCTAGTTGCAATTGTTGCTGCAATCTCATCTCTAAGTCTATCCAATTCTCTTCTTTTATCTCGTATATCCTCATCACTATGCCATTTATTAACCCTAATTTGTAAATCGTGTATTTCTTTATCAGTCATTCCTAATTGTTTGGCATAATCAGTATTCACATATATACCCCTTACATTTTTAACAAGCATATCTGGTTTTAATATGATTCCAGAAGATTGTGGGTAATAAGATGATATTGTTTGTAACATTACTTTGTTGAACTCTGAAGATGATTGTGGGCACGTAAAATAATCTATGCTTGAATTTCCTATAAGATGCCTAATATACAATGCACTTCTCTTTAAAAAGTATTCAATTGTATTTGAATAATTCTCATTATCCGAATACCAAGTAACATCTTTTCCTTTTAAATCTTTTTGATGTTTTAATGCTTTATTGACACTCATATTTTTAATAGAATATAAATTATAGCATTTTACTTTACTTTTTGGAAGTTCCATAACATTAACTTTCAGCGTGTTATCGTTATTAAAAATGTTAGTGTCCGCATTTTCTTGGCTATTTGGCTTGAAACGATATGTACCATCTTTGTACAGTCTAAAACCCTCATTTTCAGAATTCTCAAATAACCTAATATATTGACCTTCTGTCAATCTTATAATCTTACCTTCTGTTTGATTGTCACCTACCTTTATATCATAAGACGCGCCCTCAAACAACCTTTTAAGTTGACTTCTGTTTATTTTGATAATTCTTCCTTCTCGCACATTGTCATTCACATATCTTATATTCTTAAAACCATTTTTATCAAAGTAATTGTATTGGTCTTCTGTGTTTACAAATATTTTCATCTTATAATTACAACCATAGAACGCAGAACCATCAATCTTTATGACACTCTCTGGGATGGTGATTGAGGTCAACCCTGAGCAATTTAAGAACGCACAATTACCAATCGAGGTCACTCCGTTTGGTATTGTGACGGAGGTTAGACTTGTACAACCATAGAATGCATAACCGCCAATCGAGGTCACGCTGTTGGGTATGGTGACGGATGTCAAGCTAGAGCAGCCTAAGAACAAATATTTGGAAATCGAGGTCACTCCGTTTGGTATTGTGACGGATGCTAGACTCGTGCAGACAAAGAATGCATTTTCGCCAATCTTGATGACACTCTCTGGGATGGTGATTGAGGTCAACCCTGAGCAAAATGAGAATGCAGAACCACCAATCTTGATGACACTCTCTGGAATTGTGATGGAGGTTAGACTTGTGCAACCATAGAATGCAGAATCACCAATCGAGTTAGCTCCGTTTGGGATTACGAAATTACCTTTCACTATTGTTTTAAGGCTTGATTGGCCTTCTTCAATTGCTTTAATTAGTTTTCCTTTAATTTCTTCCTCTGCCAATGGTTTAAATACATTAAAGAAGTTAACACCCAACAAGTTTGACAACTCTTGTGTAGTTAGAATGTTATCATTACCACCATTATCGTGATTCCATCTACAAGTTGATGTATTCAGTGAGCCGTCAGGGCACACACTTACCGCAATCATAGAGAGCCCATATTCATCTAATGGGGTATTTTTACCTTCCTTTTTTGTGATATTCTCAAAGCCTTGTTTTAAACAAAAGTAAAACACATTAAGCCCACCGGAGGTGTAAGAATCAAACATATTCTCATAGTGCGTAATACACCAACTTGTGTATTTGCCATATTGTTCTGCAACATTAAATGATTTTATTCTTACAATGGTATAATCACTATTTAAAGTATAGTTCTGTGACCCTAATGACTGTTTCTCAGCCTCCAAGTCACTTGATTCAACAGTTGCAAACCTTTTAACAAGTTCTTCAACGCTAAGGTTGTTCAAGTTTCTATCATATTCATTGATATGGGCATCAGACGCAACATATTTTAAGGTTTTGTTCAACTCCATTATGGTACGTCCGTCGGTAAGTTCTTGTTCACAGAACATACGAGTAACGCCCAATATGAACTTGCATTTTCCAAGCCTTACATTTGGAATATCTGTCTTAATCTTTCCGATTAAGCCCATTGCTTGGCTTTCGTCATATTTAAGTTTGTCATAAAGATAATGCTTTGCGGCAGCCATATTCTTGGTTTCTGCGCCTTCAGAGATAATATGTCTTGGCTTTTTACCTTCTGTTTGATATTTGTCTATCAGTTGATTTGAAACGTATTCCATATCACTTTCCTTTGGCGTATAATCTATTGGTTTGTCTTCTGTTTTATTACTAGAATTATTAGCCTTTCCTTGAGACTTTGATGTATAACCATAAGCGTTATCAAATGTAATAACATTATCCAATACTTCAGAAAATCTTGGTTTCTGTTCACGCATATTAATAACGCCACTGTTGGAGAAGAATTTTATTCCCCTCCATTCCAAATCATCTACCTTGTAGTGATGGCAAATTCTATTTATATGTTTTGGAAGTACCTTAACACCATATCTTCTAGTAAAATCCCTAGCCAATTCGTCGGTACTTATATATAATTTTCCGTTATGATAATGTTTCATTTTCCGTTAAATTCATTTATATCTACTTGTGCAGCCTCAATACTCCTATAAGCTGGATACAACCCAAACGTTGTATGAGCATTGTCATAATTATTTCTTCCATCGTTTGTGACAGTAAAATACTCCATATGAGTAGGAGTCACTTGAACACCAATATAGTCACCATTCTTAATATTACAGTTGTTTTCATCTAGAGTTGCTTGATAGATACCAAAGGTAAGCTTCCCTGTCTTTACGTATGTTCCTAGATTCTTTGACTTGTCATATGAAGATAACTCACCTTGTTCTATCTTGTAAAGCACGTGCAATTCAACTGGCGTTTTAAACACTATCTCATTGCTCCTTGATTCTTCATATATACTATCAAGGTTTGTCTTCTCAAGGTCAACTTCATACAATACTATTGTTTGGTTAACGTCTTGTTCAAGATAGTCCTTACCTATACCCATATCAAAATTGAACGACTCATCTGAATAGAATAAGTTGTTTCTATGGACTGGAACCCTCTTCACTGACTTCGTATTAAATGTAACGTTCTCCATTATGCCATATTATTCCTAGCCGTAAACTTATAGCAATTAGGGCAATAGTATAAACCTATAGATTGTGTCTCTGTTTTCTGCTCAACACCATTCTCGTCAAACACGTTTATCCTACCCCTACCTTTTGTACCTTCGCTTATAGACATTGCAAAATAAGCAGTACCATCACAATGGTCGCAAGGTATTTTCTCTTCCCAAGCGCCTTGACAAGAGTGTTTTCTACCCTTTTCACCTTTGTGAACTCGTATAGCCTCCATTAAAACGGCTTCTTGATTTTCATTAATATGTATTTTCATCGCTATATACAATATACGCCTATAAATACCATTTAACAAGGTATTTTGCTTGACTTTTTAGTATTTTTAATTATATTTTATAAGATGGCAAATAAATTAGAAAGCATATCAACAGCGCTTGAATCACTTAAGGATTACCACGGTAGCAACTCATACTTGGTAGGTCTTAAAAATCGTATTTTCGTATATGAAGGAAAACCTATGAGTGATTTTGAAAAAGAATACGTCTTAAGAAATCACAATAAAGAACCTATGTTAATAAACAAAACTGTGAAAATAAGTTCTTGGTACGGAGAAAAGAAGCAAGAGGATTGGGGGACGGAGTTTATTCCAGAGAAACTTCATATTAGCTACTATTTAGGAGACACAAAGGAATACTTTCACGTATATGTTAAATATAGGAAATCTCAAGAACGATATATTCCTATTTTTATACCAAAAAATGCTGTTTTAACCGACTTCCTATCAGAAAAATGGCAAGATAAGGAAATTGACTTTGGGAAATATAATAAACTTGGCGGTATTACGCTAAAAAAACACCAAGAAAATGCAATCAAGTTCCTTACGACAAGGAAAAAGGCTGTTTTGTCCACACAAATGGGTGGTGGTAAAACAATTTCTGCAATCGTAAGCGCATTAGAGGGTGGATATAATAAGGTGTTGGTGATATGTCCAGCGAGTCTGAAGACAAATTGGAAAAATGAAATTAAAAGATTCGTTAATGATGACAACATAACCATTGTTTCTGGTTCCGAATGGAATGAGGCGCGTTTTACCATCATAAATTATAACATTCTTAAAAATTTCTATGTTGTACCAAAAGAAACAAAGAGTTTTAAGGAAAAAGACTTTACTGAAGATGGTATTAAATGGTCTACTGTCAAAAAAACAGTAAAAACCAACTCTTATGATGTCGTTAAGTCTGCAATGTCAAACTCTCAGCTTTTTAAATCTAAATTTGACCTAATCATTATAGATGAGGCACATAGGTTGTCTAATAAATCTAGTGGGATGTACGAAATAGTAGATGACTTAATTAAAAGAAGTAATCCAGAAGGAATATTCGAACTAACTGGAACAATGGTTACAAACTCTCCTATAAATCTTTACAACATACTGAAACTTATAGGTGCCGATGTGACAAAAAACTGGGTTGATTACGTTAAGAAATACTGTGACGGAAAACAAATATTCAGAAACAGAAAGGAAAGGGATTACTATACTAATATTTTCTTGAAAAAAGTGGGAAAAAATACTTGGTATGACCTAAGTTTTGATGAAAAATCTAAACTTGACGAATATTTAAATAAAAATTGCAAGAAAATATGGTTAACGTCTGGTGCATCAAACCTTGATGAACTATCAGAAAGGATAAAACACCTTTATTATCGCAGCCTTAATGAAGAAGAGATAAAAGGAATAACAAAAAAAACCAAAATAATTGAATATGATTTAACAAAAAAAGAAGAAAACGAATATTCTACTGCTTGGGAAGATTATATTACAACGCACGAAGAAAAAGACCTTGATAAATTAATAAAAAATCATAAACTAATCGAAGGTTCTGTGTTTAGGCAGTTACTTGCTGATTATA
>Ga0310691_10008551_pt1 | contig 10473 bp, 6 predicted proteins | sample 176DNAGHGlowgp2_FD_203887 | JGI IMG/M metagenome (GOLD analysis project Ga0310691, IMG submission 203887) | Sheep rumen microbial communities from Palmerston North, Manawatu-Wanganui, New Zealand - 1766 DNA GHGlow gp2 (v2) (version 2) | ecosystem: Host-associated > Mammals > Digestive system >... | reverse complement strand
CATTCTGTTACTATTCCGACATGTCAATATTCGGTGCCTGCCGTATGTGCGTGGTCGAAGATGAAAGAGGCGGCATTGTTGCCTCATGCTCAACTCCTCCCAAGGATAAGATGAACATCAAGACCAACACTCCGAGACTTCATGAGTACCGTAAGACCATTCTTGAGCTTTTGCTTGCTTCTCACTGCCGTGACTGTACGGTCTGTGAAAAGAACGGTCGCTGCCGTCTTCAGATGCTGGCTGTCCGTTTCGGACTTACGGAGATAAGGTTTAAGAATAACCGTGAGGAAATGGAGATAGACGATTCTTCGGAATCGATAGTAAGAGATCCCGGAAAGTGCATACTGTGCGGTGACTGCGTGCGTATGTGCAACGAGGTTCAGAATGTGGGCGCGATAGATTTTGCGTACCGTGGCAGCAACATGCGTGTCATGCCCGCAATGGGACGTAAGATCGCCGAGACCGACTGTGTAAACTGCGGTCAGTGTGCTGCGGTATGTCCCACTGCAGCGATCCATGTAAAGAGTTCTCTAAAAGCCGCCTGGAAAGCACTTTACGATCCGAAGACAAGAGTTGTGGCCCAGGTTGCACCTGCGGTAAGGGTCGCACTCGGCGAGGAATTCGGACTTGAACCCGGTAAAAATACGATGGGACGTATTTTTGCGGCTTTAAGGATGCTGGGATTTGACAACGTATTCGATACTTCGGTGGGAGCCGACTTAACGGTTGTCGAAGAATCCGAAGAACTTATTAAAAAGCTTGAAAAAGGCGATGACAAATATCCCCTCTTTACATCCTGCTGTCCCGCATGGGTAAGATATGTGGAAACCAAGCATCCCGAGCTTCTTGACTATGTTTCATCCTGCAAATCTCCCATGGGAATGTTCGGGTCCGTTTTAAAGGAATATTACAAAAAGGCGGACAAAGAAGAAGGCTTAAAGACCGTATCCATAGCGATAATGCCCTGCGCCGCCAAGAAGTTTGAGATCACAAGAGAAGAACTTTCAAGAAACGGCATTAGAGATGTCGATATTGTCATCACAACATCGGAGCTTGCCAGAATGATCAAGGAAATAGGCATACAGTTTAATGAGATAGAGCCTCAGGGACCGGATATGCCGTTTTCGATAAGTTCGGGCGCCGGCACGATCTTCGGTACCACCGGCGGTGTTACGGAAGCAGCTCTTCGAAGAGTATCCAATGCCAAGACCAACGAAGATCTTAAGTCGATAGAATATCTCGGAATAAGAGGATTCGAAGGAGTCAAGACCGCCAAAGTTCCTTACGGGGACAAAGAACTTGATATCGCTGTCGTAAGCGGGCTCGGAAATGCCGAGAAACTTATACAGGCGATAGAATCAAGAGAACTTCACTTTGATTTTGTGGAAGTCATGGCTTGTCCTTTGGGATGTGTCGCAGGCGCCGGCCAGCCCTTCGTATACAGGGAAGGCAAGGAAAAGCGTGCCGCAGGTCTTTACAAGGCAGACCGTTCTTCGGTCATCAAATGTTCGGGTGACAACCCCGTGGTTGAAGATCTTTACCACGGAATTCTTAAAAATAAAGTACATGCTTTACTGCACAGGAGGTCCGAATGAGTGACGCATATCATGAGTGCATGGTAGCCGGCAAGACGCCGGGTTACATGATATTCTTAAAATTCTTTTTGATACTGATGATCGTATTTACCGGTTTTCTCGGTCTTACGATCATGCCGCTTATGATATTTGTGGCGGCGGGTCTAGGTGTCGGATTATATTTTGTGATCCTTCACAGCGATATCGAGTATGAGTATCTTTACCTTGACAAGGAGATCACGGTCGACAAGGTAATGCATAAGTCAAGGCGTAAGAGAGTGGGAGTTTATTCGGTTGACAAGATCGAGATAATGGCCCCCATGAACAGCTGGCATCTTGACTCCTACAAGAACCGTACGTTTAAGATCGTTGATCTTTCGAGCGGTATCATCAATCAGCCTGACAGAAGATACACATTCTATTATGACGGCACAGAGCAGGTAATTTTCGAGCCCGACGATACATTCGTAAAGATGGTAAGAAACATTGCACCACGTAAAATATTTAACGATTGACATACTTGTTTTTCTTTGTTAAATTATCTATCAATAAAAAGGCGGATCTCATATGGGCAATATGAAGGTCCGCTATTATTACAATAAAATATAACATAAAGGAGGAGTAAGAAGATGGGTCAGATAGTCAGCGAAGGAATCACATTTGATGATGTGCTCCTGGTTCCCAGTTATTCGGAGGTTGTCGGAAATCAGGTGGATGTAACAACTTATCTAACCAAGTCTATTAAGCTCAACATTCCCATGATGAGCGCAGGCATGGATACCGTAACAGAACACCGTATGGCGATCGCTATGGCGAGACAGGGCGGTATCGGTATCATTCACAAAAACATGTCTATTGAAAAGCAGGCCGAAGAGGTCGACAAGGTTAAACGTTCCGAAAACGGCGTAATCACGGATCCGTTTTCACTCTCTCCCGAACATACATTGGCAGATGCCGATGAACTGATGGGAAAATTCAGAATTTCAGGCGTACCGGTTACGGAAGGCCGTAAGCTGGTAGGTATCATCACAAACCGCGATCTTAAGTTCGAAACAGATTTCACCAAGAAGATTAAGGAATGCATGACTTCGGAAGGTCTTGTTACGGCCAAAGAAGGCATTACACTTGAAGAAGCCAAGGCTATACTTGCAAAAGCCCGCAAGGAAAAGCTTCCGATAGTTGACGACGATTTCAATCTAAAAGGTCTCATCACCATTAAAGATATAGAAAAAACCATCAAGTACCCCCTTGCGGCCAAGGATGAGCAGGGACGCCTCCTATGCGGAGCCGCACTCGGTATTACCGCAAACGTACTTGAAAGAGTTGAGGCACTTGTTGAGGCCAAGGTTGATGTTGTGGTACTTGACTCGGCACACGGTCATTCGGCCAATGTTATCAAGTGCGTTAAGATGATAAAAGAAAAATATCCCGACCTTCAGGTTATCGCGGGTAACGTTGCAACGGGTGAAGGCACAAAGGCTCTTATCGAAGCAGGTGCCGATGCCGTTAAAGTAGGTATCGGACCCGGTTCCATCTGTACCACACGTATCGTGGCAGGTATCGGTGTTCCCCAGATCTCAGCCATTATGGACTGCTATGCGGTTGCCGACAAATACGGTATTCCGATCATCGCAGACGGCGGTATCAAGTATTCGGGCGATATTACCAAGGCTATTGCCGCAGGCGGAAATGTCTGCATGATGGGTTCGATGTTTGCCGGATGCGACGAGGCTCCCGGCGAATTTGAACTCTTCCAGGGTCGTAAATACAAGGTTTACAGAGGCATGGGTTCGATCTCTGCAATGGAGAACGGCAGTAAGGACAGATACTTCCAGTCAAATGCCAAGAAACTCGTTCCCGAAGGCGTTGAAGGACGTGTGGCTTACAAGGGTTCGGTTGAAGATACGGTATTCCAGCTGATCGGCGGTTTAAGATCGGGTATGGGATATTGCGGATGCCCTACAATAGAGGATCTTAAAAAGAACGGTAAGTTCGTCAAGATCTCCGCAGCATCCTTAAAGGAATCGCATCCTCACGATATCCACATCACCAAGGAAGCGCCGAACTACTCTTCACAGTTGAATTAATAACATTATCCCGGTCATCAGACCTGAATTAAATTCAGGCCTGATAACCGGGATTTTTTGTCCGATTTAACAGATAAAAGCGGGATGTCGTGTTGTTTTTAAGGGTTGCTTATGATAAACTGATGCGTGGGGACGATTTTATTGGACGACTACTATTTTTAAGAAGGCTTAACGGGTGGATAATAACTGGCTGGATCTGGTAATCGTACATAGACTGGCGGCGCGCTTCTCAGATGTGGCGGGCCTTTATGCTTATGCTTTAAATAAGGACGGAGAGATCTTAACCGACATTACGGGAGACCCCGCAGAGTCATCAAGACTCCTTGATATTGTCGGAAGGGATACGCTTGACAATCTCTATCACAGAGTTTCTGATTCGGATATGGAGATCCAGGCGATCGAGGAGACCACCGTTCCCAATATACACATTGCGGCTACGGCACTTTTTGTAAACGATGAACCTGTGATCACATGGATAATAATAGGCGTTTTGTCGGATCCTGAATTACAGGGCGAAGGCTCTGTTGATATTTCGGGCTTTTCGAACGTTACCACAGCCGAAAAGTTTATGGATTCCGTTGATATCGCAAGAGATATCACAAGCCTTACGATATCTTCGAAACTTTCTCTTAAAAATGCCGAAGCGGAGTCGCTTCGCAGCAGATATTCGGAGGCCGAAGCCAAGAATTCGCTTAGGCGTCTTGAAGCCGTGTCCCAGATAGTTCAGCTCCTTGACGATGACGATGCCATCGAGACCGTTATGCGTGAATGCATGACACTTATCGGTGAGTATCTTGAAATATCATCGGCTCTTGTTGTAAGGACACGTCAGGGGCGCGATACGATGGACATATGTGCCGAATGGACCGGGAAGGGTTCGGTTTCTCTTGAAAGCAATTTCAAGGACCGCAAGGCGTTTTCTTTTGTAAAGGGTGACAAACCCGTGGTGGTCTCATACGATACTGACCTGACACCGGATCTTGCGGCCGATATGGCGTATCTTGGGATCAAGGCACTTGTGGTACTTCCCATACATCTTGTGGGCGGGTACGGAATGTACGCCTGCTTTATGGACAGGGCCAAGGATAAAAAGTGGGCGATCGAAGAGATCAAATTTTTGCACGATTCCTCGCACATCCTTCATTCCATAGTTACCAAGCGTATCCAGAAAAACTCGCTGGCGGGTTCCTATGCTTCTCTTGAATCGGTGCTTGATAATGTCGGAAGTGCTATATATGTAAGGGATGTAAACACCAACACACCCCTTTTCATGAACAGGATCTTAAAGAGCACATTCGCGACCGAGCTTCAGAACGGGACGCTGGATAAACTTTTTGACAGTGCGATACCGGTAAATCGCGGCAGCGGCATTTATGAGATCAATCATATCGACAGAAACCGCTGGTACGATCTGCATTACACATACATCAACTGGGTTGACGGCCGCAAAGTATCGCTTTGCGCCGCATATGACGTAACCGACAAAAAGACATATCAGCGCAGGATCGAACAGCAGGCATGCACAGACTTCTTAACGGGTCTTTACAACCGTATGTGCTGTGAAAGAGACCTTGCGATACATGTGGACTCGGCACGCCGCAACAATATAAAAGGTGCATTGCTCTATCTTGACCTTGATGATTTCAAACATATAAATGATGGTCTCGGACACCAGTACGGCGATGTTCTGTTAAAGGCCATTTCCCATTCACTTCAGAGAATTGACGGGATACAGAATACATGTTACAGAATGGGCGGCGACGAATTCGTTATAATCATTCCGCCCGAGAGTTATCCGCAGTTTGAGAATATCGTGGAGAGTATCAAGGATATCTTCAGCAAGCCCTGGTACTTAAAAGACGCCGATTATTACTGTACGATGAGTATGGGTATCGTGGAATTCCCCGAATCCGGTGAAAGTGTCCAGGAACTCATCAAAAAGGCCGATATTGCAATGTATGAGGCCAAGAAGGGCGGTAAAAACAGAGTAGCCCTTTATTCAGACAAGATAGTTTCTTCATCCAGCAAGCGTCTTGACATGGAAAAGAACATGCGTGACGCGATCAGCAATGAATTTAAAGAATTTAAGGTTTATTTCCAGCCCATCGTCGATATCATGCAGGACGGCAATCCCTGTATCGGTGCCGAGGCGCTCATCAGATGGAATTCGGCGGAACTCGGATTTATTGCACCGAGTGACTTTATACCGCTTGCCGAATATCTGGGACTCATCAATCCCATCGGTAACAACGTATTAAAAGAAGCGTGTCTTGCGGTGAAGAACTGGAATGAGAAAGGCCATCCCGAGTTTAAGGTAAACGTAAACCTTTCGGTCGTTCAGCTTTTGCAGACCGATATCGTGGATATCGTCAAAAAGACTATAGACGAAACGGGTGTCAATCCCAAAAACCTTACGCTTGAAGTTACGGAAAGTCTTGCGATCAACGATATGGAGCGTATGAAAAAGATACTTTCCCAGATCAAGACATTCGGTGTCAAGATCGCACTCGACGATTTCGGAACGGGATACAGTTCACTCAATCATATAAGAGAGATACCTTTTGATGTCATAAAGGTCGATCAGAGTTTCGTGCGCGACCTTGCGGATGATGCATATTCGCAGTCGTTCATCAAGATGGTTGCGGAACTTGCGGAAACGATCGGCGTAAACATCTGTGTTGAAGGTATCGAGACAAAAGAACAGTTTGACGTCCTTGGCGGCATGAAAGTTAAGATGGTCCAGGGTTATTACTTTGACAGACCGATGCCGCAGGATGATTTTGAAGCAAAATATGTTGTTTAGGAGGAATTATGGCAGACGGATTATTTTCGGGACTTGAATCATTCGGATTTTCGGGTCTTGGCGATGTGGATCTTTTCGCCGAAGAAAAAAAGAAACAGGAAGAGCCCAAAGAGACAAAGGTTGAGAAACCGGTAATAAGCGAAAAGGATTTCCTGCTTGACAAGACTGCCGAGTGTCCCGTATGTGACAGCAGGTTTAAATATCGCGCCGTTAAGGCTTCGGGCGCAAAACTTTTGGGAACCGACAACGACCTTCGCCCGAGACATGAAGGCATCGATGTTACAAAATATGATGTTATCATGTGTCCCATGTGCGGATATACCGCTCTTTCAAGATATTTCCCGGGGATACTTAATCTTCAGAAGCAGAAGATACGTGAAAAGATCAGCATGAACTTTAAGACACGTCCCGGCGCTCCCGAAACATATACTTATGACGAGGCGATTGAAAATTACAAGATGGCACTTCTAAATGCGGTCGTAAAAGGGGCAAAAGCAAGCGAAAAGGCATACATCTGCCTTAAGATGTCGTGGCTGTATCGCGGAAAAGCCGAGGAGATAACCGAAGCGGATCCCGAATACAAGAACATAAAGGCAATGGAGACCGAGTGTACTCAAAATGCCTACAACGGATTCACATCGGCGGTTGCCGCGGAAGACTTTCCCATGTGCGGAATGGATGAATCCACCATCAATTATCTGATCGCAAATCTTGCCTTTATGACCGGTCATCTCGATGTATCATCCAAGATGATCTCCACGATCCTTGCATCTGCGGCGGCTTCACCCCGTATCAAGGATAAGACAAGAGATCTCAAGGAAGAGATAGTAAAACAGTTAAAGCACAAGTAAAAACGGATGTTATTGGAGGCAACGCGTTTTAATATCTTGTGAAAAATGACGATTGACACATCCGCCTTCCGGTCATACCATTTTGGTGTAAGATCTATATGACTGACGGATAAGTGGAATCGACCACATGAAGTATAGATTATCAATGCCGACCGTCTGGGCGCCGAAAGGCCTCAGTGCGTCGGCATTTTTTATCACATTTCACAGGAGGGATCATATGAAAACTTATGAACTTGGCAATCTGCTTAAGTCAAACGCCTATCCCGGAAGGGGTATCGTGATCGGAAGAAGCGATGACGGTAAGAATGCGGTGATCGCGTATTTCATCATGGGCAGAAGCGAGAATTCCAGAAACCGTATATTTGTCGAGGACGGAGAAGGTATCCGTACACAGGCTTTTGATGAATCAAAAGTTTCGGATCCGAGTCTTATAATCTATGCACCGGTAAGAGTGTTCGGTTCACATACAATAGTTACGAACGGCGACCAGACAGATACCGTTTATGATGGTTTAAGGGCCGGCAAAAGTTTTGAAGCAGCTTTAAAAAGCCGCAAATATGAGCCCGACGATCCCAACTTCACACCCAGGATTTCGGGAATCCTTAACTTCGTTGACGATACTTTCGATTATGAGATGAGTATTTTAAAGAGCAATAACGGAGATCCCTCATGCTGCAACAGATATACCTTCTCATACGACAATCCCAAGATCGGCGAGGGCAGGTTCATTCATACCTATATGCATGACGACACTCCTCTTCCGAGTTTCGAAGGAGAGCCCGAGGTCATTAAGATAAGCGGAAACATCGATGAATTCACCGGATCGATATGGGAAGATCTTAATTTTGACAATAAAGTTTCACTCTTTGTAAGATTTGTCGATCTTGAGACCGGCAAATGGGAACAGAGGATAGTAAACAAACACGCCAACTAACGACTTTAGGAGAAAGACATGAACGAAATACAACTTAAATACGGATGTAACCCAAATCAGAAGCCTTCAAGGATCTTTATGGAAGACGGAAGCGATCTTCCGGTCGAGGTACTTAACGGCCGTCCCGGATATATCAATTTTCTGGATGCATTTAACGGCTGGCAGCTTGTAAGCGAACTTAAAAAGGCAACAGGCCTTCCCGCCGCAACAAGTTTCAAGCACGTTTCACCCGCAGGCGCCGCTGTCGGTCTTCCGCTTGATGAGACACTTGCAAAGATATACTGGGTGGACGATCAGGGAGACCTTTCACCCCTTGCTTGCGCTTACGCAAGGGCAAGAGGCGCGGACAGAATGTCTTCTTTCGGCGATTTCATTGCACTTTCCGACGAATGCGACGAAGATACCGCCAAGCTTATAAAACGTGAAGTTTCGGACGGTATCATTGCTCCCGGTTATACGGAGAAAGCGCTTGAACTCTTAAAAGCCAAAAAGAACGGTAATTACAATGTCATCAAGATAGATCCCTCTTATGTACCCGCTGCGATCGAAAGAAAGCAGGTTTACGGCATCACTTTCGAACAGGGCAGAAACGAACTTGACATAAACGGAGATCTTTTTGCAAACATCGTAACATCCAACAAAGACATTCCCGAAAATGCGCTGATCGACCTTAAGATCGCGCTCATAACGCTTAAGTATACACAGTCAAATTCGGTATGCTACGTAAAGGGCGGACAGGCCATCGGTATCGGTGCGGGACAGCAGTCGCGTATCCACTGTACCCGTCTTGCCGGACAGAAGGCCGACAACTGGTATTTAAGACAGTGCCCGAAGGTCCTTAACCTTGATTTTGTGGACGGACTCGGAAGAGCGGACAGAGACAACGCGATCGACGTCTACATCGGCGATGAGTACGAAGACGTGTTAAAAGAAGGCGAATGGCAGAAGCGTTTTAAGACAAAGCCCGAAGTTTTCACTCGTGAAGAAAAGAAAGCATGGCTTGAAGGAAACAAAGATGTTACACTCGGATCGGACGCATTTTTCCCGTTCTCGGATAACATCGAGCGCGCACGCAAGAGCGGTGTAAAGTATATCGCACAGCCCGGCGGATCGGTAAGAGACGATCTTGTTATCGAATGTGCCGACAAATACAACATGGTAATGGCATTTACCGGTATCCGCCTTTTCCATCACTAAGGAATCAGCAATCTGCAAAGCAGATTGCTGACCGCAATGCAGGGTTTAGTGCATTGCGGGGCCGGAGGCATTCCGCCGTAACCGAGGTATTTTCGAGGTTACGGAAGTACAATCCGGCGTAAACAACATAGGAATCAGCAAAACATTTAATTAACAGAATGGAGAGATTATGACAGAATATAAACCCGTAAAAGAAGGAAAAGTCCGTGAGATCTATGATGTCGGCGATGCACTCATACTTGTGGCTACCGACAGGATAAGCTGTTTTGACGTAATTCTTGACAATATCGTTACAAATAAGGGTACGGTACTTACCCAGATGTCAAAGTTCTGGTTTGAACTTACCAAAGATATCATGCCCAACCATATGATATCCACAGACGTTGAGGATATGCCCGAGTTTTTCAGGAACGACAAATTCAAAGGCAAGGCAATGCTTGTCAAAAAGCTTGATATGATACCCGTAGAATGTATCGTGCGCGGTTATATCACGGGATCGGGCTGGGCAAGTTACCAAAAGAACGGTACCGTCTGCGGTATCAGACTTCCCGAAGGACTTGTTGAATCGGACAAGCTTCCCGAGCCTATTTATACACCTTCCACGAAAGCAGAGATCGGTGATCATGACGAGAACATTTCTTTCGAACAAAGTATCGATCATCTTGAAAAATATTATCCCGGCAAGGGCAGAGAATATGCCGAAAAGATCAGGGATTACAGTATCGCGATCTACAAAAAATGTGCGGATTACGCACTTACCAAAGGTATCATAATCGCAGACACCAAGTTTGAGTTCGGTCTTGACAAGGAAGGAAACGTTGTTGTGGGCGATGAGATGCTGACTCCCGACAGTTCACGTTTCTGGCCTTTAAGCGAATATAAGCCCGGACAGAGCGAGCCTTCTTTTGACAAACAGTTTGCAAGAGACTGGTTAAAAGCAAACGAAGGTCACAACTGGAAACTCCCTCAGGATGTTGTTGATAAGACCATAGACAAATATTTAAGCTGTTATGAGATGCTCACCGGA
>Ga0310691_10008546_pt1 | contig 10475 bp, 9 predicted proteins | sample 176DNAGHGlowgp2_FD_203887 | JGI IMG/M metagenome (GOLD analysis project Ga0310691, IMG submission 203887) | Sheep rumen microbial communities from Palmerston North, Manawatu-Wanganui, New Zealand - 1766 DNA GHGlow gp2 (v2) (version 2) | ecosystem: Host-associated > Mammals > Digestive system >... | reverse complement strand
TGCGCATTCTTGTGCCATTGAGGGTAACTCGTTTACCGTCGACGATACACGTATTCTTCGTGAACAGGGAATGGCGATGATTCCCGTGGGGCGCTCGCTGTTGGAGTGTACTGAGATGGCTGACCATTTCCGTGCGTTCGACTATATGGTGAGCCATTTGAATCATCCGTTTGATGAGGCTCTATTGAAAGAGGTGAACCGTCTGGTGACAGAGCACACCATAGCCTATCGTGCCCAAGGTGCCATTGCAGGCGAGTATACCACTGAGGATATGGCTGCATGTGACACGGTATTTGGGGATCATGAGGAGTTGATAGCACGTGTTCCTAAGTTGATGGAGTCGACGCAACGGGCTCTTGATGACCGACAGCATCCTTTGATTGTTGCAGCTAAATGGCATGGATACTACGAATATCTGCATCCGTTCCGCGATGGTAATGGAAGAACGGGGCGTTTGCTTTCGAACTTTATCTTGTTGAAGGCAGGTCATCCGCTGTTGATTATCAAACTCGAAGACCGTTCGGAGTATATATCAGCTCTCAAGCAGATCAGGACTGAGGGAACAGACGAACATCTTGTAGCATTCTTCTTCAAGACAGCTATTAATCGCATGAAGAGTGAAATGGCCCAGAAGCGGAAGAATACATTGCCTACGATGTTCTTCTAACAATAAAATTCGCTAAAAGAAAATAATTCTCCATTTATTTTCATTTTTCGCCTCGAAATGCTGACTTCATTTTCCAAATGTGACCGCGTGGCCGCGTGGCCGCGTTACTGCGTTGACCATCAAATAATAATGTCTGTTCAAGTGGACTAGATGTCGACCATTGTGCCACTATAGGTTTGATGCGCTCTAAATCCGTAGTTCCTTCGTTCCTGGCTACGGCTCCACAAGCCTTGTGAAACCACTTTTTTTGAAAATTCTTCCTCAAATATTTGCAAAGTTCAGAAAAAGTCTCTATCTTTGCAGGTGTTCCACGCTGATGATATGCCGCAAGGCTTTTCGGATGGGTGGGATGACATACTGAAAAAAGGCGTTTGCTAAGCGCTTTGACTTTGACTGTGTAGAACTTCGCAACCTCTAACGAAATGTCAGATCAAACGCAACGGCAAATGTCCCGTGGGATGAATATATATAATTAAGGTATATATCATTCAGCGTGGGGCGTTTGCGTTGCTCGTTTCGACATTTCGGGCAATGCGAAGGCCTTACACAGTGGAGCGAGCGACAAAGCATCGGCTCCACGTTCTTTTTATGTGTGTCTGAACCTAAAACAAACATCTGCTAAGGCAGCCAAGCAGAATTATACAGATAGCTATGGCAGGACAAGGCCTTAAGTACAATGTAGACATTGTTATGTGTATTGATTGCACAGGAAGTATGGGTGATCTTCTTGACACCGTAAAATCAAATGCGTTAAAGTTTTATCCAGACCTTAAAGAAAGGTGTGATGCTAAGGGTAAGGAAATCTCAGAATTGCGTATTCGTGTTATTGGGTTCCGTGATTTCTATGCAGATGAAGCCAATGCCATTCAGGATTCTGGCTTTTTCAATATACCAGACCAAGAATCAGACTTCAAAAGCTTTGTCAATGGACTAAGGCCTGCTGGTGGCGGCGATGAACCAGAAAACGGTTTAGAGGCATTAGCAATGGCTATTAATTCAGACTGGACCAAAGGAGGGGATAGGAGAAGACATGTTGTGGTGGTTTGGTCTGATGCTTCTACACATCCTGTAGGCTTGGAGAAATGTAAAAATTCTTTTTACCCTCAGAATATGCCAAGTGATTTCGATGAACTTACTAATTGGTGGGACGATGAACAATCTGGCAAGATGAACAAGTCTGCAAAAAGGTTGGTTATTTTTGCGCCAGATGCAAGTGCCTGGACTGAAATAGGCATTAATTGGAACAATACTATTCATCATCCGGCTAAAGCAGGTGCAGGACTTGAAGATGTTGATTATGAGACAATTCTTTCTACGATTGTTAACTCTATTTAGTAATAATATGCTGGAAGACAAGAGTGTATCTTTGAGAGTATGGACAGAGAAAGTGGAGGGGCATGGTGAAGACGCCCCACCACTTCTGATTATGAAAGGGGATGCATGTGCCGTTGGAGTATTTGACGGTATGGGAGGTTCTGGAGCTGCTTTATGTGAATCCGACTTTGGAGAAAGTTATACAAAAGCTTATGTTGCTTCTAGGATAATTGCCACTTCTATGAATGCCTTTCTTAACAATCATCTCCCTACGGATGATGTTTCCGTTGAAGACATGAAAGCAGTAGTTAAACGCAGACTTGATGAAGAGCAAAAGAATTATCCACCTCAAACCAAATCCTCACTTCGTAGTAAACTTGTCCGTGACTATCCTACCACATTAGCAATCGTTACACTTCAAGAACAAGAGAATACGTTGCAAATTGATAGTTATTGGGCAGGGGACTCACGTTGTTATTTATGGACTAAGGAAGGTTTCTTTCAAATCAGTAAGGATGATCTGGAAGAAGACAACGACCCTATGGATAATCTGCGAAATGATGCAGCCATATCAAATTGTATTTGTGGTGACCGTAATTTCCATATTAACCACAAACAAATTGATTTGAAAAAACAACCCGTTATGATAATATGTGCTACTGACGGTTGCTTTGGCTATTACCCTACACCTATGCACTTTGAATATATTCTTAAGAAGAGTTTACAAGAAGCAAAAGATGAATCAGATTGGCAGAAAAAAGTTGAGAACAGAATACAAAAAGTTACTGGCGATGACGCTTCTCTAGCTTTGATAGGCATAGGTTTTGACACCTTCAAGCAAGTCAAATCTATGGCGAATAAACAAATAAATGGCTTTGATAAAATAAGGCAACACGAAGCAAAGATTAAAAAGCTAAAAACAGAATTGGAAAAAGAAAAGGAAACATATATTCACTCTATTGAATCTGGTTGGGAGAAATACAAGAAGCAATATATGATGCACATAAACGACAATAATAATGGCGATGCTTAAGGGAGAAATAATTAATGGCTACAAAATCCTGAAAGATTTTATTGTGGCTGGTGGTATGAGCAAAGTGACATTTGCAGAAAAAGGAGGAGAAGAATACTTCATTAAGGAATTCCTCTCGCCCAAATACCCTTTATCGGATAGTCCTGGGAGTGAAAAGGTAAAAGCACAAAGACGCAAAGCTTGTGAAATATTTGAAAAGCATCATAGAGAATTAAACAGGAAGATTGGGACTAAAGTTTCTCGTGGTGGAAACCTGGTCTTTGCCATTGACTTTTTCCGTAGTGGTACTTGCTATTACAAAGTAACGGAAAAGATTGACACAACTTCTCTAACCTGTGAGGAGATTGCTTGTCTTCCTCTTGATAAAGTTCTTCTTATAGCAAAGTCTGTTTGTCATAGTGTACGTATACTGCATGATCTTAACATTGTACATGGTGATTTAAAACCTGATAATATTCTTATCAAAAAGACCTCTATGGGATTCTCTGGCAAGTTAATTGATTTTGACGATAGCTATTTTAGTGGCAATCCTCCAACTGATCGGGAAAGTCTTGTTGGTACGCCGGAATATTATTCGCCAGAGCAAGCGGCATATATAATGGATGAAGATGAGGAAATAGCGGGAAGTACATTGACATTGAAGTCAGACATCTTCACACTTGGCATTATCTTGTGTGAATACTTTACAGGAAAGAAACCACTTTTTCCCCCAGATTGTGGAAGTACATGGATATGTGTTGATAACGCCAAATCATTTTCCTATGCCAAAAGCCTTCCTTCAGGTATAAAAAATCTTATTGATTGGATGCTTCGTAAGAATCCTAATGAACGTCCAACAATCAACGAGGTATTTGATTTATTAAAAAATCCAGATTTGCTTGTTGATAGTACATCAAAAGAACCTTTAGTGGATTCACCACATCGCCCTGCTCCCAAGGTCGCTCCAAAAGAAAAAACAGGTATACGAAGTACATTCAAAAAGGGAACACCAAGTGAGGATGACAAAAAGAACATAAAGTCATCTCTTCGCAGCAAAACATGGGATCTAGGTTAAACAACAAAGGCTTTTGATTTATGCGTAGCCACGGGTGATATGCGATTGCATTGATGTATGTGTTCTCAGGTAGTTATATTAATACGATTATAGAAACAAGAACATTCTAAAAATGTTTTGTTTGTAATTATGAGTTGGATTTGCAAAAAATGTGAAACGGAGAATCCTGATAAATTGGATGTGTGTGAGGTTTGTGATGCGCAAGCCCCACGTATCATTGACTTCTCCTATGATAAAATATTAACCGGAGAGTCTGTCACAGTACGATGGATTGCAGAGTATTGCGACATTGTCTCTATCGTATACGGAGGAGAGCAAATAGAGGTAACAGGAAAAGATTCTTTTGATATTGAAACGCCTGGAGAAACAGATATTGCATTCTTGTTGTCTAATGCAGATACCACAACAAGGACACAATGCTTTACCATGGAGTTTCTTGAAGAGCCCATCATAAACTTTAATGCTGGCAAGTCCAAATTAAGAAGAGGAAAAGACTCTTCTGTATTTTTATCTTGGAATATAAAAAATGTATCATCTTCTGTCCTGAAATATGGAGATAATAGTATTTCAATAGGAGAGAATGGAGAGATTACAATAGAACAGAATGACAATACAAATTATTTTATCGAAGTTGTTGCATTAGATGGAAAGACAGTTTTCTCAAAAGAACTTGCCATCAATGTCTTTGATGAATGTGAGATTGATTTCACAGCAGACAAATATTACATATTCCCAACCATACCAGTAACGCTTACTTGGAATGTTAAGAATGCTAAGAAGGTATGGTTAGACAAAGAAGAGGTTGAGGCTACAGGTACCAAAGTAATAGAGCCAGAAAAAGCGGTGACTATTGTATTGTCGGCAGAAGATGAGTTTGGGGTAAAAGAAAAGCAAATTGATATAGGAATGCTACCTATACCACAAGTCAAGGCGTTGTTGGTACCAACTCCAAATATTGTCAGCAACATGTCTTTAACTATCAAACAGCCGAAATACAATGTAGATGTAAAATTCCCATCGATTGATATTGACTGGATAAAGGCAGAAGTCCCAAGAGTTAAATCTCTAACAGAATTGGGACTGTTTAGAAAATTATCACCTCCATTACCCTCAACAGGGTTTAGTTTATGGAGAGCTATTAAAAGAGTGTACAATCATTTAATAAGGAAATAAAAATGGAAGCAAACAATACTCAGAAAGAATCTTTACTTAAAGAAGAAAAGTTCAATAAATGGTTAGATGAAATCTTCGACCATGATAAAATTGTAGGATTTAAGTGGAGTAATCTACTAAATGAATTCTTATGGATATGTGCTGGTGCTGATCGCAAGGTTTTACGCCAGTGTCCAACAGAACATGCAAAATATGCCGGTATAGGTGGTACAATTTTATTTACTGCAATTATGGCAAGCATATCTGGTGGGTATGCAATATACAAAGTCTTTGCTGATGAAGTCTTTGATAAGGCTAACGAAGTTTGGTTAACTGATATGAATGCTGTATATACCGCAATTGCTTTTGGAATTGTATGGGGTTTGTTGATCTTTAATCTTGACCGTTTTATGGTCAATACTATGTTTTCTGATGGGACTGAAAAGATTACTAAGGAAGAAATTAAGGGTGCTTTACCTCGTTTGGTATTAGCGGTGTTCATTGGTATAGTTATATCTACACCAATAGAATTAAGAATCTTTAAGGATAAAATTCAAAGCCAATTAATAGTTGACCAAGGAGAAGCACAAAATCAAATGAGTGAGAAGCAACAATTTATTAGAAATCAAATAAAAGAATTGGAAACCCAAAAGAACTCAAACAACAAGAGAGTAGATGAAATAAGAACAAATAGAGCCAAAATAGAAGACCAAGCATACAAAGAAGCTACAGGTCATGGATTGAGTGGAAAAGCAGGTATCGGGAATTACACAAAAGAACTACAAGCTAGAGCTAAGAATTTGGATGACGAAGCAAAAAGAGTGCAAAAGGAAGTGGATAGGGCAAATGCAGCAATCGATCCTCAATTAAATGATTTGTATAATCAGTTGAAAGATCATTCTACTAATAATGAAATTGCAGCAAAATCGATGAAAGGATTTGCTGCGGAACTAACAGCATTAAATGGAATCACTTTTCTTTCAGATTTCTCTTTATCAATGGCCAGAATACTGATAATGCTATTATTCATAGCAATAGAAATAATACCGACCTTGTTTAAGTTGATGATGATAGATGGTGCTTATGATGCAGTTTTACAATTGGAGAAACATAGAGCGGTTAATATTGCTTTAGAGCAAGAATCCAATATAAATGACGATATTAACACTAACATTAAAATCTCCACAAAAAAGAACGAAGATCGTTTGATTGCGGAGGTAAAGGCCAATAAGGAATTAATGGAGAAGATAGCCAAAACCCAAGCAGAACTACTGAATACCGCAATAGAGAAGTGGCGAGAGGAAGAACTTGCAAAGATTAATGAGAATCCATCGCATTATATAAAATCAGATAGTGCATCATGAGCAAGAAGTCCGCCCCCATCCCTGGCGTCAGTTTCTCACTAAAGAGGGCACTCGGTATAACGCAAGCAAAACAGAAAATTGCGAGAGAGACGGGTATCCCAATGTCGAAGGCTGGCTTGGAAAGAAAAATAGGCAAGTTTATTATATCTTCATTATTTGGAATATTCAAAAGATAATATTAATAGATAAAGATGTGGTTTGCAATTATCTTTTGGGCAGTTGTCCTTATTATGTGGTTTCTTGGATCACAGCGTTGCAGTTATGTTAACCAAGGTTATCGTATCAGTCAAAGATATGATTTCGTATTGAAAGAGCCTACGTCATGTCTCAAGCTCATTGAAATGACTGAATTGGCTATCTGTAATGATGTGTTTGAGTTAGAGTATAGGACAAAGGACTTTTTCAAAGATTTGTCTCAACAAGAAATTACGACTTCTTCACAAAGGGCTACGCTACATATATGCAAATGGATTGCAAAGTTTTGTAGGAAGCATCCCAAGTTACAATACACAGGTTTGAACTTTTGTGTAATTGCAAAATATATTATCTGCTATCCACTAATAACAGCATTTTCTATTTCTACATTTATTGCAGTTTTTTCATATATATATGTAAGGAATTATATTAGTTATCTCTCTACATATGAGCACATTCTTTTCTATGTCATACCAATTTTTCTATTTGGAATTCCTATGGCTATTTTACATAGACAAAGAGATGAATGGCATTGGCCAACTGCTCATAAATGTTTTCTTTTTGCTTTTTGGATAAGCTTTGGTCTATCATTTTTTCTGTATAATTGGCATGATGCAAAGATGAAATATGAAACAGAAATGGCAGAAACATTTGGTGAGGAGTGGGAAGATGAAATAGAGGAGTTAGAAGCAGAAGAAGCTTTTTGATAAATAGATGGCATTATTTAACAGATACGAAACAAGTCCCGATATTGTCCAATCTGCTCTTAATGAGTATGATGACAAATATTGTAATCCTGAGGATTATTTTGTAACAGAGGAAGAATGCAGAGATTATATTAATAATCTAAAAACAGGACAAAATCTAAACTATAAATGGAATAATAGACGAAGGAACTATTGGGAATGGTTTGTAGCAGGAGTAGGCCTTGTACTAACAATTTCTATATCAAGTATTGTGTGGCTCTGGCTTGAATTTATAGACTCTCCTTGGAGTCTACCTGCTTTTATCGCTTCCATATGGATTGTAGGTGGCATATCTGGATATATTTATAATCAAATAGCAGAATATATGCATGAAAGTACGATATACAAGAATGAATATTTTCCTCCCATTAACGAAAATATAGAACGTTTATTTGATGATTATCTATGGAAATGGGAAATGGAAAAAGAGTCTGCTAATAAAAATGAAGAAGAAAGAATAAAGGTTAGAAAAAAGATTCAGGAGATGAGTCATCCTTATCTTCCACTTTTTTTTAATACAATAGAAAAAGAATTGGAAAGTCCTTCTGATGAGTATATTATCGGGGATTTGAAGTTCGGAATGACTCCAGAAGATATTTATAATACAGATATGTTCAAAGGATTAAAGTTCGATTCAAGTAAAGAGATCCAACTAGGATATAGAGGCACCTTCTTGGATAAATACTTTGGCCTTTCTGGAGTTCATGTGTCATTTCAGTTTGAAGAGACACAACTTCAAACAGTTACATTAATCTCTATGCATTATTCAGAAATGAGTGACATCGTCAAACCATTTATAAATTGCTGTAGAAGGCTCAATAGTATCTATGGAAATCCATGTAATCTTTTTACCAGACTATATTCAAACCATCTGGAATTAATACCATATGATAAAGCAGAATTCCGTATAGAAAGCAAAAGTGTCATATTGTACATTCAAGATAAACACCGATATCCTAAATTAAAACTGGAGTTTTCAAAAACCACTAAAGAAAATGCTCAACAAATAGACAAACAATATCCTTTTGATGAGAATTGGTTTTATGATATGAGAAAAACCTATCATACTATGGTTACTGATTATAGTTATGAATATACTCCATTCTAATATTCGACATTAACAATGAACAAGATGAAACAACTCTACCTCTTCCTTGCAGCGATGTTGCTGCTGTGCTTGGCACCAATGCCATACGGATACTTTATGTTGGTGCGCTTTGTGATGATGGTGGCATTCGGATTGATGGCTTATCGCTATTTCACCATAAAGAAAAGTGCTGCTGCATGGGTGTTTGTGATATTGGCAGTATTATTCCAGCCAATATACAAGATTGTGCTTGGACGTGGGATATGGAATGTGGTTGATGTAGCTGTTGCAGTATTCCTGATTGCCTTATATGTTGTGGAAAGACGGTTGGAGAAGAAAGGAAGTGTTGGTTATCAGCCATTACCGCCAACGGTACAACCAGAGCAGATTGACAATAAGTTTGAATTCAGACTTGAAGGTAAGTTAGGACCAAAAGAACTGATATATGTGGCCAGCGAGGAGGATAGGGCGCTGACGGACTTGATAGAAAGCCAACCCGATGTGTTTGAGGGATGGGGAAAGATGATAGGGTTCCACATTGTCTATCTGCCTCTGCTGATGAAGCGGCTGAAGGATAAGGAGGTGCTTCGATATCGGGCTCCATATCTGACGGAAGCGGAAATCGGACGAACTGCTATTGACAATGATTATCTGCTGCAATACTTGGAACATCCTTCGGATAGAGGGAAAATTAAGCAGGGTTTTATCCGTACTGAGGATATTCATAGAGGTAGCGACGGAAAAGATAAGGCGATTAATCGTTTCTATCCACTCAGTTCCAACAGTTCAGAGCCAATAGCAGATCAACTGCATAGAATCGGTAAGCAGATTTCTATAGAGAAAAACGAGCATGAACGATTGCTTGAAAGTCGAATTTGTTATGAAGACAGGGGCAAATATGAGGCTCATAACGCTGAAGACCGCTTCAACTCTCAAATTGGTGAAGAAAATACTGATGACCTGATAGAAGAGGTAAAGGAGCGTATAGCCAAGTTGAGACAGAGGGGAATATCGCAATACATCTTGGAGCAATTGATTCATCCAGACGATAGGTTGAGCAGATTAGTAATCACGCAAGACTACCGGCTATTGTTGCCTGAGTACAACGATATGGAAATTAAGATGGAGCCGCTGGTGAAGGCGGTATACCTATTATTCTTGAATCATCCAGAAGGTATCTTGTTTAAGCATCTGCCTGACTATCGCGAGGAGTTGACGGAGATATATGTGAAACTGAAACCCTACGGAATGAGTGACAGGGCGATACAAAGTATAGAGGATGTGACGAATCCGTTGCTGAACTCCATCAACGAAAAATGTGCCAGGATTCGTGGGGCGTTCGTGGGTCAGTTTGATGACCATCTCGCCAGACATTATTATATAGATGGCCTGCGTGGTGAGGCGAAGAAAATAGAACTGCCTCGCGATTTGGTGGTTTGGGAATAAAATCGCATTGATTCACGTGTTTGGTTTTCATGGAATGTTAAATAATAGTATTTTTTCTATTTTTGCAGCGTAAAATTTGGCCAATAATAGAAAAATTACTATTTTTGCAGCATAAAACAGCAAATAAGACAATAATGAAAAGTTCTGAACTACATAGAAGGTTCATTAAAGCTGGATATAAATTTGACCATGCTGAAGGAAGTCACTACTTCTATATAAAAGATGGTGTAATGACGGAACCCATTCCTTATCATGGAGCAAAAGAGATGGGAACAGGGATTGCTAATAAACTAATAAGAAAGTACGGAATTTAAGAACTAATAAGTATAAGTAACGTTGTGTTATGGAAAAGATTATAATGATTATCGAAAAGTCTAAGGACTTCTTTGATGCCTATTCAGATAATTGTGATGGAAT
>Ga0310691_10008545_pt1 | contig 10476 bp, 6 predicted proteins | sample 176DNAGHGlowgp2_FD_203887 | JGI IMG/M metagenome (GOLD analysis project Ga0310691, IMG submission 203887) | Sheep rumen microbial communities from Palmerston North, Manawatu-Wanganui, New Zealand - 1766 DNA GHGlow gp2 (v2) (version 2) | ecosystem: Host-associated > Mammals > Digestive system >... | reverse complement strand
GCTGATGCTCAGCATGTTGATGTACGTGCAACTTACAGTTACTAATATTTTTAGATTCCAAAGATATGAACATCATCAATCAATATACTAAAGGATTGCTGTTTGCCGTAGCTACCCTCAGCTCCGTAGCACTAACTTCGTGCGAGGACGAACCCGACAAGTTCGAGTCGACGGACGGCAAACCCACCATCAAATACATCCGCTGCATGTCGTCGGAAGTGCATAGCTGGAAGGATGAACCTGGCACACTTTATACCGACGGACAGCTTGTGACGAGTGCCTCACCAGGCAACTCACTGGCCATCATTGGCGAAAACCTGCGCAGCATCTATGAGATATGGTTCAACGACCAGAAGGCATCGCTCAACCAAAGCACACTGACCGACAATGCACTCTTTGTCACAGTTCCTGGAACAGTTCCCGGTGTGGTGTCAAACAAGATTTACTTTGTAACCACCAGCAGGGACACCGTGGCATACGACTTCAAAGTCGTGATAGCAGCGCCAATCATCAACTCAATGCCTAACGAGTATGCCAAGGGCGGCAGTACTCAGACTTTGAAGGGTAACTACTTTATTGACGACCCCAACAAGCCTCTTGCAATATCGTTCCCAGGCGAGAACGGAAAGTTGATTCCCGCCCAGATTACTCATATTGCCGAGGACTTCACCAGCGTTGACATCATTGTACCCGAAGGAGCCGTTAGCGGTCCCATCGTGGCCACCTCTGTCTATGGTACGTCCAAGAGCTCATTCTGGTATAAAGACACCCGTGGTATGTTGTTCGACTTCGACACGCCCAATGGCATATCCGACGTCGTACTCGACATGCACGCCTGGAACGGACACACCTGCACTGCCGCCGATGCCACCAGCATCTCAGGCAATTACTGGCAGTTTGGCAACGGAACCACCAATTGCGTGGGCACGGCTGACAACGGATGGCCCGATGAGGGACAGTACTCCTTTGCCTACTGGCCTGGTAACTGGGAGACACCCGAAACGTTTAAGCAGTATCCCCGTCTTTATGACCTGGCTGACATGAGCGACTGGGCTAACATGACAATGAAGTTTGAGATGTGCATCCCCTCCGCTAATCCCTGGACAGGTGGTGCCATGCAGATTGTATTTGCCGGTACCGACCGTACCACCAATGGCCCTGGCGGCGTCGATGCTTATGGCAACGCCATCCATGTGCAGACCAATGAATACTTGAACGACCCACAGGTGCCACGTGCCCTGTTCCGTCCCTGGACAACCACTGGCAGCTATGACACCGCAGACGAATGGATTACCGTGTCACTGCCTCTCACTGCATCGTTTGTCTACTCCTTCGACGGTACCCTCTGCCCTGTGAGCATGTCTAAAGACTCCTTCGCCAGCATCTGGATGGCCGTCTATGGTGGTGGCATCGCAGGAACCGACTGTCAAACCATCATCAAGATTGACAACATCCGCATTGTTCCTAATAAATAATAATGTTTAAGCGAATATGAAAAAGTTTAAGAATATATTCATCCTGTCCGTTGTAGCCCTTCTGGGGCTGCAACTGGCAGCATGTAGCGATGACGACTACAACACCAACCCGTATTCCAAGTCGGGCGTCAACCTGTTGGCTTTCGGCCCATCGCCCAACACCCGTTCTGGCGAGTTACGCATCACGGGCACCAACCTGAATCAAGTCAGCAAGGTGGTCTTCCCTGCCGGCAACGTGGAAAGAGCAGGGCGCAACGTGGCATATATTGGAGCCGAAATTGAACGTTCAAGCTTCCTCAGTGCTGACAACGAGAACATCTTCGTCACCATACCTGAAACGGCCGTTCCTGGCACTATTCGTTTGGTAGCGGGCAACGACACTATCGTTTCAGAAGGCCTTATCACCTTCGAGGAGCCCATTGAAGTGGCTTCAGTGACACCCACGGAGAACCTGAACGCCGGCGACGAGATTACCATCAAAGGCGAATACGTCTACAACATTGCAACGGTCACTTTCTCCTCAGGCATATCTGGGGCCCCCGTTGCAGCTGAGCAGTTCACCTACGTCTCGCGCAATGAGGTACGTCTGTTAGTGCCTTTAGCTGCTGAAAGTGGAGTCATCAACTTCAGCGACGGTGCCGACTGGGAAGAGACCTATAAGGACACTATCGCCATCAACACCGCTACTGTCAGCGACATCACTCCATCTGCCGACTTTGGTCAGCAAATACAGATTACTGGCAGTAATCTGCACATCGTAGAGTCAGTGATGTTCGCCGGCGGTATCAGTGCCGACTTTACCGTTTCAGCTGACCACAAGACCATCACCACCACGGTGCCAGCAGATGCCAAGAGCGGCCCTGTCTCACTGGTGCTTTACTCTGGCGAGGCCATCTCCACTCCTGACTTCGCTGTGCCCACCGTCACCATCACCAGTGCATCGCCGAAAAATGACTTGGTCGAAGGTGACATTGTCACCCTGACTGGCGAAAACTTCGACCGCGTCACGGGTGTCACCCTACCAGGCCATGGCGACCTGCAGTCCACTGAGTACACCATCAGCGGCAACACCCTTACCTTCACCGTTCCTGAAGACATGACAGACGGTGATGTAGTGCTGAAGCAGAACGCTAACATCAGTGCCGCCATCACGCTTGAGATGCGCAAGCTCTTCGGAGTCGTCTGGCAAGGCAAAGAGAATCTTAACGGATGGAGTAACTGGGGCGTATTTAACTGGGATGGAGACAAGTGGACGAAATTCCAACAAGCCTTCAGTGGTCCTGGCGAACTCACCATCCACATGGTTGTTACCAATGACAACCCAATGTACAAGATTCGTATGGGCGATTGGGCGACCCGCATCAGCGGCGCTGCTCCTTTTGAGAGCGAGGACGGTGGCGAATGGATTATCCATCCTAAAGCCGACAATGCCGACCTGGTGTTAAACCTCACAGCCAGCGAAGTTGCTGAAATGTTTGGCGACGGCGGTAAGGGTATTGTCATTTGGGGCGACGGCATCCAGCTACAGTACATCAAGTATGTGGTTGCTGGTGGTGAGGTACCCATCTGGGAAGGCAATGAAGACCTCAGCGACGGCCATCAGCCGTACATCGGCTCCGACGGTGGCGCTGAGTTCACTGCCAACAATGTTCAAGCCGGACAAGTTGTTAGGTTCTACGTCACCGTACCCGGCGCCGAATGGTGGTTCCAGGTGTTTGAAGGACATTGGGGGCCGATGTATGTAGAGTGGAACGGTGCCAAAGCTGAAGATGCGGCTCAAGTGGCGGCTGAAGGATGCCTGAAGCTGACACTCACGCAGGATATGATTGACGCCGCCTTGAAACCTGGCGGATGGGGCGGTATCTTCGTTATCCAGGGCAGTGTAACGGTAACCAAGGTAACCGTGGCCAACCAATAACCACTGCCAAGACTACCACACCAACAGGCAAGGGGCTGTGCCAGAAATGTCACAGCCCTTTTTTGCATAAAGATCAATCCTACCTGGGTACAAGTAGCAAAGGTTGCCATAAACTCAAATTAATGTTCACCACTTGGTGTTACACCACTTGGTGAACATTTTTATCTATGATACAAAATGTTAGTTTGCCAGCAGTTAGTTAAACTTTCGTAATGTTCACCACTTGGTGTAACACAAACTTGTGTATGTCGGTTTTTCTTCGTATCTTTGCCGAAACAAAAACATACAGCAATGAACCGACCCTTTGTTTATGGCACGGCCGTGGATGGCGAGAACTTTACCGACCGCGAGCTGGAGAGCAAACGCCTGAAGCTGAACTTCGAGAACGGCGTGAACTCCATACTCATCTCACAGCGGCGAATAGGCAAGACTTCGCTGGTGAAGCAAGTCATGCGCCTTGTGGACAGCAAACAGATAAAAGTAGTGTTTATGGACATCTACAAGTGCCGCACCGAGTACGACTTCTACGAGACATTTGCCTCGGCTGTCATCCGCGGCACAGCCACACGCATGGAACGCATGATTGACAACGCCAAGGAGTTCCTCATGGGCATCACGCCGAAAATAGTCTACAGCCCTGAGCCTAACACCGACTTCGGTCTCTCGTTAGGCATCAGCGAGCGGACAAATACTGCCGAGGAGGTGCTTGACCTGCCAGAGCGCATCGCACGCAAGCGCGGCATACGCATTGTGGTGTGCATCGACGAGTTCCAGCAGATAGGCGAGATGTCCAATGCGCTCGACGTGCAGAAAACCATACGCAGCGTGTGGCAGCACCACCAACACACCTCCTACTGTCTCTTCGGCAGCAAGCAACACCTGTTGAGAAACCTGTTCTATAGCCGGAAGATGCCGTTCTACCAGTTTGGCGACATGTTCTTCCTCAAGAGAATAGCGCGCGAGAAATGGATTCCCTTCATCGTCGGACGCTTCCGCAGCGTGGGCAAAGACATTACCGAGGAGTTGGCGGGCATGATTTGCGACACGGTGGAGAACTATCCCGCATACGTGCAACAGCTGGCATGGAACGTGCTGGCCATGTCGGGCGACAGCGTCACGGCGGCTTCGTTCCACGACGGACTGGAGTCCACCATGCAGCAGGTCACGCCGCTATTCGTTGAACAGACAGAGGGACTGACGAGCTATCAGCTGAACATGCTGCGCGCCATTAGCCAGGGCTATCACAACGACTTCGGAAAGCAGGAGGTGACAACACGCTTCAACCTCGGCACACGTTCAAACCTGGTGAAGCTGAAGAAGGCACTCATAGAGCGGGAGATAGTGGAAGAAAACGAGCAGGGACTCTTCATTGCCGACCCATTGTTCCTGCTGTGGTTCAGGAGAAACATGATGTAGACGGCCGACACAGCAAAAACGCACGCTTTTTATTTGGGTATTTCAACAAAAAAGACTACCTTTGCCGCACTATTTGCCTAACGAATTTGAAAACAACAAAACAACCAAGATGAAAACGCTGAAAACGCTACTTGCCATGGCCCTGCTGGCCGTTGGCTGCGTGTCCATGCTGACGGCCTGCGGCGGCGACGACAACGACGAGCCAGAGGCCCCGAAGACCAACATCAGCCTGCGCAAATGCAGCATCACCGATGGGACTGAGTATCAGGCCAGTGCCCTGACAGAGGTCACCCTCTCCTATAACACCGTGGTGGCCGTCAGCCCACAGGCCAACATCACGCTCAATGGCACCAAGTGTGCAGCGGCATCGAGCGCCATTACGGCCATGGACGTCATTGTCACGCTGCCCACCCTGGAAGCCGGCAACAGCTATACGCTTGACATCCCCGCAGGCAGCATCGTCGGCAAGAACGACGCCACGGCATCGGCACCAGCCTATCAGGTGAAGTTCACCACCAAGGCCGCACCGCAGCCTTCGGGCCAGATTCCCGCCGAGCCTGTCACCGCCTCCTCAACTGAGGCAAAGGCACTCTACCAACTCTTGCTTAACAACTACGGCAAGAAGGTGCTATCCAGCGTCATGGCCAACGTCAACTGGAACAACGACTGCGCCGAGAAGGTGTTCAAGCTCACCGGCAAGTATCCTGCCATGAACTGCTACGACTTCCTGCACATCTGCTACTCAGCACCGGGCAGCTGGATTAACTACGACGACATCAAGCCCGTAGAGCAGTGGGTGAAGGCCGGCGGACTGGTGCAGCTGATGTGGCACTTCAACGTTCCCAAGAGCGAGGGCTCTACCGACTATGCGTTCTACACTGACGGCAACACCTTCAAAGGCTCCAACGCACTCATCAGCGGCACTTGGGAGAACAAGTGGTTCTACGAGCAGATGGACAAGGTGGCCGCCGTCCTGCTGAAACTGCAACAGGCTGGCATCGCCGCCACATGGCGACCCTTCCACGAGGCTGCCGGCAACGCCACCGCCAAGCAGCAGGCCGCATGGACCAAGTCATGGTTCTGGTGGGGCTACGAAGGAGCCGAGACCTACAAGAAGCTGTGGCGTGCCATGTTCGACTACTTCAAGCAGAAGGGCATCAACAACCTCATCTGGGTGTGGACCACGCAGAACTACAACGGCAACAGCCAGCAATACAACCAGGACACCGACTGGTACCCCGGCACGGAGTATGTCGACATGGTGGCACGCGACCTCTATGGATGCGATGCCAGTCAGAACGCACAAGAGTTCAGCGAGATCCAGGCTGCCTATCCCAACAAGATGGTGGCGCTGGGTGAGTGCGGCTACGGCACCAGCGGCAATACGCGCACCGAGCAGGGACTCATCGGCGACTGCTTCACCCAGGGTGCCACCTGGAGCCACTTCATGGTGTGGTGCCAGGGTGGACAAGGCAGCACCGACACCATGTGCAGCGACGAATGGTGGCGCGATGCCATGCAGAGCGACTGCGTCATCACCCGCGATGAGCTATAGCCTCACCCCCGACCCCTCTCGCGGGGGAGAGGGGAGTATATAGTTCTGCCACCGTGGTCTAACCCCGTGGCTATTACTGAAGCACTCTATTCTCGCGCAGAGGCGCAGAGTATTCTATGTTTTCGTCGAGTTGTCCATTCTTGAGAAGAGTTCCCAGAGGCGACCGGAACGGTCGCATCCTCCTAAAACTCCTCACTCAAAAGCATTACTCTAAAGCGATTATATGTGAACTCTGCGACTCTGCGCGAGAATAAAGAGCAAGCAGAACTACCGATACTAAATTATATAATTGTAAAATCATAAAAACAAATGAAGAAACTGTTTCTACTCAGTTTGCTGGCCGCCATCCTACCTCTGCTGACGGCCTGCGGCGACGATGACGACAGCAACGACGCCCCCACCCCCTCAACGACCATCAGCCTGCGCTCATGCTCAGTCACCAACGGTGCAGAGTATAAAGCCTCTGAGCTGACCAAGGTCACCCTGAGCTACAACAACGTGGTGGCCGTCAGCCCATCGGCCAACATCACCCTGAACGGCACGAAGTGCACGGCGACGTCGGGCGCCACGACAGCCATGGACGTCGACATCACCCTGCCTACGCTCGAAGAGGGCAAAGCCTACACGCTGACCATCCCCGAGGGTGCCATCGTGGCCAAGAACGATGCCAACGCCAAGGCACCAGCCTTTACCGTCAGCTTCACCACCAAGGCCGCACCGCAGCACGTCGACGACAACGACGCCATCGCCCTGGGCAAGCGCTTAGGCTGGGGCTGGAACCTGGGCAACCACTTCGACACCAGCAGCGGCGAGGACGGCAAGCATCCGCAGTGGGGCTACTGGGACAACGCCAAGCCCACGCAGGCGCTCTACAATGCGCTAAAGGCCGCCGGCGCCAGCACCGTCCGCATTGGCGTCACCTGGGGCAACTACCAGAGTGGCGACGAATGGACCATCGAGGCAAGCTATATGAACGAGGTGAAGCAGAACGTGGAGATGGCTGAGCTGGCCGGGCTGAACGTCATCCTGAACATGCACCACGACGAGTACTGGCTCACCATCAAGGAGGCTGCCGGCAACAGCATCGTCAACGAGGCCATCAAGACTCGCATACAGAAGACCTGGCAGCAGATAGCCGAGGCCTTCAAGGACAAGGGCGACTTCCTGTTCTTTGAGACGTTCAACGAGATTCAGGACGGCCAGTGGGGCTGGGGTGCCAACCGCACCGACGGTGGCAAGCAGTATCGCACGCTGAACGAGTGGAACCAGACTGCCGTCGATGCCATCCGTGCCACAGGCAGCAACAATGCCACGCGCTGGATTGGCGTGCCTGGCTATGCCTCCAGTCCCTCCTTCGTCATCGACGACGCCTTCCAGCTGCCCAACGACCCCGCCAACCACATCATGGTCAGTGTGCACTACTATGACCCCAGCAGCTTCACACTGACGCCAGTGAAAGACGGCATCACCGAGTGGGGCCACACCGCTGCCAAGGGCAAGTATGCCGAGGGCAGCAACGAGGACCACGTCACCGCCACCTTCCAGCAACTGCACGAGAAGTTCATCGCCAACAACATCCCCGTCTACATCGGCGAATATGGCTGCGTGATGCACACCACCGACCGCTCCAACCGCTTCCGCGACTACTACTTGGAGTATGTCTGCCGCGCCGCCCATGAGTATGGCATGCCGGTCTGCATCTGGGACAACAACGTCAGCGGCGGTGGCGACGAGCACCACGGCTATTTCAACCACAACGACGGCTCCTACGTGAACAACGCCCAGCAGCTGGTGCAGACCATGGTGAAAGCCGCCACCAGCGACGATGCCAGCTACACCTTAGAGTCTGTCTACAACAAGGCGCCTTAAACGCATGGGAAGTGGCCGATTGGAGGATAAATTCTCGAGAGAATTTGGGAATAAAGCGGCACTTTACGAGCATAACTCCATGCCTGGCTGAATTATCTCCATGCCTGGCTGAATTATCTCCATGCCTGGCTGTCATAACTCAATGCCTGGCTGTCGTCAATCGCGATTTTTCTCTCGCGCGCGCGTGCATAAGCGAAACAATGCCAGGTGCTACTGATGCTACTGGTGCAACCTCAGGTGCAAGTAGGTGCAAGTAGATGCGGTTTTGTAATGCGTTGATTTGCAAGTGGTTGCAAATCAGGTGCAAGTAGGTGCAAGCATCAGTAGCACCAGTAGCACCAGTAGCGCCAGTAGTGGCAGTAGTGGCAGTAGTGGCATCTGGAGGTCCAGGTGCAAGCAGGTGCAAGCACCTGAACACTTTTCGCATCTACGTGCGCGCGCGTGGGGTCAGTTTCCAAATAATGTGCCTCTATGTCTTAGCGACCGATTAAGGTTGAAAGGTCTGCTCAGAGCGAGGCGACCATCGGTCGAGTTCACAGCAAGTGTTAAAAGTAACCAAAAGAGTTTAACGGGTAACGGGTCGTCGGTTTTTTTTCGTACCTTTGCACAACAAATCTAAGGCACGGCACAATGCCGTGCCATATACATTACCTAAATAACGAATGAAGAGAAAGCTTTTTGCGGGCGCACTGGCCGTGATGCTCGCTGCACCTATGACAGCACAGACCACCACCGACAACAGTGATGAGCTGGTGGACGAACTCTTTGCCATGGGCGGAGAGGACGACGAGATTGACAACTACGACTTCCTGTATACCGGCGACGGCGAGTCACGCAACTATGACGAGCTAATGACCGAGAACATCCTCAGCGAGGCTGTCTCACACATCGGCAAGCGTTACGTATATGGCAGCAAGGGTCCCAAGACGTTTGACTGCTCAGGGTTTACCAGCTATGTCTACAAGCACCAGAACAACATCTGGATAGGCGCTTCCTCGCGTGAGCAGTATGCCATCAACACCCCCATCAAGCGCAGCGAGATGCGTGCCGGCGACCTGGTGTTCTTTACCTCGCCGCGCTCAGGCCGCAACGTGGGCCATGTGGGCATCATCGTCAGCGTTGACCCCAAGACTGACACCTTCACCTTCATCCATGCCAGCACGAAGGACGGCGTGAAAATCAGCAAGAGCACCGAGGGCTACTACCAGCGCCGATACATCGGCGTGCGCCGTGTTAAGTAGGTTTTTGAATTGAGATTTGAGATTTAAGATTTTAAAATAGACTGAGTATGAATAAATGTATTACATCACTTTGCATAGCGGTGCTGGCATGCTTCCAGTGTGCCGTCACGGGGTATAGTGTGACCTTAAACCTCAATTCTCAAACCTCAAATCTCAATTCACAAGATACTCTGACCATTGCCATGGTTGGCGACGTGATGATGGGCACGACCTACCCCAGCCAGATGATTCCCGACAACGAGGGCAAGGACCTGTTCAAGGACGCCGGCGCCATCCTTCGCGGTGCTGACCTCACCCTTGGCAACCTCGAAGGCACGCTGTGCGACGGTGGCCGCAGCACGAAGGGCAGCGGACCGAACAGCTACTCTTTCCGCACGCCGACGAGCTTTGCACCAAGGCTGAAGGAAGTGGGCTTCGACTATATGAGCATGGCCAACAACCATGCCAACGACTTCGGCCTGGAGGGCATTGAGAGCACCGAGCGCTGTCTCAAGGAGCAGGGCATCCTGTTCAGTGGCATCGAGGGCCGCATCGAGAGTGCCGTCATCGAGCGTGGCGGCAAGAAGATTGGACTGTGCGCCTTCGGTCACAACAGCTACACGCTGAAGCACACCGACCTGACGGTGGTGGGGCGCATCGTTGACAAGCTGGTGAAGGAGTGCGACCTGGTGGTGGTGTCGTTCCACGGCGGTGCCGAGGGGCGCACGCAGAGCCATCTGCCACAGGGCAGCGAGACCTTCTTAGGCGAGAACCGCGGCTCACTGCGCCAGTTGGCACACTTCTGCATTGACCACGGTGCCGACGTCGTCTATGGCCACGGCCCCCATGTGGTGCGCGCCATGGAGGTGTACAAGGGCCGCTTCATCGCCTACAGCCTGGGCAACTTCTGCACTCCCTACAACGTCAGCCTGACGGGCATCTCAGGCTATGCGCCCATCGTCGAGATAAAGATTGACAAGCAGACGGGTGCCTTCCTTGCCGGACAGATTCACCCCTTCATAC
>Ga0310691_10008544_pt1 | contig 10480 bp, 14 predicted proteins | sample 176DNAGHGlowgp2_FD_203887 | JGI IMG/M metagenome (GOLD analysis project Ga0310691, IMG submission 203887) | Sheep rumen microbial communities from Palmerston North, Manawatu-Wanganui, New Zealand - 1766 DNA GHGlow gp2 (v2) (version 2) | ecosystem: Host-associated > Mammals > Digestive system >... | reverse complement strand
ACTGTAGCCCTTTTTTCGCTATGGCGTTCGTTTTTATAACCGTTTAACGATACCAAAACTTCCTACACTTACGATTAGGCAATAGTTTGAGTGACGCTAGGCGACTCTCAGGGACTAAAGACGTTACGTTGAGCCTCAAATCTCTTTAGATGCCACTGGTGACGGATTCGAACCGCCACGCTACGCCTAGGACATAGCACCAATCCAGTGAAGTGTTTTGAGCGGTAGACGGGACTCGAACCCGCGACCCCAACCTTGGCAAGGTTGTGCTCTACCAACTGAGCTACTACCGCATGGAGCCGGCACTGCGATACAACAGCGGTTCACCCGGCATTTAAATTTAGAGCAGCATAACGGACTCGAACCGTCTCCTAAACCTTGGAGGGGTCTCATGCTACCATTGAACACCAATGCTGCAAGTTGGGCAATTGAGGTTTGCCCAGTACCTTTTGTTTTGCGATACAAAACAGAATTACGTGCTTTGTGAATTTCTTCTCGTTTAGTACACGCCGTGAGCTGTTTACGTTTTATCAGCAACTACCTTATTTGTACTACTCTCCTACCACGCTTGATAGGATAAACCTAAAATAAAAATATCTACTAACCAGTATGTTTAACTTGTCCTGCTTGAACCTGTTCTTTACAAACATTCGGAAAATTCGCAGTACATAAGGCTTGTGGTATAATCATACAGGAACCACCAAAACTGTCTCATTTACGTATTACTGCAATGTCTTTACTACTGCTGCACGTCCAGTCAATGGGTTAACACCAACACCCTTCCAGCTGTTTACCTTAACACCACGATTTGTGAGATAGTCAGCAACCTTAGCTGCTCTTTCCTCAGAAATCTTCTGATTAAACTCTGCTGTACCATCCTCAGATGCAGTACCAACAACGTCTACAATTGCGTCATTGCCAATCTGATTGAGGATATACTTTGCCTCAGTAGACAAATCAGCCTTAGCTGTCTCAAATGTTACAAGCCAAAAGTCATTTGATGTGGTGACAACAGTAGTGTTTTCAACAACTCTCTCTACAACCGATGGCTGCTTTCTCTGACACTCGTCAAGTTGCCCCTTAAGGTAGTTAATCTCGTCATTCATTGCACCAATATCCCAAGTCTTGAAATGATGTGTACCATTGCTAGTCTTAAAGTGGTAGATGTAAGATGCTGCAATTGTGAACTGTGCTCTATCGCTATTGAACTTAATGTTACCGTTACCAGTACCTGTCAAATTCCAATAGATAGCAGGAGTTAGTACGATTGAATGTGCCTTCTTCTTACCGATGTTGAAAACAAGGTCAAGACCTGTCTTTGCATCAAGGAAGTTACGAGTAGGACTGCAATGGTGAAGCCATCCAAGACCTGTAACCGTGTTCATTTCGAAAATTCTTGGCTTACCAGGATAACCGCCAAAAATGTTGAAGATGTTAAATACTGCATTTGCGCCAATGTTTGTTGCTGTGAAAGCAGTCTTAATATCACCAAAGTGATTGTCGTCAAGAACAGCATCAGCCTCTAGCTGAACTCCAAAATAAGGAGTGAAATCTTTTGTGCCCTTAATGCCGATAATGGTATTGATTGGGAACATAGGACCATTAAGCGGAGTTGCTACACCAAATGTTGCGCCAATACCAATGTTGTCAAGCGCGTTGCTATTCTGAGTAGCAATCTGCGCGTCTGCACTTACTACGCCCACCATAAGGGCAATCATAAACAAAAATTTCTTCATTTTTTTTTCTACTTTTTTTTCGTTTTTTATTATTATATTATAATTTAAAACAATAAATCTAGAAAAAAGGGAACGTTCTGTGCTTGTATCGCGTAAATAATAGTTACAATATGAAACATTGCTGTACGTTCCCTATATATTTAGTCTTTAGTTATCTTATATTCATATGAATACAGAGAAATAACGTCACCATCATCGTTCTTTTCCTCTTCTGGCTTATAATGGGTCATTCGACACGTAAAGCCTCTTCGTTTAAGAGTTTTCTCAATAAGTTCAATTGCATCATAGCAATACTTATATTTCTTAGTACGAATTGGTACAATAAGTGTGGTAGGCGCATCCTCACTAATCTTAGATGCCTTTCCATCAATGAGTCCATAAAACTCCAACTTATTCATTATTACGCCCAAGAAGCATAAAACATACTCTGGCAAATCAACCATTTCTTTGGTTGTCTTTTGATACTCAGCCATCATAACATTTATTTTAAAATTAATACTATCTCAAAAAAAAGGAGTCATTTAAACTTCGGTGGGACTGGGCTCGAACCAGTGACCTCTTGGTAAAATCCAAGGCTCTAACCAACTAAAGCTACCCGTCGCAGTGAAAGTTTGCTGTTAGACTCCGTGATGGGTTTAACCTGACTGTGTGAAGGGATTATCGTATTGGTTCTACCCTCAGATAGGGGAGGCTTTTTGTGTGGGTTTTCAAATCAATCAGATATTCCACAGCCGTCCTATGCCTTTACTATCAAACCACTTGCAATTACTTGCACACCTCAGCGGTTAATTTGTCTAGATGAACGGACTCGAACCGCCGACCACAGCATCCCAAATGCCGTATTCTACCTACTGAACTACACCTAGATTTTTCAGGAAACATTAAAAAATTAGCGGGCGCTCTAAACCAGCTGAGCTATAGGCTTTACGCGCCTAGTTGGATTCGAACCAACGACCTCCTGCTTGGAATAATTTTTATTATCCTTGCTGTGAGTTTCCTTGTAGTCGGGGTGACAGGACTCGAACCTGCGACAACTAGTTCCCAAAACTAGCACTCTACCTACTGAGCTACACCCCGGGCTTTTTATAAATAAGGAATCCTTTTTTTTGTACTCGGGTTTGATTTCAAAATTAAAATTGCTGCAAGATTCCTTGATTTTTATTATACACAAATATACAAAAAAATAATTAATTAACAAAATAATATATGTTAAAAAATATTAATTTATACGTGATAATAATTCTTTTATGTGTGTTGGATAATTTCTTCTTCCCAATAATTTTCTTATTGAGTTATCAGAAACGCCAAATTCTTTTCCTGTTTTACTAAAAGATTTAGTTCGTTTAATAGAATCTATTATACTAAGTATTTTATTATCGTTTTCTTTTTTAATTTCATTATTTTTATTTATTTTTATATTATTTTCGTCTAATATTTTTTTTACAGTTCTTTCAGAATGATTAGTTTTTAATGCTATTTTTTTTATACTATCATTACTTAATGAACATTCTATTATTTCTTTTTTCTCAGCTTCTGACAAGCCTTTTATTTTTTTTTCTTGTTCTTTTTTGATTTTGTTTAACTTCTGGTTTTTACCTCCATAATTATCAGTAAACGCATGACAATTAGGACACAGAAGTTGAAGGTTTTCTATTCTATTGTCTGTATTATCACCATTTATGTGATGTAATTCTAATGGTATTGGTTTTCCGTGCCATTCTGATAAACCGCATTCTGGGTTTTCACACTTATATTCTTTAATACCTTCTGCTAGCAATCTATTTTTCAATTTGAAAGAAGATACGCTTGCACCTTTCACAAGATACTCTGTTATACTTTTTTTCTTAGTGTTTCCACCACATATTCTTTTGAAATGTGATACATCAATATTGTTATTATTTATTACTTTTTTTAATGTATTATAGTTGCCAGTAGTTGGTACAATGTTTGCCTTTCTACATACCTCAATCAATGACTCTGAATTTTTTATAAGGTCAATATAAAATTCTTCTCGTTTTTTAAGCATAATTGTTCTTTTAATATAAATATATTATTCGAACCAAAAATGCTATAAAAAACAAAAAAATATTTTATAGTCGGAGGGGAGGGAGTCGAACCCCCAATGTTTACCCTGTGGGACGAGATTTACAGTCTCGCACAACACCGCCATCGTTGCTGCCCCCCGTTAATTTGACCACTTACCTACCTACCCATTGTATGTTATGCAAATATACAAAAATTTTTTGAAATAACAAAATAATATCTGTTAATTTTTGTTAAAACGTTCTATATCTGCATTCAATATATCTCTTCCTTTCTTTATATATTCCCTAAACTCCATCTTCTTTGATTCACCAATTGATGCTTTTTCTAAAGCCTCTTCAACCTCGTCAATATATGCTAAAGACCTTTCAGCATCTTTCGCGTCTCTTATGTTATCTGAACTAATCAGAGATGCCAAAAATAGGTACTCCATTTTGTTCCTGCATATTATGTCAATATCTGTTCCAGTCATTTTACTCCACTATTTTAAAAATGTCGAGGGGGCTAGACTCGAACTAGCGACCTTCAGCTTATGAGACTGACGAGCTACCAACTGCTCCACCCCTCGATTATTTCCACCCAGGAGGTGTCAACTTATAACAATTCTCCATCTTTTCTATAGGACTTACTTCAATTTTAAAGAACTGGTTTAATCTCATATAGACAATATCCCAATCCCCATTTTCAGCACAGAAACCAAACTTATCATCTATACCGATGTTAAAGTATAATTTCTTGTCAAAACAACTCAAATCGTCATTCTTGACCTCTGGGTTTTCATTTATATAATCAAAGTGTATGTTGTGCCTTTCAAAGACATCTAAATACTCCTTAATATTATCATCATGTGATGATGTCCACAATATCAGGCAAATCTGCTTGCATTTTGTCATAAACTGCAACGATTTTTCTGCCCCTTTGAACCATATGAATGATTCCTTGTTTCTATACGATGGTCTGAATATCGTGTTATGAATATCGACCAGGACATATATTTTATCCCACTTTTTTTCAATCATTCTATCGTGGGCTGCTTTGATACTGTAGTCTATCATAAACTCCAAAGTCTGCTAGTTAATGGATGCCAATCGTCTTCACACGTTTTGAAATAGTAATATGAACCGTGCAATTCAGATTCAAATTCTCCAATATTTACTAGTAGCGTTTCTCCATTATCTTTGATGTAACACGCTTTTCTGTTGTCAAGCTTTTGAAGCTTTATTCTTGGGAAATCTTTCATATGAAGCATTGTTCCTACTTCTATCTTTTCCCAATCTAGTGCAAACACTTTAATATTTTCCATATTTTTTTTAATGTTTGTTAATATCCTTTTTTCTGTGCGGTAATCCATACCGTTTGCACCATTTTACTATGGCCATCGTTCTGTACTGGGTAGGGGATTCGAACCCCTGATGGTTCATCACCATACAAGATTGAAAATCTTGCGACCTAAGCCACTAGTCGAACCCAGCATTTTAGGAAACTATTTTTTTTATGGTACGGAATTATAGTTCTGTGATAAAAATAATTTGCTGTTAGTTTCCTTGTTATCTATAAAGACCATGAAAAACACGATGCAAATATACAAAAAATATTTTTAATAACAAAATTTTTAATGTTAAAAAACATAAAAGGTGGACAACCTTTGTAGATTATCCACCATTATACGCTGTTCGTGTAAAACTTCATATAACATCACACATCAAGATAATCTACTTCGCTTATACCCATAGGTTCGCCTCCGAAAGTATATCTACCTTCGTAACCGCCGTATATAGGCTCTGCTATGTAGAATGAAATGTGTTGCATTTTTTTCGTTTTTATAATAAATATAACAATATTTTAAAAAGTCAAGATTTTTTAACAAAACTGGTGGTTAATTTGCTAAAACATTCTTTTCTTCTTTCTTTTAATTCTTTAATCTTGTCGTTAATCTTCTTTTTTTCAAGCTCTAGATACTTCAATTCTCTGTCGATAGATTCACTAAGTCTATAGGTGCTTTGCGCCTCATATTCTTCAAGTGCTTTTTTTGCCTCTTCTCTTTCAGTAAAAAATCTTATTGGATATGTTGACGTTGCTCCATTGGCAATTGTATCTTCATTTAGTTTGTCTTCACTATTAACCCTATGAAATATTGTTCCATACCAATCAAAACGCCCCAAACGCCCAAGATTATAGCAGCCATTATAATTATTGTAAATTCCTGCTTTTTTTATAGCGTTGTAAACACTTTTTCTTTTTATTTTGCCATCTTCAATGTACGGTTTAATAAAATATATTTTGCCACCGTAATTAATTATATCAAATACTTTTCTTAGTTCCATAATACAACCTCATCTTGAAAAACGCCAGTGCTTTCTGCTACGCCATAGACATCTTTTGTCCATCCAAAGTGAGTGCCATCAGTTCCTTCAATCCTAAAGTATACTTCGCCATCACGCTCATATACCTCAGTGCAACGATGCACCATATAGAAATCGCCAAAGCCGCCTTCTTTAAGGGTATACTTAAAATGGCAGAATACTGGTTTGCCAACGAAATAATCCCAACCTTTAATGTTTATTGTTTCAAAAACCTTATCAATAGGACTTATCTTGCAGTACTCCATATGCATAAGCAAAGGCATCATTGAGTTTCCTGCCTCCCAGTGCATTACGGTTTCGCCTTTTTTAAGGGCTTCCATAATCTCCTTGCCATCTTGTACTACCCTAAAGCCTTTTACCTCTTTAGGCTCATTTACTATTTCTCTTTTCATAATTTAATGTTCTAAAACTCTAATTCCGTTCCAATAACCAGCCTTATGAGAAGCATCAGATAATATTTTGTCTACCCTAGAAAAATGCCTATCAAGAGCATCAAAAATTTTATCCACGTCAACACGTTCAACTTCGCGTACTACAGGCTTATTTTCCTTTGGGGCATTTTCATCGTTAGATTCATCCCATTTAACGCCAATCACATCGTCAACGTCCTTACCATCTAAGGCTGTGTGGGCTACTCCTACACGTCCATCAGACGTATTAGCATTTAGTGACTCCTTTGTAAGGTCAACCTCAACGTAGATGTTGTGCTTTTCGTCACAGATTGAGAACACCTTGCTTTCGTTCTCTCTTCCAACGATTTTGAATGGTAATTGTTCACCTATTCTGAATCCAGCGCAACCATTATCTGTTGATATGTTCTGCCTTGCAAAAATAGTCAGTGAAGAAACAAAGTCACTAGTTGGAATCATAGCCCCGGTTGGAGTAATTATATGTGAATTGTTGTAAGGAGAAAAACCATGCAACTCCAATATAATCTTCCTTATAGTTCCATCAACATCAGATGTAGGATAAGTTGACATATTGCCATAGTTGATTTCCTTTTCGCCCTCAACCAAGTTATCCATATTAACCAATTCAAATCCACTAGTCATTGGCCAAAGTTCAAATCCCGGTTTGTACTCCAAGCCAAACATCTTACACATTGATGGGGAAATAGAAAACTTTCTCCTTCCGCTTGGGTTAACTCCTTCCTCAAATTCTCCATTCTCATTGATACCAACCTCACGAAGGATAAGAGAATTGATGTCTACGCCTTTGTACTTGTTGATAATACCATATAGCCTAAAATACAACTTACCAAACTCAACACCCTCAACAGACTCTCTTGAAAGAGAATATATCTCTCCCATAACAAAACCGTTTGCAGGCACATCATCCTCAGTAGACCCCTTAAGCATTTCTACGTCAACGTCTAGAAGCTGCATTAATGAAAGAGAATCATTTGATAATGTAACCCACTTTGGCTTTCTCTCAGGTAAATCACCTACCATTGATAACGGTAATGCTATATTCCTTGAAACATTCCAGCCATATGTGTCGGGCATTTTCATTCTTGGGTATGGTATTCTTGCCATCGTAATCTGTTTTTATTAATTAGAAAAATCCCTCATATTGCCTATGAGGGATTAATTATGTTTATCTCTGATTTAGTGCGGTCCTTCGTCAATTCCGTACTTAGCCTCAATAGCCTCTGCACTCTCTACTGTCTTTACAACAGGAACACCTGAAAGCATAGAATCAAGTTCAGCCCTCATCTTAGCCATTTCACGCTCGTTATCGATACGCTTCTTAGCAGCCTCGTCAATGATACGCAAGCAATCAGCAGTAGTTTCCTTAATCTTCTCCTGGTTGTGTTTCAAAGTCTCCAGTTTAATTGAAGGCTCTTCTGTCATCTTAGTGACACGCACCTTGAGGTCATGTGTAGCATCAGCGTTATGAGTAAGAATCTCATTGAACCCATCAATCATAACCTCATGAGCCTTAAGACCCTGTTCGAGGTTATAAAGAACAATAGCCTGATGCAACTGGTCACGAAGCTGAGGCATCATATTGTCGATGTCCTGTGAAATTGAGTTGCTATGAGCAATGTTAGCATCCTGAATGTCACGAATACGGAACAAGGACTGATTGAATGAAAGATGCCAAGTAAGCATACTCTCTATTCTCTTATCAAGTTCGTGCTTAAAGTTCCTTGTATCGTGAATATCGATTGCAGAGTACTTGTCTGGCTGTGACTCCATCACCTCAAGAGCCTTGCCATACTCTTCTGACTTAAGCTTTGCTGCAATAATCAGTTTTTCAAGAACAGCGATATAAGCCAATGTGTCCTGGAAACGCTGCTCCAATTCTGTGTTGTCACGCAATGCGATAGCCTGTGCTGCATGGAGTTTATCCTGCATCTTCTCTACGTCTTTTTCAAGGTTCTCATACTTGCTAATGAAAGCCTTTACAGAGAAGAAAATCTTGTTGAGCAATGGCACTGACCTCACAAAGCGAACAAATGCGTTAGGACGTTTAATATCGTCCAAGTCGATGGTCATCAGCTTTGAGCTGATTTCCTTCATAATTTCCCTAGTTTCATCACCTAACTTGGTAGATGTACCACGCGCCATAAGTTCCTTAGTACTGCGGTTAAGTTGCTCACTCAATTCTGCGCCATAATTTGATACGGACATCTTATCGTGAACATCCAACTTTTTACCAATGGCTTGATACTCAGCAAGTTCACTTTCAGAAATACCTACCATATTAACTTCTCCATTGTCGTTAATACGCTTAAGCGAACTCTTCTTTGCGTTACCTTTGGTACTAAGAATCTTAGCGACTTCCTTACTAGTATCACCAACCGTGCTACCATTTTTATCGGTTATCTCACTGATAACAACATCAGTTGAGCGAGTGATTGTTGCTGACTTTTTGCGAGTCTTTTTTGGCTTTTCAGCAACCTTTGTAGCGGTAACGGTTACTTCAACCGTAGGATTTTCTACTTTCTTCTTTGCCATATTCTTATTTGATTAGTTATAAACCATTTGTGCAAATATACAAAAATAATATGTAAAAACAAAATGTTTCACGTTAAATAACGTTAACAGATTGGTCTGAATTTGCTAAATTCATCCATAAACTTTTCTGTCATTTCGTCATACTTGATAAATGATGGCCTTTGGCTTCCAAAAAAACTATTACTCCACGTGGAACAAAAACTACCTATTAAATAACATATGTCAGGATTTGTTTTAATAAGGTCTATTGATGATTGGAATCCTGTGTGGTGCTTCTTCTTAATAAGAGTAATAAATTTTATGAAACGACCAGTTTCTTTTAAAAACCTCATCAGTTTCTTGTCAGTAGGTAATCCCACATAGTCCTTTTCCAAAACTAACTTTTTGTTTAGTTGTTTAATGGCTTTCTTTTTTTTCTTCCTTCTACTATCCATTTAATCGTATTAATGGTTATATTACAAATATACAAAAAAAATAATAGATGGAGAAATATTTTGTGCTAAAAAAACATAAAAAAGCAGCCATTTCTGACTGCTTCAATTTATAAAATAAGTGGTTGCCCACATTCTAAAATCCATTAGAACGGTAAATCATCCCCTGCATCTTCTTTAACTGCTGTTGTAACTATAGCATCTTTCTTGAAGTCACCAGTGGTAACAGAATGTGTTTCACTCGTTGCTGTATCTGAAGCTGTTGAACCACTACCAACAGAAACAAATTCAATATTACTAGCACTAATGTCTCTTGAAATCTGTGTAGTACCATCCTTTGCTTGATATGTGCCTACAGTCTCGGTTCCAATAACATTAACAAGTTTTCCCTTTGTTAAATACTCTACTAACTTTGTTGCTCTATCGCCATTCAATGTAACTCTAAACCAACTAGTTACTTTCTCATTGTTCTTTCTGTCATCAGTTGCTAATCTGAAAGAAATAAATTTGCCGTTTTTGCCGTCAATTAACTCTGCGTCTGCACCCAGACGTCCAATAACATTTACATTAACCATTGTGTTTAAAAATTAATTAATTAATTTGAATTATAAAAATAAGTGTATATATTCTTCATCTAAAGATAATTCCCATCCATTTTCACTAAGGATTTTAGGGTCTATTTCCTTATCTACCAAATCATTAATATCTATCTTATAAAAATAATCATTAGTGTCTCTATCAATTTCTAGAGAAACCTTTGCTACTGCTTTAAGAGCTGCTAAATCAGTAAGTGGTAGAGTTTCATTCTTTCTTGTTCCTCCCCTTATAAGTGTTTTTAATTCATCCTTTTTCATTTTAATTTTTTTTAACACATTGCAAATATACAAAAAAAATTGGAAATAAAAAATTTATTCCCAACTTTTTTTCAAAAAAATGTTATTCTA
>Ga0310691_10008540_pt1 | contig 10482 bp, 10 predicted proteins | sample 176DNAGHGlowgp2_FD_203887 | JGI IMG/M metagenome (GOLD analysis project Ga0310691, IMG submission 203887) | Sheep rumen microbial communities from Palmerston North, Manawatu-Wanganui, New Zealand - 1766 DNA GHGlow gp2 (v2) (version 2) | ecosystem: Host-associated > Mammals > Digestive system >... | reverse complement strand
TGACTGGTGTTCGGCAGTGATCTCTTTGTGGATTCCGCCTCCAGCGTCGCCGCCGGACTGGGCGTCAGCGAGAGCATCATAGGCCTGACCATTGTGGCTGGGGGCACGTCGCTGCCCGAACTGGCTACCAGTGTGGTGGCTGCCCGCAAGGGACAGTCGGCCATCGCCATTGGCAACGTCATAGGTTCCAACGTTTTCAACATCCTGCTCATACTCGGTGCCACGGCAGTCATCAGTCCGTTGCAGATGGAGGGCATCACGCTGCTCGACATGGGCGTCATGATGGGGTCCATTACGTTGGTGTGGCTCTTCTCGTTTACCCGTTTCACGGTGGAACGTTGGGAAGGCGTACTGCTTATTGCGGGCTATCTGGGCTATTTGGGCTGGCTGCTCAGCAACGTGTAGTGAGGCTATTCGCCAAAAATCTCCTCTAACTTATCCTCCAAGTCACCATTAAACAAGTTGGCTGCTACGATGTACCCGTCAGGTGCTATGAGCACATTGGCGGGTAACGTGTGTATGCCCCATGTCTCGCTGGCTGCACTGTTTGCCTTCAGGTCGCACAGTTGGGGCCACAGCATGTGCAGCTCGTTGATGGCACGCAGCCACGGCTGTTTGTCGGTGTCTGACGAAATGCCGACAACCTCAAGACCCTTAGGGTGAAACTCCTCGTAGCAGTAAACAATGCGGCGCAGGTCCCGCAGGTAGTCGTCGGCTGTTGAACTCCAGAAGTGCAGCAGCACGTATTTGCCCTGGCCGCACCATTCGCTGAGCTGCCGAAGACGGTTGAAGCTGTCGGGCATGGACATTTCGTGGAATCGCCGGCCGGGCATCTTCAGCTCGTAGTCGGCGAGCATGGTACGCGCCGGCTGGGCAATGGGGTGGTCGGCGTAGGGCATGTCGGGCGACAGCAGCTGTTTCATCTCAGCGTAAGGGCAAAAGTAGGCCAGCTCGTTAATGTAGTAGGCTGGAATCAGGTTGTCGGCATTCTCTGACACAATGTACTTGAGCAGCTTCTGCCTGGCAGTTCGCAGGGAGTCGAGCAGCGGCTTATTTCCGGCCATGTAGGCATACTGCATACTCATTTCAAGGTTGCTGGCCTGCAGGTCGTAGCAGTGTAGCCTCTCGTTCAGTGACGAGCCGGTGAGTGTGCCCCTGTTGAAGTTGATGCTGATGGGCGTGCCGTCGCTCAGCAAGAGAAACATGACGTCAGGCACGCCCACTTTGTAGAAACTGCCGGCTTCCGTCTGTCGGCTGAAGTGAAACGCGCCACTGGTGTTCACAACGCTGTCAACGGGTTGCTGCCGTGCAATGTCATAAAGATAAATGAGTTGCATCTCGGTGGGTGCCGTACCGTCAATCTGTAACTGCACCTGCTGGGCAGTAGCTGGCAGCAGTAGGGTGAGCAGTATGCCGCAAAGCAGATAGAGTCTTTTCATGCCTGTATATTCTTTATAGTAGAGGATTTGCACTTGCAAAGGTACGAATAAGTGAGAACAATACAAAATAAAACCTCGTGTTTTCTTTTTATTGTCGAACGGAAGTACCTTTTTTTATAGTCGCGCGGAAGTACCTTCGGCCAAAGGCAAAGATACGGAGAAGAGAGAAAATGCAAATTTATTTGCAAAGGAATCATGATTTATAGATATTTTTTTGTAATTTTGCATCCAACAAGGATAAACACATCAAGAAAAAATGGAAAAAAGATTGAAACGCCCGACGCTATGCGTCCAGGCTGGCTGGGAACCAAAGAACGGCGACCCGAGAGTGTTGCCCATTGTGCAGAGCACGACATTCAAGTATGACAATACGGAAGAAATGGCCGACCTCTTTGACCTGAAGAAGGAAGGATATTTCTATACCCGTCTGCAAAACCCGACGAACGATGCCGTGGCCCGAAAGATTGCCGCATTGGAAGGAGGCGTAGGGGCTGTGCTTACGTCAAGTGGACAGGCGGCCAACTTCTATGCCGTGTTCAACATTTGTGAAGCAGGCGACCATATCGTCACCTCTAACGAAATATATGGGGGCACATATAACCTGTTCGGTGTTACGCTGAAGAAGTTAGGCATAGCCTGTACCTTCGTCAGTCAGGAAGCGTCAGAGGAAGAAATATCTGCTGCCTTCCGTCCTAACACCAAGGCTCTTTTCGGAGAAACCATCTCAAATCCCGGCTGTAAGGTGCTTGACATAGAGAAGTTTGCACGCATAGCCCACAGCCACGGCGTGCCACTCATCGTTGATAACACCTTCCCGACACCCATCAACTGCCGTCCCTTTGAATGGGGAGCGGACATCGTTACCCACTCCACGACGAAATACATGGACGGACATGCCACCCAGGTGGGAGGATGTGTCGTTGACAGCGGAAACTTCGACTGGGATGCCCATGCCGACAAGTTTCCGGGGCTTTGCACACCCGATGAGTCATACCACGGACTGACCTACACCAAGGCGTTCGGAAAAATGGGATATACCACCAAGCTCGTGGCACAGCTGATGCGTGACCTGGGTAGCATTCCTGCTCCACAAAACTCGTTCCTGTTGAACCTCGGACTGGAAACGCTGCACCTGCGCGTGCCACGTCATTGCCAGAATGCACAGCGCGTGGCAGAGTTCCTGCAGCAGGACGAGCGCGTGGCGTGGGTTCACTACAGCGGACTGCCGGGCGACGAGTGCTACGAGCTGGCACAGAAGTACCTGCCCGACGGCTCATGTGGCGTGATAGCCTTCGGACTGAAAGGCACCCGCGAGACGGCCATACAGTTTATGGACTCACTGAAGCTGATAGCCATCGTCACCCATGTGGCCGATGCACGCACCTGTGTGCTGCATCCTGCCAGCCATACACACCGGCAGCTGAGCGACGAACAGCTGCGCGAGGCCGGCGTGGCACCCGACCTGATTCGTCTCTCCGTAGGTATTGAGGATGTTGACGACATTCTTGATGACATACAGCAGGCTCTTGATAAAATCGGAAACAAATAATAAGATATGGACAGGAAGAAAGAAAACCTGAAGCTGTTAGGTAACGACACGCACTATCTGGACCAGTATGCCCCCGAGGTGTTGGAGACATTCGAGAATATGAACAAGGAAAACGACTATTGGGTGCAGTTTAACTGTCCCGAGTTTACCACGTTGTGTCCCATTACCGGTCAGCCAGACTTTGCAGAAATCAAGATTGCCTATATTCCCAACGAGCGAATGGTGGAGTCGAAGAGCCTGAAACTCTATCTGTTCTCATTCCGTAACCACGGCGACTTCCATGAAGACAGCGTGAACGTCATCATGAAAGACCTCATCAGACTGATGCAGCCCAAATATATTGAGGTGCTCGGACTTTTTGTGCCCCGTGGAGGTATCAGCATCTATCCCTATACCAACTACGGCCAGCCCGGCACCAAATACGAGCGGATGGCAGAGCAGCGGCTCATGAACAGGCAGCTGTAAAAGATTAGACATAAAAAATCAAATAGCGCTAACAACGTGACTCAGTAACACATTTAAGATAACAGTATGAAAAAGAAGATTAAGTTCAGCCTCGTCTATCGTGACATGTGGCAGTCGTCGGGAAAGTTCCAGCCCCGCAAAGACCAACTGGAACGTGTGGCTCCGGCCATCATCGATATGGGTTGCTTCGCCCGTGTGGAAACCAATGGCGGAGCCTTCGAACAGGTGAACCTCATGGCAGGCGAAAACCCTAACCATGCCGTGCGAGCTTTCTGCAAGCCATTCAACCAGGTGGGCATCCAGACACACATGCTCGACCGCGGACTGAACGCGCTGCGCATGTATCCTGTGCCCGACGATGTTCGTGCCCTGATGTATAAGGTCAAGAAGGCACAGGGCGTCGATATCCCACGCATCTTTTGCGGTCTGAACGATACACGTAACATCATCCCCTCCATCAAGTGGGCCAAGGAGGCTGGCATGATACCCCAGGCCACGCTCTGCATCACCACCAGTCCCGTGCACACTGTTGAGTACTACTCGAACATTGCCGACGAGCTGATAGCTGCCGGTGCCGAGGAAATCTGCCTGAAGGATATGGCCGGCATCGGACAGCCTGCCATGCTCGGTGCCCTGACCAAGAGTATCAAGACCAAGCACCCCGACATCATCATCCAGTACCACGGACACTCAGGACCGGGACTCTCCATGGCCAGCATCTTGGAGGTATGCAACAATGGTGCTGACATTATCGACACAGCCATAGAGCCCCTGAGCTGGGGAAAGGTACACCCCGACATCATCAGCGTGCAGTCCATGCTGAAGAACGAAGGCTTTGAGGTGGCCGACATCAACATGAATGCCTATATGCAGGCGCGAACGTTGACACAGGAATTCATCGACGACTGGCTGGGCTACTTCATCAATCCCGCCAATAAGCACATGTCTTCCCTGCTCTTAGGCTGCGGACTGCCGGGAGGCATGATGGGCTCCATGATGGCTGACCTGGGTCCCATTCAGAAGATGATAAACAAGGAACGTGAGAAGAAAGGCGAGACAGCCCTCACCATGGACGACATGCTCGTGAAACTCTTTAACGAAGTGGAATACGTATGGCCGAAGGTGGGTTATCCCCCACTGGTAACACCGTTCTCACAATACACTAAGAACATTGCCCTGATGAACCTGCTCACGATGGAGCAAGGCAAGGGACGCTACGTCATGATGGACGACGCCATCTGGGGCATGATTCTTGGCAAGAGCGGCAAGGTGCCCGGCACCATTGCTCCTGAACTTATTGAACTGGCACAAAAGCAGAAACGCGAGTTTACAGATGCCGACCCGCACACCCTTATTCCTAACGCACTCGACGGCTTCCGGAAGGAGATGGATGAGAACGGTTGGGAGTATGGCCCTGATGATGAGGAACTCTTCGAACTGGCCATGCACCCGGAGCAGTACCGCCCCTTCAAGAGCGGACAGGCCAAGAAAAACATGCTGGCTGACCTGCAGAAGGCCAAGGATGCCAAGTTGGGCACGAAGCTGAGTACTGAGGAACTGGCAGCCTTTAAGCATGCCAAGGCCGATGCTCTCACTGCTCCTGTCGCCGGTCAGGTGTATTACGAGTTCTCGGGCGAAGGAGCCTGTGAGCCCTGCCTCGAACCGTTCGTCGGACAGCAGTACAAGGAGGGTGACACTTTCTGCTACATCCAGGCCCCGTGGGGTGAGATCGTCCCCATTCCTGCAGCCATTGGCGGCAAGCTCGTGGAAGTAAGCGCCAAGCAGGGAGCCAAGGTTCGCCGTGGCGATAACCTTGGCTGGATTGAGCGCCAGCAGTAGTAAAATTGAAGAATTGAAGAATGCCAATATGGGCTTAAACTAACATGTAACAATTATGTAATCATAAAAAAAACGGCTACTCATCCTGAGTGGCTGTTTTCTTTAGGGGTAAGGAGATCTTTAGTTCTTCAGGGGTAAGGGACCTTTAGTTCTTTAGGAGCAAGGGGGCAAGAGAATACCCCAAGGCGAAAATCCTCTGAATGCCATAGGGAATAATCCCTATTTTTAACTTTCGCATGTTTGGTTTTATCGTGCAGAGCCACTATTGGCTGACAGCCTTCTGAAACACCGGCTATCTCGGGTAGAAATGTGGCACTTCTCGGTGAGATATGTGGCACCTTTCCGGGAGATATGTGGCACTTTTATCGTGCACGTTTGCCGTCGGCCTCTCATGAGCTCTGATGCAAAGGTACAAAGACCCCCGAAATGGTGCAAGAAAAAATGCAGGAATATTCGAAAATCGCTGCATTTTTAACAAATCAACTTACATTTTTTTTGCAAGCGTCTGGCATTTAACTATTTGCAAAACTGCTTTTTCGCAAATGTTAAAATTAAAATCGATAAAAAAAGGACACAAAAGAGGAAGGCACTGAAAATTAGTATTTTTTTTAATAGATTAAAAGAAATTTTTTCTAAAATCGTTGATTTTATGAATCTTGTTGAAATCTACCTTTGTTGCGAATTTCAAATTCGCAACAGCTTCTCCGCCTGCGCTATCAGCAGGGACTGAAACCGTCATCATTGACAAGAATGGCTCCATAGTTTCCAATCCCCAGACAATAGAAGAACTATCAGAACTTCTCCAGATGCTACAATAAGACTATTACCAGAAGGACTTTTTCTTACCTCTGTATTAAACCCGCTCGAAGTACAAGGGCACCGGTGCCGGCAATGCCGAGAAGAGCCGACTGTAGTTTTATACAAAATTGCGTTACGCAGATAACGGCGGGACTTTGGCTCATGATGGAATGTAAATTTTGGGGATTTTGGAACTATAGGGCAATTTAGATTTGGGGATTTTGGAATATTTTGCCAAATAAAATTTTGGGATTCTGGAATTTTTACTTAATTTTGCATCCAAAACATAGTTATAATATGTCCGACATAAGAATTTTCAAACGAAAGATTTATAATCGTATGCTCCAATGGAAGCAGGAGCGTGACGGCAAGACTGCACTTCTGGTCAAAGGTGCCCGACGAGTAGGCAAGTCCACCATTGTTGAAGAGTTTGCCCGTCAGGAATACGATTCATACATGCTCATTGATTTTGCAAGAGCCTCGGAAGAGGTTAAATCACTATTCAACGACCTGATGGATCTTGACTATATTTTCCTGCGCCTGCAGGCGATATATAATGTCATACTTCAGGAGCGCCGTTCTGTCATTATCTTCGACGAGGTTCAAAAGTGCCCTCTTGCAAGACAGGCCATCAAGCAACTTGTGAAAGACCACCGCTATGACTATATAGAGACTGGCTCGCTGATCTCCATCCGCAAGAATACAGAGGGAATCATTATTCCCAGCGAAGAAACACGCATAGACATGTTCCCGATGGACTATGAGGAATTCCGCTGGGCTTTGGGTGACAAGGCAACAGTCCCACTTCTCCGCCAGTTCTTTGACAAGCAGATGCCACTTGGACAGGCTTTCCGCAAATCCATGCGCGATTTCCGTTTGTATATGCTTGTTGGCGGAATGCCTCAGGCAGTGAACGAATACCTTGACACCAACAATCTCAGCAAGGTTGACACAGTCAAGCGTGAGATTATAGATCTATACTTCGATGATTTTCTGAAGATTGACCCTTCTGGGCGTGCATCCCAACTTTTCCAGGCCATTCCCTCGGAACTTAGCAAGAATGCATCACGCTATCAGGTGAGCAGCGTCCTCTCTGACAGTGAGCGCAAGAATCTCTCGGAGGTGCTGCGAGCCATGAAGGACAGTATGGTGGTCAATTTCTCCTACTACTCCAACGATCCCAATGTGGGATTTGCACTCAACAGCGACAAAGACCAGTACAAGATGTTTGTTGGTGATACGGGCTTGTTTATCACGCTTGCATTCTGGGACAAGGATGTCACGGAAAACATCATTTACCAGAAATTGCTTTCAGACAAACTTTCCGCCAATCTCGGCTATGTCTATGAGAATATCGTGGCCCAGATGCTGACCTCAACAGGCAACAAACTCTTCTATCATACGTGGCCGATGGAAAACAGCAACCACAACTATGAGGTTGACTTCCTACTCTCACGGGGCAGCAAAATATGGCCGATAGAGGTTAAGTCCTCCGGATATAAGACGCATGCCTCACTTGATGCTTTTTGCAAGAAATTCTCAGAACGTATTAGCAACCGCTATCTCATCTACACCAAAGACTTAAAAAAAGACGAGGCGACAACACTCTTGCCTGTGTTCTTGACCACTTTCTTATAGGAGGAGAGCTTTCTATTTTTTTGTTTAGGTAACATAGAGAGGTCTGGTATGGTGTGACTCCAAAGTACAAGGGCACCGGTGCCGGCAACGCCGAGAAGAGCCGACTGTAGTTTTATACAAAATTGCGTTACGCAGATTTGTATAATTGAAAGAATCTTATTATCTTTGCAGCCGAGAAGTATAATGAAACAGAGTTTATGAAGAATCCATTTCTGACTTATGGCTACAACGGCCCCGAATATTTCTGTGACAGAGCAGAAGAGACGAAACGCTTGACATCTCTTTTGGTGAATGGCAATCATGTCGCCCTCATATCGCCGCGAAGAATGGGTAAGACAGGACTCATACACCACTGCTTTGCACAAAAGGAAATACAAGACAACTACTACCTGTTCATAGTGGATATCTATGCCACTAAATCGCTGGCCGAACTGATCTACGAATTAGGACGGGCCATTCTTTCCGTGCTGAAATCAAAAGAAAGAAAAGCCTGGGAACGGTTCATTCATGTGGTAGGTTCACTACGTACCGGTATTACACTTGACGCAATGGGGCAACCCAGTTGGAACCTTGAGATGGGTGACATACAGTCTCCGAAAGTGTCTCTTGACGAGATTTTCCAGTATCTTAAATCTGCCGACAAGCCCTGTATCGTTGCCATCGACGAATTCCAGACCATCATGGATTATCCTGAGCAGAATGTAGAAGCATTATTGAGGACATATATCCAAGACTGTAATAATGCATGGTTCGTATTTTCCGGCTCCAAACGTCACATGATGGGCGAGATGTTTTCTTCACCAGCCAGGCCTTTCTATCAGAGCGCATCTACAATATCTCTAAAACCGATTCCTCTTGGCTCATATTCTTCGTTTATCTCTGACCATTTTGAGAAAGGAGGCTATGAGATAGAATCAGAAGCCATTCGCTATATCTACGAGAAATTTGAAGGCACAACCTGGTACATACAAAAGATCTGCAACGAACTTTATGCCGTGGCAGAACAGCACAAACCTTGTGGCATCAAAGAGGTTGATGATGCCATCAACTATGCTGTTGACGAGAAAGACGATACCTATCAGGATTTGCTGGCAAGACTTTCTGCCAAGCAAAAGTCCTTGCTCATCGCTTTGGCACATTCAGGGAAAGATGTCCAGCCAACAAGTGGAGCGTTCATCAAGAAATATCACCTCACATCTGCCAGCGCCGTGCAAAGAAGTCTGGCTGCCCTTCAAAATAAAGACATCATCACAAACACCAACGGGAAATACTTCATTTATGACTATTTCCTCTATTACTGGCTGAACAAGAAATAGGATCCTACTGGGAACGTGCTGCCATACATATAAATTTCTGGCTGCTGGGGTTAACAAACGGGTGGCTCGGCTGTATAATAGAGTGTATGAAGCAAGACGAAAGACTGGAACGACTGTTCAAGACGTACTACCAACGGATGTACCGGCTGGCGCGGACGATGCTCTACGATGCAGACGGGAGCCGCGACGTGGTGAGCGACGTGTTTGCTGAGATCATCCGGCAGCAGACGGTGCTCCTGCCTGAGACGGAAGAACACTATCTGATGACGAGTGTCAGGAACAGGTGCAGGAATGTGCTGCAAAAGAAACTGATTCGCGAGCAGTATCGGCAGCACTATCTCGTGGAGGAGGAATCTTCAGAATCCGCCATTGACACAACAGAACTGCTACACTACGTAGAGACTCACCTCTCGCTGCAGGCCCAGCGCATCTTCCACATGCGGTTCATCGACGAGATGACCTACCAGCAGATAGGAGATGAGTTAGGCATCAGCAAGGTGGCAGTGTATAAGCACGTCAGCCAGTCTGTAGAGTTGCTCCGACAGAAGTTTTACCCCAAAAGCAAGAAAGAAGTATGACACAGGAAGAGAAGATGAAGCGACTGCTTGATGCCCAGGACAACCCGGAGGCTTTCACAGAGGAAGCACTACAGGCCATGCTCGACGAGGATGACCTTCGCGAGTCGGCAGAACTGATGGCCAGGCTGAAGCAGGCATATATCGGAGAAGAGACAGAACAGATAGACGTTGACGCAGAATGGCAGAAGTTCTTGGATAATGAAGAATTCTCACCTCTTACCTCTCACCACTCACCTCTATATAAGATTGCAGCCTCGTTTATCGGTCTGCTGATGCTGTCGGGCATTGCATTCGCCGCAATCCACATCGTCAGCAATAGCCGCTCGCAACAGGCAGTGGAGAATCAAGGGGACAGGTCGCTTGATTCTGTCCAGAATCATGGGCCTGTCCCCTTGATTCTCCACTCGATTCCTGAGCCGAAGACCTTCGAGGACGTGCCGCTCAAGAACATCGCAGCCGAACTGGCAGAAGCTTACCATCTAACCGTAGAGATAAAAAATGCTGAGACCGCCGCACTGCGACTCTACTATCCGTGGAATCCGCAGATGCCGCTCCAGCAGGTCGTGGAGGAACTGAACCGATTCGAGAAAGTACACCTGACACTCACCAGCGATACGCTAATCATCGAATAGGCCATGAGACATACACTATTCCTTATTATATTGTGCCTCGGCTTAGTCAAAGCACAAGCGCAGAAACTGAGTAAGCATTACACCGAGACCTCGCTCTCCGACGTACTCATCGACCTGAACCGTTCGCAGACGGACAGCCGCATCAGTTTCATCTACAACGAACTGGAGGACTTCACCGTCACCACCAGTTTCCGCAATCAGACTATCGGCAATGCTGTGCGCCAAGTG
>Ga0310691_10008539_pt1 | contig 10482 bp, 10 predicted proteins | sample 176DNAGHGlowgp2_FD_203887 | JGI IMG/M metagenome (GOLD analysis project Ga0310691, IMG submission 203887) | Sheep rumen microbial communities from Palmerston North, Manawatu-Wanganui, New Zealand - 1766 DNA GHGlow gp2 (v2) (version 2) | ecosystem: Host-associated > Mammals > Digestive system >... | reverse complement strand
AAATGTTCCTATAAGGGGGATTGACGAGGGTTGGTCTGATAAAGTCTATGTATTAGCAGATTCTTGTTTGCAAAAACTTTATGAGTACTCCAAGGAAAAAGGCTTTATTCCTGTTGATTACCCGTATGAGGATTTTCTTACTAAGAGGTGGAACTTATAGAGCCTTTTTCAAAGTCAATAGGTTAAAGTATTATTAGGTAGTAGGGAAATGAGGCAAAGCCTTCAAGGAAGTGAAATCTCCAATGACCAGGTGACATAGTTTCACTTGGGATGTTTTTCGGCTCTTACCTTATATATTTATAGGATAGCAGCCCACCGAGAAAAATCACGGCTGGAATTGTGACGGAGAGTGGGAATGGGGGGAAAGAGATTTGAGTTCTTCAGGTGAAATTCATTCAGATAATATCTGTCTGTTTCTTCATCGTAAATCTTATTGTGATCTAACCACTCTTCTAATTACTATTCTTACATTCTTCAGTTTAAGTAAAGGCTGACCAAGGTATGAAGAAATCTCATATCCATTTGCCTTCATCCATTCAACTGCCTGGTTCCTTATTTCGTTATCATAGGCGATAGTTACTTGTAGAGGTTGCTGTGCCGTGAATATGCCTGAAACATAGGTGGAGCTGTCTGGTTGTGTTGAGGTGATGCCGAGGATGAAGGGCACGAGGCTACCATTAAGGGAGCACTTGTCCGCTTCCTGATCAAAGCCGAGTTCTTTCCGTATTCCCTCTACTATCTTCGCCAAGTCGAAAAAGGCATCCGTTAGACCGTTCTGGCAGATGGCATCCAGTTCAGTGGTCAAGTCCTGTTCCATCCCCATGATGTCGATATCCTTTTGTTTCCTCATGTATTCCACCTGAAAGCGGAATGATTCATTCTTTGCTCGTGTAGCCAATTGCGCCTTGCGCTTCTGATCTTTGTTTTTACTCATGATTATTGAAATTACATATAGTTAAGAGGAAAAGTCTCCATATATATATCTTTATACGAATGAAAAGGCTCAAAAAAAGGCGTTTTTGCAGGTGAATATGCAAAAACGCCGCAGAAACTTAGAAAAATACGCTATTTGCTAATTATCGCAAAAATTCATTATCTATTTAATTCGTCAATATAGTTATTCTGATCAACCAGTTTGAAGTTAAAACTATAATCAACTTTAGTAAGTCTTAAATGCTCACTTTGGTACTCCATTATAGTGTCAAACAACCACTTCATATCACCAAATCTTTCAATTTCTTTTCTCGTATCATCATACAATTTGAAAATCTTATCTTTAAATTTTTCAATCTCACCAGTAAATAATGTCTCTTTACTAGGGTTAAATATTAAATAAATGAAACGGATAGAGACATCTTGTTGTTGATGCTCTAGAAGATATGCTGTAATTCCTAGAAAATGGCATATCAATTGTTTAATATCAAAATGTAGCAACTCATTTCCTTTGTATTTGAAAGAATATTTACGATGATCAAAATCATCCTTAATACAATTAGAATTATAACTAAAATCTGGAATACGATTAAAAACATCTTCGTAAATTGTACGAATCACAATATTTTTATGAGAGTTATATATTTCACGACACTTAGCTTCAACACAGTATATAGTATTCCCTCTTTTTATATATCCATCCAGATTGGCAGTATGACCAACTCGAGTTGGAAATTGTTTTTCAAAAGAAAAATCTTTGACATCTTTGGACTGTAAATAAATGAATCTGCTTGAAGATCCAAATGAAGCCATTTTAGGGGGATTAATTCCATATCGACCTTTCTTTTCCTTTAATTCTCCACCATCACCATCCTCATACTGTGCCTGATGGAGTTCAGACATTTTAGCGAGAAAGGCCGACCAAGATTCCTTTGATAAATAATTCCAATAAGGTTCCTTTCCAGAAATAACATACCCACACCCTATTTTATAGTTCTCGTTCTCAAAATTTCTTTTGGCATAATCTAGTGCTTTTACCAAATCTATTTTGCCATATTGCATATTCTCCATAATACTTCATTTATAAAGGCTAAACATCTGGTTAATTCTATTCTTTATTTCCTCTCTCAATTCCTCCGGCTCCAACACTTCTATTTGATTGCCCATTGCCAGCAACTGGCTTACCAACTCGGGTGTAACGCATAATCTATAGGTGAACTCAGCAAATTCACCATGCTTGGACTTACCTTCGGATTGGCTTTTGTGGAGAGGAGTAGAACGGAGATATTCTGTCTGGACGCCATAAGTTCGGATTTTGACTCTCATGACAGGTAAATCTTTATTCACAAAGATGCCGACAACATTGGCAAAGTACTTCCTCGCATCGAAATCTTTTGGCAACTCAAAGCTGGTCGAAAGGATTATCAAGTCAAGAATGCGGTCGAGGGCGATGGTACGCAAAGCACGCCTTTCTTTTATATACCCAAGCAGATACCATCGACGATTGAAAACCTTCAATGCGTATGGCTGGATATGAAACTCCTGCAAATTATATTCTTCCTGTTCGTTTTCATATCGTTGGTAGTTAACCTGCAGTTCAACATTCTTCTGCATGGCTTCAATGATGGAATTTAGGAATGCAGTTCCAAGAGGAATCTCTTCTAGCAAAACCCTGTCCTTCATGTTATTGAATGTCGCAAAACCCTGAGGAATGCTATACTTGTGCAGCAACCACTTAGCTACCTTCTGTTTGTCCAGCACCTCTGGGTTCTTGACATAATATACATTACCATGTGAACGGTCGCATACTATCTCCACACCGAACATTTCCTTGATTCCCTTTCTCTGCTCGTGGAAAGTTCGTAGTGGTATAGGTCGTCCATCGCTGGCTGGACATTCCTCCCATAACATATTAATCTCATCGATTGTTAAGTGGGCTCTGGTCAGCAACGTGTCTAGGAGCCAAATGTATCTGAAATATGTTTTGCTAATCATTTATATTTAGAAGTATTATGATAACTTTCTCAGAACAGGACCGATTTCTCTTTTACATATTGGTATACTTCACGGAATCCTGGCTCCTGCCGTTTTTGTTAGATTATATTTCCTGTTGGCTGCTGGGGGCTTTGGTGATTTGTTGATTGAATTTGCTTTTTTTCACTATTATTATCAAGATTTTGCAATCCAGATTTTACAATAGAGTCATTTTTCATATTAGCATTCGTTAAAAAAACATAAAATTTCGGTTGACACTCGGTTGACAAAAACAAAAACGGGGATAACTAATGATGTGGTAATCAATTAGTTATCCCCAAAAGGTGTGTGCGCCTGACAGGACTCGAACCTGCACGTCGTGAAACACCAGATCCTAAGTCTGGCGCGTCTACCAATTTCGCCACAAGCGCATTTACGGATGCAAAGGTAGTGTTTTTCCATGAATTGAAAAAATCTTTTCAGAAAGAATTGTTTTTTAACGCTTCAAAACAAACACATCGAGCATTTGAACAAAACTTCATGGAGTGGTTTTCCATGCAAACGGAGAGGTTATCCGTGCAAACGGAAAGGCACTCCGTTTATACGGAAAAGCTTTCCATATAGTTTTGTTCCCAATTCTGGTAGGTTTGGTTGGGAGGCGAGGGAGGGTTCTGACGATGGGAAGGAGGGTTTGAATCGAAATGTTGACTCGGTGGAGAGGGGGTAATGCCTACGAGGAATAGGAAAAGTCCCTCGACAAAGAGGATTTTTCCCAATGTGGCAGTGGTGGAGTTGTTGTAATTTTGTAGCGATGAAAGACGGCGTGAACAAAACTGGTTTCATTCACTCTCTAAACACTGCTTGAACATGAAGAACTGGAAATCGACACTCTTAGCATTGGTTTGCACATTGTTGTGCGGCATGGCACAGGCTCAGTATCGTGGTTCATACAGGATGAATCCGAGGAATCCCTACGGAGGTGCTTACCCCGGACGCTTCAAGCAACGCCCTGAGCACGCTCGTTTCAGGAGGGGTTTCGATGTGGACAGTTGGAACCAGCTCAATTTCCAACTGAGGTTTGACAACATGAAGCTTGACCACGTGAACTTCAAGAATGCCAAGCTCACGACCATCTCTCTGGGCATCAACCACGGCACGCGCATTGCGTCCCTGGCTCCTATCTATCTTGAAGGGGGTGCTGCGCTGGAATACACGTGGGACAACACTCAATACCTGCGCAACTTCAAGAACTTCGCTTTGGTTGTGCCGCTCGGCATCGATTTCGTGATTCCAGTCGGCTACGTAGCTCTCATCCCTTACACGGGTTTCTACATGCGTCTGAACCTCGCTGGCGAGGAGCATGACAAGAGTCTTTATAATGACGAAAGCACCTACGGCGAGTGGAATCGTTTCCAGGCTGGTTGGCAAATCGGCAGCAAATTGCGCTTCAGCCCCAACTTCCACATAGGCATTGCCTACGCTCGCGACCTCAGTGCCTGGCACGAGGAACTGGGTGCCAAGCGTGGTGCGCTCATTGTTTCGACGGGGGTGGGATTCTAAACTGTGTATCTTGTAAAAAACTAAAAAAGGAAGTCCGTGGGCTTCCTTTTCTTTATCGTGGGCTTTCTTTTCTTTATTTGGCTACAGGACGAACATAAAGACCAAGTACACGATAATATCCTGCCAACTGGATAGAACCACTGTTTTTAAATGTCATGATTATTGCAAAATTATTATCTCTTGGGTGACAATCCCCCGTCCAATAGTATCCTTCCCCGCCGTTATTGTAAATGTAAGAACCATTAGCATAGCCTGAAGCTGGGAAGAAAATACTTTTTCCATTTGGTCCTGTGAACTTGAGCCCATTGACTCCATCAATCTGAAGCCACTCTGTTTTGCAATTCCTTATGAGTTCATCAGCTTGCGTGTAAGAAGGCATCTGCCAAGAGGTACCACACCTCCTATATGCCACATCGTAATTGTAAGTTCCGATGATGCTGGAGCCAATGTCCTGACATTGTTCCTCGTCTTGATTATCACAATATAGGTAAGTGGTTTCGTCGTAACTATATTTAGGTCTTATTTCACCCCAAGCAAAAGCATTACCAACTGACGATGGCAAAGTTGCACCCACATTGCAGCACGACCACAGGGTTCCTGATGGCAGGCCGAGGTCTATCTTATGAGGATGGTGAGCATCAGGGCAGGTAACATAAGCCCCCGACAAGATCATATTCACCAACTTCACAACATCAGAAATGTCGATGTTTCCATCAGCATTGACATCGCAAGAGGTTTCGTCTTGGACGGGACGAATACTCCGGCCATAGGCGAGCGAACTGATCACACCCGTTATAAAATGATCAGAGTAAAAATAGATATTGTGAGCCTGACTCAAATTTCTATCATTCTGCACGGATGCCCAATAAGCGGCTGAAACACCAACGTCACTTGTGTCACTTTGCCAACGCCAACCAGCAGCAGGCAAGAAGATGCTGGCGCCATTGATTTTGCTTGTCAACTTTGCTCCTTTAACGCCATTGACTGTAGTCCATTCGTATGTGCAATTTTCATCAATTTCATCCCATGCAGTATTTGAAGGAGTCATCCATTTACCTCCCCATTTGGTATGTGCTACATCGTTAACCGATCCTCCTATGTAGCCTCCAAGGTCATGACAAGTTTCTTCTGTTCCATCACAATGTGAATAATTACTCCAATCGTAATAGCTCTTTTGCTTGGTTTCTCCCCATGCGTAATAGCCTCCGTAACTTTGAGGCGTTTTAGCATCCACGTTGCAGCATGACCACAAGATGCCAGATGGCAGACCGAGGTCGATGAGGTGAGGATGCTTGTTGTCGGGGCAAAGGCGATAAGAAGTGGGATTGCCTTCGAGCACTCTGTTCACGATTACTACTAAATCGGAAATATCAATGTTTCCATCGTGGTTGGCATCACCCCTCATAAAGGACTGAGCATTGGCTGAAACTGCCATGAAAGGCAGAAGAGCAAGGATTAATACGATTCGTTTCATGGCGTTGTTAGTTTAGAAAAGGGTAATATATTTGTAGCAAAGATAATGAAAAGGCGTGTCACTGTGGGATTTGTGATGTTAACAAATATTAATTTCATGCATTTTCTTCCAAAAATTAGTAAAAAACTGTCTATTAGCGAGCAAAAGTATCAATATACTTATTCTGTTTTGGAGAACAATAGGATAGAAAATAGGCTGTTTATTTTGTGGGTTGAGCGAAAAAGCGTAATTTTGCTTGGTGAAAGTATATTATTTAATGTAAACACTCAAAAACAAACACTTATGAAACATTTTAAGACATGGACATGGGCATTGGTGGCAATGGCCATGATGGTATGCGAAACAGCCTCGGCACAATACTATTCTCGACCAACTGGCAGTTCATCGAGTACGGTTCGCTATAATCACAACGACGAAACGCAGCTGAACATCGTGGAGGTGCAGTTCGCACTGGACCACTTCGGCAACGATGTAAAAAGCGTTGGTATGCAGACGCTCACTTATTCCTACATTCACGGCTTCGGCCTTTCGAGCAAGGCACCGATGTTCTTGGAAGTGGGTGCTGGCATGGAGTATTCGTGGTGCGACAACAAGATTGGCACGATGCACAACTTGGCGTTCAAGATTCCTGTGAGATTCTCGTATGATATTCCGACTGCCGGTAGCATCTCTTTCGTTCCTTACACGGGTCCGTTCATTCGCCTGAACCAGACTGGTGACTGGGACGATGACTTGATTAATGGTAGCATCTACAAGGGCAGCGACATGACGGACGAACACGGCAAGTTCAACCGCTTCCAGGTGGGCTGGCAGTTAGGTTGCCGCGTGCGCTTCACTCGTTCGTTCCATGCAGGACTCGAAGCCAATTTCGACATCAGCAAATGGAGCGGCAGAATAGATGGCAAACGCTGGAACGTGGGACTTGGCATCGGTTTGGATTTTTAATAACAAATTTGGAATTAGGAATGAGACATGATTTGTGCTGAAGCATTCCTAATTCCTGATTTTAGGTGGGTTCTATTAATTATGTCGGATTGATTTTTGATTTTATTTGAATGGATTTTTGTCAGTTTTTGAGGGCGCATAGCGAGCTATGTAACCGAGAACCTTCAGCTCGGCGTAGCCAAAAGTGGCAAAAAGACTTCAAATAAAACAAAAAGCAACCGAAATGAACTCATCATTTATTTGTGGAAATCTAAAAACAGAATTAATAGAACACACCTTTAATAAATCAAGAAAAAATGAAAAGAATACTATTCGCCTGCATCATGTTGCTGGGTGCCATGCAGGTGTGGGCAACAGGTCAGGACGCTGACATCATCTACCTCTACGGAGAGAAATGGTGGTTGCTGTCGAGGCCGTTGGACAATGTGCGCGACGTGAAAGCCCGCTTGGCATTGGCTCTGCCTGAGGCACGGAGAAAGACGACTGCCAATCCCGATGGCATCACTTGCATCTGGAGCGTGCAGGGCACACGCTTGCAATTAGACAGCGTGGCGGTGATTGTGGGCAACAACCTCCTCACCTACCCTGCCATTGGGTTGAAAGACCAATTCGAGAAATACTATCGGCAGAACCGCATAGATGCCAGTTGGGTGAATGGACAACTGAGGGCAGCTCGCGGGAAGCAACTTTATTACGAGCACACGGGCTACAACCGCAACTACACGAGCGAAATCTACATTACCTTCAAGCACGGCAAGATGAATGGCATGAAGACGTTCAACAACAGTGTGAGAACCGAGGGCTTCGACTTGACAAACGGCAAGGTGATGCAAGCTTTGCAGGACGGCATGAACGCCCAAGAGTTTTCGGAACTGAGAGGTGCTAGGGTGCTTGCCAAAGTGAGCGACATGGAGATTGACGACAAGGGACAGCTGACCGACTGCAAGGTGGCTATCACCATGCGGAAGAACGGCTACACGTCGGAACTCACGAAGCATCCGCTCGAAGAAAGAGTGAAAACGGCTCTGAAGAACCTGAGTCCGTGGAGAACGCTGAACATCAACGGTGCTGTGGTGATTCCGCACTCGGTGTTCTACTTCCCAATCACGGTGGATTAGCAACTGTTCTTAATACTAAACATCCTAACAATGAAGAAATCAATGATTCTCACCATGCTTCTCATGCTTTGCAGCATGGGAGCATTTGCACAGAACAAAGCAACTGCTGATGCAGCTTCTGACTCTGTGAAGATTTTTCTCGGCAACTTCACGAAGTTTGTCAGCCAAATTGAGGTGAACGACTCCACCACGGAGGAAGAGTACGAAGAACTCGACCTTCGCTACAAGAACTTCAACAAGCTCTACACGGGGAAATTCAAAAAACAGATGACTAACGAACAGATTTCCACCTTCACGAAGTACAAGACACGCTACAAGATGAAGGTGCTGGACCACAAGCTGGACAAGAAAACTGGACGACTCTCACAGAAGGCAGACACCATCGGACACAAGATGGGCGAGGGCTTGAAGAAAGCTGGCTCGGAAATCGGAGGATTCGTGAAAGGACTCTTCAGCAAGGACTAATTACGTGTGATTTTTCTTAAAAGGTCTAAGGTCTAAGGTCAAAGGTCTAAGGTCGAGGGTCTAAGAACTAAGGTCTAAGGACTAAGGTCTAAGGTCGAGGGTCTAAGGTCTGAGGCTGCATTTGACTTCCTGCCCATTCCAACTTCCTCAGGGGGGAAGAGAATAGCCGTCCGGATGGTGTCTCCCTCCCTCACAGGGAGGGTTGGGGAGGGTCTTCTCCTTTTGCATTTATATTTTAATTTCCATGACGATTCTAATTGTTATCCCCATCTTGATGCTGCTGATGTTTGAGCTGGGACTGACGCTCAAGCCAGCAGACTTCCAGATGATTCTTAAGCGCCCGAAGCCTGTGTTTGCAGGACTCATCGGGCAGCTTCTTTTTCTGCCCATCATCGCTTTCTGCCTCGGATGGGTGTTCCATCTCAACCCCGTGTTCTTCATGGGTGTGGTGCTGATTGCCTGCTGCCCAGGCGGTAGTTCGTCGAATGTGTTTTCCATGCTCGCCAAAGGCGATGTGGCACTCAGCGTGAGCCTCACGGCTTGCAGCAGCATCATCACGCTTTTCACCATTCCCCTCGTGATGGGTGCAGCCGCTCATCTCATTCCAGGCACGGAGGAAAGTGTGATTCATCTGCCTATCGGCAAACTCATCGTGCAAAACATCGTTCTTGCGCTGTTGCCGATCATCGTTGGCATGGGCATTCGTGCCAAATGGAAAAAAGCAGCACAGAAGATGAACAATGTGCTCAGCAAAATCGCTCTGCCTCTGCTGGTCCTGCTCGTCGTTGTGTTCTACGTTCAGAACAGTCATCAGATTCTTGATAATCTGGCAGAACTGGGCATCATCATCACGCTCCTCATCCTGCTGTCCATGAGTGGCGGCTATGGTCTTTCTCGTGCCGCAAAGCTTACACGCAAGGAACAGAAAACGCTCATCATCGAAATCGGTATGCAGAACGCAGCGCAAAGCATTGCCATTGCCTCCAGCCCTTTCGTGTTCAACAACGAAACGATGGCTATACCTGCCATCATCTATTCGCTGATGATGAACGTCATCCTCATCACCTACGTGCTGGTGGTGAAGAGGAAGGCTTGAGGTTTTTTAAGAAGGGCTAAGGAAACTTATGAGGACAAGGAAGACTATGGAGAGTAGGAAGACTAAGCCCCATCAAAAAAAAGACTGGCACCGCGAAGTGTCAGTCTTTTCTTTATATTGTGTATTGTAAACTAATTCTGTCTTCCCAAATTAGAAAGTATAGTAAACACCGAACTTGAGAGCGTTGCCATCAACATTGAAACCAACGTTAGAGTCCTTGTAGTCACCAAGCTTATACTGCTTGAAACCAAGACCACCGAGGCTTGCTACGAATGTAACCTTGTCAGAAGCAGCGAACTTAACACCTGGACGAACACCAATGCCCCAAGTAGTTGCATTGTCCTTAGACTTAGCAATGAGACCATTATCATCCAAACCCAAGTTAGTAGTACCTACGCTGAAACCGAAGTCAAGGAAGAAACCAACCTTACCAGTTGTGTAGTATGTGTAACGAGCGTATGGGTTGATAGAGAAAGTGTTCATTGTGTCACCATCCTTCACAGAAATCAAAGACTCGTTGAGAGCGAGAGCGATGTCCCATTTGTCACTGAGAGAGTAACCAATTTCAGGAGCGATAGTGAAAGTAGTGTTAGAAGCATCACCACCATGCTTTACTGATTCCTTTTCGTAGTTGAAACCGAGGCTACCGCCTAACCATACCTGTGCGTTAGCACTGAGAGATGCAACTGCTACGAGAGCTGTAAGAATAATCTTTTTCATAATTCTAATTGTTTTTTAATAGTTAAACAATCCTTTTTACTTTACTAACTTTACTTTACTTTTTGTTATCCTTTCGGAACAATTTTGTTGTCCTTGTTTCCGAATTGCGCTGCAAAGGTATAGAGTTTTTTCATTGGTTGTACTCGAAACACGCAAAAATTTTAGAAAAAAATCACTTTTTGCATAAAATTCCTTGA
>Ga0310691_10008538_pt1 | contig 10483 bp, 14 predicted proteins | sample 176DNAGHGlowgp2_FD_203887 | JGI IMG/M metagenome (GOLD analysis project Ga0310691, IMG submission 203887) | Sheep rumen microbial communities from Palmerston North, Manawatu-Wanganui, New Zealand - 1766 DNA GHGlow gp2 (v2) (version 2) | ecosystem: Host-associated > Mammals > Digestive system >... | reverse complement strand
TATTTGAAATACCGAACGCCAGCGACGCGGAATGTGGCGCAGTAGCAACGATTCCGCGGGTACCAGCGAACCCATCGGTAGCCGGTTCTGCTCGTCGGAAGCGGTTCCGTTGCCATCGCCGCGCTGACGCTCGCCCCGTTGACGAATTTCTTTGCTATCTGCTCAGGATCAAATTGGTGCCGAGCCTCCTGGCAGGAGCATTTTTTTCCGGCGAGCAGGGAGTTCTGCGTTTTCACAGCCTCCCGTCCGCACGACGAGCAGACTGTACGATAGCGTTTCTGCCCGCCGCGCCGATCCGGGAGCAGCTCGGCCACCCGCAGTGTGCCGATCTGCTCGCCGGTGAGATTGCGCTTCCGCTCGGCCCACGCACAGCCGCAGTCCTGATACGCGCGTGGCCCGGTGAGGTATACGCCGCGAATCGATTTCATTTCGCCGCAGCGCGAGCAGCGGCAGATCCAGAAGGCATCTCCGCTGGTGCGGGCCGGATCGCGTTCGATCACGGTGAGGGCGCCGAAACGGCGCCCTGTGAGATCGTTGAGCTTGCTCATGCGCCCTCGCCGCCGATGCCGAGCAGGTAGCGGCCAGATGCTCCAATTGCTCCGAGATCGAAATGATCCTCTCCATCCTCGCCGCTCCACGCGATCAGATCGTCCTGCTCCTCGATCTCTGCGATGGCGTCGGCCTCGGAGATCTCATCATCCTCCCAGCCGTCCCACAGCGTCCACGCATCCGGATCGTCGCGGAGCTGGCCGATCATATCGCGCAGCAGGCCGATTTCCGCGCCCTGCTCAAGCGAGGCGAAGAGATGACGGATTCCGTCCGAGTCGGTGACGATCATGTGCACGCCGCCGCCGTTATCCTCGTGTACTCTGTAAGCGATCATTTTCATTTCCTCCTCGCGGGTTGTCCCCGCCCTTTGATGCTACTATTATACCACCGCAGTGGTGGTTTGTCAATGGGTTTTGAAGAAAAGTTGTAAACAATTTGTGAACTGTGGGGCCGCTTGCGCGACCCCGATGCCGCATCACTCTGCGTCTGCCTGTAATTCTGTCACAATCAGCCGTCCGTCTGTGTCCCTACGCTCTGGCAGGATGCACAGTACGCTGACGATGGTGTGGATCCAGTCACGGAGCGCGTCCGGCGAGATGCGGAGCAGGAACGCCTTCTCCCACTCTGGACGTGAAATTGCTCCTCCGGGTTTGATGTATGCGATGTTCAGATAGATGATGCCTGGTTGATACCAGTCCTCCGCCTCCACCTTGAATCCTTCGACGAAATCATTGATGAACGTCATGGTTATTCCTCCATTGATAGATGATGTGGCCGGGCTTGTGACCGGCGCGCCCTCTCCTGAGGACACATATAGTATAGCATACTCTGCCGAGTATGTCAAGCCGCAATGTTGCACAATCTTTCTGGCATACTTGGCGAAGTATTCTGTGCAAGATGCATACTTGACGGAGTATGCCCATGTGTGATATAATAAGGAAACCCATAAGAAGGGAGGAAGAACCATGGGTAGAACATCAACAGCGGTGAAACGCAAGTATAATGAAAAGAATTATGATACGATACGATTCGTCGTGCACAAAGGCGAGAAGGAAGAGATCGCCGCCCATGCGCGCAGTCTGGGCATGACTACCAGTGCGTACATCGTCGGGCTGATCCGCGCTGACATGGCGCTGGGAGTGATCGACGCAGTGACGCGCAGCGAGGAGGAATAATCGGGGAGGAAGCATAATCTATAATGAAGCGTCTGGCTCTTGCCGGGCGCTTTTTCCGTGGTGGGGAAAAACACTTGACAATGTGGACGATTTGTGCTATAATGTGGGGGAAAAGATATGTGCAATATGCACAAAATCAATGCGAATGTGGGGGAGGAACCGTGCCGAGCAGGTCGAAAAACGCGCTGACCGAGAAGGAACGGGCGTTTTGCCTGTTTGTTGTGGACGGCGACACACTCACTGACGCATACGCCAAAGCTGGATACAAAGAATCGGAACGGCGCGGAACCACGGGCGCGAAGGCCTGTGTTCTTGCAAAAAAGCCCCGTGTGGCGGCAGAACTGGAGCGGCTGAAAGCGGCGCGGGACAAGGCCCTCGCGGAGAGTGCGGCACAGTCTGCCCGATCGCTTACGCAGATCTGGACACGCGAAAAAGCCGCACAGAGTCTGGCAGAATTGGCCGCGCTGGGGATGCGGTCGGCGAGGAAGATCAAGATCGATGCCGACGGGCAGGAAATCGAGGCCGTCGATGAGAAGGCTGCGCGGGTTGCGATCGACGCGATCGACAGCCTGAACAAAATGTGCGGCTATGACAAGGCCGTGATTGGTGAAGATGCACAGACGATCACGGTGCAGCTGGGCGATGCGGAAGCGTATGCGAAGTGACGAAATGGCCTCCCGTGTGGGGCCAAATTGTGCAAAATGACGAAATTGCACCCATTGATGACGAAATTGCCCCTGTTGACAAGGGCAGATCGTAAGGCGGGAGGGCCGTGGACAGAATCACGCGAGAGTATTTCCGGTGTACGCACGGACCTTTCGCCTTTATTTTTTAGGCTGACAGGTAAATCCTGCTTACCTTTCGCCCTCCAACGGAGAGGGACACGGCCTGTTGTTTGTGCAATATGCACAAATTGGTGTCGTATAATCGCGGGATTGTATTTCATGCGTTTGTGCAATATGCACAAAAGGCGAATTATAGGAGGATAAACATGGAGCCGTGGAAGGAAAGAATGATCGCGGAGTACAAGGAACTGAAAGAGCGCTACACCAAACTGCACAATATGCTCGTGAAGTACGACGCGGGGCGACTTGAATTCACCCCGACTTGTCCGATCGAGCTTCTGCGCGAACAGGCGGCAGTTATGGGGCGGTACCTTTATATCCTCGAGGAGAGGGCCGTTATCGAGGGAGTCGACCTGATAACCCAGAGGTGCTATGCTGATTGATCTGGGGTCGCCGCAGCCGAAACAGCGGGAATTCCTGACGGCGACGGCGTCCTACGTGGCATACGGCGGGGCGCGAGGCGGCGGCAAATCGTGGGCGGTGGATTTCAAAGCCGTCGTGATGGCTCTGGCCTACGGGGGCATTCGGCAGCTGATCCTCCGTCGGACGTACCCCGAGCTGCTCGAGAACCACATCCGGCCACTGACCACGAAGTGCGCGGGGATCGCGCGGTACAAGGATGCCGATAAGACATTGACGTTTGTGAACGGCTCCATCATCAAGTTTGGATACTGCGCGTCAGACCAAGATCTTGCGCAGTACCAAGGGCAGGAATACAATATCTTGTATTTCGATGAAGCGACGAACTTTACAGAATACCAGTTCCGCACGATCAACGCATGCCGCCGTGGCGTGAACGATTTCCCCCTGCGCACGTACATCACGTGCAACCCCGGCGGGGTGGGGCATGCGTGGGTTCGGCGGCTGTTCGTGGATCGGGAATTTCTGCCGGGCGAGAACCCGGAGGACTACGTTTTCATACAGGCGGGTGTCCGTGATAACGCAATCTTGATGGCGTCCAATCCCGATTACATCAAACAGCTGGAGGCCTTGCCGCCCGATCTGCGGCGCGCATGGCTCGACGGAGACTGGGACGCGCTGTCGGAGACGGCGTATTTCCAGGAATTCCGGCGCGAGATTCACGTCTGCGAGCCGTTCGAGATCCCCGCGCACTGGAAGAGATACCGTGCGATCGACTACGGCCTCGACGCGCTGGCCTGTGTGTGGGTGGCTCTGGGCGAGGACGGATCCGCGGTGGTGTACAGGGCGATCAAGCGCCCGAATCTGATCGTGTCGGACGCGGCGAAGGAGATCCTCGACGCAGAGGCCCCGGACGAGGGCATCACGGACACGTATTTCCCGCCGGATATGCGGTCTCGGTCGAGGGACAGCGGACGGACGCAGCTGGAGCTGTTCGCCGCCGCCGGTCTGCGCGGCGGGATCGCGTCCAATTCCCGCCTCGCCGGGTGGGCGGCACTGCACGAGTGGCTCAAGCCCATGCCCTCCCCCGACGGAGAGGGACAGACGGCGCGGATGCGGATTTTCCGCACGTGTACGGAGCTGATCAAAGACCTGGCCGCGCTTCAGCATGATATCCACGATCCGCAGGACGCGGCGACGGAGCCGCACGACGTGACGCATCTGCCCGACGCACTGCGGTATTTCGCCGTCATGCATCAGCGTGCGCCGGTGAAACCTCCGAGCGAGGAGGAAGAGAGGCGCGCGATGCTGGCCGACGCCAAGCGGCGTGCGCTGGGCGGGCATAAATCAAATAGGATGGTATAAGGATGGCGAGAGAGATTCATATTCGCCCGACGCGGACGACGCGCATCTGCTCGATCCGCGGGTGCGGAGGCAGAGACACGGTGCTGGTGGCGCGGTCGGCTGATCTGCGCGGCGGCGTTCGGCTGTGCCGGGACTGCGCAAGGGCGGTCTGGTCGTGGTTTGAGGCGCGCGACGCGGAGCCGGTGACCGAGCCGGAGGTGCTGGTCGATCCGACTCAGGCTGAGGAGAAGGCCGAGCCGACCCAGGAGGAGAAGGCCGCAAAGCCGAAGGGGAAGAAGAAGTCCGATGGAAAATAAGTCGTACTGGGAGTGCGAGGAAATCACACCCCTGTGGCGGCTGTGGTCGAGAGGGTGCTCCATCTGGATGGCCTGCGTGCCGAGAGGGGCGATGCTCATTCTCCCGCCGGGGTGCAAGGAGAACCGCAAGCGGGTGTATCAGACGCCGGAGTATGAGGCGGTGATCGTCCGCGTACCGAAGAAATCCGAAGAGGCGTTTGTCACATGGGCAGAGCGGAATGAAGACCAGTGTCTGCTCCGGGACATGACGTCTTTTGTGGAGTATGTCGAAGGAGTGTGGGCGACGATATGAGCATTGCGGTGCTGATTCTATCGTGCATGGCGGTATCCGCCGTGGCGGCGTCCCTTCTGACGGACTATAACGACCGGAGGACGAAATGATCTACGCGGTGCTGTTGGTGCTGATCGTGGCGCACGCCGTCGTGGTGATCTGGATGATGGAAATCAAGGCCAGGTCGGACGCGCGGTGGCGGGACGCGCTGTGCATCAAGGAAAAGATCCCGCTCGTACCCCCGCCGGTTCATGCGAGGGAGACGAAAATGGCTGAAAACGCAAAAAAATGGCGAAACGGGGGTGACGGCGAGTGAATCTCATTGAGCTGCTCCGCGCCGGGCTGACCCGGTAGGAGCAGAAGGAACCGGACAAGGGTCGTCCGCTCGACGTCGATGACGGCGAAACGCTATACGCCGACGATATCGTCTCACACATCAAGGAGGAGCTGGAGCGGCGGCGCGGGGAGCGCAAGTCGCTGGAGCTGCAGTGGGTGCTCAACGCGAATTTTCTCGCGGGGCATCAGAACTGCGAGATCAACGTCTCCGCGGGCGAGATCAAAGATTTCGTGCCGGAGCACGACTACATGGCGCGCGGCATCTACAACCGCATCGCGCCGCTGATCCAGACGCGGATCGCCAATCTCCGCACTGTGCAGTATGACATGGTTGTCAAACCGCGCACGGACGAGATCGACGATTACCAGAAAGCGGACGTATCGACGAAGCTTTTGCAGTACACGCAGACGCACGGCGATTTCTCCCGCAAGATGGATACCGCCTACCAGTGGGCGGGGCTGACGGGGACGGCGTTCTTCTATTCGTGGTGGGACACGCGCGATGGCGACATCGTCGGAAAGCGCGAGGTCACCGAGGAAGCGGACGATGGCGACGGCGTGGTCGTGAAGACCAGGCTGGAGGACGTGCGCACGGGCGATCTGGCCTACGCGGTGCTGTCCTCCTACGAGATTTTCCCGGAGGATCTGTATCAGCAGGAGGTGTCCGATCAGTATTCCGTCATCATCGAGCAGGTGATGAGCGTCCGCGAGGTCTATGACCTCTACGGGATCGACGAGGACGGGCAGGAGATCGAGCAGTACACGCTGATGCCGCGCCCCGCCGCGGGGCTGAACGGGCAGGATCTGACGGTGTTCTCTCTGTCGAAGGAAAAGCGCAAGGACGCGGCCAGAGTGCTGACGTATTTTGAGCGCAGGAGCCGGAAACACCCGGACGGTGTAATGGCGATCGTGGTCAACGACCGGCTTGTGTGGTATGGAGACATGCCGTACCGCGAGATTCCGCTGAAGGCGGTGAAAGACCAGGTCGTGGCCGGGCAGTTTTTCGGCAAATCGATCATTCAGGAGCTGATCCCGCTGCAGAGGGCGTACAACTCCTGCCTGAACAAAGTGTACGACTACATCGCCACGACGGTATCCAATCCGGTTGCGGTGCCTGCGGGGTCTGTGGACGTGGACGATCTGACCGAGAACGGTCTGCCGCCGGGCCGGGTGGTCGAGTACAACCCGACGATGGGCGGCCCGCCGCAGTTCATGTCGAACCCGGAGCTGCCGGGAACGGTCATGAAGGAAATCGAGCGGCTGGAAAACGCGATGGAGTATACGGCGGCGGTATCGCAGATGATGGTGGTCGGCGCGACGCCCACGGGCGTGACGTCCGGCACGGCCATCGAGCGGCTGCGGCAGATCGACAACACGCGGCTTTCGCTGACGGCGGAGACGTTCCGCACGGCGGTGTGCAGCATGGCGCGGCTGTGGCTGTGGATTTACAAGGATCGCGCGGCGAACTGGCGCGCACTGCAGGCGTCCGGCGCGGACAACGGCGGTTCCGTCATCGTGTGGTCTACGGAGGACATCACCTCGTTCGACGTGGATTTTACGACGGAGAACGAGCTGAAGAATTCCCCGGAGCGGCAGAAGGAGAATTTTCTTCAGGCGTTCCAGATGGGTCTGTTCGCCGGTTCGGACGGGACGATCCCGCGGGAAATCCGCGCGAAGGCGTGGGAGCTGATGCGGATCGGGCAGACGGACGATCTGATGGGTCTGGACGATCTGCAGCGCAAGAACGCGCAGCGGGAGAACACGCTGTTCGAGGCGGGGAGCATCCCGCAGGTGGACGGCGAGCTGGACGATCACGAGCTGCATCTGGACGCGCACATGCGGTACGCGCTGTCGATGCGGTTCAGAATCCTTGAGAAGAAGGCTCCGGAGTACGCGAGTGCGTTCCGGGAGCACATGAATACACATAAGAGCATTCTGCGCGAGCAGATGGCGGCGTCTATGCCGCAGGGAGGAACGATGTGAAAAAAGCATACAGAACGACCGTCAACGGCATCATGAACCCGCGTCTGCGGCGCGAAGGCACCGATCCGTCCATCGAACTGCCGGAAGTGACGCCGGAGGACGCGGGGAAGGTGCTCGTCGTGGACGAGAACGGGAAGTGGGCGAAGGGAGATGTGAAAGCCCTGCCGGATGTCACCGCTGCCGACGCCGGGAAACTGCTTCAGGTCGATTCTACCGGCGTATGGGCTGCAGTCAATCTTGACGCAAGCGGGGTGTCGTACTGATGGCAAAGAAGCTTTACAACGAATCGGATATCCAAAATATTGCAGACGCGATCCGTGAAAAGAACGGATCGCAGGACAAATACAAGGTATCCGAAATGGCACAGGCTATCGAAGATATTTCTGGCGGCATCGATGCATATGCGTTTTTCCAGCAGCACAATGTTCCGACTGATCTATCACAATATAGCCTTGCGGGGGTCACTGAACTGCGCGATTCTGCTTTCAGAGGATTCTCCGAGTTGACTAATATATCGCTTCCGTCTGGCCTTAAAACGATTGGGGAATCTGCTTTCCAGAGCTGCATCAATTTGTCGCTGACTTCGCTTCCTGATGGAGTTACAAGCATTGGGCAATTTGCTTTCTGGGGCTGTAGCAAATTGTCACTGACTTCACTTCCGTCTTTGATTGAGAAAATTGAAAAAAGCACTTTCTATAACTGCATCAATTTGTCGCTTACTTCACTCCCATCTGGGATTATACGTATTCATGAAAATGCTTTCTACGGATGCACTAACTTGGAGAAGATTATTCTCCCGTCTGGGCTTCAGGCCATTGAAAATAATGCTTTCTATGGATGTACATCACTAAAGACGGTGATTTGTTACGCAGTAAACCCGCCATCGGGAGGGGTTGCGTTCTCGCAGACGCACGCTGATCTTGCAATCTATGTCCCCGATGCATCTGTTTCAGCATATAAAAGCGCAGGCAACTGGTCTTTCTATGCATCGAAAATCCATCCGATGTCGGAATATATTCCTTCGTGACATTGGAATGCGATTTGCGAATGCATAATAATCTTTTTACGAATAGCGCAACCGATCCGGTTGCGGCCTGACTACATAAAAACGAAAGGACAAAAATATGGGAAAACTGTATGGTACGCGCAAGCACGGCGTGATGGCGCACAACGGCGAGACGCCGAATAAGAACGAAACACCGCTCATTCACACGGTCACGCTGACAAGCGAACAGGCCACGGCCAAAAAGGTCACGATTTCCGGCGTTACGGCCTGCACGTATCCGCTTGCGACATCTTCCGACGGATCGGTTCGCGCGGTATCCAGCGTCAAGTTCACCGACGACGGTGTGGAGATCACGCTCGGAACGGCGGCGACTGGCGACGTCGTGACGGTGTTCGGCATCTGACGGAGGGATTATGGCAGACAACGAAAACACCACCCAGACCCAGCCGCTTGATCTGAGAGCGCAGCTGGAGGCCGCGCTGCTGTCGGAAGAGGCTCCGGCTGCACCCGCGGCACCCGCGGAGGCGGCACCCGCACCGGAGGCCGCGCAGACGCCAGCACCGGCAGAGGCGGAACAGGCCGCGGCACAGCCGACGGAGACGCCCGCACAGCAGACGCCGACGCCAGAGACGCCGCCCGCCGCCCCGCAGGAGAGCGCGCAGATGACGCAGGCGCAGGCCAACATGTACTCCGCCCTGCTGAACCGGAGCGCGGAAGCTCTGCGCACTATGCAGGAGGAGAACGCGCGGCTGAACCAGATGCTTCAGCAGCAGTCGCAGGTCGCCGAGCAGAAGGCCGAGGAGGCCGCGGCGCAGCCCACGATTCCGGTGCTGGATATGTCCCAGTGGGGCTATCTCTCCGACGAGCAGAGAGCCGAGAAGGCCGCCGAGTACCAGAACGGCATGATGGCGTACTTCAAAAACGCCATGCTGCAGGAGATCGCGCCGCTGAAGGACGCCTACGAGCAGCAGAAGGCGGCGGCGGCGCGGGAGCAGGCCATCGCGGCCCTGTCCGGCGACGAGCGGATGAAGGGCTTCAAGGACGATCTGCCGATGATCCAGAACATCCTTGACAAGACGCCGGAGCTGTCCGGCGCCGACCCGAACCGGCGCTACCAGATCGCCTACTACATCAACCGCGGCATTCAGGCGCAGAACGCGCCCCAGCGGAGCGCGGCGCAGATCGCCGACGAGGCCATGAGCAACCCGGAGGTCATGCGGATCCTTGAGACGCGGCGCGCGACGGAGACGGCGCAGAAGAACGCCGAGGTTCCGGTCGTTGCGGCCAGCGCGGGCATGTCCAGCGCGGCGGCCATTCCCACGAACCGACCGAAGACCATCGAGGAAGCGCACCGCATGCTTGAAAACTTTTCGTTCTGATCGTAAGGCACAAGCCACGATATAAAAAAATCTTTCCAGAAAGGGAGAAACAAAATGCTTAACCTCACTGAAGCGCAGATTCTCACGAATCTGTAGAGCATTATCAAGGAAGGCTACGTGCCTGCGCTCGATAATCAGCTCACCGTAGAGCCGTCGCCGTTCCTTGAGAAGATCAAGAAGGCGCCGCTCACCACCGAAAACCTTGTCGGCGCCGCGCCCGTCGGTATCAACGGCGGCTTCGGCTTCGGCGCGGAGGGCGCCGACACGCCCAACGCTGGCGCGATGAACGACGTCCGCTACACGCTCCAGTCCAAGGATCTCTATGTGGACGTGCAGATTTCCCACAAGACGATCACCCTCGGCCAGAGCAACAAGTCCGTCATCATCAACGCCGTGGAGCAGGAGATCGACTCCTCCTACCAGAGCGCGAAGTGGAACATCGGCCGCTCGCTGTTCGGCGACGGCACCGGCGTCCTCGCGCATCTGGCCGCCGCCGCGGCCGTTGGCGACGACACGATCTACGTGGACACCGCCGACTTCCTCATCGAAGGCCTCATGATCGACCTGTTCGCCTCCTCGAGCGCCACCTCGCCCGCCGACACGCTCCGCGTGAAGGCCGTGAGCCGCGTTCCGGACACCAACGGCTACTATGAGGTCGTGCTCAACGGCGACATCGGCACCGCGCTCTCCGCGGGCGGCTTCGTGACGGTGCAGAGCTCCTACAACCGCGAGCTGACCGGTCTCGGCGCGATCTACGACTCCAGCATCGCCACCCTGTACGGTCTCTCCAAGGCCGACCACCGCCACCTCGTCCCGACGAGCGTTTCCGCGAACCACGATCTGACCGACATCGTCCTGTACGACGCCGTGAAGAACGCGCGCCGCTACAAGAACGCCAAGATCGATCTGATCATGATG
>Ga0310691_10008537_pt1 | contig 10484 bp, 16 predicted proteins | sample 176DNAGHGlowgp2_FD_203887 | JGI IMG/M metagenome (GOLD analysis project Ga0310691, IMG submission 203887) | Sheep rumen microbial communities from Palmerston North, Manawatu-Wanganui, New Zealand - 1766 DNA GHGlow gp2 (v2) (version 2) | ecosystem: Host-associated > Mammals > Digestive system >... | reverse complement strand
TGATTATGATGATGCTATATAGGCAAGATAGGATGATCGTAATGGGAGGTGATTTGACTGGTAAGAAGCAACAGCAAGCAAGAAAAGACTATATAGGTAATGATGATTATTTTACAAGAAACTATGATAATCGTTTCAATGTTACAATATAGTTTAATGAATCTAATTAAAAATATATAATATATATAATTATTTTGCTTTTAACATAAAAATATTAAAATATTTTTATTATTTTTGCAAAGTTTTTAATTTCAAAATTATGACGGATAATGTAATAAATTTTCCAGCACAAGCTATTTCCAGATCAAGGAAAACAAAGAAATGGAGGTAGGAATGTGTTTTATGGGCTAAGAACAAAGCCACTTTCAATTACAGTCCTGTCATGAAATCCGTCATGCACAAGAAAATAAATTATGACCTTGTGAACGGTAAAATACATATGAAGGATCTTCAATTGATATTGAATCCAAATGGAATTCAAGCTAATTATCTTCCTGAACAAATACAGCATTATTCAATCATAAATAGCAAACTTGATTTGTTAAGAGGCGAAGAAGCTAAACGTGCATTTGATTTCAAGGTGATAGTAACAAATCCAAACGCAGTTTCGAAAATTGAGGAAAATAAAAAACAAGCTATGTTGCAAGATATTTAGTAGCTTATACAAAATCAGCAATTGTCTGAAGAAGAATTCAATGCACAAGCTTAGAAGATCAATGACTATTATATGTATGATTGGCAAGACATGAAAGAAATTGCTGCTAATGCGATTCTTAACCATTACATAAAAGAATATAATATACCATCTAAATTCACTTAGGGTTTTATGGATGCTCTTATTGTTGGTGAAGAAATATATCAATGCGATATAGTAGGTGGCGAACCAGTTATACAAAAAATAAATCCATAGAAAATACGCATATACAAATCTGGGGATAGTAATAGAATAGAAGATGCCGATATAATAGTTCTTGAAGATTATTGGAGTCCTGGTAGGATAATAGATAATTACTATGATGTTCTTACCGAAAAAGACATAAAGAAGATTGAAAATTATGGTAAGAACATATTCGGTGGTGGTTATGCTGATGAAATGGACAATATTGACGAACGTCCTGGTATTGTCAATATGCATATGATTACAGACCAATTTGACAAGGAAAGACTGTTTGATGATGTCGGTGAAGCATGGGCTGGTATAGATCATACATTATGTCCATATGACATGGCTGGTAATATCAGGGTACTTAGAGTATACTGGAAATCAATGGAGAAGATAAAGAAAGTCAAGTCTTATGATCCAATGACTGGAGATGAAAAGTACGATTTTTATTCGGAAGACTACATACCTAATGAAGATATGGGAGAAGAAGAATAGATATATTGGGTAAACAAAGCTTGGGAAGGTACTCTTATTGGAGAAGATATTATGGTCAATGTAAGACCTAGACCAGTACAATACAATTCATTGTCAAATCCTTCAAGATGTCATTTCGGTATAATTGGTCAAGTATATAACCTTAATGATGATAAACCGTTCAGTATGGTTGACATGATGAAACCAGATGCATATCTTTATGATGTTATACATGAAAGGTTAAATCATCTTCTTTCTATAAACTGGGGTAAACTTGCAAAAGTTGACTTGTCTTTAATTCCAAAAGGATGGACATTTGACAAATGGATGTACTATGCAAGGGTTAATGGCATTGCTATAATTGATTCGTTTAATGAAGGAGATTATGGTGCTGGAGCTGGTAAACTAGCTGGTGCAATGAATAATAATTCCAATGGTGTTATTGACGCTGAACTTGGAAATTCGATACAACAATACATAAATATACTTGAGTATATAAAATCTGATTTGTCTGATATTTCTGGTATATCGAAACAACGCGAAGGACAGATTTCAAATAGGGAAACCGTCGGTGGCGTTGAAAGAGCTACATTGCAATCATCACATATAACTGAATGGCTTTTCCAAATGCATGATGACGTAAGAAAGAGAGTTCTTGAATGTTTTCTTGAAACTGCAAAGATTGCTTATAAAGGTCGTACCAAGAAGTTTCAGTATATTATGTCAGATAATTCGATGAGAATACTTGATATTGATGGCAATGATTTTTCTGAAGCTGATTATGGCCTTGTTGTTGACGGTAGCAATAGAATAGCTGACTTACAGAATAAGATAGAGACTCTTGCACAAGCTGCAATGCAGAATGGCATGTTGAACTTCTCGACTATGTTAAAGTTATGGAACTCATGTTCATTGGCAGAAAAGCAAAGAATGGTTGAAAAAGATGAGACATAGATAAGACAATAGCAACAGCAAATGCAAGAACAGCAGTTACAACAACAGCAACAGATAGCTTAGATGCAAATGGAGCAAAAGAACGCTGAAATGCAGATGCAGAATCAAATGAATGATAGGGATAATCAAACTAAGATTATTGTTGCTGAAATAGCTGCACAAGCTAAAGTTAATGATGCTGATGGAGATGGCATTGATGTTGATGGCAATAAGGAAGAGTTGATGGAAAAGATGCGTTAGTTTGACGAAAAAATAAAATTGGAAAGAGAAAAGATGAAACAGCAAAAAACAATTGCTGATGAACAATTACAATTTAACAGGGATAAACTTGACGTTGATTCCAAACTTAAGGAAAAACAGATAAACAAACAAAATAAAAATACTAGTAAATGACAAATTATTGTAAAAGTAATGTAAGAAGAGTCATCAACTATGCAAATACAGAGCCATTAAACAAATATGATTTATGGCTTTCTGAGAATTTGAGATATAATGAAGATGGCGAACTTGAATATGACAATAATGGTTAGCCAGCTTGCGACCTTATTTTAAAATTATTCAGAAATGGCAAATGGGAACCGATTGTCGGTTATAATACTACTGCTGGTAATAAGATAAACGTTGTTAATGGTGTTGATTATACATATACGGCAATAAATCATTCAACAACGCATACAAACCATGGTTTTTCATAGAATCACCTACCGTTGTTTAGAAATCCACAGGATAGCCCAGATGAATTATTTGATGCTGGCACACTTGGTTAGGCACTGAATAATTTCGTTACACAGAGTGATTGGCAAACGATAATTGAAGATGGTGGTCTTGGTTAGGCTATAACATATAAAATAAATTCTGGTAGTATAAATATCAGACATGCTGAAGATAATGTACTTGGCGGTATTTTTGCAGCTAGATATAATGGCAATTATGCTGATTCAAACGTAAGTGGTAACACTTTCTTGACACAATGCAAATACAAGTATCAAGCTCCAACAGATTATCATTTATATATTCATGCAAAAGACATAATGCAAACTATACATGATTATACCGAAGAGCATGGTGATGATCAAGGATTCCCTAATATATTACCTCCTAATATTGGTGGAAACATTACAGTTGATCCTATTGTTCTTTATAGATCATTCTATAATTCTCCTACAATATTAAAAGGTTGGACCGATAATTAGAATGCGGCTCAAAAACCAAGATTTGAATTGGCTGGTGCACGTACATTACAAAACAGAGGCAAACTTTTGATGCTAAAACCTGCAGACGATCCATTCTGGAGCAATGGCCCAAGCGAATATGATGAAGCTTCAAACGCAAATGCGTTGAATTGGGTTTCTCCAGATGAATTGTTTGGAGAATATTCATATGAATTGCCATTGGCATCACTTGGTGCTCTTGGCGGTATTCGCGCAGACAGACATGCTGGTTTGTTACCTGGTAAATTTGTAGCTGAATGTAAATTATATAATCCTAATTATCTTGCTCAACCTAATTCGTATCGTAGAGAAGCGTTATGTGTTGACGTTAGGGATGTAAAACAAGCTCTTGACGATTGGTATGCTGATAACGAATCTACAATATGGGATTTGGATATATAGAGTTCTTGCGGTATAAGTACGATGAAGCGTACATCTGTTGATGATAATAACGTAACTCATGTAGCATATGCTCATGTATTGGATCATTATATGGAAAATATGCAAGATGGTTTATATCCAAGAAACAAAACATATACTAATCCAGTTCCTGGATTATATAATGGTACAAAAGGCCTTGAATGGGTTGGAGCTCAAACAATCGTTGAAGAAGGTCTTGGTATAAGTTCTGGGACTGGTTATCTGTATTATAATGGTGGCTCATTTGTTTTAGATCCAGGTACTGGAGGAGGAGGCGGTGGAACTACATATTATCCATTGAGTTCAAGTAATTATAACACTGCTGGTAATTATGTTATTGGAGTCTCTTCTGGTGGCACAGGTGGAGCTACTAAATTCCTTAATGGTCAAGGCGGTTGGACAGAACCAGTTGGTACAACGTATTCAGATTTTGCGGGTAGTACACATGGTTTAGTTCCAGCTTCTGCCGCTGCTTCACGAGATAAGTTCTTGAAAGGCGATGGTACATGGGCAACGCCAAGTGTTGAAGCTGATTTTGAAGTAACGCTTAATTCTTCTATAGAAGACGATGCAGATTTTACACTTAGTGACACTCTATTAACATCAAACAGTGCGTCAAATCCTGTTAATGAGCGTTTGTCAGAATGGAATTATTATAATATAGACGCAGGTAATAAGACAATACAATTTACATTTACTAATACTCACGTTTCTGGTAATGCTATATATATAAGATTTAATACAGGTGCAGTGTCAGTTACGATAAATACAGATGCAGACATTATATTCAGTAATGAAGTAATGTCTTCTTCAAGAAGACAATTTGCTGCTAATAGTAGTTACCTCATAACTATTCAATTTGGGATAATTAAAATTGAGAAGATAACAGTTAATTCAAATAGTTCTGATTAGCAAAATTAATATCAAATAAATGAATATAAAAGTAAAACGTATTTTTAAAGGCGATAATTACACAATAGGTTGCATGTATATAGACGAAAAATATTTTTGCAATACATTGGAGGATAAAGTTCGTAACATACCTAAAGAAGTAAAAGTTTTTGGGAAAACAGCAATACCTGCTGGTAAATATGAAATAGACATGAATTCAGTATCACCTAAATTCAAAAACCGTTCATGGGCAAAAAAATATGGTGGTATAGTTCCAAGACTTAAAAACGTGCCGTATTTCAATGGCGTCTTAATACATCCAGGTAATACACAATATGATACAGATGGTTGTATATTAGTTGGTGAAAATACAGTTCCTGGTAAAGTATTGAATTCACAAAAATATTGGTTTATGTTAATGGATAAACTTATTGAAGCCAACAAACAAAAAAATACGATAACTATTGAAATAATATGAAAATAAAAATAATATTAGTTTCTATAATAGTTCTGCTTATTGGTGTCATAACATTTCAATATGCAAAGACAAATAGTATAAAGAAAGATTATGATATAGCATTACAAAATAATAAAGCTTATGAATCTTAGTTAGATATTATAAACAATGAAAACAATGTTTTTCAGTTTACTGTTGAACAATTGAAATATATCAATGACTCGACAATAAAGGAATTGGATTCATTAAGGAATGAATTAAAAATAAAAGATTCCAAAATAAAACAAATGGGTAAAGTAAAAGAGTATATATATATTACGGATTCAATAACGATATATGATACTATCTTTACAAACCCAGAGTTTATTTTGGACACAATGCTTGGTGATGAATGGTATTTAAATAATATACATCTTAAATACCCTAATGAAATTTCCTCGTCAGTAGCCATAAAAACTGATTAGAGCGTGTTTCTCCATACAACAAGGGAAACTATTAATCCTCCTAAGAAAACGTGGCTAGGACGCTTATTTTAGCGAAAACACGATGTTTATAATGTTACTGTAATGGAACATAATCCATATGCAACTATTAAGGAAAATAAATTTATAATAATTAAGTAAAATGGATAATACTATTTTATTGGCTTTAATAGGAATCTTTGAGATGGTGCTTACTTCATTGGTTACATTTTTATTTACAAGAAGAAAATATAAAAATGAAGTTAAGGAAGGTGAGATTCATAATGATGGATATAAGATTGACAATGATGAAAAGAAATTCAATCTTTATATCAAGATGATTAATGAAAATGAGAAACGCATTGATAGATTACAAAAAGAAAATGATAATTTAAGTTTGCAAATAGCTGAAATGCGTTCTGTTGTTTTTGGAATGTTACAATAGGTATGTACAGACATGATGTGTCAGAACAGGAAATTCGATCAAGCTTCGTGTCCTTATTATGACACGGTGTTTAAATTGAATAAAGGAGAAGATGATACAGAAGAGTAAAACATATGTTGGTACCGAACTTAAGATGCATATAGGTTTTGAATGTATATGAAATACCTACAGGATCTTTGACTTGGGCTAACATAAAACAATATGGAACTAACTTTGGTATTAGAGTACCATTAAGAAGTACGAGTAGTAGTAGACCATATTTATATGTATATGGGGCAGAAATAGAAGTTACATACACTTTATAATTTAAAAATAATATATTATGTTGAGAAGATTGAACAATTGGCTAAATGAGCACTATTTCCTTTGGGAGGAAGAAAACAGAGAAGGCATTGTGAGAATAATTGCATTTATTGTCACTCTTGCTTTGTTTATCACTTTAGGTCTTACAAGATAGATGCATCTTGACAAGATGATTCAGCTTTGGGCTGCATTGATTGGCTTTGCTTCACCTGTGTTGGCTGGTATCATAGCTATCATCAAGAGACAGAAATGGAATCCTTGGTATTGGTTCCCGATACTTAAGGGTGGTGTAATCGGCGGTTTCTTGGCAATGTTAATAGTCTACATATGCAGAAACTTGTTTGGTTGCTAAATAGGGACAAACTAATGCATGAATTGGCAGGGATAATCATGGTTGATATATTCCTGCTAATTTCATTGCTTATGTTTAATTTTACAATAAGTGCAATAATATCATTTTCCTTGTCGACAATCATAATGGCTTGCAAGGAATTGGTTTATGATAAACTTATGAATAAAGGAGTTTGCAGTTTAAGGGATTTCATAGCTGGTGAACTCGCAATAGTTTTTTAGTCGATAATAATGATAATAACATATATCCTATGACTCCTCAAGAACAATAGGAATTATTGTACCTTACACGTGAAAATTACAAGATGTTAAGGTATATATGTGAAAAGATAAATATACATGAAAGTAATTTTGATAGAGAGAATCAAGATGACTTCATAAGAAATATAATAGCCAATTTGATTGGTGACGGATTAATTAAAAACAATAGATAAATGAGTAAGATAATTGAAAAGACAGTGGTTAGCAAATATGCTCCACATTACACTAATGTCGATTGGCTTGATGTTAGTGGTGATAAACCTGTAAAGAAAAGTTATATAAATGGTAAATGGGTTGTAGTTGGTGGTGGAGGAGGTGGAACTAAAAAATACTCAGACCTTGAGGATAAACCTTTAATCAATGGTGTTGAACTTAATGGTAACAAAACTTCACAAGACCTTGGAGTTTATAGTAAACCTTCAAGTGGTATTCCTCAATCTGATTTGGCACAAAGTGTTCAAACTTCACTTAATAAAGCAGATACGGCCTACCAAAAGCCTTTAAGTGGAATCCCAGAATCAGACCTCTCGTCAGATGTTCAGCAAGCCTTGCAGAAGCACTTCAAAGGTTGGTATACTTCTTCTTCTGAACTTCCTGCTAATCCTGTTGTAGGTGACTATGCTTATGTAAAAGGAGGAACAACATCAGACCCTGCTACCATTTATGAATGCACTACTGTCGGTTCTTGGAGTGATAGTGGTAGGACTGTCGACACTTCCAACGTGCAGACTTTCGCAAGTGGTGAGGAAGTAAACGAAGTGCATATTGTTAATGACTTGACTACTGGTGGTGTTGATGATGTGTTGAGTGCTGAGCAAGGAAAAATTCTCAATCAGCAATCTATTTATGATGTTTCAGTACATAATCCCACGGCTGGTCCTAATAGTGACGGTAAGTTTGCATCATTAAGTGCTCTTCTAAGTGATTCTAACATAAATACTCTTATCCCCACTGCTGTAAGGTGTGGCGGTATGAGCATTAAATATGTACAGAGTTCTGACAATAAGTATGTGCAGTACTTTCTTACGAAGAATACTTGGTCGGTAAGTGAGGGCGATTGGCAGAAGATGAATCTTGAAGAGGAAGTTAGTCAGTTAGGCCAAGAAGTGGATGAGTTAGACGTAAAGGTAAGTGGCGGCAATGTATATACACAAATTGCCACCGATTCCTTCTTGTCATCTATAACCGTAGGGACAACGCAGTTCAATGTCATAAATGGGCAAACATATAAGGTACATTGCCAATCGTCCGAGAGTCTCAACCAAAATAATCTTGCAGTATATTTCAAGAGAGCCACGGATGATACACGTTTGTCTGGCACATATAATTCTGGCAATAGTGTTGATTTTGCCGAAGGCGTTGATTTTAATTTAGTGGCAACTGCGACAGGAAATGCGGTGCTGAGAATTTCCACAAATGGAGTGACATCGCACAAAACATTGTCTTTTGTTATCTATAAAGTTGATGAGACCGAAGGATTAATTCAGAAAGTTGGAGAGTTGGAAACCTTCGATGCGTCTATCCCGTTATCCGATATTCAGTATATTACAAAGAATGTATTTTGCTTAAAGGATTACTATATTGACAATAGTTACTACGACGCTTCCATCGGAAAATTTTACGAGAATACTCCAACCTATGGGTGTACACAAAAATTGCCCGTAGATTGTGTTTACTTGTTTAACTTCGGATTCAAACCAAGTTCAGTCTTTTTTTGGGATTCGGAAGACAATTATCTCGGCTCTGTGAGTCCTGCTATTGGTGGAAAGACGGATTTTCCCGATAACACCGCTTTTGTTGCCTACAATATGATTAAGGCATCACAATCGGACGGGTATGTTGATAGCGGTATTTTATACAATCTCGAACCATTTGTGCCGTATTCGTCACTTAACACAAGAATATACGCTCTTGAAAATTTCAAGAACGATGTCCCCTTGGACGAAACAAAACAACTCACAAAACGGATTTTCTGCGTTAAAAACTTCTTTATTGATAACAGTTATTACGGAAATAATAACGGCACTTTATACACAAATACTCCTACCTATGCTTGTACGGGAAAAATCCCTGTTGATAAAGCGTACTACTTCATTGATGGATTCAAACAAACCACCTGCCTTTGTTGGGACGATTCCACATTTCTGGGAACTTGTCGATACAATAATGAGGATGAAAAGCGATTCGATTTATTGGAAGGTACTACCTTTATCGCATTTAACCTTCAAAAGTCTGTTCAGCCAGAAGATTATATCAACAATGGTATAATCTTCAACCTATCGCCATTTGTGCTGGATTACAATGAGCAGATTGCGGCGGTCAATGCACAGAACATCCTATTCGGAAAAAAATGGTGTGTTGTCGGTGATAGTTTCAGTGCATGGACTACGGAACAAGATGGTACTGTCTATAAGACTTATCACTATTTTATCAAGAAACGTAATAACATGACCATCGAGAATATGGCGGTTAGTGGTAGGACAATGACATATCCTAATGACCATACTTTTGATAATGCCTTTGCCAAACCGTCCGTCTATCAGTCAATCCCAGCAGATTCTGACTATATTACCATTATGCTTGGAATCAATGACGTAAGTCATCTGGCTGGATATAGTCCTGACGGGGAGTCAACAGCAGGAGCAATATCCATTGGGGATATAGACTCTTCGGATACAGGAACATTCTATGGTGCTTGGAACACTGTAATGCAGTGGATATTTGAAAACAGACCGACTGCTCATGTAGGTATTATTATTACTAATGGATTGGGGGCACAAGGTCCTAATGGCGGTTATTCAGAGTATGGAATGCAAATTTACACAGCCCTGAAAAATATAGTGAAACGCTGGAATGTTCCATTTATTGACTTGAATGGTGGCGACGGCAAGACTCCAATGATGCAGAGAGGTATATATCCTGAAGGCACACCTGCTGCTCTTATTGCTGCTAAATGGAATGCTTTTGCTGCAAGTCCTACAGGTACGTTAAATGGGCATACTAACGTCGCTGGGCATCTGTATGAAAGTTATTGTATCGAGGACTTTTTGAGGAGTTTATAATAGAGTTATTGTAATAAGTAGGTACAAAAGGCAGTCACTGAAGTGACTTCCTTTACAAAGGTAAAGATTAAATAATAATATTATGGAAGATAAAACTCGTATATTACCTCCTTTTGGAAGTAAAAGTATTCTTAGGAGTACAAATGAAGAAGTTGAGATTATTGATGCTGAGATTAAAGAACGTGGTATTCGTAGTGAGGAAGATTGGGTGACTTATATTGATTCAGAAGGTAAGGAGCATATCAAAGAATCTCTTAATATTCAGCTTGACTTTAAACCTGTAGTGAATGATACTTTTAATACTAAACTTT
>Ga0310691_10008535_pt1 | contig 10484 bp, 3 predicted proteins | sample 176DNAGHGlowgp2_FD_203887 | JGI IMG/M metagenome (GOLD analysis project Ga0310691, IMG submission 203887) | Sheep rumen microbial communities from Palmerston North, Manawatu-Wanganui, New Zealand - 1766 DNA GHGlow gp2 (v2) (version 2) | ecosystem: Host-associated > Mammals > Digestive system >... | reverse complement strand
TTTCAATGTCTTTTTCATCTAATTTGATCATTCCATTTAAAATATTATTATTAATTAAATTTTCTTCTTTTGAATTTTTTTCATAAACGTCTAAATATTTAATATTGTTTACCATTTCGTTGTTTAATCCAATCCATTTTAAATCGCTGATGTTCATGAATTCATTTTCTCTCGAAGAATTTTTGCTTCCGAATAAATAATTCAAATATATATTCAAACCATGAGGGTCGTTATCCCCAAAATAAAATTTCGGAACTTTTTTCAATTTCTCGAAAACTTTTTTAACAAAAACTTTAGTAATAAAATCCGGATAACCTTTTCCAGTAATAATCAAACAATTAGGGAAAATATTTTTAAACAAATTATTTTCTAATAAATTAAAAAATATTGTTTCTTTTTCAACGATTAATATGAATTTAATTTCGTTTTCAAATTCGATTTTTAAATCGAAAATTAAATATTCATAAGAAATTAAATTTATTTTATTGAAAATGTTGTAATTTTTTATATTTAATTCCTGCCCAAATTCGTTTTTTATCAAAATATTCCCACAAAACAATCCTTTCGCCGAAGGAAAAATTGGGAGTTCTAATTTATGAACGACTAAAATTGAGCACAATTCGCTGATAATATTATCAGTAACATCGACCGATTTGAAAATTTCGACATTGTTGTAATAAAGTTCTCTTTTTGTTGACGCTGAAAGTGTTTTTATTTTTCGGTAAATTATACTCGATAATTTCAATAAACGAGCGATTTTCGTTGAATTGTTGTAAAGATTGTATGTTGTGTATTTCAGTTCTGAGGAATCTAAAGGAAGTAAATAAAATCCTTCTTTGAAATTGAATTTACTCGAATTTTCTAAATCGATTATTTTTATTGATAGTTCTTCGTTTGATAGTAATTTCGAGGTGATTAATGAAAAAAAGGTTTCGAGCTTTGGAAGAAGAATTTCTCCTTTTTTTATTATGTAATCGTTGTTAATTTGAATGTTTATGAAATTGATATTATTGTTATTTGAATTTTCGTTTGTTTCTGGTTCAAAAAATTCTTCGGAAAAATTTTTTGGATTGTTTGAAGAAAAATCATTCGAATTTGGAATAAAATTAATATTATTTTCTATTGGATTTTCTATGAAATTATTGTTATATGAATAAAAATTTTGGTTATTTAAATCAAATGAATTATAATTTATATAATTGTTGTTATTGAAAAAATTATTTGGAACTGTCATATAAAAACAATTATTATTGTCATAGAAATTATTTACATTGTTATTATTATATTTTAAATTATCAAAAGAAATGTTATTATTATTGTTTATAACATTTGGGAAAGTTTTATATTTCATTAAATTATAATCATTCACATTTTCATTAACAGAAAAAAAATCATTACAAAAATTATCAAAATTAAAATTCATTTTTTTCACTTAAAAAAAAAAAAATTAAATTTCATATTTTACTTAACTTAAATATTAAAATAATAATAATAATATAAATAAAAAAAAAAAATAAAAATAAAATCATTAAATAAATAAATTCATTAAATAAAAATTTATTATACTCTTCAAATTTATTAAATAAAATTAAAGTAATTATTTAATTAAAGATCGACTAATTCTTCTCCTTTTTTAATATCTTTTTGTTCTTTTCTAAAGCAACAGCATCTTAAGAAACAAGCAAAGCAAAAAACAAACAAAGCTGAAATCAAAGCAAAATAAGCTAATAACAATAGTTTAAATTTATTAATGTCTCTTGCACTGGCTGAATATAATTTAACACAATTGTTAGTGTAATCAAAATCAGCTCTATCAATTTTCATTTCATCCATTCCTAAATACCAAACTGAAAATTTATCTTCTTTTCTATCTCCGAATCTAATACTACTTTTATGTTGTCCTTCGTAATCATAAAGAGCATCATATTTATAAGCAATATTCCCTAATAAAATTTCAGTTTTCATTTTTTTTTTTTTTTCGACATGAACATCGTTAAAAAATTTGAATTTTTTTGAAGTATCTTCTTCGACTTTTCCTTCGCTTATTAAAGTGAAGTATTTTTGTAACAAATCATTTTTTCTTTTTTCGGGAGCGACAAGGACTGGTATTAGTCCTAATTTCGCGGTGTCATTGAGTTCGATTCTGGTCATATTTTTTTTGGAATCAGTGACGCCGATGGCAGTGATATTGATTAAGGTGCCGTAGACGGGGTCTTCTTTTAAGGGATAAACTTGAGGGTTGGAGTATTCTGGTCCGGGGAATTTTCCGATGGTTAGAATTTGTCTTTTTCGGTCGAAAGTCATGAAAGGTTCAGTGTTGATAAGAACGTTGCTCATGGTTTGTAAGATTTTGTAAATATTACAATCGGGATATGTGCTTGAATATCCTAAGCCTAAAATCCCGTCGACTCTGTCTATTAAACTATCCTTTTTTGTTACTTTGAGGTATTTTAATTTGAAGTTGAATATTTCATCCGGAGTTATGAAAATCGAGTCCGTTTCCCAGTTTCCTTCCACCGTTCCAAACATGTCTGTGTATTTAAATGACTCTCCTTTTACGGCAGATTTCGAGTTCACATCCGCGAAAAGCATCGAAAATGGAGCCGTTGGGTCTATTAAAAATTTCAAGCGACCCGACGTGTATCCTACTCGAACGTACACGTATTGTTTGTCGAATATTTTCACTCGTAATTCCAATGATAATGTTATTAAAAGAAGAAGATAAAAAAGTTTGGAATTCATTTTTTTTAATTATAATTTTACATAATAAATATTTTAATGATATTAAAATAAATTATTATTATTATTATTAATATTAATATATTAATTTATAAAATATTAATTTTTTTTTTTTTTGATAATATTCAAAAAAAATTAAATAAAATAAAAATAATTTTTATTTAAATTTATTTGTTAATGTTATTTTACTTTCGGGAAATAACATTTGAGTGTATTTTTGGTCGATTTCTTTTTTGTAATCGCAATTGACGACATCTTTTAAGGAATTATTGCTCAAATTCATTGCTTGTAGATTGAGAGCGGAAATTCCTCTCAGGACCATTTGATCGAGCATGAGTTTTACCTGGATTTTTTTTCGGTTTTCGTGTTTCAATTTTTCTTGTGCTTGATTGATTAAATTCCACATTTCATCGATTTGGTTTTTTTGGTTTTTTTGGTTGTTTTCGATTTCGTTTTCGGCGTGTTTTTTCATTTTGATTTCGTAGTCGTCTTTTTTGGCGAACAAACAGTCTTTTTTAAGGATTTTGAAGATTTTTTTTTTTTTGTTGAAATCGAGGATTTTTTTGATTAAACAAACGCGATTGCGAATTTCTTTTGTTTTCATGATTCCCTGAAAAAGTCCATTGAAAGCTTTTCGTTTTAGTAGCAAGTCATTAGAGTAGATTTTTTCATTGAGGAGAATGTTTTTTCTTCGGTTTCTCAAGAGTGAATTGTTGTCTGTTTTTTTGTCGTAATTTTCTAATTCTTCGTGTAAATTTTTTTGTTGCGTTTCTTGAGCCATGAGTTCTTCGTTGACTTTTGTGTTTAGTTCGTCGAAATAGACTTTGAATCCCTTCATCAATTCGACTTTCAAACGCTCTAAATAATCTTTCGAATTTTGTTTGATGAACGTTTTGTAATCTCCGCCGATTTTCGCCTGTAAAATCGTGACATCTTTTTCGGACTCGTCGTGCATATTTAATTTAAATTAATAATTTTATAATTAAATTATTAAAAAAAATTATTTAAATAATATATAACTCTTAAAACAAATAAAAAAATAAATGTCCAACATTCTAATCACTTGGCTGAACACCGAAGTAGACCTGTCAAAAAAAATCACAAACATGGAAGAAGACTTCCAAAACGGGTATTTATTAGGAGAGCTTCTTCACAAATTCAACCAACTCACAAATCTCAACGATTTCCGCGACGAAAACGACCGAAGCGCAGCCATGAACAACTTCGCTCGATTGCACGAAGTTCTGCGGAACGTGGGCGTCAAGTTCGACACCAACATCACCCGAGACATCATGAACAAAAAACCAGGCGTCATCGCGAATTTGTTGTATGAAATCAGAAGCAATCTGGAAAAAAAAGGCGTCAACCCCGAAAACATTTCTCTCAAAAAATCCAGCCATTTTCAAGAAATGTATAGCCCCATGAAATTCAGACAAGAAATCCCTCCTTACGATAAATTCGATAAAAAATTCTATATCGACACCTTGCAGAGAAAAACCGTCAGTCAAAAGGAAATCGATATGAAAAAAAGACTTCAAAAATACGAGGATTTCAAAAACGAACAAATCAAAAAAATACAAATGGACCAAATCAACGAAGAATGCAGAAAAAAACAAGAATTAGATATCAATATCAAAAACGAAAGAAATAAAAACCAAAGATTCCATGGCTTCCTTCAACAATTTGAAGAAAAAGGAATTAACAATTGGAAAAATAACATGCTTCAGGGAAAAGAACGAGAATTAAAAGACATCCAATTCCAATTAAAAGAGGCCTTTAAAATCAAAAACAACATCCAAAAAGGAATCAACCACAACATCGCCGTTTACAAACGAGAAGTAAACGAATTCGAAAAGAACTTTGGAAAAAACGGAAAACGTCTGCATGAATTAGAAAAACTAAACTCAAACAACCAAATCACACTCCCTCAAATCAACAACACAAACGAAATCGCAAACGCGAACATTTCTTCGATTTTGTCGCCGAACAACCTTCAAATTTCTTTGCAAAAAGACACCTTCGGTTCGGCGCCTTATTACGAATCCGTCGAAAACCGAAGCAGCAAAATCACCGACAAAATCTACAACAAAATGATGCGAGACACCAAAACGAAAATGGAGCGAAATCGGCGACGGAGAAAAATCATTGTCGAACAGGGCAAGGCGCAATTGGAAATAGAAAACAAAAGAAGAGAAGAACAATACATAAGCAAATTGGGCAAACAAAGCAACCAAGAAAAACAACTCACTTACGAAACTTATCGAGTCAATCAAAGCAAAAATATCATAATAGAAAACCGAAATTTAAGAGAAGAAATGTACAAAAAACGATTGGAACAAAACATTGAATTCGAAAAAATTAACGAAGAAAACTTTCTCAAATACAACATCGAAAGCTTCAAAAAAGACATGGAAAAAGAAGATGGAAAAAAAAGCGACTTGGAACTTAGCCAAAAACAAAAAAAAAGAAACGCGAATAATAAATTCTGCGAAGACATGGTCAAACTCATCATTGATATCACTGATAAAGCCTATGAATACCAACAAATCAACGACGTCGAAGAAGTCGATGAACGAGTCTGGAGAGAATGGAATAATTTGTTCAAAAACAACGAAAGCGTTTTAAATACAGAAATTGTTAACAAAAAAAAAGACGAAGAAGAAAAAAAAGACGAAGAAAAAGAAGAAGAAAAAAAAGACGAAGAATTCAAAGAAGAAGAAGAAAAAGAAAACAAATCAATAAGCAACAAAAACGTTAATCCCGAAGAGGAAAATAAATCAGTAAACAAAGACGAAAACAAAGAAGAAAACAAAGACGAAAACAAAGACGAAAACAAAGAAGAAAGCAAAGAAGAAAGCAAAGAAGAAATTAACATTAACATAAATTCAATTTACAACAACACATTTTATTCAATTTTCTCTCAAGGTGAAAAGGTTGAAAGCACAAAAATCGACCAAATTTTAGACGAATGCGAGTTTTATGAGTACACAAACAACGAAGGTCAATGGGACCCTCAACTTATTCCAAACGAAGCGTTCAAATCGATCACTGCGGAAGATTTGAAGTTCGAATATGTCAATTTAAATGAAACCACTCAAAACAACAAAAAAGATAACAAAAAAGACAACAAAAAAGACAATAAAAAAAAAGACTCGAATGAAAATAATTTCGATGAAATTTTACAACAAGAAAAACCTGAAGATTTAATCATTCCAAACACTTTCATTAAAAACGTTTATTTAGGCGATTTGATTGACATTTTAATCGACATAAAATACGACGAAGAATTCAAAAAACTCCAAGAATTAAAAGAAAATTCCAAGAACATTTTTAGATACATTCCAATTAAAATCGCTTTAATCGGGCAAGATTTTTCCGGGAAAAAAACGCAAGCGAAAATTTTAAGTCAAAATTTCCCATTTAAAATCTATGATTTAGTCGATTTAGTAAAAGACGCCTTGAGTTTTTTATCCTCATCGCACGAGTCGAAAACGAACTTTTTATTGAGCAACACGCAATTGACGTCGAACGAGAAGAAAAACAGCGCCATCGCCCAAATGCGAAACGAACAGGCAGAGGAGGAAAAAAAGTATTCGAAAATAAAAGAACTGGCACGCGTGATTAAAAAAAGTTTATTGAACGGAGAAGCGATTCCCGACGACGTTTATGCTGAACTTTTAATGGAATACATCAAAATAGACTTTCCGGTAAAAGAAGACTACGAAGTCAGCAAAGAAATCATCGACCGAGTCGAAAGAAAAGAACAAATTTTAGAAGAAATCGAAAAAAATAAAGAACAAAACGCAAATCGTCCAAAAGCTTTTGAAAAAAGAGACAAGGAATTAAATGAGGAATTGATGAAAATTAGCATTGAAGCGAGTAAAGGATTTGTTTTGGTTAATTACCCGAACACTTATAATCAAGCGAAAATTTTGGAAAATAAACTAAGTGGGTATGTGAGTGAAAATGAAGCGCCGGAATTGAAATCGTCAAAATTGAAACATATTTTCGATATTTTATTAGACAAATCAGAAAAGATTCTTCCGCCTTTTAAATTAATAAACGGTGGATTTGATTTTATATTTTACTTAAACGTTCCGGGAAACGAATGTGTGAGACGGGCGATTGGAAGACGCGTTTTTTACGACGAAAAAACGGGGGAGAAAATCACATATCATTTGGAAGACAACAAACCTCCTATAGACAGCGGAAGAAACATATGTGAAAAGTTAAAAAAAATCGATGACGATAACCATAGCGAAAGCAGTTTAGTTACGAGACATTTGGCGTTTGAAAACAGCATCAATCAAGTCGTCAATTTCTATCAACCTTTTGGCTTCGAAGAAAAAGGTTTAAAAAGCTTCGAAATCATCGACGGGAACAGAGAGTTAGATTATGTCACGCAAGACATTTTGAGCTATGTCAATCAATTAGTCGAACTCAATGAACAAAAAGACCAAGAAATTTATGACAATCAAGAAGAAGAAAGTTACGAAAAAGATGAGGAAAATTTCAGTGTCATGAATAATTTGGAAACTGAAGAAAAAAAAGAAGAAGAAAAAAAAGAAGAAGAAAAAAAAGATGAAGAAAAAAAAGAGGAAGATAAAAAAGATGATAAAAAAGATGATAAAAAAGATGATAAAAAAGATGATAAAAAAGATGATAAAAAAGATGATAAAAAAGATGATAAAAAAGATGAGGAAATTAAAGAAAATGAAGAAGAAAAAAAAGATGAAAATGAAGAAAATAAAGAAAATATTTCTCAAATTAATGAAGAAGATAAAAATATTGTGCCCAATGAAAACGAAGAAGAAAAAATTTTAGACCCTTTCACAGAATACACAAACAAAATCCAAAAAATAAAAGAAACTTTAAATCCTTCGCTTTCAGATGTTTTATTGAAAATCTGGTCGAAATTATTTGAAAATTATGTGAACGAATGCAAATCAATATTCAAATTTCTTCGAGTTCAACGCGACCAAATTTCAATAAACTACAATTTAATTTGCCAAAAATTCATAGAATTTCTAAAGCGACCTTCGAAAAAGCAAATTCTTTTGCTGGATTACCAAATGAAATACAATAAATTTCTGGACGATTATCCCGACATCAAGGATGACCCTCAAGTCAAAGAAGAACATCATCAAGAAGTCGACGATTTGAACGATAAAATTTATGAAATCATCGAAAACCGAAAAAACGAAGCTGTCGAAGAAAGAAAAAAAATCATGACGAGCGGATGGATCGAAAACGAAATGGAAAAATTTTTCATGGCTCTCGAAAGACTGTTCCAAAACGAAATCGACAAATTCATTGGAAGCATGCAAATCATGCGAGATTATTACCATAACCTCGATAACAAACCTCTAATTGAACTCCCTTTCTCCACCATTGATATCATCAAAGAAGAAGCTGATACAACTCCTTTGGAAGAATTTGATACCAATTTAGAAGAAGAAAATAATAATAATAATGAAAACAACGAAAATCCAGAAAATATTAATAACGAAAACGAAAGCGAAAACGACAAAGCAAAAGCAGCCGAAGAAATCAACGAAAAAGAAATCGAAAAAAACCTTCCCAAATCTTACCCTCGATTAGAAAAATTGTACCGAGAATGTTTGAAGGTCCAATTCCAATACGAAGAGGCTATTCGCGAGGCCGAAAAACAAAAGCAACTAAACGAAGCCGAAGCGAATAAAAAAGCCGCGGCCGCAAACAAAGGAAAAAAAGACAAAAACGCCAAAGTCGACACAAACGAAGAAGAAAAACAAGAACCGTCCGAACACGAAGAAGAAATGAAACAGGCCTTATCGAATGAAAAGGCGAAATATAAATACAAAATAACGTTATTGAAATATTGGGGAATTTTCTGTTTGAAGAATTTGCGAAGACTTTCGTTGTCAGTTTACAACAAATTAGAAGATTGGATAATTTTGGCGATAAAAGCTGAAAACGAGGCGTTAAATCAATTGACTGACATGTTGAAAGAAAACATCGAAAACGAAAGCAAAATCAAATATGAATTAGCGCTTGATACTTTCGATGTCATTGTCAATATGGACATTCAAAATTACATTGAATTGCCGCCGAAACTTTTGCCTGCAAAAGAAGTCATCAATCACGATAAATTTAATATCACTCAACTTCAAATTTTGATGGAAGAATTAAAAACTTATTTAATCGAAGACGAAAATAATAGCGATTTCATTAGAAGCAGCACTTTCATTAATATTTTCATTAAAAAATTCATTGCGAGTAGAAATGATAATGACGTTTATTATGGAATTCCGAATATGTTAAAAAATTTGAACTTTTACAATTATTTCAAATTCATCAAAAAATTAGACCCCGACAATAGTGATTTAGTTAGTTTAAAACAAATCGGAACTTATTTTGCTTTGTTGAGCAGCAACATTCCAAGCGAAGAAAATATCAAAAACATTATTGAACAATGCGAAAAAATTATTAATTATTATGAAAATCCTGAAGTTGATAAAGAACAATTTGTTAATATTAAATTTTGGTTTGATGAAAATGAAAAAAGCGAAACTTTGCCTAATCATGAAGATTATCATCGAGAAGAAAAATTGAAAGAAGTTCTTTTTGATATAAATAAAAACAATGATGAAAAAGTTAATATAAATAATTTTATTGATATTTTAAATTTACATTGTTTGAATATGAGCAACGAAAAATTCAAAGATAAAAATTATTATGAAGTTCTTTTCTTTTAATAAATACATAATAATAATATATAATAATATATAATATATATTTATATTTATATTATTTTTAATTTTTATTTTAAATAATTAATAAATAATTAATATTTTATTTAAAAAAAATATTAAATTTAAATAATAATTCAAATAATAAATTAATAAACTAATTTGTAATTTATTTATATTTTAATATTTTTTATTTTTTTTTTATCGAAATTGGAATTGGTTCTCCCAAATTTTCTTTGTTTTCATTTTGTAGCGCCCAAGTCGACACAAATTCGCCTTTTGGTAAATCTTTAACATTCAATTGAATGTTAACTTCAAAATTTTCATTCGGTTCTACACTTTTATTGATAATAACATTTTCTCCTTTCACAGCGGAATAGTTTTTCAAATTAGTAAAAACAAAGTTTTTATTCCAACTTTTTTTTCCATTGTTATTAATACTAATTTTAACGTTTTTTGTTTCATCTTTTTCGTCTATTTCAAATTCTAAAACGTTTCCTTCATTTAATTTATAAGAAAAATCTTTTTTAGAGAAATTGAAATTTGAATGTTCTTCGTTTTGAGGATAAAATTGATCGTAATTTTTATAGTAATCATTGTTATAAAAATTGCCTGCAAAATTATAAGGATGATAGCCAAAATAATAATCGTTGTAATTGAAATTTGGTTTTTCGACTTTTGATTTTGAAGAAGGTTTTTCTTCGGTTTGAGTTGATTCGAAAGGTTTGTTTTTTTGGAAAGAAAATCCGTAGAAATTTTCGGGATTGTTTTTGTTATTGTTTTTTGAATTGTCGAAGGTTGAGTAATAATAATAATTATTATTATCTTCATCGTCGTTAGTTTTATTTTTGTTGGTTTTGATGTTATTTTCTTTATTTTTGTTATTGTAGTTGTAATAATAATCATCAAAATTTGAATAATATGGAATATGATATTCGTTTTTATTAACATTTTTATCTTTTTTATTATCATTATTATTATTGTAGCCCGAATAATAATTATAATAATCATCAT
>Ga0310691_10008533_pt1 | contig 10487 bp, 8 predicted proteins | sample 176DNAGHGlowgp2_FD_203887 | JGI IMG/M metagenome (GOLD analysis project Ga0310691, IMG submission 203887) | Sheep rumen microbial communities from Palmerston North, Manawatu-Wanganui, New Zealand - 1766 DNA GHGlow gp2 (v2) (version 2) | ecosystem: Host-associated > Mammals > Digestive system >... | reverse complement strand
TGTCCTGCATATAGTGCTGGCACGTGTCGTTGTCCGAGTAGTACGTGTCCTGAAACGACAGCATCCTGACCCGGTTGCAGATGGTGCGCTGCCCCTTGTCCTGCAGACACACGGCACGGCCGTCCTCCCCGGCATGATAGTAGTCCAGGTCGTTCCTCAGCGTCAGCTCCTCAAAGTAGTTGTTCTCTCCCCGGTTCTGCAGAATGGCCGTACGGCTGATGCCCTCCGTCTTCTTGTCGGGGGCGTTCCTGATAATGGTGCCCTCCATGCTCTGCCCCACCACGGCCACGTTGTGCCCCGACAGGCGTGTCAGCACCGTCTCACCCAGGTCGTAGTAGCCGTCGGGAATCAGAATGAACAGACGCTCAGCGTCCTTCGCCGCGTTCAGCCGGTTGGCCTCGCCGATGACGTCCAGCAGACTCTCGGCATTGCCCTTCTCCACCACCAGCACCCGCTGGCCGGCGGCAGCCAACGACGTCAGCAGCAAGCATGCTATCAGTGATAAATACTTCATTAGAGGTTAGTTTACGTCTGCAAAGATACTAATTAGTAAGTGAAAAACCAAATTAAACCCAAAATTTTCCCCTAAAAGTGCACGTAATTCAAAAAATTGCCGTACCTTTGCAGCGCTTTTCACAAGCAATCGGGATGTAGCGCAGTTGGTAGCGCACTACGTTCGGGACGTAGGGGTCGGGCGTTCGAGTCGCCTCATCCCGACAAAGACAGCCAAGCGACAGCGTTTGGCTGTCTTTTTGTAACCCGGACTTTACAAAGCGCCCCCTGCCACATATTAATATTCATTAAATATCCGGTTCCGGTTTGTCGTTTGGGAATAATTTCGTATCTTTGCATCCAATTGAAACAAAGAAAACGATTAAAACAAACAAAACGATTATGGCATTTTTAACTAACGACAAACTGACCATCGTCGGCGCAGCTGGCATGATTGGTTCAAACATGGCACAGACCGCCCTTATGATGGGTCTGACAAGTGAAATCTGTCTCTATGATGTCTTCTCACCCGAGGGCGTGGCCGAAGAGATGCGCCAGAGCGGCTTCGACGACGTCAACATCGTCGCCACCACCAATCCCGAGGAGGCTTTCCGCAACGCAAAGTACATCATCTCCTCTGGCGGTGCACCCCGTAAGGCAGGAATGACCCGCGAGGACCTGCTGGCCGGCAACTGCAAGATAGCCGAAGAGCTGGGCCAGAACATCAAGAAATACTGCCCCGACGTCAAGCACGTCGTCATCATCTTCAACCCCGCCGACCTCACCGGTCTCGTCACACTGCTCTACTCAGGTCTGAAACCCGGACAGGTGACCACACTGGCCGGTCTCGACACCACTCGTCTGCAGTCGGCACTGGCCAAGAAGTTCGGTGTGAAGCAGTGCGAAATTACCGGTTGCGCCACCTACGGCGGACACGGCGAGCAGATGGCCGTCTTCGGCAGCCACGTCGAGATTAAGGGTCGCAAGCTGACCGACATCATCGGCACACCCGAGTTCTCCGTCGAAGAGTGGGAGCAGATGAAGGTCGACGTCACCAAGGGCGGAGCCAAGATCATCGAGCTCCGCGGACGCTCCAGCTTCCAGAGCCCCTCGTACCTCTCCGTCGAGATGATACGTGCAGCCATGGGCGGCGAGCCCTTCCGCTTCCCCGTAGGAACCTACGTCAAGACCGACAAGTACGACCACATCATGATGGCCATGAAGACCACCATGACCAGCGAGGGCGCCAAGTTCGAAGTACCCCAGGGCACGGCCGAGGAGAACGCCAAGCTCGACCAGAGCTACGAGCACCTCTGCAAGATGCGCGACGAACTCGTCACCCTCAACATCGTGCCCCCCATCTCAGAGTGGAGCAAGATCAACCCCAACCTCTAATCAGGCCAAGGTCAACCGTAGACAAGAACTCCGGTTCGCTATAACAATCGGGGCGTTCGCTGAAACAATTTGCGGACGCCCCGCTTTCTTTGTACCTTTGCACCAGCAAAACTCAAAAGATTCATACGTTTTAAGTTAGTAACAGATAAGGTTTGTAGTTTTTTCATAGTAAACACTTAGCCCGCCCCCACATGCGAATGCAGGGGCGGGCTAACACTTTCACTCCGTCAGACCGCCGTAGCTCTCGGCCGACGCCCTCAGAGCCTCCTCCGTCGTAAACCGTTCATAAAGCCGGCAGCGCGTCACAAGGCCTTGCGACGAGCACCGTCCGCCCTTCACCATCACCAGGGCCCAGCCCCTCATGTCGTCGGCAAAAGCCTCGTCCTTCAACACGTACCGGCCCTCCACCAGCGACAGCTCCAGCCACGACACCCGCCGCTTGCTGAACCACACCCTGGGCGCAGGACCCTCGTCGCGCTGCTCGCCACAGTACAGCCACAGCTCAGCCTCCGTGTCCGCATCCCCGGCCCTCATGCTCGTCACCAGCGCCGCCTCGCCATCCACCACGGCCAGCTCCTGGCCGACGGACGGCAGCACGCCGTCGCTCACCGGCAGACCCGGCATCAGAAAACTCGCCTGCTCCATCAGCGGCCTTACCACATACACCACGGGCAGCCTGTTGGCCAGCGACATAAAGTTCGTATATGCCGTCGCCCTTTGGGTAAACGTGGGCTCACATTGCCTCAGTGTGGTCCACAGCGCCAGCGTATGCCGCATGCGCTGCCGCTGTCTGAACTGGGCCAGCGTATTGCTGCGCCGCTCGTCAGACTGCGCCACTCGCGTCACCACCTTGCCCTGTCGCATATACGTCGTCAACCCGGCCGAACGCAGGCTGCCTATCATCACCAGCCCCTTTGTCTTACTGTACTTCATATCCTTTTTCCGTTTAAAATGTTGTCAATACCTTTCTTCCCTCAGTGCAATCCCCTTCTTTCCTCAGTGCAATCCCTGTCCTTGTCCTGTCCTTGTCCCATCGTTGACCTATCGTTCCCCTTTCGTTGTCCCATTGTCTATTGGACAACTATTGGACAACGATTGGACATCTATTGGACAAGTATTGGACAACAATACTCGCTGCAAAGATAGGAAATATTTCCGAGACACAAAAGAAAAACCCCGGAAATCGACCTGAAAAAATAATTGGAGTCCTGATCTCAGGGTTTTGCCTGACAGATGAAGTCATAGACGAAGTCGAAATCCTCGTCGCAGACATAGATGCGGTTCTTGTTCAGCAACTGGTTTACCACTTTTTGAAACGCTACACGTCCAGCTCTCGTAGCAAGTCGTTGAGAATGTAGGCATCACTCTGGAGTTGCAGTCCACTGTCGGGATTGGTGAGAAGAACAAATGTGTGTGAGTTGTACAAAAGGTCGAGGGCGCGGTCGGCATCAATGTCGAGACGGTCGGCAAGCAGCGCGGCTATGCGTCCGGTCTTTCGCCAAAGTACTTGGTCTCTCATAGCTGGCCTCCTTCCTCAGACAACGGTTCTGACGAAATGAAGCATAGGCAGCGGTCGACGATAGCCTGGTGGCTGATGCACATCTGATGAGTCGGTTTTGCAAAACGTAACTGCCCTATAGCCTGTTCGGCCGTGATACGTCCGGCGTAGTAGTCCTCGACGGTATCGATGACTTGGTCATTGGCTACACCGCCTTCAATGATGTCATAATCCTTCCAGGGCTCCTCACCGCGACGACTACTAACGATGAAATCGAGCCATTCTTGGTCGTAATGCTCCAGACGGAGGCAGCGGACACCCGTAGGCAGGTTTGCCTTGTCGAACTCATATACTGAAAGAATTGGTGTGTCCACGGCGCGTATGACGCAGACGCGGCGTGCCCAACGTTCGGCTTGTTCACGCAGACTGGTGACATAGAAGCCTGGCCCGAAGTCAAGTTCCCTACGCCCAACACTAGTAAGGGGGTAGGGTACGCTGAGATAAGAGCCGTGATAGAGTGTCTGTTTCATAAGCTGCTTCCTTCCTTCTCATCCCAATTCTTCAGAGCTTGTTGCACGTTCCACACCACGCCGTCTATACTCTCGGTGTGCAGCGTGTCGTAGCAGTCGAAAAGCAGCCGACGCACCAGACCGTGACGTTTCAGCCGGTTAAAGAGTTCTGTAGCCGTTATACCCATGCGCTGTGCTGTAGCACCGATGGCCAGCGTTGCAAATTGTGTCTGCGGAATGTTTGTTGTCATATTGCTCTGCTGTAACTAAGAATAAAATACTTGTCCTTTTTTGTTTCTTGGCGACAAAGATAGGAAATATTTCCGAAACGCAAAAGAAAAACCCCGGAAATCGACAAAAAAAACAACTGGAGTCCTTTTAACGGGGTTTTCTTATTCAGCATTCCCTTCCCTTCAAGCTGAACATAGACCCTGCCATCGTGCTTGGAGTGTAAAGCCACGCTTCAGCCCATGACAACACAATGAGGAGCCAACCAATGGCGGCCGGCTCCTCATCTTATGTTCATCCTGAAGGGTTAAGGCGTAATCTTCGTGGAGTACTTCAGTTGCACCTTACCCTCGGCATGGCTGTCAGCTATGGTAAGGTCGTCGACAGTGACATTTAACTTTTCATTAGCTTTAAGAGCGGCATAATTGACATTATCTACCAGCGACACATTCTTGCAATCAAAGGTGAAAGTGCCACTGCCAATGTAGGTGACATCATAGCCTCCGTTTTCAATATCCCGTGTAATCGTTACTTCACCATCAATCTTATGGGCTATTGTTCCATCGAGTAAGTTCAACAAAGCAGTTCCATCGAGTTCACTTTTTGGATCCCAGAATTCATTGAATTCTTTCACGTACTGTTCCTTACTCTTCTCTGCAAACAGACAGGAGGTGTTTATCTTGAATTTAGCTTTAGCCTCATTGCCTTCAAACTTCGTGCTGATGTCATCGCCCAGCTTCACATTGCCGCTTTCATCAACAGTAATGAATTCGTGGCGATGCAGGAACTTCTCGACTTCTACCTGGAAGTTTGCTTTCTTATTATAAGAATTGTCAAGCGGAACTGGCATCATAGATGGATTGTCTTGCACATAAAGATACTTGGTAAGATTGCCATTATTATCATACGTATAGTCATAACCCGAATAGGTTACGGGTAATGTAACGACAGCTGGATCGTACTGCAGTTCCAGTCCTTCCAGTTTGGGATTCTCCACCTCAACGCCGCCAGTGGAAAGGTCGATTTCGATAATCTGAGTGCCCTTCTTGTTGGCAATTTGGAAAGGATAGTCTGCCACTTCCTTACCCTTGGGGTCAATCAGCGTCAGACGGGTCGGCATGTCGTTCACTATAAGGGCATACTCGGTGAAATAGCCTATTTTGGCCCTTCCCTGATCAGTTATTGTTCTATTAAGATACTCGTCTGACAATAGTGACTTTGGCATGTAGCTAAAGCGGATGGTGTAGCCGGCATATTTCGACTTCTCGCCTTCCTTGACAGACTTATCCAGGATTTGAAGGCCTATCTGTCTGTTTACCAGTGCCGCAACACTTTTGGCAGCACTTGCGTAGCGGTTATAAGCCTCCACTTTCATGTGGTTCCTAATAGCTTGGAAGACACTGACCAGCACGCCGTGCATCAGTTCAGAGTAATACTCTTCACTGATTTGCTGGCGCAGAGACTCTGTTTCCCATTGCCAAGTGCTGATGCCCAAAGATTTCGCTCTATCTTCAGCTTCTGCAATGCAAAAGGCTCGTTCGTCGTCGTCTTCCCAGAATTTGTAGCAGTAATTGCGAACAGATTGTTCTAAATAGGCGTTCAGCTGGTCGGCAGTCATACCTCCCTTTTCAAAGGCTGGGTAGAAATAATTGTACCAATCTTTAGCGGTTCGGTAATAACCTTCTTTGCCGTAGTAGATACTGTAAGCTAGGCGGAAGAAGTCGAGTTTGCTTTGTGCTACTTTCTCACCAAACTTGTTGAGAGCAATGCCGATAGCAGCAACGCCAGCCATTGATACCGACATGATAGGGGTGCCTATAGCTGATGCCATCTGACCAGAGACATGGCTCAAAATGGTGTTTAGCGTACCGGCAGCGACACCGACATCGTCACCTTTGAGGTCGGCTCTCGCTACGTCGAGAATGTTCAATGCCGTTCCCAAGTATCCCATTGCCGTGACAGCATTGTCAATCTCCTCGGCAAATGGCTTGTAGCCCAGAACAGCCTCTAACGTTCCGTTGGCTGCATTATAGAGAACGTCTAAACCTGCGCTCTGCCACAGTGACATTTCGCTTTTGTACTGCCATTTCATCTCTACTTCAGGGTCGTCACTTGACATGATGTTAAGTAGTTTCTTGCAAGCCTCGTTCAAGATGTAAAGTTGCGGAACTTCTTCGAAAATGTTCAGCTTGGTATATCTTGTGTTGGTGTGGGCAACCTCAAAGATGGCATAGGCGGAGAGGTGGTTGGTGGAAAGGGTGATAGCTCCTGTCTCCTTGTTTTGCTCAAAATAAACTGGTTCCCATTCGCCAGTCTCTTCATTGAAATATGCTACACCTGCTTGCCTCTCAGGGTTGTAGGTCATCGGAACAGTAATATCTACCGTACCACTTAGCTCATGCCTTCCGTCGGAGAGACTTAAGTCAATAGTAAAGCCGCTGACCACATCTTCCATGATCTTGGGTGTCAATACCGAGTTACGGACGCAGAGCTGCACGTCGCCGTCGATTACCGTCGGATCGAACCTTACTTTGCATTTCTGAGCCTCAACGGTAAGGTTATCCTCGTTAATATCGAAGATCTCCGCATTCTCGTAGACGAAGCCCGGCACCCAGGCAATGCTGTCGATGGCAGCTATAGAGGTTGTCAGGTCTTCCTTGCCGTTGCGTTTGATAATCACCTGCTTGCCGTCATCACTCACCTCCATGCTCTTGATCTCGTTCACGGGGATGTTCACACGCTGTTGCTTCTCCTCGTCTACGCTGTTCACTACCATATAGTATTGTTTCCCCTGTGCCTCCATCGGGATGTAATCCAGCTCGTCGAAGATACGGTTGAACCTGCGCCAGCCCGGGGCATTCTGATAGAGTTCGGCAGTGCCCATCGGTACATACAGGGTGGGATCGTTCTCAAATATCTTTTCGTTGAAAGCGGTGTCTGAGATTTCAGGTGGTACGACAGCCATACATCTCAGATAAGTGAGCGATGTGACATCTTTGTAGGCACCTTCCATTTCTATAACATTACCAGGTATAGTGGATACTTTTTTATCACGAATACTCCTGGGCTCAAGCTTCACGACTGTTTCTGGAATATCCAGACCAAGTCTTAAGTCGTTCACAGTCATCAATACACTTGTGCCGTTGTTGTTGCAGAGATATTCCTGGACGTATGTCGAACAGAGGAAATTAGGATTGTCTTTCACCAGGAAGTATGATAATCCAGAGACATCAAAGGCATCGGGCGAAATATGTTTCAACTTGGAAGGTACCACAAACTCATTCTCTGGGAACTTGGAGCCTGCAAAGGCACGAGAACCGATTTCCTCCAGCTGGGCAAAGTCGGGAGCAGTTCTGAAGTAATGACCGGCAAAACCTTCAAAGCCAATTTTGGTGATGTGGTTCAGCCATTCGCCAGAGTCTATATACCCACCTGACGGATTGCTGAAGCCTCTTTCATCTACCACGAAAGCGGGACTCTTACAGATAACGGTAGACAATGGACAGAGATAGAATGCTTTTTTACCAATACGCTCGATAGAGGCACCGATGGTCAGTTTATTGACATTGGCAAGCTGGAATGCCTCGTCACCAACCTCTTTCACTTTATCGCTCAGTACGACCTCGTCAATGGTTGATTGGATAAAGCAGAAAGGTTCTATGATCTCTACATTGTCACCAATGGTGACTTTTGTAAAATGTCCTTTGTTATAGAATGCATCCTTACGGAGACGTGTCACCTTGTAGGAGTTACCAGCCCCGTCTGTCACAGTTGCTGGTATCACCACTTCTCCGTTCTCACGTCCCATTTCTCCGATAGTATATTCCAACACTTCGGCTGTTCCATTCTTCAAAAGGGCATATTTGACACCATCTACAACTTGGAACTCAGCATCGTAAGGACGGACACCCGTAAAGATGGTGGCGGCAAACTGGAAAAGTGGTATCAGTGCATTCTTGTAGAAACCATCGTAGTAACCACCCCAGCCATAGTTGAAGTGGAAATAGTCGCGATCGGTGTATCCATCGCATACTAAAGCATGTCCGTCTCCTCCTGACTCGGTATCAAGACTGGGGAAACCGCAATAGAGAACGGGGCGTTTTTCGTTGAGTTCAGCCTTTAAGTCTTCTTGAAGCTCAGCAGCTGTAACGCCATTCTTGATTTTGATACTTGGCTCATAACCGAAATTGTCAATAAGTGGCTCTCGTACGAAATGAGTACGACTCCCTTCAGGATGATACATGGTACCGAATGCTTTACCAATGTCTGCCATCAGGTGTGCCACTGCCTCAGCCTGCTCATCATTGTAGCTGGTATATTTTCCGAACCAACCGTTCTGTGTTATTGATTGACCGTAGTTATCGAGCATATTGTCCCAATCGTATGTGCGTCCAGCAAAGTCCTCATAAACATATTCACCTTGACTGTCAACATCTACCATCACCTTGCCACGCGTGACTTTGGGCCATTTCCAGTAGTTCATCACCTGTGCCAGTGCTGTAGGATAGCATCCCGAAGGGCATCCCTTAGGGCATAAATCATTATACGGTCCATGTTGACTCCAAGTAGTGGTCAGCAAAGGACCTACGATGATGGTGCCAATATAGTCTGGGAATACGGCAGATGCCCTTCTCTTTGCTGCAAAGGATGGGTTCTCCCTCACTTTGTCTATGACATTTGCGTAATTCTTCAGCAGGTCCTTCAGCTGTGGCGGGCAGTTGTCGTACTCAAACGCGCCATGGTCGCAGTAGCCTAATATCTCGTCGCTGGTGCCGCTCTCACCCGACACGACCACAAAACCTTGGTCGTTGCCGAAGTTGATGACGTAGACATTGTCCTTGCTCGTCATCTCCGACTTCTCGCTATAGGCGAGTTGTGGGTTGGATGTTGCCAATGCCCTGCGAGCCTGTGGCTGCTTGGCAGCTTCATACTGGGCAAACTGCCGGGCGGTCTGGAGGGCCTGCTCCGGCGTGACATCGTCAGCAAGCATCGTTGCTGCTGACAGGAAAAGGGTGAGGAGTAGGAATAGCTTTTTCATGATTTCGTGAATTTAAAGGTGAAATGGTTGGTCTTGACGATATAGAGTCCCTTGCTGAGGCTTTGCAGCGAGATGACGGCATTGCCGGCATCATCAATGCGGTATTGTCCTTCCGTCATGCCTCGCATGTCGTAGATGACGACCTGTGAGCCCGGGTCGCCACCAGTGATATACAGGGTGCCGTCGGTGAACCGGAACTTGGCATCGGGCTTCACCTGCTCAATGGCTGTGGCGTCTGTCAGTTCGAAGTCTATCTTCTGCAGCAGGTACAGCGGATACTGTACAGAGGTCTTGGTGGTGGTGATGACCAGCTGGTTGTCGGCATACGTCACTATGGGTTTCTCGGAGAAGGCAAAATTGGCTACCTTTCCGTCTTTCTGATGAATGCTAATGGCATTCTGGGCACCTGCCATGAGGCTGCATGCCAGCAGTAGGATGGTGTACAGTTTTCTCATATCTTTGCGTTTATGATTAATATTCCACAAATATAGGAAATGTTTCTGAAAAAAGACTCTCGTTTTGCAAAAAAAGACTCTCGTTTTGCAAGATGAGAGTCTTTTTTCCTGGCTTTCTCAGGGTTTTCTTATTTCCCGCCTTGTTGTTCCATCCACTCTTTGGGCGAGAGACCGGTGGCGGCGCGGAAGGTCTTGAAGAAGTTCTGCTCACTGCCGAATCCGGCCTCCATCCATACGGTGGATATCTTCTTGCCGGGCTGCTGCCGCATCAGTTGTTGGGCATAGTCGATGCGGTAGTTGTTGATATATTGGCTGAAGGTGCAACCCTTCTGCGTGTTGATGCAGGCAGAGATGTCGTTGCGGTGCAGATGGAGAACTTTGGCAATGTCGGTAACCTTCAGGTTGCTGTCAAGATAGAGTTGCCTGTGCTCTATCAGCTTCTGGATACGTTCCATCAGCTGTTGGCTTGTATCCGCAGAGTGCACCTCCTCATTGCTGAAGGCTGTCTTGCTCTGTATGTCCAGATAGTTGTGGCGGCGGCGCAGGCGTAGGAATACGAGACAGAGCGCTACGGCAAGGACTCCTGCTATGGGTGCTGTCCACCACCACCGCCACATACTGGCGGCACAGGCTGTCGCCGATGCAGACTCTCCTACGGGGAAGAGCCATGCCATGCGCGAGGGCGTGAAGTTGCTGTTGCCCAACAAGCCGCCAACAGCCACCAGATGGCCTTCGGGGGTTAACAGCGGCATGGCGTCAATGGCCTCGTTGATGGGCTGGGTGTAGTACAGCGTCAGCCGGGCAGCCTGTCCCTGGGCTATGCCGGCGTAGTCGATGGCCAGGATGTAGTACTGTATGGGGTGGCCCGGGTG
>Ga0310691_10008532_pt1 | contig 10488 bp, 11 predicted proteins | sample 176DNAGHGlowgp2_FD_203887 | JGI IMG/M metagenome (GOLD analysis project Ga0310691, IMG submission 203887) | Sheep rumen microbial communities from Palmerston North, Manawatu-Wanganui, New Zealand - 1766 DNA GHGlow gp2 (v2) (version 2) | ecosystem: Host-associated > Mammals > Digestive system >... | reverse complement strand
GGCCCGTCAGCGAGGAGTCCAAGCAACAGTACGACAAGAAACAGGACTACGACCTCCGCCTCGACATCAGCAAGAATGCCCGCGAAGCCCTCGAACAGCGCGACCCGCAGCTCGCCGCCCGCCTGCGCTACAACGACTCGGCCTACGACCGCGAACTCTCCAAGCAACTGCTGCCCTACGTCGGCCAAGCCTACGACATGCAGTCCACCCAGCTGCCGCCCGAACAAGCCGCCACCGTCAGCATGGAACAATCCGAAGGCGACGACGACCTGCCGTTCTAACCCACTAACGCATTAACGCATTCACTCATTAACACATTCAAACTATGCCCGCACCAGCAAGAAACATCAACAACGAGCTGACCGGCAAAATCATCGACATCGTTTGTGAGGTCTGGGGCGTTTCGCGCCCCGACCTCGTGTCGAAGAGCCGCCGCCGTCCGCTTCCCTGGGCCCGCGCCATGCTCTGCCAATACCTCCGCATCTACGCCGGCCACGATACCGTCAGCTGCGCAGCCGTACTCAAACGCACACCCGAAAACGTGGTTCTCTACTCGTGCCACTACAAGAGCTACGCCGCCACCTTCAAACCCTTCGACACCCGCGACACCGAGGTACGCCGCCGCATCAAGGAAATCACCAAGGCCCATAAAACCCATTAAGCCCATTGAACCCACACGAGGAAATAGTCAGCCACGAGGCCGCCGCCCGATACGAAGCCACCCGCACCCTTCCGACCAAATACGTCAAGGAGGTGCTTCTTCAGGACACCGCGTGGCAGTGGGCGATATGGTTCGTGCATAACAACGGCCAAAGCGGCACCCGCTGCCCCTACTGGCCGGAGGAGTGCTTCGTGGGCTCCGAGGTCTGTGTGGAATGCCCAGGCTGCGAGGCCATCCAGATAGTCACCGCCCACACAGGCCGAGTCTTCTGCAAAAACAAAAAGGCAGAGGTACTACCCCTGCCCGAATGCTATTTCCTGCCCGAAGGCAAAGACCGCCTGGAGTTCGAGACCAAACCTACACTCCCCGACGAGCTATGCCCGTGGTAAAAACTTCCGCTTTAATATCCTCCAACCTATTAAACCCATCAAACCCATTAACCCCACAACTCCCATTCCCATCAACGTCTTCTGCCACCAGCGTAGAGGCTTCTCCACCTCGACAGTTTCCGTTTTGGAAACAACCACTGGCTTCTCCACATACTTATACGCCGTGTCCGTCCGCACCAGCCACTTAACGAAACTGATACTGTCGTGCCAATACACCGTGTCGCCTTTCACCTCGATGGTGTGCCAACGGTCAATATATATGCTGTCGTGCAGTTCTCGCACCGTCTGCGTCGTGTCGTGTATATACACCGGCACCTGTTCTATTACCTTGGTAGCCTTGCATCCCACCAGGCCTATTAAGCCCATTAGCCCCATCAAACCCAAAACAAATTTTCTCATCTGTCCTTGAATTTTATTTTCTTGCCGCCATTGGTAGTCAACCTTCCCCATTCGATGGCATTCAAACGGCGTAACCATCCTTTTAAAAATTTCTTCTGCGACGGACGCACGGCAACAATACGGTGGAAAAACAACTCGCGCTCAGCTTTGACCATATCAAAAAACTCTTTATGATTGGTGGCATTCAACGCCGCCAGCGTCTTCGGACCTACAATGCCGTCCTGTTCGACACCAAGCATCCGCTGGGGTATCACTATGCCGTGTTTGCCGCTGCCCCACACCCAATCGACAAGGATATTGGCCAGCGACTGGCTCTCTATCTTGTCGGCCTTCCAACGGTTCCAGTAATGAGGCTTCAAAACGGCATTCACAGCCTCCTCGTCGCTGATGAGTTTTAAGTCTTGCACGTCAATGTCGCCGTCACCGTCCTTGTCGTAACCCACCTTGCGCCAGGTGGCCAACGTCACACCCTTGTTGGTCGCACCGCCCATATCGTCGGGATCATTCACGAAACCACCTTCAAAGGAGAGAATAAATGGTGCTAATATCTTAATGTCTGCCATACTACAAATTCTCCGCATCTTCTTCCACCTCGTCGGCTGCGATTGCCACCGTGGTCTGCCCGTGACTGATTTTTGCCTTCACACCCGCTTCGAGGTACGTGGGAATGTTAACCACAAACTCCACCAGTGTTGTTCCGCCCAATATCTCGGCAATCACCTTTAACACGCTTGGGTCTATTACTCCGTGCGGCGGCACACAGAAGCCTGCTATTGCCAACCCAAGCGAAACAATGAACGATAGGTGTACATACCACGGCGTTCCTTTAAACAATGTTTTTGCCATTTTAATATCTCTTTGTAAGTCTTACACCACAATAACGCAAACCCACTTGTTTCCGTTACATCTAACGACATAAAACTAAACAACTATCAATATAATTTTGCCATATCAGACAATATTCGTATCTTTGCACCCAAATTTTAAACCTTCACACAATGAAAAAAGTATTTACACTTCTCGCCGCAACATCACTCCTTTTCGCGGCCTGTTGCAAAGAGGCAACAGAAACACCTACCAAATCGGTACAATTCTACACGTCCGGCGACTGGACGCAGAACGCCAAGGACCTGTCGGCCAACGGCTCATCCATGACGGATGTCTGGGTGTTCGATTATGTCGGCGGTACGCTGGTGCAGACGATCCACCAGGACGACAACACGGCAGCCGATTTCGGCTCGCCGTCCCTCGACCTCTCCTTTGGCACCCACACCCTCTACTTCGTCGCCTCCCGTGGCCTCACGCCCACCGTCAACACTACCGCCCACACCATCACCTGGGTCAAGCCCTACGACACCTTCCATAAGGCCCTCACGTTGACCGTTGACAACATCACCGGCAGTCAGGCCGTCACCTTGGAGCGCATGGTAGGTAAACTCAAGATGACTATAAACGACGCTATTGCAACAGGCACCAAGCAATTCATCGTCACTCCCGCGATATGGTACTACGGCATGGACTATACCGACGGCTCGCCCACGGCGCAGGCCTCCTCGCAAGCCATAACCGTCAACTGTCCTTCGTCGCTCGTCGGCCAAAGCGGCCAGTTCCTCACCGTCTTCACCTTCTCGTCGAGCACACAATGGCAGACCAACGTCACCCTCGCCGCCAGCAATGGCACCTCAACCATCTCCTCCGTCAGCATCCCCAATGTCCCCCTCCAACGCAACCACAGTACCGAATACAGTGGCAACCTTTTTACTAACGGGGGCACCACCTCCCTCTCCCTTAACGACACTTGGGGCGACCCGTTCACGGGTACGTGGTAAATCTTTCCAATTCTTTATAATTTTTGATAAATTGGAAAGAATTACCATAACAAAAGGGAACAACCGTAGAGGTCGCTCCCTTTTTCATGTTCAAGCAAAACTTCTTCCAGATTCGCCATTTTTTAATCTTAACTCTTAACTACAATCTCCCCCAATGGAAGGGGCACTCCTTGGGCCGCGCTGAGGCGCGGCTTGTCGGAGTACCCCTTCTCGGTGAGGGAAAAGACTTAACTCTGCACCGCCCTGACGGCGAAGCCGTATAACCGATCGTAGTTGTCCTGCGGGAGGACTCCTCCACTGCGGAAGTACAGGTCGCGCGCGTAGCGGGACGAGCTGAACGACGAAGACCAGTAGTTGCCATTGGCACCACGGTTGTTCCACGACGACCCATTGCCGCGGCCGGACGCTGAGAAGAAAAGGCGGTTGCCGTTGGTCTTGCTCTGGAGGTAGAGGCCCACAATGCCGTTTACGGTCACTCGCTTGTCAACATTGTCGGAGGCCACCTCGTTGCCGTCCGCGTCGATGTAGATACTGCCGGCAAACAACTCGGCAAACTCCTCCGTGGTCGGCATTCTCCACGGCGAGCCGAGGTTGGCGCGGGCAGCGTCGAACTCCTCGCCCACGGGGATGTTGCCCGTCAGGGTATTGCCCTTGGTGTTGCCGTACACCTGGCCGTCGTACCACGGCTCGGCAGCGTTCACACCGCCCCAATTGTACACTCCGGCAAAGGAGTTGTTCTTCGGGTTGTGGCCGTCGATGTTGCCCCAGCTGAAGAAGCTCTTGTCGTAGGTGAACGGGGTGTCGCAGAATCCACCGGGCTTGGTGAGGTCAAGGTCGCGGGCAGCCCACTTCAGGCCGCTGGCCAATCCCATATCGACCACCAACTCGGCAGGGTCGAAGGCGGCCTCGGGGCAGAACATATCGACGATGTTCCAAGCGGCACCGTCGTAGGCCAGCGTGGCATAGGTCTGTGCCTTGACGACACCGGCGGGCAGGTTCTGTCCGAGGATGCGGATAGGCTTGGCACCCGTGCCGCTCACGTTGAGGGTGGTGAGGGTGGTGTTGATGGGCGTTGTGAATAGAACGTGTACAACGCCGCCCTGCAACAGCAGGAAGTGCTGGATATAGACGGTCTTGTCCTTCTCGTAGGTTCCGTTGACGCAGACACCATAACCCTGGCTGATGGAGCCGGTGCAGTGGTGAAGGTCGTTGATGATAGGCAGCGAGGTGCGCAGGTTGTCGGGGACGTTCTGTGCGTAGTCGAGCACCACATCGGCAGTGCCGGTGGCACCCTTGAGGATGATGAGGCCCCAGTCCTCGCAGGCGAAGCTGCTGCTCACGGCGGCGGTGCCCGTCACCTCGGCGGCAAGCTCGTACTTCACATAGTCGGTCACGGCCTCGGCATTGCTATCGGTGTAGCTCACCTTGGTGCCGTCTACGGCCAGGCCGATAATGGCGGTTTCAAACTGTGCGGCACCACCGGCCTTCATTGCGCTGATGTCGGCCTCGTGCAGATACTGACCCGTAGGCTCGCCCTCTTCCTCGATGGCGGTGTTGGTCCAAGTGGGCTGCACACGATCGATGCGGCGCGTCCAGGTGATTTGGTTCTCACCGGTGCGCTCAATGCGGTCGGCAATGGCACCGATGACGAGCATCTTGTCGTAGGCGTGCAGGGCATGGATGCCAGCGGCCATATCGACCACGGCACCGGCATCGGCTTCGTCTGCCACGCTGATGTAGTCGTCGTAGCGACGGCTCCAGCCAATGTGTGCGCAGACGCTCGCACGGTCGATACCGCTGACGATGAGGTAGCCAGCCCCGCTGGTGGTGTAGTGACGGCGACCGTTCTTTTCGGTGTAGGTGGCCTCAACGCCGTCGGTGACGCTGGTGGGCACACCGGAACTCAGGGCCTTGAAGTAGACCGTCGGCGTGAGGTTGGCGTGGCTGCTGTTGGTGAACAGCACACCGTTGTTCTGCAACGCCGTGCCGATGCTCTGCTGGGTGGCGATGAGGTGCGGCACCTCGAAATACCAGCCGTTACCCACGGCGGTGGCGCGGCGCAGCAGGTTGAAGCCAGTGCTGATGAGTTGCGAGGCGAAGAAGTCCGTGGTCGGCACCACACTCTTCAGGTTGGCGGGCAGCGAGCTGTCGATACTGATGTCGCCGCCGGTAGTCTCCACGTAGGAGGTCTGCACGTAGTCGCGGCTCATAGCCTCGCCTTCCCAACTGGAGAGATTGTCGGCCAACTTGGCCACAATGTCGCCGTCCACCAAGCCGGCCTTCAGGTCGTTCACCAGGTCGGCAACGGTATACTCCGTCACGTCGTTCTCGTCCCACTGGTCAGCAGCGTGAGCCGTGGTGAACTTCCACAGCTTGTTGTTGTAGTACACCACATCGCCCACAGCGTAGGCCGTGACGGTGCTGAAGGCGGGGAAGCCCAGCACACTCTTGTCGGGGGTGTTGACCAGCGTCTGGCTCAACGCCTGCTCTTTTGCCACATCGAGCACCAGCGTCGAAGTGGTCTCAGGCAACATCTTGTTGCCGTTGTAATCCTTAATGTAACCTTGTTTATTGCTCATAATATTATGAATTAAAATGTTTTTAATAATTACCCATTAAACCCATTAAGCCCATTCAGCCTAATTGTTCACCGCTTGGAAATACAAAGCGGCCTCCAGCTGACGCTGCATCGCATCCAGTCGGTCGCTCAGCGTCTGATACTGGCCACGAGCCAAGTCAATCTCGTCGGCCTTGGCCTTGGCATAGTTACCCTGGGCTGTAGCGTAGGCGGCGGCTTCCCTTGCCAGCGCGGTTTTTTCGGCACACTCCACCGAGCGGGCGTTGCACAACTCGGCAGCGGCAGCGGCCAAAGCAGCCTTCGCCTTGGTGTCCCCCGTCGCCTCCTGCATATCGGTGAGCATCTGATAGGCCACACGAAGCACACGCTTGTACTCGTCCTCCATATCGGGGTCACTGCTCAAGCCGGTCTCCTCGAAGTACATCGAGATTTCATCCACGTGGTCGAACCTCGCATCAAGGCTCTCGTAGTCACCCTTCGCCCCGTCGATTTCACCCTTGGCATAGTCGCCCTGCTCCTTAGCATAATTGCCCTTGGTGGTGGCGGCGGCAGCGGCATCGGCGGCGGCTCCAGCGGCAATCGTGGCTGCACCGGCGGCGGCAGTGGCATCGCTGGCGGCAGCGTTGGCATTCACAGCGGCCTGTCGCGCTTGGTTGGCATACTGGTTAGCCTCCACAGCGGCGGACTGTGCGTTGTCGGCAGCGGCATCGGCAGCGTCACCGGCGGCAGCAGATTGGTTGGCTATCGTCTGCGCCTGTCGTGCCACTTGCTCGGCATAGTCTGCATTGGCACGGGCGGCACTTGCGGCTGTCTGCGCATCCACCGTGACGTTCTTCGTGGTGGCGGTGGCTCCCTGCATATCGCTTATGCACTGGTAGGCCTTCCCCAACACACGACGGTACTCGTCCTCCATATCGGGGTCACTGCTCAAGCCGGTCTCCTCGAAGTACATCGAGATTTCATCCACGTGGTCGAACCTCGCATTAAGGCTCTCATAGTCACCCTTCGCCCCGTCGATTTCACCCTTGGCATAATCTCCCTGGTCTTTGGCGTAGTCACCCTGCCCCTTGGCATAATCGCCTTGGTCGGTAGCGTAACCCGCCTTCTGCGTAGCCAGCTCTGCTGCATCATTCGCCAGCCCCGCCTTCTGCTCCGCCAGACCTGCGGCCTCGGTAGCGTCGTGGGCGGCAGTGGCGGCGGCACGCACGGCGGCATTGGCATCGTCGATAGCCCGTCGCGCCTCGGCGGTCAACTCTCCCAAAGCGGTGGCTCTCGACTCCACCACCTCAGCCCAATACTTGGCGTTGTTGTGATAGTAGGGCGAACCCTCCTCCACAGGCACGCCCCGCTGCGTTCCCACAGCGTAACCCTCGGCGGCAAGGGCGCGTCCATCGGCACTGCTGCCGCTGGTATTGACCAGGTATTCGGCGGTGTCGCTCAACTCTGCCAACACCTCCTGCATAACCGGCCCCGTAATCGCCCCCACGCCGTTTTCCCTGATGACGGTCTGCATCCACGCCGACCAATCATCGAAACTTGTGAATCTTGCCATAACGTTATGAATATTAAATTTGTTAATAAAACCCATTCAACCCATTAATCCCATTCACCCCATCAATCAAGTATATACTTGTAGCTGCCAGTGAGCGAACCGCCCAAAATGATGCCCAATGTGTTCACATCGGCGTGCTTCACCTGGTATTCCGTCACCTTTACCTCCAACCCTGTCGCCACATCCAACAGCCTCACGGTCGGATAGTGCTTCATATTGTGGTTGATGTCTTGCGTACCGCCCGCACCGACAGTCACGTCACCAACCTGCTGCAAGTCGAGTTTCTGATAACCTGCCATTGCACTCGTTGTCTGGTAGCCACTGAGGTTCACCGTCTTTTTTGTGACAGTTATCTGTCCGTTGGCATCCTGTGAAATCGTGGCAATGAATGTTATCGACGTGCCACTTGCGGCGGGGTCGCTCACAGCCGATTGAACCGCTTTCAGCGAGTCGATAAGGTCGGCGAACTTGGCACCCGTGGCTGTCTGGTTGTCGCTGAAGTCCTGCTTCAGTTGTTCTTTTGTTTTAACTGACATATCTTTAAACTTTAAACTTTAAACTTTAAACTGTGTCAATTTCCAATTTGGAAATTGACACCTATCACCGCCTCTCCAATAATTCCCGTCATCTGCCGCTCGGTGATATACCCTTTGCCGACGCTCTTGACGAAGGTGTCGGTGGTGATCTCGACGGCCACACTCGCCACGGCTCCCGTCTGCCATTCGGGGGTTACCAGCACCGAGTCGCAGAGGTAGTGCCTACCGTAGCCGTCCCATATCTCCACCCAGTCTGCCAGGTGGATGAAGCGCATGGCATCGCACATCGCTTCGCTGGCCTGCGCCACCTGCATCTTGTATTTCTTGCCGCTGATGAGCTTGCTTGCGTAGAACAAGCCGTCGCGGGTCTCGCCCTCCTCCTCCTGCGTGTATTCCGGCATCCCGATTTCCTCCATGAAGTACATCACGTTCTTGTACTGCGTGGCGTTGCCTGTGCCGTACTTATACACTATGCAGCCCGCACCAAACAGCAGGTCGGCGGCATCCCACCACGTCACCTTGGTCATCTTCGTCACGTCGGCCACAATCGTCACCACGTCGCTGTACCACGTCCGCTGTCCGCTCGTCAGTTCGAGGTAGTATTGCCCTATCGGCAGGGCATCCATATTGCCGCCGTTGTAGATTATCACATCCACATTGACCGCCGGAATGGTGGTCTGCTCGTCGATAATCTCCTGCGGCCTTAACTCCACCTGCTTTTTTACCAGTCCGAAGCGGCTGCGCAGGTTAGCCCCGCTCAATGCATCCGTCCCGTCCACGTTTTTCAGTTTGAGGGTGCAAGTGGCTACGTTGATATATCCCACCTCTGTCACTATTTGGAACGGTATCAGCGTCGTAGCCGAAGCGAACAGAGGCACGATATGCCCGTAGGCGTAGCTCGCCCGGTTGCTCTGCAACTCGATGTCCCCCTGATGCCACGCCAGCGGCGTGAAATTATTGTTTATATTCATAGTCTATATCTATTTTGCCCATTAAACCCATTCTCCCCATTCAACCTATCTTGACCCGTCGGGTCAGGTTCTTGTAGCGAAGCACACGGTAGTCACCTTCGATAGTCCAGTTCTGCTCGCCTTGCTTCACAAGCTCTCCAACTCCGTCTTCCAGTCGGCTCAAATCGGCACTCTCGCCCACATTGCCTACAATGCCTACATTGCCCATCATTCCCACAGCGTCGCTCGTCTTGATGTACTTGTCCTCGAACACACCCCGGTTAAAGGCGTTCACCACGGCGGGAATCTCCTTATGATATTTGCTGCTGCTCGGCTTATTGAACACAGCAAAGTATTCGTGTCCCTCGGCGCGGAGGTTGCTCCCGTCGGGGCCTATGCCGAGGTTCACGTCGTGGCCGCTCTCGTGGCTCCCGCCTTCCAGCAGCATCACGCCGCCTTCCTTGAACTTGATGCTCTTCTGCGACACCTGGTAGGCTTTTGTCTTGGCGTAGAGGAACGACCCCCACATCGTGCCCAGCATCGCTATAGCCAGCAGCGGTTTTGTGGCAAACTGCTTCCATATATTGGCCGAGGCCGTAATCAGCGAGCTGGTCTGCATTGCAGCGTCGAGCAATATCTGCTCACCGGCAATCTTCTTCTGCTCTTCCACAGCTTTCTCCTGTGCCGCTTTCGCGTCAGCCAATTCTTTCTCCCGCAACGCCACATCGTTGGCATAGCCTTGGTTGCGCAGTTCTATCTCTCTGTTCAATGCGTTCTCGGCGGCGGCCACCTCATCGTCTGCCAACTCCTTGGCTTGGTCGGCAGCAGCCTTCCGTGCATCCATCCACGAATTGAGTGCCTCCTTCGCCTGGTCGAATACGCTGTTGAGTGCCGACACTTGGTTGTTGTCCATATCTATACCCAGCACCTCCCAGATGTTGGCATAGTTCTTACGCTCGTTGGTGACATTGGCACCGCCCTTGCCCATAAACTGGCCGGGCTTGTAGTCGCCATAGTTGCCCGTCTGCTGCAACTGCTTCAGCAGATTTATCCACTCTTGAACCTTAGCCTTCTGCTCGTCCGACATTTTCTCGCCGTTCACATCGCGGTTCTTCTCCAGCATAAGGTTCAGTCGGGCAATCTCGGCAGCAACCTCGGCTTCCACTATCTGATTGCGTGTCTTCCCCTCTTCAACCAACTTCGCCTTGTACTTCGCCCATCCGTCCACTGCCGCCTTCAACTCGGCTTTGGCTCCATCCTTGGCGGCTTTCTCTCTCGCCTTCGCCTCTTCCTCACTCTGCTTGATTAGTTCCTGACGGCGTTTCTCCGCTATCTCGAACATCTTGTTGCTGTGAGTCTCGGCTTCCTCTTTAATCTGCTTGTTGATTATCTCCCTGCGTGGATCGTCAGCCGACAACAGTTTCAACTCTGCCTTGCGGTCTTCGATGAAACGCCTGTGTCTTTGTGTCTCGGCCTTCTCCAATCGGGCATATTCATCCTCTATATTGGCGGTCTGTGCATCTTCCAATGCACGAGTCAAAGTCAATAAGTCTTTGACTTTATCCTTTACTGTTTTTCCTCCATCATCAGCACC
>Ga0310691_10008531_pt1 | contig 10489 bp, 8 predicted proteins | sample 176DNAGHGlowgp2_FD_203887 | JGI IMG/M metagenome (GOLD analysis project Ga0310691, IMG submission 203887) | Sheep rumen microbial communities from Palmerston North, Manawatu-Wanganui, New Zealand - 1766 DNA GHGlow gp2 (v2) (version 2) | ecosystem: Host-associated > Mammals > Digestive system >... | reverse complement strand
CTTAAAGACACATAATGAGATAATAACAACAAAGTATAAACAATTTAAAACATTACAATTATGATTAAGCAGATTCTTTTCGTAGAGATGGTTTCCATGAGTCTCCTCCTCTCAGTTTTCTTCGCATTCGCTACCATCGACAAGAACGATGACAAGCAGGTAAGAAACAACACCGAGACCACTGTCAAGAGTGTAAAGCCTGATCAGTCCAAGTCTACATACGTCTACACGAACGGCGGTGTCTACGCAGCACCGCAGAAAAAGCAGCAATAGTGTCACGTTAAAGGGGCAGGATAATCCGTGACTATCACAGAATGTCCTGCCCCATGTGACACATCAGAGATGTAAACGGTCTCACAGACTTGACTCTCAATCCCTGACGACTATCATTTGATGTTTGGTAATGCTACCCACACCTTATGAGAGTGCTTTCCGCGAGTGGTGATGCCATTTTTGGCATCGTATGAAAACAGCTTGAGGTCTTTTGAGGCGGCGCTTCTGCACTGACCGGTTTCCGCAGCATATTCTTTTAGCGTCACGTATCCATGCCTGGCAATGAGACCTTTAGCTATTGCCAGACGATCTTCACGGCTTAAAGTGCATTTTTCTGTTTCAACGTCAACCTCAACGCAATTGAAAGTAGTGTGCGCGTTCATTTCCATCAGCAAATCCGGGTCAGGTCTGAAATTGACGCCTTTGGCGCACACATGCCTGTATGCCACCTTAGGGTTTTCATACCTTATATCATTCTCCGCGATTTCTTTTTCTGAAGGCATGGACGTATCGAATCCTAAGGATACGGAGAACACACCCAATCCGTCAATCTTGATACTGTGTCCCAGAGGCAACCAACACGCCAACGTTTCCGCCAGCGCATTTAAGACTGTCTGGATAACCCCATCGTTTATAGGTCCTGTAAACATGTGCATGTGCTGGAGAAAGCGCTTATACTCAATCAGCGGGAGGGACTGCACCTTTGGGAAAACGACCTTCTTCCCATCTGTCATCTCCCCAGGAAGTTCTTTTAAAATGTAATTTGCCATCTTCTTAATTGTTTTATTATTAATACTACTCTACATATAATTTGATTCTACCTTGCTTTATATTTGTATCAGCCTTGATAATTATTTCAATAGGCCTTAATAATTATTCCAATATGCCTTGATAATTATTCCAATAGGGCTTGATAATTATTCCAATATGCCTTGGTTTTTATGTTTGCGGGCGGCGAACATAAGATTTGCCGCCCTAAAACTTATGTTTCTCGACCGCAAACCTTATGTTTCCAGTCTGCAAAAATCTTTTTTGAGACAGCAAAGATATATTATTTCTTCGATTCCACAAAAAAATCAGGCCGGAATTATTAAAAAAGTAGGTAAGATTTATTTCAAAACCAGTTCAGACTCCAAATAAAACCAATTTTGTGTTGCTTCAAGCCCTATGGTTGTCACACTGGCCGATGCGGATTCGATATGTCACAAAGTATCCTGACCCCGATGTGACACTGGCCGCAACCGCCATCCAGATTACCTGTTACGACCGCAACGGCGACATCGTGAAGCGCGTGACTTCGGCTGACGCGGGCACCGTGGAGGACAACGAGGATGAGAACTCCAACACCCCATCAGGCGGTCAGAACCCTGACAGCACGACCGGCGACGGCGACAGCCAGAGCAATACCGGCCAGAACCAGGGCGGAAGCTCAGAGGGCGGAAGCTCGCAGGGCAGCGGAAGCACCTCTGGCGGCGACGACGGCGATGGCGGCGACGACTACAACCCGATTGACTCAGGTAACTAATCAGAAAAAAAGGAGGTGACGTATGAAAAAGCGTATCGTTGAGGTAGCGGTGAAGGTGATAGTAGCCGCCCTCACGGCCTTCCTGACGGCCATCACGACTACGAGTTGTATGGGATATGGACCGTTCTGAGGTCGGGGAGAAAGGTAGGAGAAAGGTAGGGAACCACCCCTTGCCCCCTCCTTGAAAAGGAGGGGAATACTCTGGCAAAAGAAGGCTCATTAAAAAAAGAAGGCAAAAGAAGGATCATTAGAAAAAGAATGGGACTTTGGAGAGGAAGGTTCCTCAGAAAAAAAAGGAGGATGTGTCAAATAAAAGAGACACATCCTCCTTTGGTTTTTGTCTTGCTTGGTCTTACTTGGTCATGATACCCCGCTTCGTGTTCTCAAGGAAACGGATGACCTCCTGAATCTCCGGGCTGTCGGGCACCTGATCCTTGATCTGCTTGATGACGTCAAAGGTGCTCGTCTTTCCGTGGAAGAGCAGACGATAGGCATTGGCGATGTGCTTCTGCACCTTCTCGTCGATGCCGGCATTGTTCATCATCGTCGTGTTGGGGCCTCCATATTCCAGGGGCTTACCGCCAGCCACGACGTATGGCGGGATGTCCTGCGAGAAGGAGGTGCCGGCCTGAACCATTGCCAGACGGCCCACGCGAGTGTTGGCATTCTGGACGACGGAGCTGGAGAAGATGACCCCGTTGTGGATCTCGCAGTCACCGGCAACCTTCACACCATATCCCAGCACACAGTAGTCGCCCACCACCGTGTCGTGGCTGACATGGGAGCCTTCCAGCAGGAAGTTGTTGTTGCCTATCTTCGTCACGCCATCGCGGTTGGTGCCGCGGTTGATGACGACATTCTCACGGATGACGTTGTTGTCGCCAATCTCCACATACGACTTGGCCCCTCGGAAGTTGAAGTCCTGCGGCAGGGCGGAGATGACTGAGCCCTGGTGGATCTTGTTGTTGTTGCCAATACGTGAGCCGTCGCAGATGCTGACGAAGGGGAAGATGATGCAGTTGTCACCAATCACCACGTCGTCCTCGATATATACGAAGGGGAATATCTTGCAGTTATTGCCGATTTTCGCCTTTGGACTTATTTCGGCTTTCGGGCTAATTTCACTTGCCATAATCTAAATATTTAAGAGTTTTACTTCGCACCGCCGCCGAGGGCCTGATAGAGGTTGACGACAGCCTGCATCTTATAGAACTGATCCTGCACCTGTGAGATCTCCGCATTGAGCAGGTTGCTCTGTGCGGAAATGACCTCGAGATAAGTGGTGTTGCTGGATGACTCCATCAGCTTCTTGGTATCCTCGACGTTCTGCCTGAGCACATCGACGCGCTGGCCGTCGAGATCAGCCTTCTCTGTATAGGAGTTGTAGCTCACGAGGGCATTCGACACCTCGTTGCCCGCCTTATAGATGGCGTTCTGCCACGTGTTGTAGGCCTGCTCATACTTGTCCTTGGCCACCTTGAGCCCTGCCACGATCTGTCCGTGCTGGAAGATGGGCTGCACCAGTGAGCCGACAGCCGAGAGGAGCCACTTGCCGGGATTCACCAGGCCGTTCTGGTTGGTGAAGGCAGCCGTCCCCGTGACGGTGATGTTCGGATAGAACCGGCTGCGAGCCGTCTCCACATCGTAGAAGCACTGAGCCAGGGCCATCTCCGAGGCGTGGACGTCGGCACGGTTGCCGAGCATCTGGATGCCGACGCCAGCGGCCATCTCCGCAGGCAGGCTCTGGCCGGCGAACGTGCCGCGCTGGATCGTCTGTCCCGGCTGTCCGAGCAGCAGCGAGAGGGAGTTCTCGATCTCGCGGATCTGGCGCTTCAGGTCGACCTTCTGTGCCTGCACCTGATAATAGGCGGCCTGGGCACTCTGCACGGCGGTAGAGCGGTAGCCCACGCGGTTCTCATGCATGAACTTCATCTTGTCCCAGGTCTCCTTGGTCAGCTGCTCCATATCGGTGACGATCTCCACCTGACGGTCGAGCATCAGCAGGGTGTAATAAAGGTTGGCGATACCAGAGATGATGTTGCACTTCACCACCGTCTGATAGTCCTTGGTGGCGATGAGCTGCATCTGGGCAGAGCGCTTCACGCTGAGCAGGTTGCCGAAGAGGTCGACATTCCAGCTGGCAGAGACGGGCAGCGTATAGGCCTTGGTGGCAGCCGCCCCGTCGAACGACGAGAGTGACCCCTGGGCATTGATGCCTACCGACGGCAGGAAGGCGAGCTTGGCAATCTTGAGTGCCTCGTTCACCATGTGTACATTGAGGGCCGCGTTCAGCAGGTCGGGATTATTGTCGAGCCCCTGCTGGATGAGCGCCTGCAGCTGAGGGTCGGTAAAGACGCTTCGCCAGGGCATATTGCCAAACGAGGTGGTGTCCTTCACCGCGAGCGTATCCGTCAGCGACAGGGGGTCGCGCACGATACCGTCGGTATTCACCTCCGGGCGCTCGTACTTATTATAGAGTCCGCAGCTTGACAGCAGCAGAACTGCAGACATAAAGATAAGTATTTTTTTCATATATTTCATTTTTTGTTTTTGACTGAAGGTCTTTTCTCTATCGCCTTCTCTCTAGAGTCACTTCTCTAATTCGTAATCCACTGGTTTAGAGTGTGCATACTGCGCCAGCTCGGCTGCCACTTCCGGATTCTCCTCGTCCTCGAACTTCATGGGCTTGAACTTCTCCTGCAAGGACTGGAAGATGACAAAGAGGGTGGGAACGACGAAGATCTGCAACATCGTACCGATGAGCATACCGCCCACGGCCGCAGCTCCCAGCGTCTGGTTACCATTCTTGCCCACACCGGAGGCGAACATCATAGGCAGCAATCCCACAACCATAGCCAATGACGTCATGAGGATAGGACGCAGACGGGCAGCAGCTCCCAGGACGGCCGACCACGAGATGGCCATACCCGTTTCGCGGCGCTCGAGGGCGAACTGCACAATCAGGATGGCATTCTTGGCCAACAATCCGATCAGCATGATCAGTGAGATCTGCATGTAGATATCGTTGGCGTGGCCGAAGATCATCGTGAAGAGGAAACAGCCAGCCAATCCGAAGGGCACAGACAGGATCACGGCCAGAGGCAACAGATAGGACTCATACTGTGCGGAGAGGATGAGGTAGATGAACACGATACAGAGCAGGAAGATGATGCCCGTGGTGTTGGATGCCTTGGCCTCCTCACGCGTCAGGCCTGAGTATTCGTAGCTATAGCCGGCCGGCAGGATGTCTGCCCCTATCTGCTCTACGGCCTTGATGGCCTCACCCGTGGAGTAGCCGTCGGCCACCGTAGCCGTCACGTTGATCGACGTGAACAGGTTGAAGCGGTTGATGTTAGACGGGCCATAGACGCGCTCCAGCTTGCAGAACTCCTGAACGGGGGCCATTCCCGCTGGCGTGCGTACATATATATTATTAAGAGACTCCAGCGTCTTGCGGGTATCTGGCGAGCCCTGTATCATCACACGGTAGAGCTTACCATAGGCATTGAAGTTGGAGGCATAGAGTCCGCCGTAATATCCCTGCAGGGTGGTCAGGATGGTAGAGGGCGAGATGTTGCTCTGCTTACACTTGGCCACATCGACATGGATCATGTACTGCGGATAGCTCGGATTGTAGGAGGTCTGAGCCATCTGTATCTCCGGACGCTTGTTCAGCTCGGCGATGAACTCCTTCGTGATGTCGAAGAATCGCGTCAGGCTACCACCCGTACGGTCCTGCATCACCAGCGATACACCGCTGTTGGCAGAGAAGCCAGGAATCATTGGCGGCTGGAAGGCCAGGATGGAGGCATCCTTGATATGGGCGGTCTTGATGAAGATCTGGGCAATGACACCCGTGGCCTCATAGGGATTCAGGAAGAAGCGGTAGATACCGTCGCCCTGCCACAAGCCGGAGAGTTTCCACCAGAAGCCCTTCTGGCGCTCTTCAAAGGGTTTCAGCTTGATGATGAACGTTGCCTGGTCGGAACCGGCACCAGCGATGAAGTTGTAACCCTGGATCTGCTCGCGGCTCTGGATGGCAGGATCGGCAGCAAGGATGCGGTCCACCTCGTCGATGACCTGCTTGGTACGAGCCACAGAGGTGGCGGGAGGCATCGAAATGGTACAGAAGAGCGTACCCGTATCCTCAGAAGGCACCAAACCCGTCTTGGTGGTGAACAGCGTGGTCACCAGCACGGCAATGCCGATCACCACGGCGATGCCGATGGCCAGCGGCTTGCGCACCAGTTTCTCCACCTGATTCTTGTATTTGCCCAGAACCCTGTTGTAGGCCACATTGAACGATGCATGGAAGCGGTCGATACGCGACATCTTCTTCTCATGACCATTCTCATCGTGAGGCTTCAGGAAGATAGCACAGAGGGCTGGCGACAGCGTCAGGGCGTTCAGGGCCGAGATGAAGATGCTGATAGCCATCGTCACACCAAACTCGCGGTAGAAGGTTCCCGACGTGCCACCGATGAACGACACAGGCACGAACACGGCTGCCATCACCAGCGTGATGGAGATGATAGCACCAGAGATCTCGTTCATGGCATCGATACTGGCCGTCAGCGTCGACTTATAGCCCTGATCCAGCTTGGCATGCACGGCCTCCACCACCACGATGGCATCGTCGACCACGATGGCGATAGCCAAGAGCAGGGCCGAAAGCGTGAGCAAGTTGATGGAGAAGCCAAACACTTCGAGGAAGAAGAACGTACCAATCAGCGATACCGGCACGGCAATCAGCGGGATGAGCGTCGAGCGCCAGTCCTGCAGGAAGATGTAGATCACGATGAACACCAGCAGAAGGGTGAAGAACAGCGTGAACACCACCTCCTCGATAGAAGCGTAGAGGAACTCGGTGACATCATAGTTGATCTTATATTTCATGCCCGGTGGGAACAGTTTGGCCTGCTCCTCCAGTTCGGCCTTCACCTTCTTGGCAATGTCATTGGCGTTAGAACCGGCTATCTGCTGCACCATACCCATCACAGAGGGGATGTTGTTGTTCTTCATCGACACAGAGTACTGCTGGCCACCCAGTTCAATCTTGGCCACGTCCTTGAGCTTCAGGGTCGTGCCATCGGGCTTGCTCTGGATGATGATATTGCCGAACTCCTCCTCCGTCTTCAGACGGCCCGTATAGCGCATGGCATACTCGAAGGCCACATCAGCGTCCTCACCGAACTTACCTGGGGCGGCCTCAATGTTCTGCTCAGCCAGTACACCGCTGATGTCAGAGGGCATCAGGCCATACTGCTTCATCACATCAGGCTTCAGCCAGATACGCATGGAGTAGGTCTTAAGACCTGGGCTCTGCACGTCGCCCACACCCTGAATACGCTTGATGGCGGGGATGATGTTGATATTGTTGTAGTTCGTCAGGAACTGGTCGTCATAACGGCCGTCAGAGGTCAGCGTGAACATCATCACCTGCGATGTCTGACGCTTCATCACGGTCACACCGATACGCGTCACCTCCGCAGGCAGCAAGGCCAGTGCCTGCTGCACACGGTTCTGCACGTTGACGGCACACATATCAGCATTCATTCCCTGACGGAAGAGCACACTGATCTGTGCCGAACCCGAGGATGCCGTAGAACTCAGGTAATCCATACCCTCCACACCGTTGATACTCTCCTCCAACGGCACAATCACAGAATTCTTCACCGTCTCGGCATCCGCACCAGGATAGCTGGTGAAGACCACCACCGTAGGCGGTGCAATATCCGGATACTGCTCAATAGGCAGCGATGTCAATCCGATAAAACCCAGCAGCACGATCACGATGGAAATCACCGTCGACAGCACCGGGCGTTTGATAAAGTTTGTAAAAGTCATATTCCTTATTCTCTAGTTCTTCATTGCCCCGACAATGTCGCCAGCACTCATTTCCTTCACCTGCTCACCAATCTTCTGCTGATAACGCTCCGGGGTGATGGGCACGATCTCCATACCGTCGGAGAGTTTGGTGATACCATTGGTCACGTATTTGTCACCCACCTTCAAACCGTCGGTCACGATATAGTTGTCGCCGTCGTTCTGTGGGTCCACCTTGATTTCTGTATACTTCACCTTGTTGTTCTTACCCAGGGTGTAGACGAACTTCTTGTTCTGCACCTCAGAGACGCAAGCCTGCGGAATCACGATGGCAGACGAGTTGCTTCTGGGGATGATGATGGCACCCGAGCCACCGCTCTTCAGCAGACGCTCAGGATTGGGGAAGAGGGCAATCACCTGCACACTACCTGTAGCTGCGTCGATCACACCACTCATCTTCGTCACCTTACCCTCGTGAGCATAGATGGTGCCATCAGCCAACTGCAACTGCACATTGGGCATCGCACCCATCGCAGCCTTCTGTCCGCCCTCTGACTGAGCCATCACGAGCGCGTCTTTCTCCGTCAGCGAGAAATAGACCTCCATCTGGGAGTTGTTCGACACGGTGGTCAGCACGGAGGCCGTATTCACCAGTGCGCCCTTCTTAAAAGGCAGGGTACCCACAACACCGGCTGCAGGACTCTTCACATAGCAGTAGCTCAGCATTTCCTTAGCCGAAGCCAGGGATGCCTGAGCCTGAGACAAGCCTGCCTTGGCCTGCTCATACTGATTGGTGGCCGACTGGAGCTCGAAGTCGCCAATCACCTTACTCTCATAGAGCTTCTGGGAATTCTCAAAACTCAGTTTGGCGGTGTTGCAGGCGGCCTGTGCCGTATTCACGGAAGCCTGAGCCTGACGCACCTGAGCCTGATAGGTCACATTGTCGAGCACGAAGAGCACCTGTCCGGCACCCACCGTCTGACCTTCCTTCACATTTATCTGCGTGATAAAACCCTGTACCTTCGGGCTAATCTGCACATCCTGGACACCCTTGATCGTGGCAGGATAAGAAGACTGCATCTGGGTACTCGACGTTCCGACCGTCACGACCGGATACTCGTTGTCGCCAAACGTAGGACGACCACCACCGCCACCGCATGATGACAAAATCAATGCTGCGGTAGCTAACATCAAAAACTTGTTCTTTTTCATACTTAAATTATATATTTTAATACGTATTAATCAACAGACATCCCGAAAACTTCCGAGACGCAATCCAGTTTTCGAGCTGCAAAGTTACGAAAAATATATCTAATGATATATTCTCATGCGACTATTTTAACAAAGTTTATTGGGTATTATATTTTTATATATGTCTTCTTGCGGTAAAGTGCATAGCCGACGGCATTTCCCCTTAAATTAATTTCATCGCTTTTGCCTTTTCCATGAGGAGGGCCATCAGGGGTTCGCGCTCGTTTTCAACACGGTTGTCGAGGACGGCCTCCTTGAGGTATTGCTTCAGCTCACCTACCTCACGAGAAGGCTTCAGGTGGAAGATTTCCATAATCTCATTACCGTCAATCACGGGTTGCAACAATCTCACATAGTCTTTTTCCTTCAAGTCGGCAAGCTTCTCCCGCACCATACGGAAATTCTCAAGGAACAGCTTTTTCCTCACCTCGTTCTTGGAAGTGATATCTGCCTCGCAGAGCGTCATCAGGTCGTCGATATCCTCACCCGCATCGTTGAGCAGACGGCGCACGGCACTGTCGGTCACCACATCATCGGCAATGACGATGGGACGCATGTGCAGGTCGACGAGCTTCTGCACATACTTCATTTTCATGTCCAAGGGCAGCATGAGCCGACGGAATATCTGAGGCACCATCTTAGCACCGATTATATTATGATTATGGAAAGTCCAGCCGACGGCAGGATCCCAGCGTTTCGACCTGGTCTTGCCCACGTCGTGCAAGATGGCTGCCCAGCGCAGCCACAGGGCATCTTGCTGCGGGGACGGCTCGCCTCCCCCACTCTTTGCTTTCCCTTGAGCCCTGACCACATTCTCAAGCACCTCCAGCGTATGGTAGAAATTATTCTTATGGGCACGGCCGTTCTTCTGATCTACAATGTCGAGGGCAGAGAGTTCGGGCAGGATAATCTGCAGAAGGCCACAGCGCTGCAAGTATTCGAAGCCAATGCTGGGGTGAGGCGCCATGATGATCTTGTTGAGTTCATCCTTGATACGCTCACCGCTCACGATTTTGATTCTGTCGGCCATCCGCTCCAGAGCCACAAAGGTGTCCTCTTCTATCTGGAAGTTCAGCTGCGTGGCGAAGCGCACACAGCGCATCATCCTGAGGGGGTCGTCGGAGAAGGTGATGTCTGGTTCCAGCGGTGTGGCGATAATACCATCTTCGAGATCTGCCAAGCCATTGAAGGGGTCCACCAGTTCACCGAAGCGCCCTTTGTTCAGACAGATAGCCATCGCATTGATGGTAAAGTCCCGACGGTTCTGATCATCCTCCAGCGTGCCGTCTTCGACAATCGGCTTCCGCGAATCGTGGCTGTAGCTCTCCTTACGGGCCCCTACGAACTCCACCTCATACTCTTTTCCCTTTTGACGGAACTTCACCTGAGCAGTGCCAAAATTACGGAAGACAGACAGGTGGGCTTTTCTTCCCAGCTCCCGTTTCAACTCCTCTGCCACCGTGATACCACTGCCCACGACCACCACGTCAACATCGTTGGAGGGCCGTTCAAGAAAGATATCACGCACATAGCCACCTACTACATAGCACTCAACTCCGAGACGATCTGCCGCCTCGCCAATCTGGTGGAACAACTCCTTATCTAAAAGTACTG
>Ga0310691_10008529_pt1 | contig 10490 bp, 10 predicted proteins | sample 176DNAGHGlowgp2_FD_203887 | JGI IMG/M metagenome (GOLD analysis project Ga0310691, IMG submission 203887) | Sheep rumen microbial communities from Palmerston North, Manawatu-Wanganui, New Zealand - 1766 DNA GHGlow gp2 (v2) (version 2) | ecosystem: Host-associated > Mammals > Digestive system >... | reverse complement strand
TGCAGATAATGGTTTTCATGATTCCTATTCTATCATTTCGTACCTCCTGCAAAATCATCCAATACGGAAGCAGGGAAGAAGGAGGAAGGAAGAGAAGTCAGAACTGCATGGAACAGCCAGGAGAAGGCGCCTGGATTGTTCTTCCGGAGAATAAAAGAAAACGGGTGCTGAAACGCCGAGACCGGAAATGAATGAGGTGGGATTCTTCCGCGTGGGTGCGGTTTTCTCCAGTTGTGCAAAGGCCTGATGTGAAGATCCTAAAATTCATAAATGGGCTGGGAATCAGGGTTTATTTATACATTGATGCATGTTTTCCTTGAGATTAAAAATCTTTGTGATTATAATTTGTAAAACATGCATTAATGGAGGCAATGATGGGAATCTGCAGCATTCTTGAAAAGAAAATACCCGGCCGTGACTGCACCTTCAACGCCCCTGTACGTGAATACCTTACAACGGACAGGTCGGACGATGAAATCTTGTGCGGTGCTCTCAGAACAATACTTGAAACAGAAGCGGATATCTGGATCATCTGTGATCTTCGTATCAGTGTCAGTCGGACCGCCGTCAGCAACCGGATTATCTACTACCGCGATATTTTCAAAATGAAAGATGGTGCGATTACAGTTCCCTATCTTCTTTACCGTCATACGGAAGAAAGAGACTATGCGCTTCTGATTACCGGAAACAGGACTTCGGATTATCTCTACGCAAGAGGCTATTACTACTGCATGAGTGAACCGGGCGGAGAATACTATGACTGCCGCAATGATATTGTGGAAATCGCCCCGTCCTCTTCAGAGGAAATCGTAACCGTGTGGAATCGGATGAAGACTGAAAAAGCCGGTGTCATTCAGCGCCAGCTGGACCGGCAGAAATGGCCGGATTATGACACTCTGTTTCAGGAAGCTCTCGCCACAGCCTCAGCCCTCAAGCTTGATGCCGGTGAAACCCTGCACGGACTTCAGCAGCGGGACCAGCAGATCCGCTGTTATGTCAGCCGGTGGTTCCTGCTGAAAAAGGTTGTTTATGTTCAGTACATGGTCAACCGCCAGATTCTCACGTCTGTTCATGGCGGGGATACCCGCCTGCAGAGAAATCAGGCAAAGCAGAATGCGGATTCCGTTGAGTTCATCAGTTTCCGCAATCTCTGGGAAATCTGAACCGGGATCCGGCAGTCCGAAAGGACTGCTTTTTTGGGTCTGTTCTTTCCCTGGAAGAAATCCATCTGAGTGATGCCTGACGCGGGCTGATCATGATATAATCCACCTGTATGAGGAAAAAGATATGAGAAATAGATTGGGCGGTATCTGGCTCCTGTTTATATTTTTCTTTATTTTCGGATTCTCCGGCTTTCTGCCGCTGCTGATTACATTCGGCATTGCTGCTTTTGTAATGTATCTGGCAGTGAAGAGTTCGAGAGACAATGAGTTTACTGAAACAAGCGCAGGAAGCCGCAGACAGAAAGTGAATCGGTATGGAATGGCGGATACCAGACATTCCGCCGCTTCCAAGGCAAAGGTCAACGCCTACCTGCTGAAGCGGTTCCGCAACGGGGACCGGGCGATATCTCTGACCAGCGGGAATCACAATATTGTTCTGACCATGGCGGACGGAAAGTTTTCCAGTCTGGATTCTCTGGAAGTAGACTGCGATGGGCATTATTTTAAAACCGTCGGAGATTTCCGGAGGGAATACTCGGAAATCTATGATCAGATGTTTGACAGTCTTCTGACGATGGAAGCCAATGACGTGGCGGTACAGAAGCCGGATATCGTGGATGTGGAATATGTGCCCAAGACGGAACCGATCCGTCAGAAAAAGCCTGCCGCCGGCCCAAAAGCGGGACAGAACAGTTCTGCTGAGAAACAGAAGGAAACGGTTCAGCCTCATGACGCGGCGTCTTTCCGGGAAGTGATCAACAGTCTTAACGACGGCATTCCGGATGACGAAATATCCAACAGTCTGTATGAAACAAGCGCTCTGCTGAAGCAGCTGAGTGATCTGGAAAGAGCGTTCCCCGGACAGACCGGAAAACTGAAGAAGCTTTACAGCAACTATCTTCCGTATCTGGTTGGAATTCTTCAGCAGTATACCAAAATGCAGCATGTGCAGACGGATTCCAATTATGAACAGAATGTAGAGAGTCTCAAGAATACCATCCGTCATCTCAACAGTGCCATGAAAGACCGTCTGATTCCGGCGATGTCGGAGAATGATTCCATCAATCTCTCCGCGGATATGTCGACTCTGGATGCGATGCTCAGAAAAGACGGAATGACGGCAGATGATGATATTATGATGGCTCTGAAGGCACAGCAGCGGTCTGAAAGCGAAGAAAGCGGAAAGCAGGTGTAAGATGTCTGATCGCAGAAAAGATGAAGAAAAAGAACGTCTGATGAAAGAGATCCTGAACAAGGATCGTTCCAAAATTGAAACGGGTTCGGATGCCAAAGTGACCCTGTCCCTTGGTTCGGATGGGAAGGAGGACCGCAGGGCAGACCGGACGGCTGAGGCAGTCAATCAGATGGCGGGCATGATCAGCAGTGCCGGCAAGGCCACTTCTGATCTTCTGAAAAACGCGGATCGTTCCTTTGATGAACTCAGGAAGCTGCTGACCAACCAGCAGAAGGATCTTGAGAATCTGTCCCGGGACAATGGCTTCAACCAGGCAGACATGGAGCGCGTTCAGAAAGAAATCGAAGCGGATTACGGGCTGACTCCGGCAGAGACAAAAGCCCAGACCGTTATTAAGAACCTCGATACGGCGAAGGTATTTGAGGAAGTCTATCAGGAGATGGACAAGGAAATTGTCGGTCAGAATGAAGCACTGAAGCAGATCGGAATTGCCTTCCGCCGCCCGTTTGTCATGGGAACGGAAGAAGGGAAACCGAAAAATGTGATTCTGGTTACCGGTCCGAAGGGAAGCGGCCGCCACGCGATGATTACAGAGATGGCCAGATCCCTGTTCAAACACCGCGCGATCGCAAGCGATGACGTGTACACGATCGATATGAGCCTGTACCAGAGCGGCGCTCAGGAACAGATTTTCCTGCAGGATCTTTACAAGGATCTGTCCGGTCACGGAGAGATTATCTGCTTTGAGAACTTTGAGACAGGATTTCCTTCCTTTCTCAGAATGGTTGATTCCCTGGTCTGCGATGGAAAGGTGATTCTCTCAAAGCGGTATGTTCTCAACAAGGGCGTACTGGTCGAGAATCAGACCGGACTTGTCAAGGACGCGGTGGATTCCCTTTCCGCCGCCGGCAAATATCTTGTCTTTATTACGACAAAGGGAACCAAGGCCGTACAGGATGCCTTCGGCGCGAATTTCCTCTATCATGTGCTGGATATGGTCACACTGACAGCGTTTACGGAAGAGGACGCAAGGGAATTCACGGACCGGGAAAGCAGTTCTCTCGAGGAGAAGGCAGTCACGAATCTGAAGATTTCTGTCTCTGTGCGCCAGGATCTCAAGGACTGGGTTGTTCAGAATTATGACAAGACCCTGGGAGCAGACGCGCTCAGCGGTCTGTTCAATGATTTCTATATTTCCCTGAGCCAGGCGGCTCTGGTAGACAATCTTCCGGCCGGTACACCGGTTGCGATGACTCTTTCTGAAGGGGTTCCTGCGGCGGTATATAACGGAAAGTCCGTCACCCTGACCCGTTCCAAGACAAGCGCTGAAGAAATCGAGGCGGTCAACAGGGAACTGGATGAGATTGTCGGTCTTGAGACGATCAAGGAATATATCCGTTCTCTGCAGAACCACATCCGCATGCAGGAAATCCGGAAAGCTCAGGGCATGAAAACCAGCGAGATTTCCAAGCATATGATTTTTACCGGAAATCCCGGTACCGGAAAGACAACGATCGCCCGTCTTATTTCAAGATATATGAAGGCAATCGGCGCCCTCAGCCAGGGACAGCTGGTTGAAGTGACAAGAGCGGATCTTGTTGCCCAGTATGTCGGCCAGACCGCACCTCTGACCATGTCGGTTATTAAATCCGCTCTTGGCGGTGTGCTGTTCATTGATGAGGCGTATTCCCTTTACCGGGGAAAGGATGATTCGTTCGGACTGGAATGCATTGACACCATTGTCAAGGCAATGGAAGACAACCGCGAAAATCTGATCGTCATTCTGGCCGGTTATGAAAAGGAAATGGCCGGCTTCCTGGAAAGCAACAGCGGTCTGAAATCCCGTTTTCCGAATCTGATTCATTTCCCGGACTATACGGGTGAGGAACTCCGGAAAATCGCAGTCATTCAGGCAAAATCCAAAGGCTATACGATTGCCGAGGATGCCCTGCCCGCACTGGAGGAATACTTCAATAAGGTTCAGTCCATCAATGCGGCGGAAGCCGGCAACGGCCGTCTTGCCCGCAATGTGGTGGAAGATGCGATTCTGAAACAGTCCGGACGGGTTGTCAAGGATCCTTCCGCAAAGATTGATGAACTGCAGCAGAAAGACTTTGACTTTACGGTAAAAGTAAAACCGGCGGATGAATTCGCTGATCTCAGAGAGTTCAATGAGATGCTCAAAGGGCAGGCCGGAAGCTGAATGGAATTCTGAGAAGAGGTATGGTTTCATATCTCTTTTTTATTGCGGAATCAAAGGCGCTGAAATGATGATAGAATGATCCCGGCAGGTAATCATATGGAAAAAACAAAGAAGGTAATACTTGTCAGCGGTATGAGCGGAGCGGGGAAATCAACTGCGACCTCAATCCTTGAGGATATGGGATATCATGTCATCGAGAATTTTCCGGTTCAGCTGATCACACTGCTGGTGGATATTATAGAAAACAGTACAGATCCCCGTTACAGCAATCTGGTTCTGTCTACCAACGCAAATGATTTTGCGATGTTTCTCCATGGGCTGAAAGGGGAGGCCATTGATGTATCCGTACTGTTTCTGGATGCGTCCGATCTGGTTCTCATACGCCGGTACAAGAGCTCCCGGAGAATGCATCCCCTGCTTCTGAGCAACAGCGCCAATACGCTGGAAGAAGCGATTGCCGTAGAACGTCAGATTCTCTCGCGGACCCTGAATGCTTCCTTTGTGACCATTGATACCTCTTTTCTTACCGTCAAAGAGGTCAAGCGGATTCTTGAACAGTATTTTGCAAAATCCGCTATTCCTTCCTTTTCTATTTCCTTTATGTCCTTCGGATACAAATACGGTGTGCCGCTTGACGCGGATCTCATGATTGACGTACGGTTTCTCCCTAATCCGTTCTGGGTGCCGGAGCTGCGGGTTTATTCCGGAGACGATCCCCAGGTCTATGACTATGTCATGGAAAAAGAACAGACCAGGGAGTTTCTGAAACGTATGGTTTCATTTCTTGATTACGCCTTTGGTGAGTATGTGAAGGAAGGGAAGAATCATTTCACGGTTGCGATCGGCTGCACCGGCGGGCAGCATCGCTCGGTCGCGGTTACCAACTATCTTTATGATCACTACCGCGAACAGTATCATTCCTACAAGCAGCACCGGGACGAAAAGGAGTGGATCAGAAGTGAGCAGTAACAAGAATATTGTGATCATAGGCGGCGGCCACGGTCAGTCAGCGATCTGCCGCGGTGTGAAAAATATCAGGGATGTCAATATTTCCGCAATTGTCACAGTGGCAGATGACGGCGGCAGCACCGGCCGGCTGAGGAGACAGTTTCATATTCCGGCCATGGGTGATATCCGGAATGTCATGATTGCTCTGGCGGAAAGTGAAACCATGCTTTCAGATCTCATGGATTACCGGTTTGAGGATCCTGAGGGAACGGAAATGGACGTCGGCGGCCACAATCTCGGCAATCTGATTCTTACGGCCCTGACCCAGCAGTCGGGATCGTTTCTTGAAGCAGTGCGCACGATCGGCAGCGTTCTGAGGGTGCGGGGAGATATCATTCCCGCGACCACTCAGGTGATTTCGCTTTTTGCCCGTATGGATGATGGGGTCATTGTCAAGGGAGAAGCGAATATTCCGAATATTTCCAACCATATCCGGACTGTGTTCTATGATACGGAAGTCAGGGCGACTCCCGAGGCGGTTCAGGCAATTGAAAAGGCGGATCTGATCATATACGGAATCGGTTCGGTTTACACATCGATTCTTCCGAATGTCATCATTCCGGAAATCCGGGATGCGCTTCATCACACGAAGGCACGGCGGGTCTATTTCTGCAACGCGATGACTCAGCCTGGCGAAACGGACGGCTATTCGGTGGAAGATCATGTGCAGGCGCTGATGGATCACGGCGGGCCGGTTGATGCGGCGGTGGTTGCGTCTGATTCGATTCCGGAAGAGATTCTGAAGCGGTATGCGGAAAACGGAAGTACAGCCGTAACCTTGAAACAGAAGGACCACAGCTATGAAATCTTGAAAACACCGCTGCTGCTGTATGAAGACGGGCTGATCCGACATGATCCCCGGCGGATCCAGGAGGCGGTGGAATTACTGATTACACAGGAACGGAGGTAGGAAATGTCATTTACCTCAGATGTCAAACAGGAACTGTCCCTGAAGGAATATGACGCGAAGGAAGAAAGGGCGGCCCTTTCCGCTCTGATTCAGATGATGGCGACTCTGAACATTTCCTCAAAGGGAATGGCGATTGCGGCGGTTACAGAAAACGCTGCGGTATCCCGGGCAGTCTACAGAATGATCCGTTCACGCTATCAGGCGGACATCGAGACCTCTGTACGAAGACGAATGAATCTGAACAAGAATCTGATTTACGGTCTGAAAATCTATGGGCCGGTTACGGATATCCTGAAGGATCTTGGTATATACAGTGCCAGAGGACTGCTGGACAGACCGCTTCAGAAAATTGTGTCGAATGATGCGTGGGCCAGGGCATATCTTGCCGGGGCCTTCATGGCGGATGGAAGCGTGAACAGCCCTCAGACAAGCGGGTATCATCTTGAAATCAAAGCCGGAAATGAGATCCACGCGGATTTTCTGATCGGGCTGATGGAGCGGTTTGATATCCATGCCAGAAAAATCAGACGCCGTGCCAAATGGGTGGTTTATCTGAAATCGAGTGAAAAGATTTCCGACTTTCTGCGGGCGGCAGGGGCCTATCAGTGTCTATTGGAGTTTGAAAACGAACGTATATCAAGGGATTTCATGAACAATGTACAGCGGCTCAACAATGTGGATGTGGCCAATGAGGTCAAATCCATGAAAGCCAGCCGTGAGCAGCTGGCGGATATTGAACTGCTTGAGGAATATGATCAGCTGCGGTATCTTGATGAAAAGGTTCAGCAGGTCGCAAGACTCAGGAAGGAAAACCCGGAAGCCACCCTGAATGAACTGGCTGAGCTTTATGAAACAAAGACCGGGAGTTCGGTTTCCAAATCCGGCATGAAGCATCGGTTTGTCAAAATCCGGGATCTTGCCGGGAAAGTGAGGAGAGAGCACGGTGAATGACAGAGTGCGTACCGTCATCTATCTCTTCCTGGCGGGATTTGCCGTCTTTATTGCCGTACGGTATTTCTGGCCCCTTCTTCTGATTCTCGCGCTTTTTGCGGGCTGGCAGTTTTTCCGCTTCAGAAAGCTTGTCGGAAAGATGGAAAACAGACGGAATGAAGAACATGCCAGGGAAGCGGACTGGCAGAATCAGCTGTTTCAGGAAAGTGTAAAGCGCCGGGAACAGCAGGGTGAAATCATCGATGTGGAATTCAAGATGAAAGAGAATCCGGACAAGGAGAATAAACAGGTATGATTGAGGCAGGAACAGAACGAATGACACCGGGGATCCGGGAATGCATCAGGAAATGCTTTACGATGGAAGACCCGAGGTATTTTGAATTTTTCTTTCGGTATTTATATAAGCCGGAGTATTTTTTCGTTGACGTGGAGAATCAGGCTCCCGTGGCATGCATGTGCCGGATTCCGCACGACGTGATGTTCAACGGCAGAATACTCAGAATGTCCATGCTGAGTCTGGGCTGTACGCTGCCGGAATATCGGAATGAAGGGCGGATCGGCAGACTGATTGAAACGGTTCTGGATGCCTGTGAGCATTCCGAGCTGATTACCCTTGTGCCGGGAGAATACAGTGAAGCATACAGACCGTATGGATTTGAACCGATTTATTACCGTTCTGACTATACGATCACAAGAGACAGCTCCCGGCGTATTACAAGCATCGGCTGTGCCTATGAACCGAATCCTCTGGATATGCTGAAGGTATATTCCGTGTTTATCCGGAGATTCAATGGGTTCTACGCGCGGGATCTTGACTATTTTGTCAATCTGAAACGTGAGATCGGTGCCAGAGGCGGGAAGATTGTTGCCTATTTCAACGAAAAGGATCAGATTCAGGGGTATGCGACAATTCTGGTCGGCGGCAAGGAAGCTACGGTGGAAGAGTGCATCTATCTGGATTCGATGGCTTTGAACAAGCTGATCAACGCAGCGCTGCAGGAAAGAAGCACGGTCCATCTGCGGGTATCGGAGGCAGAGAATCTCTCAAGACTGTTCCCGGACTGCAGAAAGGAAACCTTTCCGGCAGTTCTGGCAAAACTGAATGATCCATCTCTGTTTTCCAGACTGTTCAATACGGAGATTCAGACTGTTCAGGAAGCATTTGCGATCAGCCAGCATCCCCTGTATCTCAACGAGCGGATCTGAATCTCAAAGGAATCCTCCACGGAGAATCCGACAGGAAAATACCGGACATTCCGAGCGGCTGAATGGCGGGAACCTGATCTGTCAGAAGAATCCTGAAAAGGCTGTGAAATGGCACGGGAAACAGGAAGTTTTAAATTGACTGAAACAGGGACTGACCGTATAATTTTTATGCAACATATATTAGGAGGTCTAAATTATAATGACAGATGTAAGAGTTGCGATTAATGGTTTCGGACGTATTGGACGTCTTGCTTTTCGTCAGATGTTTGGCGCTGAAGGCTACGAAGTAGTTGCGATCAACGACCTGACAAAGCCTTCCATGCTGGCTCACCTGCTGAAGTATGACACAGCTCAGGGCGGCTACTGCGGAAAGATCGGTGAAAATCTTCACACTGTTTCTGCTGATGATGAAGCAAACACAATTACTGTAGATGGCAAGACACTGCAGATCTACAAGGAAGCTGATGCGAACAACCTGCCTTGGGGCGAACTGAAGATCGACGTTGTTCTCGAATGCACAGGCTTCTACACCAGCAAGGCAAAGGCAAGCGCTCATATCAATGCCGGTGCGCGTAAGGTTGTTATTTCCGCTCCTGCAGGAAATGATCTGCCGACCATCGTTTACAATGTAAACCATGAGACACTCACTGCTGAAGACACAGTCATCTCCGCTGCATCCTGCACAACAAACTGCCTCGCTCCTATGACAAAGGCTCTCAATGATTATGCTCCGATTCAGAGCGGTATCATGACAACTGTTCATGCTTACACAGGTGACCAGATGATTCTCGACGGCCCGCAGAGAAAGGGTGACGTTCAGAGAGCCCGTGCCGGTGCTGCGAACATCGTTCCGAACAGCACAGGTGCTGCAAAGGCAATCGGCCTTGTTATTCCTGAACTGAACGGCAAGCTCATCGGTGCTGCACAGCGTGTTCCGACCCCTACAGGTTCCACAACTATTCTGCACGCAGTCGTTAAGAAGGACGGCGTTACTGTTGAAGGAATCAATGAGGCTATGAAGGCTGCTCAGAACGAGTCCTTCGGTTACACAACTGAGAAGCTCGTTTCCTCCGATATCATCGGTATGAAGTATGGTTCCCTGTTTGATGCAAACCAGACCATGGTTTCCGACATGGGCGATGGCAACTACCTCGTTCAGGTTGTTGCCTGGTATGACAACGAGAACTCCTATACTTCTCAGATGGTTCGCACCATCAAGTACTTCTCCAACGTTAAGTAATCATTTCGCTTAACAAAGAGACGTTCAGAAGCAACAGACCCTCTTGGGCATTATGCCTGGGAGGGTCTTTTTTAGAAAACTTATTTCCGCACTCAAAGCATTTAATCCCGGCTGACGGATCTACATTCTTTACTGCAATGATTGCTTCCTCAGATACACCATCTTCCGCTTGCAGAAATACTCGGACCGCACCGCCTGCGTCTTTATAATTCTTAAGTGCATTAAAACGATGTGACCACTCCATTGTCCCGAACATATCTTTCTTGATGGTGTAAAACAGCTCTCACATTTTGTGTATACATTCAAAAAGATAGGCATTGGTTTATGGAGCACTTTCTGTTAGTCCGTATAAAAATATGAAAACTATCGGCTTTAAAGGAGGAAGTAGTCATGGATAAGAAGAAGATCAATGAAGAAGAAGCAAAATCTGTTAACGGCGGATTCATAAATCCAAGCGATGACAAATGCCCAAAATGCGGCGGCAGTTACTTCGTTAAAAAGATTAAAAACAACGAAGTAATTCGTAATGCGCCAGAGTATAAATATGTCTGTGTCTGTAACAAATGTGGTTATATGTGGCCATATAAAGAATAAAGAACTGATTGTGACAGTTC
>Ga0310691_10008527_pt1 | contig 10492 bp, 5 predicted proteins | sample 176DNAGHGlowgp2_FD_203887 | JGI IMG/M metagenome (GOLD analysis project Ga0310691, IMG submission 203887) | Sheep rumen microbial communities from Palmerston North, Manawatu-Wanganui, New Zealand - 1766 DNA GHGlow gp2 (v2) (version 2) | ecosystem: Host-associated > Mammals > Digestive system >... | reverse complement strand
GCTGTCCGTTTCGATGGTATGCAAGTCTGCTCCACCCAACGCATAGGGGGTGTTGGTGAAGCAGGTTTCCACGAATTTTTCGTCCAGACCCACGGCCTCGAACAGCTGGGCGCTCTGATAAGCCTGGAGGGTGGAAACGCCCATCTTGGAGGCGGTTTTCAGCACCCCGGCGGTCAGCGCCCGGTCATAATCCCGGATGGCTGTCTCCGGCTCCTTTTGCACCTGGCCTTTGGCGCAAAGGTCCTTGATGCAGCCATGGGCCAGATAGGGATTCACTGCCCGGGCCCCGTAGGCGATCAGCAGGGCCAGTTGGTGCACGTCCCGAGGCTCCCCGCTCTCCAGGATCACGGAAACCGCCGTGCGCTTTTTGATGTGGATCAGGTGCTGCTCCAGAGCGGACACCGCCAGCAGGGAGGGAATAGCCAAATGGTCTTCATCCACGCCCTTGTCAGACAGGATCAGGATATTGATGCACTCCGTGCACGCCTGATCGCAGGCGGCAAAGAAAGCGTCCAGCGCGGCGCGCAGGCTCGTTTCTTTGGCATATAAAAGGGAAATCGTGCGCACCGAAAAAGCAGGATGATCCAGCGCCCGGATGCGGCCCAATTCCTCCTCCGTCAGCACCGGCGAGGGCAATTCCAGCACGGTGCAGTTGTCCGGGCCGCCGGTCAGCAGATTGCCGTCGTCCCCGATATAGATGGAGCAGTCGGTCTTGATTTTCTCCCGCAGGGCGTCGATGGGCGGATTGGTCACCTGAGCAAAGCGCTGCCTGAAATAATCGAATAAGGAAGGATGGGTTTTGCTAAGCCTCGCGATGGGTTCGTCCGCGCCCATGGACACGATGGGCTCCGTACCGTTCTTCGCCATGGGCAGGAGGATATTTTGCATATCCTCCTGGGTATAATGGAAGGCTTTGCACAGCTTGACCCGCTGGGCTTCATCCGTGATTTCTTCCTTATGCTGCGCCGTGGGCAGATCATGCAGATGAATCAAATGCCGCATCCAATCGGCATAGGGCTGGGCCTGGGCATAGCGGGTTTTCAATGCTTCGCTTTCCAGCAGTTTCCCGGTGCTTAAGTTTGCTTCCAGCACGTCGCCGCTCTTTAACTTCCATCGGCGCAGGATATGGGCGTTCTCTTCAAACAACACCCCCGCCTCGGAGGAGAGGATCAGCCGCTTATCGTCGGTCAGAGCACAGCGCAGGGGGCGCAGACCGTTGCGGTCCAGAGAAGCGCATACCGTGTCCCCATCGGAATAGAGAATGGCCGCCGGGCCGTCCCAGGGCTCCATCATGGTGGCATAATAGCGGTACAGATCCCGCCAGGGAGAAAAGTGCTTTTGCCCCTGCCAGGGCTCCGGCAGCAGGATCATCCCCGCCAAAGACAGCGGAAAGCCGTTCATGTACAGAAATTCCAGGGTATTGTCCAGCATCTGGCTGTCGCTGCCGCCGTCTTGCACCACAGGCAGCACCCGGCGCATTTCTTCGCCCAGCACAGCAGAACGCATGGTTTCTTCCCGGGCCTTCATCCGGTCATGGTTGCCCCGGATGGTGTTGATTTCGCCATTGTGCAGCAGCATCCGCTGAGGATGGGCCTTGCTCCAGGAAGGGAAGGTGTTGGTGGAAAAGCGGGAATGCACCAGGGCCATTTGCGAGGTATAGCGCACATCCTGGAGATCGTCATAGAACGAGCGCAGCTGGCTGACCAGCATCATGCCCTTATACACGATGGTTTTGCTGGACAGGGAACAGATGTAGGTATCGGTATCCTGCTTTTCAAACACCCGGCGCAAAATATAGAGCCGCCGGTCAAAATCCGCGCCGGCGGCGATGGAAGCGGGACGATTCAAAAAGCATTGCCGGATACGGGGCATGGTGCGGCGGGCTCCGGCTCCAAGCTGGGCAGGATGGCAGGGCACGTTCCGCCAGCCCAGAACCGTCAGCCCTTCGGAGGAAGCAAGCTGCTCAAAAATGCGGCGGATGTTCTCCGCCCCCACCTCGTCCTCCGGCAGGAAAAACATGCCCACGCCGTAATCACCGGGATTGCCCAGACTAATGCCTTCCTCCTGGGCCCAGGCAGAAAACAGGGCATGGGGCAGATTGGTCATGATGCCCACGCCGTCGCCGGTGGTGCCCAGGGCGTCGCTGCCCGCTCGATGGGCCAGGCGCTCCACGATGGACAGCGCCTGATCCACGGTGCGGTGGGTGCTTTTGCCGCTCAGATCCACGATGGCCCCCACGCCACAGCTTTCGTGCTCCAATTCTTCGTGATATAACGGGTACTGTCGATCCCGCATGTTTATTCCTCCGTCCCCTTTGACGATTTCAGGATTTGCGCCGCGTAATCGGCCATTTTGACGCCGTGGTTCATGGCGTACTGCTGCAGGGCGCGATGGGCTTCCGGTTCTGTGATTCCGTGTTGCTTCATGAGAAGCCGCTTGGCCTGGTCTACAGCTTCTTTTTCCGTTCCTGCCCGCTTGGGCAAGCGCATCTGGTGCAGTTGGCTCAGCATTTGCACCGCCCCGATCAGCGCCTGGGAGGACAGCGGCAGGGGCAAGCGGAAAATCTCCGGTGCCTCACAGCTTTCCAGCACCAGGGGCTTTGCGATCAGCAGGATTTGGATGCGATCCCCATAATCCCATTGCAATTCATCCGGCTTGCAATCCGGAAGCACGCCCATCAGCACCACGATGCCGTCCTCGCATTCGTTGATGGTGCGCCTCAATTCGCTGCCCGAGGCACAGCAGCGAAATACGGTAAACCCGGAGGAAACCAGCAGCTGGGACAGCTTTTCCCGGCTTTCTTCCGCAGCGCTGGCGATCACGATCCTGGCCACTCCTGGTTCCCTCCCTCCGCACTCTTTCGGTTTAAAGACTCAATACATTACGATATACCGCTCGATTTCCCACTTGCTCACATGCGTCCGATAGGCGTCCCACTCCTTTTCCTTGCCCTCCACATACTGGGCAAGCACGTGATCGCCCAGGCAATCGCAGATTACTTTGTCCGCCTTCAGGCAGTCGATGGCCTCCCGCAGCGTGCCGGGCAGGGATTTGATACCCTTTGCCTCCCGGGTTGCTCCATCCATAGCAAAGATGTTCTCGGTGATTTCGTCCGGGGGCGTCAGGCCCTTTTCTATGCCGTCCAGGCCTGCGGCCAGACACACTGCCATGTTCAGGTAGGGGTTGCAGCTGGGATCGGGACAGCGAAGCTCGACACGGGTGCCCATGCCCCGGCTGGCGGGAATGCGGATCAGGGCGCTGCGGTTGCTGGCGCTCCAGGCCAGGTAGCAGGGGGCCTCATAGCCCGGCACCAGGCGCTTGTAGCTGTTCACCAGTGGATTGGTCACCGCCGCCATACCCCGCACATGGGCGAGGATTCCAGCGATGAAGGCGTAGGCTTCCTTGGAAAGGCCCCGCTTGTCGCTGGGGTCGGCGAATACGTTCTTGCCGTCCTTGAACAGGCTCATGTTGGTGTGCATGCCACTGCCGTTGATGCCGAACACCGGCTTGGGCATGAAGGTGGCGTGCAGGCCATTTTTCTGAGCCAGGGTCTTGACCGCCAGCTTGAAGGTCATAATGTTGTCAGCAGCGGTGAGGGCGTCGGTGTATTTGAAGTCGATCTCATGCTGGCCCGCGGCCACCTCGTGATGGCTGGCCTCGATTTCAAAGCCCATCTGCTCCAGCGTCATGCAGATTTCCCGGCGTGTGCTTTCCCCGTGGTCCAGAGGGCCCAGGTCAAAATAGCCCGCTTCGTCGCCGGTGGTGGTAGTGGGGCGGCCCTGATCATCGGTCTGGAAAAGGAAAAACTCCATTTCCGGTCCAACATTGAAGGAATACCCCATATCGGCGGCTTTTTTCAGCATCTTTTTGAGCACTCCGCGGGGATCGCCGGCAAAGGGCGTGCCGTCGGGGTTGTATACGTCGCAGATCAGCCGGGCCACCTTCCCGTGCTGGGGCCGCCAGGGCAGGATGGCGAAGGTATCCAGATCGGGCCGCAGATACTGGTCGCTTTCGTTGATGCGCACAAAACCCTCGATGCTGCTGCCGTCGATCATGATCTGGTCGTTCACGGCCTTTTCGATCTGGCTGGCGGTGATGGCCACGTTTTTCAGCTGGCCGAAAATATCGGTGAACTGCATCCGGATGAATTCCACATCATCCTCCCGCACCATGCGGATGATGTCTTCCTTGCTGTACTTACTCATGAAAAGGCCTCCTTCACAAAATAAAAAGGGCAAGGGAACCATACCAACACGGCTCCCTTGCCTTGTTGCGCACATTGTACAGCCTGTTTTTTCCAAAGTCAAGAGGGCGGATTGTATTCCTGCTGTATTTCGTGCGTCCCTGTTTTTTGGCTGTATTCCATCTTGACAAAGGTCTTTTTCCGGTGCTACAATGCCCGCAAATTTCACATGTCAAAGCGTTGCGGAAGCAAAGTACTCTGGCATCCGGGCATCCAAGAGAGCGGTTGCATGATGGGAATACCGTATGACGGCCCAGAGGAAGAACCCTTCCAAGCCCAAACTGAAAGCAAAAGCAAGTAGGGGCGGCGGGATGGACGGCCCGTTACAGCCGTCAGGGCTTAGCGGAAGCAAAGGGGCTTCCAAGAGCCTGGCAAAGAAGCAAATCAGGTGGCACCACGGAGCGGCGGCCTTCGTCCTGAAATATATCAGAGACGAAAGCCGCCTAATAAACGGAGGTGCCATTTATGTGTTCCATTTTCGGCGTGACCAGCAAAAGAATCTCGACAGAAACCCTGAAGACCTGCTTTGACCGCACGTTTTCGCGGGGCCCGGATATGAGCCGGTTCGAGGAGACCCCCATCGGTTACCTGGGCTTCCACCGCCTGGCTATCATGGGCCTGGACGAACGGGGAATGCAGCCCTTTCATCTGGATGGGGACGCGGTGATCTGCAATGGCGAGCTGTACGGGTTCCGCCCGCTCAGAGACCGTCTGCTGGCAAAGTATGAGCTCCAGAGCTATTCGGACTGCGAGATCCTGCTGCCTTTGTACCATGAGTACGGGATTGAGATGTTCAAGACCCTTGACGCGGAGTTTGCTTTGATCCTGTGGGATGATGAGCGGAAGAAGCTCATCGCCGCCCGTGACCCCATTGGCATCCGGCCTTTGTATTATGGCAGACTGGCAGACGGCGAATGGGCCTTCGCCAGTGAGCCCAAGAACCTGATGGGACTGTGTGACCAGATTCTGCCTTTCCCGCCGGGCCACTATTGGATGGATGGTCAGTTCATTCAGTACGCCGACCCGGCTTACGTTGGCTATTTCACCATGAAAACCGAGGAGGAGGTCTGCGCAAAACTGCGCCGCCTGCTGATCGACGGGGTCGAGAAGCGGCTGGACGCCGATGCGCCCGTCGGGTTCCTGCTCTCCGGCGGTCTGGATTCCTCGCTGGTCTGCGCCATCGCGCAGAAGAAGCTGAGTCAGCCCATCCGCACCTTCTCCATCGGCATGGACGTAGACGCCATCGACCTAAAGTACGCCCGCATGGTGGCGGATTACATTGGCAGCGCGCATACGGAGGTCATCATCTCGGAAAAGGATGTGCTGGAGGCCCTGCCTGCCGTCGTGGAGTTGCTGGGGACCTGGGACATTACCACCATCCGCGCCTCTATCGGCATGTACCTGGTGTGCAAATGGATTCACGAGCACACGGATATCCGGGTGCTGCTGACGGGCGAGATTTCCGACGAGCTGTTCGGCTACAAGTACACCGACTTTGCTCCCTCTGCCGCCGCCTTCCAGGAGGAAGCCGAGAAGCGCATCCGGGAACTGCACGTGTATGACGTGCTGCGGGCGGATCGCTGCATATCCGTCAACAGCCTGGAAGCCCGGGTGCCCTTCGGCGATCTCAAATTCGTGCGCTATGCCATGAGCATCGATCCGGAGCTGAAAATGAACACCCACGGCATGGGCAAGTACCTGATCCGCAAAGCCTTTGCGGAGGATCATATCCTGCCCGATGAAATCCTGTGGCGGCAGAAGGCTGCCTTCTCCGACGCCGTGGGCCACTCCATGGTCAACGACCTGAAAGCCCTTGCCGAAAGAACCTACACCGACAAGGATTTTTGGGAAAAAGCAGCGAAATATGATTATTGCCGTCCCTTCACCAAGGAAAGCCTGCTCTACCGGGAGCTGTTTGAATCCTTCTATCCCGGCCAGGCCCGCATGATCCCCGATTTCTGGATGCCCAACAAATCCTGGCCCGGCTGCAACGTGGACGACCCGTCCGCGCGAGTGCTGAGCAACTATGGGGCAAGCGGAGAATAAAGAAGATATGCGGGGAACCATTCTTTGGAGGCCAAAGAATGGTTCCCCGCGCCCCTCCAAGAAAGCCGCTTTGGGAAAACGTTAATAAGGAGATTGGTCTATGGAAAAAATCGTTATCCTGGATTTCGGCGGGCAGTACACCCAGCTGATCGCCCGTCGGGTACGGGAAAACCATGTGTATTCCGAGGTGGTGCCTTGGAGTATTTCCGCGTCGGAGATTGCCGCCCGTCAGCCCGTGGGCATCATCCTGTCCGGCGGGCCTGCCTCCGTCTGTGACCCGGATGCGCCCCATTGCGATCCGGCCATTTATGATTTGGGCGTGCCGGTGCTGGGCATTTGCTACGGCATGCAGCTGACAGCCCGGCTTTTAGGCGGCCGGGTAAAAAAAGCAAAAGAGCGGGAATATGGCCGGATCACGGCGCGGATGCAGGGAACAAGCGGCCTGCTGGACGGGATGAGCCCGTCCTCTTCCTGCTGGATGAGCCATACCTGGCAAGTATCGGTCTGCCCGCCCGGCTTCCATCCCATTGCCGAAACGGACAACTGTCCCATCGCCGCCATGGCGAATGAAGACAGATGTATTTACGGCGTACAATTCCATCCCGAAGTGACCCACACGGAGGAAGGCAAAACCCTGTTGCATAATTTTCTGTACGGCATCTGCCATTGCACCGGGGACTGGAACATGAGCGCCTACGCCGAAACCGCCGTTCAGCAAATTCGGGAGGCTGTAGGAAAGACCGGAACGGTCCTGCTGGCCTTGTCCGGCGGGGTGGATTCCTCCGTGGCCGCGGCGCTGATCTATCGGGCCATCGGCAGCCGCCTCACCTGCGTGTTTGTGGATCACGGCCTGCTGCGCAAGGGCGAAAGCGACCAGGTGTGCCATGTGTTCAGCCAGCTCTTCCCGGTGCGCTTTATCCGGGCGGACGCGGCGAACAAGTTCTTTGCAGACCTGAAAGGCGTCACGGATCCGGAAGAAAAGCGCCACATCATCGGCCGGGATTTCATTGAAGTGTTCCGTGAAGAAGCATCACAACTGGGAAAGCTGGACTACTTCGCCCAGGGCACCATCTACCCGGACGTGATCGAAAGCGGCCAAGGCACCAGCGCGGCGGTGATCAAAAGCCATCACAACGTGGGCGGTCTGCCCAAGGAATTGGGCTTTACGGAATTGATCGAGCCTCTGCGGATGCTATTCAAGGACGAAGTTCGTGCTTTGGGTGAAGCCCTGGGCTTGCCCCGCGAATTGGTCTGGCGTCAGCCCTTCCCAGGACCTGGCCTGGCCATCCGGGTCATCGGTGAGGTGACACCCGAAAAGGTGCAGATCGTGCGGGACAGCGACGCGATTTTCCGGGAGGAAATCGCCAAAGTCGGGCTGGATCGCCAGGTGAACCAGTATTTCACCGTCCTTACCGGCGTGCACAGCGTGGGCGTCATGGGCGACGAACGCACCTACGATTACACCATAGCCCTCCGCGCCGTCACTACTGATGATTTCATGACCGCCGATTGGGCGCGCCTGCCTTACGATCTCGTCGCTGCCGTCTCCTCCCGCATCGTCAACGAAGTGGCCCATGCCAGCCGCGTGGTGCTGGATGTGACAAGTAAACCGCCCTCCTCAATCGAGTGGGAATAGAGATTGTTTTTTGACTGTTTTCCCCTTGACAAACGGTTTTCGCCGGCATAAAATGCCATCATTCCAACAAGGCGCAAGGGTGTGCTTGATGCACCCGGCGCCTTTTTTGTTGGAAATTCTACAGAAACGGAAGTGAGCGGTATGACGTATTCTCCCGCAAACACCATTTGGGTTCTGCTGGGCGCTGCGCTGGTTTTCTTCATGCAGGCGGGCTTTGCTATGTGCGAGGCAGGCTTCACACGAGCCAAGAACACCGGCAACATTCTGATGAAAAACCTGATGGATTTCTGCATCGGCACACCTTTGTATTGGTTGTTCGGCTTTGGCATCATGTTCGGCGCGGGAACGGCGGCCTTTGGCTGGATCGACCCTTTCATTATGGGGGATTACAGTCACATTCTTCCCGCCGGTGTGCCCCTGTGGGCCTACGCCATTTTCCAGACGGTGTTCTGCGCCACCTCCGCTACCATTGTCTCCGGCGCGATGGCGGAACGCACCAAGTTTTCTGCCTACTGCATCTATTCCGCGGCGATTTCCCTGTTCATTTATCCCGTGTCCGGTCATTGGATCTGGGGCGGCGGATGGCTGGCGGAAATGGGCTTCCATGATTTCGCCGGTTCCACGGCCGTGCACATGGTGGGCGGCGTTTGCGCCTTGATCGGCGCGAAAATGCTGGGACCCCGTATCGGGAAATACGGCAAGGATGGAAAACCAAAAGCCATCCTGGGCCACAACCTGTCCATCGCCGCCCTGGGCGTGTTCATCCTGTGGTTCTGCTGGTTCGGCTTCAACGGCGCTTCCACCGTGGGCATGGATACCGACGAGCTGATTACCTCCGCGGGCCTTGTGTTTTTCAACACCAACCTGGCCGCAGCTTTGGCGACGCTGGTCACCATGCTGTTCACCTGGCTGCGCTACGGCAAGCCCGATGTGTCCATGACCTTCAACGCCGCCTTGGCGGGGCTGGTGGGCATTACGGCGGGCTGCGACGCGGTGAATCCCTTTGGCGCGGCCGTTATCGGCATCTGCTGCGGATTTGCCGTCGTGCTGTCCGTGGAATTCTTCGATAAGGTGGTCAAGATCGACGACCCGGTCGGCGCGATTTCGGTGCATGGGGTATGCGGCGCGCTGGGTACCGTCCTGACCGGCTTCTTCGCCACCGGCGTATCCACCATGAAGGGCGTATTTTATGGCGGCGGTTTCAAATTCTTGGGTATTCAGCTTCTGGGTGTAGGCAGCACCATCGCCTGGACAGCTATGGTGATTACCCTGGTGTTCACGCTCATCAAAAAGACCATTGGCCTTCGGGCTGATGCCGCAGATGAAGCGATGGGCCTGGACCGTTCCGAGCATGGTCTGGTCACCGCCTATTCCGGCTTCTCCATCCTGCCGGACGGCAGCCTGGTCGAAGGAGAGATCGTGCCTATGCCCGCTCCCATCGAGGCTGCGCAAGCGCCCCGCAAGGCAAAAGAAAAAGCGCCTGACGCGCCTGTCTATACCCGGGTGCAGATCATTTGCCGTCCCGCCAGCCTGGAGAGCCTAAAAACAGCTATGAACAAAATCGGTATTACCGGCATGACCGTTACCAACGTGATGGGCTATGGGATGCAGAAGGGCAAGCCGGAATACTACCGCGGCACGCCTGTGGAAGTGACCCTGTTGCCTAAAGTGCAGGTGGATATCGTGGTCAGCAAGGTGCCGGTTCGCCAGGTGATCGACACCGCGCGCAGCGTGCTTCATACCGGCCATATCGGCGATGGGAAAATCTTTGTGCAGGACGTGGAAAACGTGGTGCGTGTTCGCACCGGCGAGGAAGGATACGACGCTTTGCAGTCAGATGAATGAACTGCATTAAATATTGTCTCACCTAAAATGCTTTGCTGGTTTTCCGGCAAAGCATTTTTTTGTAATCCACGATATGGTTTTTCTAATATTCTGTTAAAAGTCTTAATTCACCCTTGACAAGGATCGTCTCATTTTCCGGAAAAGTGTAATACAATAGCAACCGTTATAGATCGAACCGATTCAAGTGATTCAGTCCACGGGAGTAAGCATGGAAGCAAACGTTTCTGCATCGAGCATCTTGTACATCTCCAAATACATATCAATGGCTTCCACAAGGTTTGGATACTTATCTTTTAGCCCGCTGAAGTATTCATCAATATTTACTTCTTCGCCATTCTGAACACTATCAATCATCTGCTGAACATCTGTCATGAGTTCAGCGTATCCTTCAAAGGGATCGGGATCTTCTTCGACGCTGCCATCGGTATGGTATCTCTTAAAAATGGCCTCACTTGTGATGCCATGGAAGCTCACGCTCTTGATCACGAAATCATTTCCGCCATCAGGCCATTCTTCCTGTGCCTTTTCATAGGCGTCAAAGTCCGCATCTACGATGCAGGAATACTCAAACAGACCGTTTCTCATGACATAGACGATATCATCGCCTTCCGTGCCACTTTCACTGTCGTCATAACCGGCTTCACGCAATTCACCGATGGTCTTTCCAACCAGAGCATCCATTTCCATCTGGGACATGGGATCCGCCGTAAACGCTTCACTGT
>Ga0310691_10008526_pt1 | contig 10494 bp, 5 predicted proteins | sample 176DNAGHGlowgp2_FD_203887 | JGI IMG/M metagenome (GOLD analysis project Ga0310691, IMG submission 203887) | Sheep rumen microbial communities from Palmerston North, Manawatu-Wanganui, New Zealand - 1766 DNA GHGlow gp2 (v2) (version 2) | ecosystem: Host-associated > Mammals > Digestive system >... | reverse complement strand
AGCGCCGCGATCGTTACACGATTCGTGCAGGTCGGAACTTGCCCGACAAGGAATTTCGCTACCTTAGGACCGTTATAGTTACGGCCGACATTCACGGGGGCTTTGGTTCGGAGCTTCGCCTTGCGGCCCACCCCTTGCCTTGACCTTTCCGCATTGGTCACGTGTCACACTCTATACGTCCCCTTGCGGGTTGGCAGAGTGCTGTGTTTTTGTTAAACAGTCGCCACGGCCATTTCACTGCGCCCGGGCTCGAAGCCCGGGACCCCTTCTTCCGAAGTTACGGGGCCATGTTGCAGAGTTCCTTAACGAGGTTTCACTCGCGCGCCTTGGTATCTTCTTACCATCCCACCTGTGTCGGTTTTGGTACGGACGAACGCGCCACGCCTACGGAGCTTTTCTTGGCGGCGTGCGACCCTCGCAACCCTTCCGGCAAGCCGGAAAGTGGTGAATCCGTTTACACCTGCGAGACCCGCTTCCGCGAACTCTTTCGAAACGCGCCCGGCTCGGGAATGTTGACCCGATGTCCATCGACTACGCCTTTCGGCCTTGCCTTAGGATCCGGCTGACCCCGGGCGGACGAACCTGCCCCGGGAAACCTTGGGATTCCGGCGACCGGGATTCTCACCCGGTTTTTCGTTACTCATGTCCGCATAATCGCTTGCAAGCAGTCCACGGAGGCTTCCGCCCCCGCTTCGATCCGCTTGCAACGCTCCCCTACCAACCGCTCCCTCGTGAGGGGCGATTCTCCAGCTTCGGCACCGTGCTTACTCCCGATCATTTTCGGCGCGGGGTCTCTCGACCAGTCAGCTGTTACGCAATGTTTAAATGGTGGCTGCCTCTAAGCCAACATCCTGGCTGTCATCGAGACCCCACATCCTTCGTGACTGAGCACGGTTTGGGGGCCTTGGCTGGGAGTCTGGGCTGTTTCCCTTTTGACGACGGAACTTATCTCTCGCCGTCTATCTCCCCGGCTCTTTGCCATCGACATTCGGAGTTTGCCAGACGTCGGTACCTCGCTAGAGGCCTTCGGTCAAACAGTGCTCTACCTTCGATGGGGACCGCCGGGGGCTAACCCTAAAGTTATTTCGGGGAGAACCAGCTATCACCAAGCTTGATAAGTCTTTCGCTCCAATCCTCAGGTCATCCGACGGTTTTTCAGCACCGACCGGTTCGGCCCTCCACTCCGTGTTACCGGGGCTTCAGCCTGCCCAAGGATAGCTCGCCTGGCTTCTGGTCCACCACGTCCGACGAAGGCGCCCGTTTCGGACTCGCTTTCGCTGCGGCTCCGGGTGATGCCCTTAGCCACGCCGGACGTGATGACTCGCGGACTCATTATGCAAAAGGCATGCTGCAACCCCGAAGGGCCACAACACCTTGTAGGCACACGGTTTCAGGTCTGTTTCACTCCCCTGACAGGGGTTCTTTTCGCCTTTCCCTCGCGGTACTTGTTCGCTATCGGTCACCGCCTAGTGTTCAGCCTTGGGGGATGGGCCCCCCGGATTCGGACGGAGTTTCACGTGTTCCGTCCTACTTGGGATCCCGCTGGGCTTCGCTTCGCCTTCGGATACGGGGCTTTCACCCTCTTCGGCCGGCTTTTCCAAGCCGTTCTCCTGACGAAAACTCTTGCCGTGTCGCGGTCCCGCAACCCCAGAGAGCAAGCTCCCTGGTTTGGGCATAGAGCGCGTTCGCTCGCCGCTACTTGCGCCATCACTGTTGTTTTCTTTTCCTGCAGGTACTGAGATGTTTCACTTCCCTGCGTTTCGCCCTTCCGGCCTATTTCATTCAACCGGAAGTGTCGGGGCGTTGCCCCCGACGGATTGCTCCATTCGGACATCTTGGGATCGATGTGTGTTTGCCACTCCCCCAAGCTTTTCGCAGCTTACCACGTCCTTCTTCGCCTTGCGGTGCCAAGGCATCCACCGTGCGCCCTTTCGCGCTTGATCGTGTCTCCAAAGCTTTCGTTTCGGAGCCACGTACTCGGTTTTCTTTTTGATGAGTCTGTATTTCTTTCTCGTTCTTCCGTTGTCAAAGAGCAGAAATCCTGCTTGAAACCGCTTTTCCCTTCCCCGGCGCGCTTCCAATTCCATGCTGGTGGGCGTGACTGGAGTTGAACCAGTGACCTTCACATTATCAGTGTGACGCTCTAACCAACTGAGCTACACGCCCGGGTCGATCGTTTGGTGGAGGCAGTCGGACTCGAACCGGCGACATTCGGCTTGCAAAGCCGACGCTCTACCAACTGAGCTATGCCCCCAGCCCTTCGGCGCGGGAGGCGGAGTCCGACAGCGTTTCGTTTCGTGCGAGGAGTTCGGTCCTTGTTTGTTTTTTGGGAGGCGGCGGAAGCAAGCTTCCATCCGCCATGTGTCGCCGGGTCGGTGAACCCGGTCGAAAACGACCGGGCACAGAACTGACGAATTGACCATAGGCGCGTCCGTCGCCGGACGGCCTTCTCCTTAGAAAGGAGGTGATCCAACCGCAGGTTCCCCTACGGTTACCTTGTTACGACTTCATCCCAATCACCACCCACACCTTAGGCGACTCCCTCCCTTGCGGGTTGGGACGCCGACTTCGGGTGCAGACGGCTTTCATGATGTGACGGGCGGTGTGTACAAGGCCCGGGAACGTATTCACGGCGCCAACTGCTGATGTGCCGTTACTAGCGAATCCAACTTCATGGAGTCGGGTTGCAGACTCCAATCCGAACTGAGGCCGGCTCTCTGGGGTTTGCTCCACCTCGCGGTCTCGCTTCCCTCTGTACCGGCCATTGTAGCACGTGTGCAGCCCTGGGCGTAAGGGCCATACTGACTTGACGTCATCCCCACCTTCCTCTCATGTGAATGAGCAGTCCCACCAGAGTGCTCCGGCAATGCCGGGTGGCAACTGGTCGCAGGGGTTGCGTTCGTTGGTGGACTTAACCAAACACCTCACGGCACGAACTGACGACAGCCATGCAGCACCTGTCTCCCGGATAGCCTCCTCCCCTCTTTCAAGGGGATTCGCCGGGGATGTCAAGCCCAGGTAAGGTTCTTCGCGTTGCATCGAATTAAGCCACATGCTCCTCCGCTTGTGCGGGCCCCCGTCAATTTCTTTGAGTTTTAACCTTGCGGCCGTACTCCCCAGGCGGCGCATTTATCGCGTTTGCTAAGCCACGGGGGGGGTCAATTCCCCCCACGGCGAATGCGCACCGTTTACGGCGTGGACTACCAGGGTATCTAATCCTGTTTGCTCCCCACGCTTTCGTGCATGAGCGTCAGTGCCGTTCCAGAGTCTCGCCTTCGCTTCCGGTGTTCCACACGATATCAACGCATTTCACCGCTACACCGTGTGTTCCAGACTCCCTTCCCGGACTCGAGCGGGCCGGTTTCCGATGCACTTCCGGAGCTGAGCCCCGGGATTTCACATCGGACATGGTCCGCCGCCTGCGCACGCTTTACGCCCAGTAAATCCGAACAACGCTCGTCGCCTCTGTATTACCGCGGCTGCTGGCACAGAGTTAGCCGCGACTTTCTCTGGAAGTACAATCAAACGGCAGGGCTTGTTCGGCCCCGCGTCCTTTTCCCTCCTAACAGCAGTTTACAACCCGAAGGCCTTCATCCTGCACGCAGCGTCGCATTGTCAGGCTTTCGCCCATTGCAAATGATCCTCGACTGCAGCCTCCCGTAGGAGTCTGGGCAGTGTCTCAGTCCCAGTGCGGGTGACCAACCTCTCAGTCCACCTAGCCGTAAGCCTTGGTGGGCCGTTACCCCACCAACTAGCCGATGGCACGGGAGCGCCTCCCTCGACGACCGGCCCTTGCGGGTCCCGGCCTTTCAACGCAAAGCCATGCGGCTTCGCGTTCGTATCCGGTATTAGCGGCCGTTTCCAGCCGTTGTCCCGAACCGAGGGGCAGCTTGCTCTCGCATTACTCGCCCTTCCGCCACTATCCAAGGCCAATATTGCTACCAACCTTGGACCGTTCGACTTGCATGCCTCATCCACGCTGCCAGCGTTCGTTCTGAGCCAGAATCAAACTCTCCGAAGAATTGAAATCTTGCGCTTCCGTTCCCGGACCGTCCCGCACGTCTCCGTGCGGGCGCAGAACCGGGCGATCGCGCTCGAGTTTCGGGTTCGTTTTGAAATTCCCTAGCACAAACTTACTTGACTGTCGGGCCCCGCCTCCCGCGCCCCGCCGATGCCGGCGGCGCGTTCGGTGGCAGATGCCCGAAAAAGCGGTTCCGTTTTCAAAGAGCGGCGCTCTCGCGTCAAGGTTGCCGGCCCGCGGGGGACCCTTGATTTGGATGAGGGGTCCGGTAGCGGCGCAACGGCCCGGAAATCTAGCAAACGCCCCGCGCCCCGTCAATGGTAAAATGAATTCTTTTTTGATAATCATGCGGAATGCGCAAGGACGGCAGAGTTTCGAGTATTGCGGAATCGTAAAAACGGGGGCGGGATCGGGGCGCGCCCCGGCCTGCGCCCCCGTTTCCGCCCCGGGGCGGGGCGCGGGGCTCAAAGAATCTCGCAGCCGGAGGGCGTGACGACGACGGTATCCTCGATGCGGACGCCCCCGAGTTCGGGGTAGTAGAGGCCGGGCTCGACGGTGACAACCATGCCGGGACGGAGCGCGCCGCCCGAGGGGGAGAGTCGCGGCTCCTCGTGGATCTCGAGGCCGACGCCGTGGCCGGTGCCGTGGAAGAAGCCGTACGCGCGACCGTCGGGGCGCGTGCCCGATTCCCAGCCCGCGTCGCGGAAGAACGAGACGACCGCCGCATGGATGTCGCTGCCGAGCGCGCCCGGGCGCACGCGGGAGAGCGCGAGGCGCTGCGCGGCGGCCACGGCGTCGTAGAGGCGGCGCTGCTCGCGGGTGGGGCGCCCGTGCAGGAAGGTGCGCGTCATGTCGCCCCAGTAGCCGGTGCGGAGGTCGCGCGGGAAGATGTCGCACACGATCCACTCGCCCGTGCGCAGCGGCCCGTGGCCCGCCTCGTGCGGATCGGCGGCCTGGCGCCCGCCCGCGACGATCGTGCCCTCGAAGTCCATCGCGCCGCGGGCAAGAAGAACGCCGCGCACAAGCTCGCGGGCGCGTTCGCTCGTGAGGACGCGCCCCTCGTGCAGGAGCACGCCGCCGCGCCCGACCTCGGCGCCGCGGATCGCGGCGCCGACGGCCCGCTCGGCGGCGCGGGCGGCGGACTGCGCGCGCCGGATGCGGCGCAGCTCCTCGGGGGACTTCACGACGCGCGCGCCGCCGAAGGGCCCCTGCTCGACGAGATGCACGCGAATGCCGCGGCGCTCGAGCGCGACCACGGCGCGGAACGGGAACGCGCCGTCCGCGCACACGGTGCCGACGCCGCGCGCGGCGAGCGCCTCCGCGAGCAGAGCCGACGAGGTGCGGCGGGCCGCCGCGCCGAGCCCGAGGCTCTCCGCGGAGCCGACCTCGCAGCCGCGGGACTGCCGCCGCGCGCGGCCGAACTCCATCCCGCCCACGAGTAGCAGGACGCGCCCGTCGGGCCAGCGAACCGCCGCGACGGGGTCCGGGGCATCGAAGCCGGTGGCGTAGAGCAGATCGGGGATGCCGGCGGAGGTTCCGAGCATCACAAAAGGCGTGCTTTCAAGGGTTGTCAATTTCTTCATGGGGCGCAAGTATCGGCTTTCGGCGTGGAAAACGCAAGGAAAAACGCATTCTCTTCACGAAAACCCCTGAAAATAAAGGCGATTCTTCCGATCGGCCCGCAAAAACCCTTGAAATGACGGAGTTTCCTCGCGAAAGGTCCGGCCTGTCAACAACCTGTCAACAATCCGAAAACTCTTTTCGCTTGCCTCCGGGGCGGGTTTCTGGGAACATCTGGCCCCGCGACGGGCGCCGTGTCGGCGTCCGTCTCTCGATTTCCCTCCCCTCCCCTTTTCCCCTTTCGTTCCCCTTTCCTATCACCCGCCATGCAATCGGCATCCGACCTTTGGAAACAGGCGCGCGAAACGCTCCGGCAAACCATGAAGCTGGACCGGAACTCGTTCGCGCGCTGGATCGAGCCCCTCGTTCCGTCCGCCGGCCCCGCCGGAGCGCTCGTGCTCTCCGTGGACGACGACTTCACGAAGCTGTGGATCGAGAACTACTACGCGAAAGACATCGAGTCGGCGGTCCGCGCCACGGATCCCGGGGCGAAGGTCGCCTTCGTGCTGAACCAGGCGCCCGCCGCCCCGCGCGAGGCGCCCGAGCCCGAGGCGGCGCCGAAGCCCCCCGCCCGCCCGGCGCGGGCGGCCGCGCCGGGCGAGCTGCGCGGCGTCCCGCTCAACGAGGACTTCACGTTCGAGAACTTCATCACGGGCCCCTCCAACAGCTTCGCGCAGGCCGCGGCGCAGCAGGTCTCGGTGAACCCGGGCGGCGCGTACAACCCGCTGCTGATCTACGGCGACACGGGACTCGGCAAGACGCACCTGATGCAGGCCGTCGCGCACCGCGTCCGCCGCAACGACCCGCGCGCGACGATCGTGTACATCCCGCTCGAGACGATGCTCAACGACTTCATCGAGTCGATCCAGACGGGGCGCTCGGCGGACTTCCGCAGCCGCTACCGCCGCACGGACCTGCTGCTCGTCGACGACATCCAGTTCATCGTCAAGTCGCAGGCGCTGCAGGAGGAGTTCTTCAACACCTTCAACGCGCTGCAGAACGAGCGCAAGCAGATCATCATCACGAGCGACCAGCCGCCGAACAAGATCCAGGGGCTGAGCGACCGCCTCGTCTCGCGCTTCCAGCAGGGCCTCGTGACGGACATCCAGTCGCCCGACTACGCCACGCGCATGGCGATCCTCAAGAGCAAGCAGGCGGGGGCGGCGAACCCGGTCCCCGACGAGTTCCTCTCGTACATCGCGACGAACATCACCTCCAACGTCCGCAAGCTCGAGGGCGCCCTCACGAAGCTGGTCTGCTACCGCGACCTCATCGGCCGACCGCTCACGCAGGAGGTCGTCGTGGAGCAGCTGCGCGGCTTGCTCGACCAGGAACGCAAGGCCGAGCCCACGTGCCAGGACATCCAGCGCGTCGTCGCGGAGGAGTTCGACCTGCGCGTCTCGGACCTCACGGGCAAGGCGCGTCCGCAGAACATCGCGCTGCCGCGGCTCATCGCGATGTACCTCAGCCGCGCGTTCACGCGCCTGTCGCTGCCGGACATCGGCCGCGCGTTCGGCAAGTCGCACGCGACGATCGTCCACGCCTGGAACACCGTCCCGGGGCGCATGGAGACGGACCGCACGGTCCGCGCGCACGTCGAGTCGATCTGCGCCAAGCTCGGGCGCGACGTCTCGGAGCTGCCGTAGCGCGCAAGGGGCGCGCACGCCCCGGCGCCTCTACGAGCCGGGATGCACCGCGCGGCCGCCGGCCGCGCAGAGCGGGCACGCCGAGGGCTCGTACGTCACGGGCGCCATCCGCAGCAGGGAGAAGTGCGGGATGTCGCCGAACGACGCCGCGCCGCCGCTGCGGTCCACGAGCGTCACGGCCGCGAGCACGCGCCCGCCGAGGCCGCGGACGATGTCGATCGTCTCCTGCACGCGGCCGCCGCGCGTGACGACGTCCTCCGCCACGATGCACGGCTCGCCGGGCTCGATCGAGAAGCGGCGCATGACGAGCCGGCCGTCCTGCTTCTCGGCGAAGATGCACTTCCGGTCGAGCGCCCGCGCGACCTCGTGCCCGACGAGGATGCCGCCGAGCGCGGGCGAGACGACGGTCGTCGCCTCCGCGGCGGCCGCGGCCGGGACGAGCGCGGCCAGCGCCGAGCAGAGCGCCTCGGCCTTGCGCGGCCAGCGCAGCAGGTTCGCGCACTGGAAGAACTCCGGGCTGTGCAGCCCGGAGCGGAGCTCGAAGTGGCCGTGCAGCAGCGCGCCGGTCTCCTTCAGGATCGAGAGGACTTCTTCTTGGGTCATGTCGCGTGGCGGGGTGTCGGAGGTTGGGGGAAACGGGCGGGTGGCTAGCGAACGGACTTGCCCGCGGCCTTCTTCTTCTTCGCGGGCGCGGCGGGAGCCGCGTCGGGGATGGCGTCGAGCGTCCAGGCCGGGACGCAGCGCGCGGGGCCGCGCGTCATCCAGAGGCCGCGCGTGTAGTCCGGCATCGCCTGCGGCATGCCGCCCATCGCGATGGACTGCTCGGAGAGGACCGTGATCGACATCCACGTGGCGGCGTCGTAGCAGTCCAGCGGCGGTTCCGTCCCGGTCTGCACGCTCTCGATCCACGCGCGCTCGACGAGCCAGTCCATGCCGCCGTGGCCGCCCACGACGAGCCGCCGCTCCATCTCCTCGTACGCCGTCCAGAGCGGGTGCGCGTACTGCCCGAGGTAGGGCTCGGCGCTTTCGAAGGAGTGCATCCAGTCGTTCTTGTCGACCTTCGTGCGGCCCTCGAGGTAGATGAGGTTGCCGTCCTCCTGCCAGAGGCCCTTCGTGCCCTGGACGCGGCCGCCGCGCGAGTAGGGGCGCGGCAGCGTGCAGTCGTGCGTGAGCAGGATCGTCTCGCCGTTCGCGCACTTGAGCATCGAGGTCACGACGTCCGCCTCGTTCACCGCGCGGCCGGCGAGGTCGGGGCGGTGCTCCGCGAGCCATTCGTGCAGGCCGCGCGCCTTGGACGCCATCGCGGAGAGCGTGAGGATGCGGTTGCCGCGGTTGAGGCCCAGGTACTTGGCGATGGGGCCCATCTCGTGGGTCGGGTAGAGCTCGCCGTTGCGGCGCAGGAAGTGCGGCTGGCGGTAGTGGTGCGCGCGGTCGCCGTTGCCGACCTCGTCGCGCAGGTCGTGCTCGTAGCCGCCCTGGCAGTGGACGAGCTCGCCGAAGACGCCCTGCTTGATCATGTTCAGGATCGCCATCTCGCGGCGGTCGTAGCAGCAGTTCTCGAGCGGCATCACGGGCTTGCCCGTGCGCTCGCTCGTGCGGCAGAGCTCGTAGCACTCCTCGAGCGACTGGCCCGCGCCGATCTCCATGCAGACGGGGTAGCCCGCGAGCATCGCGTCCATCGCGATGCGCATGTGCGTCTCCCACGACGTGAAGACGCAGACCGCGTCGACGTCCTTGCGCGCGAGCGTCTCCTCGTAGCGCAGCGTCCCCTTCGGCGGCCGCTGCTTCGGGTAGAGGGCATGCGGGCCGGTCCAGAGATCGGCGAAGGCGCGGTCGAGGTGGGGCTGCCAGCTGTCGCAGATCGCGACGATCCGGACGTCGGGCATCGCCGCGAGGCGGCGGAGGTGGTCGCGGCCGCGGCCGCCGCAGCCGATGACGGCGAGACGGACCGTCGGGCCCTTCATTCTGAGGTCGAGCATGGGAGGAATTCCTCGTCGTCCGCGGGACTCGCGGAACGGGGGGCTTTATACCACAACGCCCCCCGACCCGCAACCGGAACGCGGAAGCACGCGAAGCCCGCGACGCATCCGACACCCCGGGCGGACGGACACCCGGACGGTCTTTTCCCGCCCGGCGGGACGCCCGGGCGGCTCCCTTCAACTTTCGCCTTTACCCTTTCCCTGTTTCACTCTATAATCTTTCGCCATTCCCCTACAACCCACCCAGGAGCCCTCCGACCATGACTTCCCCCGACTGCCGCCGCGCCCTCCCCGCCCTTGCCGTCGCCATCCTGCTTTTCGTCGGCTGCGAAGGCTCCGACTCCGACTCCGGCTCGAACATTTCCTGGAACAGCCCTGCCACGACGACCACGAAACCGGCCTCCGCGACGCCGACGTCCGCGACGCCGGCGACCGGCGCCACATCGAAGTCGGCGTCGCCGACGGCACAGGCCCCTTCCTCCGGCACGACGTCCGGAAACACGACCTCCTCCTCCGGCGACGAAACGCCCCCTTCCACCCCGCCGCCCTCCTCCTCGACCGTCGGCGACGCGGCCCCCTACAACTCCTTCCACTGGGACTACGGCGGCACCACCAAGCCCCGCGGCGCCCGTCAGACCGGCGTCGTCATCTCCGGCCTCAGCTTCTCGAAAACCGGGCTCTCCTTCACCTACCAGACCGACCTGTCCGCCTGGGGCCATGTCTATACGGATCCCGCCGCGCTCGCCTGCCTGTTCGTGAAGGACAACAGCGGGCGCTGGGTCGGAGGAAAGTTCGACTGGATCTCCTCCTCACGGCGCAGCCGGAACTTCGAGAACATCTTCAACGGCTACTCCCAATGGTCGCTCGCCAACGTCCCCAACCCCTGCCAGGCCGCATTCGTCATCGCCTCCGCGGACGGCAAGCGCCGCTCCAACGTCCTTGTCGGCACCTGGTCCCGGTAGCCCGCCGCCCATGATCAACCAGGAACAGTACCGCCCGCAGCTCCATGCCGCCATGGCCGAGCTGTCGGCCCTCGTCTTCGACGCCCCCGGCTTCCGCTCCGCCTCCTTCCGCTTCCGCGACCCGATCGGCCCCGACGCCAACGCGGAGCTCTCGATCCGCCCCGTCGAGGTCGGCGGCGAGCCCCTCTGGCAGATCGTCCGCGCCGGCCTCTCCGAGAACCGCGGCCACGGCCGCGCCAAGAAGCTCCTCTGGGACCTCGTCAACA
>Ga0310691_10008525_pt1 | contig 10495 bp, 8 predicted proteins | sample 176DNAGHGlowgp2_FD_203887 | JGI IMG/M metagenome (GOLD analysis project Ga0310691, IMG submission 203887) | Sheep rumen microbial communities from Palmerston North, Manawatu-Wanganui, New Zealand - 1766 DNA GHGlow gp2 (v2) (version 2) | ecosystem: Host-associated > Mammals > Digestive system >... | reverse complement strand
AGCGGCTGTAATAAATGATGTGTAATTTTGCAGCCATGAGAGAAGAAGGTCTAAAGCTCATCTTACTATTTTTAAAACCTAATATCACCAATATCACACTGCATCTAACCAGATGATTTCCAGCAATATGCATGGTGACATTATTGGTGATATTGTGATATTAGATAGGCCAAAAATGGCATTTCCCGCCCTTTTTTTGCTATCGTTTTGCAACGAGGTACTCCGTGCCGTAACGGCAGCAACGACGACTGAGGTAGACAAGGAGCACATCGTAGAGGGCTGTAACTATAGATTCACTAAAAAAAACTCCAAAGATTCAACTAATTTATGTTAAAAAATCAATTCTAATATCACAATATCACCATTAATATCACACCTTAACAAATTACAAATCAAAACTATAGACTATTGGTGATATTTGTGATATTAGTTTTTGAAAAATCAATAGATGTATATCGTCAATCGAATACAGTACTTTAGAGGTGCCCCTACAGCCTCCTTGTATAGTCAGGAAGCTGTCCTTGCTATACAAGGAGGCTGCCGAGCCACTTCAAGAAGGCCCTCTCGGCTCCCGTCAAGTCGACCATTCCCTAAAGAAAAACAATATGTTTACCTTTCAAAAGTAGTATGATTAGCACACGAAAGTATAATACTTACATAGGCAAAGCAATATGTTTTTCTTCATCAACTCATATACTTTCTGACTACAATGGGAGCCGACAACAAGACAACAAGACACGAAACCGGTCGTCTCGATGTCTTGTTGTCTTTGATGTCTTGTTGTCTTGATGTCTTGACGTCTTTAGCCGTCTTGATGTCATCAGAACACCTTGAAGGCATAGCCCTGCTCTGTGAGCCACTGGAGGCTCTGGGGCAGAGCGGTGTGAAGCTTGTCGATGGCTTTCAGGGAATCGTGGAAGGTGATGATGGAGCCGTTGCGCACGTAGCGCTTGACGTTGTTGAAGATGTCGTCGGGCGTCATCCATTTGGAGTAGTCGCGGGTGACGACGTCCCACATCACGACCTTGTAGCGGCGCGAGAGCCAGGCATACTGGGACAGGCGCATCCATCCGTGAGGAGGACGGAAGAAATGGCTGCGGATGTAGGCGTTGGCTTTCTCGACATTGAACATATAGTCGCGCACGGTGTGGCGGAAGCCGCTGATGTGGTTGTGGGTGTGATTGCCCACGAGGTGGCCCTCGTCGATGATCTGCTGGAAGAGATCGGGATACTTGCGCACGTTGTCGCCTACGACGAAGAAGGTGGCACGCACGCCGAAACGACGGAGGATGTCGAGAATGAACGGTGTGGACTCGGGGATGGGACCGTCGTCGAACGTCAGGTAGACTGCACGCTCACGACGGTCCATTCTCCAGAGGGCTTTCGGGTAGAGCCAGCGGAGGTAGACGGCTGGTTGCTCGATAATCATGTGTTATACCCAGTGCACGGCGTCGAGGCTGACTCCCCTGCCCTGCAGCTGCTGGCAGCGCTTCTGCAGGTCGTCGAAGAGCTTCTCGGCCTTCTCCTCGTCGATGCTGTAGTATGCCTGTATGATGCGGTTCATCTGAGCCAGCTGCATTAGGCACGACTCATGCTCCTGTATGAAGGCATTGCCGCTGAGCGAGTTGTAGTAGTCGAGATACTGGTTGGCACGCTGCCAGAAGTAGTCGAGGATGGGCGTGGCCTTTTCTGGCTGTCCGAGCTCGGCATAGAGCATGGCCTCGCGGAAGGAGGAGCCTGTCACGTAGAAGGCCTGCTTGCCGTCCTGATAGCCCATATAGCGGCCTTCTATCTTGCGGCAGTCGAGGTCGTGAGGCACGTTGGCAGGCGGCAGCTCGCGGTCCATCTTGGTGAGCACCTCAAGGGCCTTGTCTTTCTGTCCCTCGTCGAAGAGGTGCTCGGCCAGCTCGACCATAAGCATCTTGTGCGTGAGACACATGCGCATGACGGTCTCGTCGAGATAGATGCCCGGCGTGTTGACGCCACCGAACTTAAAGCGATGCATGACATTGTCGTAGGTCTTCTCGGTGTCGAAGTTGCTGAAGCCCTGCTGACGGGTGTTGTAAGGCGTGATGCGATAGGCCAGTCCCTCCTGCACGAAGTGGTTGTCGAGGCTCATGAGGTTGTCGCTGCCCACGGTCATAGCGACGTAGATGGGCCGCTCCCAGTTGGCGTTGGCCAGCATCTCGAGCATCATGAGCTTGCTCTTGTCGAGCGACCGCATGCCCTTGAGCGAGAAGTCCATACGCTCAGGTATGCTGTCGCCCTGAATCATCATCCCGCTGCGGCGAACGGCATCGGCATCGATGTTGATGTGGACGGTGTCGGTGGGGATGAAATGCAGGTCGGGATTGTCGGACAGCACCCAGTACTTCATGATGTTGCGCAGCTCGAAGGGGTCGTCGCCGAAGTTCTGGCGGGCCTCGTCGGGATGCTGCTCATAATAGCTGAGCACCTCCTGCTTCATGTCGGGCACGATCTGGACGAGGTCGTTGGTGCCCGAGACGTACTTCAGTCGCGGCCAGGTGATGGGCAGCGACGGCGAGTCGTAGGCAGGACGCACCATCTGGTCGATGTACCAGTCGGTGGCGAGATAGCTGAGGTTGCAGACGCGGGCATCGGTCCTGACGCCCTCGGTGTCCATGTTGTACCAGAGCGGGAAGGTGTCGTTGTCGCCGTTGGTGAAGATGATGGGGTTGCCCTCCTGCTGAAGGGTCATGAGATAGTTCTGTCCGAAGTCGCGGCAGGTGTAGCGTCCGGAGCGGTCGTGATCGTCCCAGGTCTGCGATGCCATCTGGATAGGCACGATGAGACAGAGGAGGGAGACGACTGCTGCGAGAGCCGTGCGCAGGTGCTGTGCCTTCAGCTTCTTCTCGAGCCACTTGGTCAGCATGGTGATGATGGCTGCCACGCCTATTCCGCACCAGATGGCGTAGGCATAGAACGAACCTGCATAGGCATAGTCGCGCTCACGCGGCTGCAGCGGTGTCTGGTTGAGGTAGACGACGATGGCCAGGCCGGTCATGAAGAAGAGGAAGAACACCACCCAGAACTGCTGTATGCCCTTGCGTCCGCGATAGAGCATCTGCCAGAAGAGTCCGATGAGTCCGAGGATGAGAGGCAAGCAGTAGAACACGTTGTGGCCCTTGTTGTTCTTCAACTCGTCGGGCAGCTTCGACTGGTCGCCCAGGAGCGTATTGTCGATGAACGAGAATCCCGTCAGGGCATTGCCGTGCTCGCGCTCGCCATAGCTGCCCTGAATGTCGTTCTGACGTCCGGCGAAGTTCCAGAGGAAATAGCGCCAGTACATGTAGTTGCACTGGAAGGAGAAGAAGAAGCTGAGGTTGTCCCAGAAGGTGGGCAGGGTGATCTTCTGCGAGCTATACTCCGACTGCACCTCGCGGCCGCTGATGCCTCCGTGCCACGTCTTGTAGAAGGCTACGTGCTGTGGCTGTGAGGAGTACATGCGCGGGAAGAACATGTTCTGAGCATAGACCAGTTCCATCTTGTGGTCGGCGATGTAGTACTCGTCGGGATCGGTGGGATTGGCTTTCTCGCGGCGCTCGTAGATGGGCGCTCCCTCCTTGATCTTGGCATAGCCGTCATTGCCTGCCTCAGGCTCAGAGGAGAATGCCTGTCCGTAGAGCAGCGGGCGATAGCCATACTGGTCGCGGCTGAGGTAGCTGCCCAGAGTGAAGATATCCTCGGGGGAGTTCTGGTCCATTGGCGGGTTGGCACTCGAGCGTATGACGATGACTGCATAAGTGGAATAGCCGATCATGAGCATGAGCATGCAGAGCAGCGTGGTGTTCTTCAGACGGGCCGTAATGAGGGGCACGGGGTTCTTCTTGCCGACGCGGCGGAAGAGAGCATAGCCCACGATGGCCAGCACGATGATGCCGATGAAGAAGGCTCCCCAACCATAGCCGTAGAAGGGTACACCCAGGAGTCCGAAGCTCAGGAGGAAGGCAATGTTCTGGCGATTCCAGTTCTTCTCAGAGGCATTCTGAGTCTCGTAGATAGCCCAGATGACGCTGCCGATGAGCAGGGCGAGGTAGACGAGCAGGCCCGTATTGAACGGCATGTGGAGGTTGTTGACGAAGAACAGCTCGAACCATCCGCCCACGGTGATGATGCCCGGCACGACGCCGTAGAGCACGGCAGCAAGGATGACGATGGAGACGCACAGCGCCACAAAGGCTCCCTTGGCATTGGCATTGGGGAAGCGGCGGAAGTACCACACCAGCACGATGGCGGGCAGGCACAAGAGGTTGAGCAGGTGAACGCCGATGGAGAGACCCGTCATATACATGATGAGCACCAGCCAGCGGTCGCTGTGAGGCTCGTCGGCATGCTCCTCCCACTTCAGGATGAGCCAGAAGACGACGGCAGTGAATGCCGACGAATAGGCGTAGACCTCACCCTCGACGGCCGAGTACCAGAAGGTGTCGCTGAACGTATAGATAAGGGCTCCCACAAGGCCTGAGGCCTCGATGGCAATGAGCTTCCAAAGGCTCGTCTCAGCTGCCGGGTTGGCATCACTGCTTGTCAGGGGAACATTCAGCAGACGCCTGACCAAGTGGGTGATGCTCCAGAAAAGGAACAAGATGCAGGCTGCCGAGAGCAGGGCACTCATGGTGTTGACCATACGCGCCACCTGAGCAGGATCGCTGGTGAACTGCGAGAAGAGGTTGGCAGTAAGCATAAAGAAGGGTGCACCAGGCGGATGTCCGACTTCCATCTTGTAGCCTGTGGTAATAAACTCAGGACAGTCCCAGAAGGAGGCTGTAGGTTCGATGGTGGAGCAATAGACAAAGGCGGCGATGAAGAACGTCAGCCAGCCCAGCACATTGTCCACAAGGCGAAAATGTTTCATCTCTTTCTTAACATTAAGTTTGCAAACTGCCTGCAAAGGTACAACTTTTTGGGGAGTTAAAGGAGTTAATGGAGTTAAAGGGAGTTAAAGGGCTGTTGTTTTTTAAGAAAGGAGTCCAAAGAGCAACCGTTTTTCAGGGAAAGAAGTCGCAAAAGACATTATTTCCAGCTCACATGAAAGGCTGGAAGACGTAGATAAGAATAATGTATCGGAAGATCTTGCCCAGGGTGATGGCGATGAAGGTGATGACGGGGTTGGCACGCATCAGCCCCAGCAGAATGGTGATGGCCGACCCCAACAAGGGCACAAAAGCGAAGAAACCCATCCACGCACCGCGGCCCTTCATGAACCGCTCGGCACGCGCCATACTCTCCGGACTGACATGAAGGTACTTCTCAAACCACTCCGTCTTGCCCATCCGGCCGATGCAGTAGTTCACCACCGACCCCATCACATTGCCGACGGTGCCGTAGACCATCAGCAGCCACGGATCGAGCCCGGCAGCCATGAGGCCCACCATGACTGCCTCGCTGGAGAAAGGAAAGAAGCTGCCTGCCAGGAAAGCGGCCAGCAGCATGCCCCAGTAGCCATAGGAGGTCAGAAGATCAATGATTGCGTCCATAGGCTGAAGGCGGCGATGACGACTGCCAAGCCTGCCGTCACGAAGAACAGGATATTGCTTATGCGGCTGGCGGTGAAAGTGAAGACATGGGCAATGAGGGGGCTGGCACAGACAATGGCTATGCGCAGGAGGGCATCATAATGCTGCGGCTGAAGGACGATGAACAGCAGGGTGAACGACAACAGCGAGGTGAGGAAGCCATAGATGAGGCGGATGCGTATCTTCTCCTCGAAGCTGTAGCTCCAAAAATGAATGACACCTGCAGCCGACTGGATGACAAGGAAGGCAAACACCAGGATACGGCTCAAGGTGAGCTGCTGCAGCGAGAAGCCAAACTGACCAAGGGCCGAAAAATGGGTGACCGCCAGGCTGAAGTCCTGCTGGTAGAGCAGCCAAACCAGCGCAAACCAATAGGGCGTAACCAGACCAAGAAGGGAGGCCAGCCACGTGCGCCAGCTCATGGCCTGCAACTGTGTGGACAGGAGCAGCCACAGCAGGGGTACATACCACAGCAGCTGCACAAACGCCATGCTACCGACACCGATGCTGGCAAAGGCGAAATAGACGTCGCCCACAGCCTGTGGATTCTGATATGCCTGGAAAGACATCAGGAAAGCGACTACGATACACAGTTGCAGCAGCGCGCCTTTCATGTCGGGTAAAAGGAAACAGGCCGCACAGGAGAGCATGATAAAGGTGGACGACACCATGCGGCTGCGCACCCTGAGCAGCGCATTCTGGTTGCTCAGCTCCACGAGCAGGTAGACTGACAGCACGAAAAGGCCGAACTGCAGCCATAGCTCACGCTGCACCAAGCCCTCCAGCAGCCACACCATCAGACCGAACAACGCCGCTGCGGGCAGCGTCATTCCTCCCTCCGCAATCCTGTTCTGTAGTCGTTTCACGCTATCCTCTCAGATGCTGCCTGATTTCGACGAAGGACTATCCTTTCAGATCCTGTCCGATGTCACGACGGAAATACTTGCCCGTGAACTGTATCTTCTGAGCTTCAGCGAATGATTTAGCGAGGGCCTCTTCCTTGTCCTTGCCATAGCTGCTGACGGCAATGACTCGTCCACCAGCTGTGACGACACTGCCATCCTTGAGCGCCGTGCCAGCATGAAAGACGACAGAGCCCTCCACCTGATCAATGCCAGTGATGGGGTAGCCTTTCTGGTAGGCCTGAGGATAGCCACCCGAGACAAGCATCACACAGACGGCAGCCCGCTCATCGAACTCAATGACTCGCTGGTCGAGATTGCCTTGTGCCACACCTTCAAGCAGGTCGACGAGGTCGCTCTTCAAGCGCAACATGACGGTCTCTGTCTCTGGGTCACCCATGCGGCAATTGTATTCAATAACCATCGGATTGCCAGCGACATTGATGAGTCCGAAGAAGATGAATCCCTTGTAGTCGATGCCCTCAGCACGGAGTCCTTCGACAGTGGGACGAATGATGCGGCCCTCCACCTTCTGCATCCACTCAGCATTAGCAAAAGGAACGGGCGAGACGGAGCCCATACCACCTGTGTTCAAGCCAGTGTCGCCCTCCCCGATGCGCTTGTAGTCCTTGGCCTCGGGCAGGATCTTATAGTGGTCGCCGTCAGTGAGCACGAAGACTGAGCACTCGATACCGCTGAGGAACTCTTCGATGACCACACGGGCAGAGGCATTGCCAAACATGCCGCCTAACATCTCCTTCAGCTCCTGCTTCGCTTCGTCGAGCGTAGGAAGGATCAGCACACCTTTGCCGGCACAGAGGCCATCGGCCTTCAGCACATAGGGAGGCTGGAGGCTCTCGAGGAACGACAAGCCCTCCTGCAGGTGCTCGCCGCCGAAGGTCTGATAGCGCGCAGTGGGAATGCCGTGACGCTGCATGAAACCCTTGGCAAAGTCCTTCGAGCCCTCCAAGACGGCACCTGCCTTCGACGGGCCAATGACGGGAATATGGTTAGTGCGGGGGTCGGCATGCAGGTCGTCGTAGACACCCTTCACTAGAGGATCCTCGGGGCCAACGACCACCATATCAATCGTTTCCTTCTCGCAGAAAGCCTTGATGGCCTCGAAGTCGTCGGCTTTCATGGCTACGTTCGTTCCGACGCCACAAGTGCCGGCATTGCCAGGAGCAATGAACAGTCTATCACACTTCTCACTCTGAGCGATTTTCCATGCCAGGGCGTGCTCGCGTCCGCCGCTGCCTAAGAGTAGTATCTTCATGCTTATATTGATTTTGTTTTCCTTACAGCCTGCAAAGGTACGAATATTTTTTTGCACATCAGCTGTTTTTTGGAAGATTAACGTCTCAAAAAAGACAGAAAGTTTGGTGGAGTATAGTTTTTTTTGTAATTTTGCCCTCGAAATTCCATTAAACACGCAAAATTAATTCACGATGAGAAAACTGCTTTTAGGCGATGAGGCAATAGCACAAGGTGCTCTTGATGCCGGACTGAGCGGCGTCTATGCCTATCCTGGGACTCCCTCAACGGAGATTACTGAGTATATCCAACTGTCACCACTGGCCCGCGAAAGAGGCGTGCACAGCCGGTGGAGTACCAACGAGAAGACTGCTATGGAAGAAGCCCTTGGCATGTCGTTCATGGGAAAGAGGGCGCTGGTTTGTATGAAGCATGTGGGCATGAACGTATGTGCCGACCCCTTCGTCAACAGCGGCATGACGGGTGTCAACGGAGGCGTGGTCGTGCTCGTGGCCGACGATCCCTCGATGCACTCCTCACAGGACGAGCAGGACTCCCGCTTCTACGGGAAGTTCGCTATGGTGCCCACTTTCGAGCCCAGCTCGCAGCAGGAGGCATACGACATGATGAGCGTGGCTTTCGACTATAGCGAGCGTGTGTGCCTGCCTGTGCTGATGCGCGTCACAACCCGCATGGCTCATAGCCGCGCTGTCGTGGAGGTGAAGAGCGAGCCCAGACAGGAGAACGAGCTGAACTATCAGGCTGTGGCTGCCAACTGGGTGCTACTGCCAGCCAACGCCCGCAAGCGCAACGACAAAGTGACGGCACAGCAGCGCGAACTGGAAGAGGATGCCGCCGCCTCTACCTATAATATTTATGTGGAAGGTCACGACCACCAGCTGGGCATCATCGCCAGCGGCATCGGGTTCAACTACGTCAACGAGTGCTTCCCCGAAGGCAGCCCCTACCCCATCCTGAAGATCTCGCAGTATCCCCTGCCCCGGAAGCTGGTCAGGCGCATGATGGCTGAATGCAGCGAGGTGCTCATCGTTGAGGAGGGACAGCCGTTCATCGAGGACATCGTGCGCGGCGTAGGCGACAGCACGGCCATCCACGGCAAGCTCAACGGGACCCTGCCCCGCACCGGCGAGCTCAATCCAGACGTGGTGAAAAAAGCATTTGCAAAAATCTCAACTCTCAAATCTCAATTCTCAAACCTAGACGAGTGTTTTGCTCCCTGTGAGGATGTGGCACCACGCCCACCGGCTCTCTGTCAGGGCTGCGGACATCGCGATGTATATGCTGCCCTTAACGAGGTGCTGAAGGAATACGACAATCCTCGTGTCTTTGGCGACATCGGATGCTACACGCTCGGATTCCTGCCTCCCTTCCGCGCCATCCACTCTTGTGTGGACATGGGTGCATCAATCACTATGGCCAAGGGTGCAGCCGACGCAGGCCAATGGCCTGCTGTGGCTGTCATTGGCGACTCCACTTTCACACATAGCGGTATGACGGGACTGCTGGATGCCATCAACGAGAATGCCGACATCACCGTCATCATTAGCGACAACCTCACTACTGGCATGACGGGCGGACAGGACTCGGCCGGCACGAACAAGTTTGAGGCCATCTGCCGAGGACTGGGACTCAGCGACGAGCATCTGCGCGTAGTTGTGCCTCTGCCCAAGAACATGCCGGAGATTACTCAGGCCATACGCGACGAGATCAACTACCACGGCACCAGCGTCATCATACCACGCAGAGAGTGCATGCAAACATTACAGAGACATCTAAAGGCGAAGAAGTTAAAAAGTTAAAAGGGTTTAACGTTTTAACATTTCAACATTTTAACATTATGAAAACCGATATCATACTCTGCGGAGTGGGAGGACAAGGCATCCTCTCCATCGCAACCATCATTGGCGAGGCAGCCATGAACGAAAACCTCTACATCAAGCAGGCTGAGGTGCACGGCATGAGTCAGAGAGGAGGCGACGTGCAGTCGAATCTGCGCATCTCGTCTGATCCCATCCACAGCGACCTCATCGCTCGAGGCGGTGCTGATGTCATCATCTCGATGGAGCCCATGGAGGCCCTGCGCTATCTGCCCTGGCTGAAGCCTGAGGGATGGGTCATCACCAGCAGCACGCCGTTCGTGAATATCCCCAACTATCCTGACATGGAAGTGATTAAATCCGACCTGGCCAAGTTGCCCCACGTCATTATGCTTGACATCGAACAGCTGGCGAAGGACAACGGTGTGCCTCGCTCGGCCAATGTCATCCTCCTGGGAGCCGCACAGAAGGCCCTCGGACTGGAGTACGAGAAGCTCGAGAATGCCATCCGCCGCGTCTTTTCCCGCAAGGGCGATGCGGTCGTAGAGGCCAACATCAAGGCATTGGCTCTGGGACGGGAAGCACAATAATCGTACAAACATTGAAGGCACGCCATTGATTGATGACGTGCCTTCAAACTTTCAGGTTCTACGACCTACTGAGTATTACCCAGCACAATATTCACGATACCAACAGCATCGCTGATGGTAATCTTCTTGTCGCCATTGACGTCGGCAGCATTCTCGTCGAACGGGTCGGGCGTGTTGCCAAGGATGTGGTTCACCACAGCGATGGCATCAGCGATGGTCACGGTGCCGCTCATATCGGCATCGCCTAAGCGTCCGATGAGGTTGTAGTTCAGCGTGACGTTGTTGTAGTAGGAGCTTTCTGGACGGTCGTGCACCACTATATAATAGGTGTCGTTGGCAGGAACCTGTATCTCTCCCTGCGTCGTGGCCTCGTC
>Ga0310691_10008524_pt1 | contig 10495 bp, 6 predicted proteins | sample 176DNAGHGlowgp2_FD_203887 | JGI IMG/M metagenome (GOLD analysis project Ga0310691, IMG submission 203887) | Sheep rumen microbial communities from Palmerston North, Manawatu-Wanganui, New Zealand - 1766 DNA GHGlow gp2 (v2) (version 2) | ecosystem: Host-associated > Mammals > Digestive system >... | reverse complement strand
GTGGTTATCTGGGCGGCAGCTACGTCTCCAACTTCAACCAGTTCGGTAAGGTCTATCGCGTGATGATGCAGACCGATCCCAAGTACCGCACCTCTGAAGCCGACTTATCAAATATGTACGTGCGCGGGAGCAAGGGCATGGCCCCCATCTCTCAGTTCGTCAAGCTGACGCCGGTGCTCGGTCCTGAAATCGATACCCACTTCAACCTCTTCTCCGAGATCTCCTGTATGGTACAGCCCGCACAGGGCTACACCACCAGTGATGCCATGCGCGCCATTCAGGAAGTGCATGATCAGACGCTCCCCGACCACATCACCTTCGAGTACGGCAGCATCTCACGCGAGGAGTACGAGCAGATGGGCTCCAACCAGACCATCCTCATCTACGCCATCTGCGTGGTCCTCATCTTCCTCATCCTCTCCTGCCTCTACGAGAGCTTCCTCGTGCCTTTCGCCGTCATCCTTTCCGTACCTGCGGGTCTGATGGGTTCGTTCGGCTTCGCATGGCTCTGGAATCAGGTCTCCGTAGGCATCGGCCGTGCCCTCACAGGTGCGGACATGTATGTCATCGGACAGATTGAGAACAACATCTACCTGCAGACTGGTGTCATCATGCTTATCGGTCTGTTGGCTAAGACCGCCATCCTGATTACCGAGTTCGCTCTGGAGCGCCGTCGCAAGGGTATGGGCATTGTCGAGGCCGCCTACGCAGCCTGCGAAGCTCGTCTGCGCCCGATTCTGATGACCGTGCTCACCTGTGTGCTTGGTATGCTCCCGCTTGTCTTCGCCAGCGGTGCTGGTGCCAACGGTAACCGCACCATCGGCTTGGGCGTCATCGGCGGTATGATTGTCGGCACGCTGGCCATCCTGTTCACCGTGCCCGTCTTCTTCATCTTCTTCGAGTACCTGCAGGAGAAGATTCGCCCCGCCATGAAGGTGGAGGCCGACCAGCAGTTCCTCAAAGAGAAGGCCCACAGCCAAGCTGAGAAAGAAGGAGATTATCAAAGGACAGAGAAATAAGACCCTCCCCTCACCCTCCCTTGTAGGGAGGGAGTGAATACACTCAAGAATAGTTACCAAAATCAACCTACATTATTTATTATGACATTCAAAATGCATAAGTATATACTCCCCTCCCTACAAGGGAGGGGCTTGGGGGTGGGTCTTCTATTAGCCTGCTTCCTCCTCTCCTCCTGCGGCCTCTACAAGAACTATGAGCGCCCCGAGGACATCCGCACCGACGGCCTCTATGGTTCGGCACAGGTGGGCAACACCGAGCAGAGCCTGGGTGCCAAGGCATGGCGCGAGTTCTTCACCGACCCGACGCTGCAGGCCCTCATCGAGCGTGGTTTGTCACAGAACGCTAACATGCGTCAGGTCGATCTGCAGATTCAGGAGGCTCAGGCCTATCTGAAGGTCGCCAAGCTCGCTTACATCCCGTCACTCTCACTGGCACCTCAGGGACAGCTGTCGTCGATGGACTGGAACAAGCCGCTGAAGTTTTATTCCGTACCCCTCACCGCAACATGGCAAATCGGAAGCCTGGGCAGCCTGCGCAACGCCAAGAAGTCGGCACAGGTAGCTTTGGAGCAGAGCAAGACGGTGCGTCAGGCTGTACAGCAGAACCTCGTGTCCAATATCGCCAACCTCTACTACACGCTTTGTTCCCTCGATGCGCAGCTGGCGCTCAGCCAAACGACCGCTAAGAACTGGAGACAGAGCGTAGAGATGACGAAGAAACTCATGGAAGCAGGTCGCTCCAACAAGGCTGCTGTGTCACAGACAGAGGCCAACTGCCTGAGTGTTGAAGCCAGCGTCCTGGATTTGGAGGATGCCATCCGCCAGACAGAGAACGCCCTCTGCACCATCCTTGGCGAAGCACCCCATCACATCGAGCGCACCAGCCTCGCCTCCTTCCAGGCTCCGGCCGTCATCGAGACAGGTATTCCTTTGGCGCTGCTGCAGAACCGCCCCGATGTGAAGCAAGCTGAGCTGCAGCTGGCCAGTGCCTTCTACGCAGTCAACAGCGCTACGGCCAACTTCTTCCCCTCGCTCACCATCAGCGGCACACTGGGCTTCACCAACAATGGCGGTGCACTGGAGCTCTCTCCAGGCCAGTGGATCTGGAATGCACTGGGACAACTCCTGCAGCCCATCTTCCAGAACGGACGCCTGCGTGCGCAGAAGAAGGTGGCTAAGCTGAAACAGGAGGAAGCCAAGATTGCCTTCCAGCAGAGCCTCGTGGCGGCGGGTAACGAAGTCAACAGCGCGCTGGCATCACTGCAGACTGCAGAAGCCAAGAAGAACTTCATGACCCAGCAAGTGGCAGCCCTCACCGATGCCGTGCAGGCCACCGAAGCCCTCTACAAGGACAACGTCTCGCGCCAGGTCAACTACCTCAACGTGTTGACAGCACAGACGGGCCTCCTGAACGCTCAGATGGGACAAATCGGCAACGACCTCGAAGCCGTCCAGGCCACCATCAACCTCTACCAGGCCCTCGGTGGCGGCAGCCTCACCGACACCCCTGCCCAATAATCCCCTACAGACTGAAACATCAGCCTAGAGTCCATATAGCCTTCCCATCCCCGTGGGAAGGCTTTTCCGTGTTTCTCCGCATTTTTCCACGCTTTTCTTGTACGCGTAATAAAATAATGTGTAACTTTGCACTTGCTATCAGCCCATCGAGGCTGAGATTTGATTTTTACACCTGGCATGAGTTTGACAGAAATCGAAGATAACGTGTTTGAGTATGAACCGTTTGAAGAAGACGGCTCATTGCTGATAGTGGCGGAAAGCTCGTGGAGAGGTTTTGCTACTGAATTGCAAGAGTTGCATTCTCTGAAAGGTGCTCAGTTCATCAATCAGCTGAAACTGATAGTTTTCGAAGGCGAGTTTCATCCTGTAAAGGGTGAAGACCATATCTTCAGCGCCATCAGCGAGCAGAGTGAAGACTTCGACAATCTGATCAACGCCGCCCGTAAGGCCGTAGCCCACGGATATAGTGTATATATATTGCCCAATCCCAGAAATTGCAGAACTGCCGATTTCATATTCCGAAAGAAGAACTTATACACGATGTATGATCTGAAAACGGTTTCTGGCATGGGCTCTGTGGGAACACAACTTTTGGATTCCATCGGACAGAGCAACCGCATACTAATTAACATGACCTCTGATTATAATCCGCGAGCCCTTGCCAAGGACATTCGTCGCTATTTTGAACGGAATGTCTATGCCGTTGAAGTCCTGATTATGAAGGGTTCACGCTCCATCTCGGTGATCCGTGAGGACACCCTTGGCCAATCCTTCATCAGGAACTTCATGATGAAGTACAGTCAAAAATAAAGAGCTGTCGCAAAACGACGGCTCTCTAAAATTGGGCAGTATCGATAAGGCCTTACCCCACGCGGGATTCTACCCGGATATTCAAAACTATTGTTTTGACACCGCAAAGGAACACATTTTCTGCGATTCCGCCAAATAATAATGCCGCTTTTTCATCTTGCAGCTAATAATTCTGTGTTTTTCCGTTTATTTCCGCGTTTTTTCCGCGTCTCCCGTGTATTTCCGTTCCTTTCTGCGATTTTCCGTGCTTTTATTTTGCACTTCGCTCGCTTAATCGTAACTTTGTGGCGTAAATCACCCGAAAAAAGGCTCATGGAGAGCTGAGAAGGTGAGAATAGAAAGTGTATGGCAAACGCGAATCCATCTTTTGAAGACCTCCTACTGAGCGAGGAGGACATCAAACTGAGATATATCACACCCGCCATTCTGGATAAGAAATGGTCGGTGAAAGATATTACAATGGAGACGAAGGTGAAGCTGACGGACGGCAAGATCAACCTTCGAGGCAATCTCGTGGCACGCGGCAAAGCGAAATATGCCGACTATATGCTTTTCTTCAATCGCGCAACGCCCATCGCCATCGTCGAAGCCAAAGATGCCAAACATTCCGTCAGTCATGGCATGCAACAGGCTAAGGAATACGCTGCGATGATGGACATCCCGTTTGCCTTCAGCTCCAACGGCTTCGGCTTCCACGAGTATGATTTCCTGACGGGTCAGGAGCGTTCTTTCCCGATGGACGAGTTCCCCACGAAAGATGAGCTGTATGCCCGTTTCCTGGCAGAGAGCAACGATGGTGCCGGTCTCTCGGCCAAAGAGCTGAATGTCATGAACCAGCCCTTCTGCACAGGTCAGGACATCTTCCCTCCGCGTTACTATCAGCGCAATGCCGTCAACCGCACCATCAACGCCATCGCCCAGGGCAAGGACCGCCTGCTGTTGGTGATGGCCACAGGCACGGGCAAGACCTACACCGCCTTCCAGATTGTCTATCGTCTGCTGAAGGCGGGGCTGATCAAGAAGGTGTTGTACTTGGCTGACCGCAATATCCTCGTGGACCAATCTATCGAGCAGGACTTCAAGCCCCTCACCAATACCATTCACAAAGTCAACTACCAGCAGGACAAGGAGCACCCCGATACGGCTCACGAAGTCTATTTTGCCCTCTACCAACAGCTCATCGGTCAGGAGGGTGCTAAGCACTACGAAGAGTTGTTCAAGCCCGAGTTCTTTGACTTGGTCATCGTTGACGAGTGCCATCGCGGCAGCGCCAAGGACGACAGCAACTGGCGCGAGATTCTGGAGTATTTCAGCGATGCCATTCAACTGGGTATGACAGCCACGCCCAAGGAAACACGCTACCAGTCCAATATCAGCTATTTCGACGAACCCATCTACAAATACAGCCTGAAAGAGGGTATCGACGACGGCTTCCTTGCGCCCTATCAGGTCATCAACATCAAGACCAATATCGGCGATGGCTGGCGTCCGCTCAAAGGCCAGCGCGACATCTACGGGAATATCATCGAAGACCGTATCTACAACAACACGGACTTTGACTACAATATCATCATCGAAGACCGCATCCGTGAGGTGGCTCGCGAAATCACGAACCATCTCAAGCAGACAAACCGCATGAACAAGACCATCGTCTTCTGTGCCGACGAAGACCATGCCGAGCGAATGCGAGTGGCCCTTGTCAACGAGAATGCGGATATGTGCAAGAAGCATAAGGACTATGTCGTCCGCATCACGGGAACCGATGACTACGGCAAGGGCAAGCTGGACTACTTCATCTCCGTCTCATCCGAGTTCCCCGTCATCGCCACCACCAGCAAACTGCTCTCAACAGGCGTTGACTGCAAGATGGTGAAGCTCATCGTGCTCGACCAGAACATCAACTCCATGACCGAGTTCAAGCAGATTGTAGGTCGTGGCACGCGCATTCGTGAGAAGGAGGGCAAGCTGTTCTTCAATATCATGGATTTCAGGAATGTCACACGCTTGTTTGCTGATCCAGACTGGGATGGCCCCATCGAAGTGCATGAGGGTTACATCCCCAAAACCGACACCTCTTATGACACCGCAGAGGGCGAAGGTGGCCTGCCTACGGTCAAGGAAGCGCCTGCGGGCTATGACCTACGTCCCAAACCCATTGTAGATAAGGACGGCTGCACGGTAGAGGTCATCAGCAAGGTCGTATCCGTCTATGATGCCGACGGCAAGCTGCTGCGCACCGAGAGCATCACGGACTATACCAAGAAGAATATCCGCGACTCCTATGCCAGCCTCAGCGACTTCATCCTCCATTGGAATCGCGCTGAGCGAAAGGCTGAAATCACAGAACTGCTGCGCGAGAGCGGCATCGACCTGCAGGCGTTGAAGGAAGACCAACAGATGGCCGATGTCGATGACTTCGACTTCATCTGCCATATCGCCTACGGCCAGAAACCGCTTACCCGCCGTGAGCGTGCCGAGAACGTGAAGAAGCGTGACATCTTCCACAAATACGGCCCCGAAGCCCGCAAGGTGCTCGATGCCCTGCTTGACAAGTATATGAACGAGGGCATCAGCCAACTGGAGAATCGTCGTGTGCTCAGCCTCGATCCCTTCCGCCAGATGGGCTCACCCGCCAGCATCGCACGCCTCTTCGGCGGCAACCAGCAATACTTCGATGCCGTGAAGGAGCTGGAGCAGGAGATCTACAGGGCTGGGTAAGTCGTCAAATTGTAAATTGTCCAATTGTCCAATATCATGGCATTAACCAATTTTGTTAAGAATATCCGAAACATCATGCGCAATGATGCCGGCATCAACGGCGATGCCCAGCGCATCGAGCAGATTGCGTGGATGCTTTTCCTGAAAGTATATGACGAGAAAGAGAACGACTGGGAGTTCAACGAGGACAACTACCAGTCCTTCATCCCTGAACACTGCCGCTGGCGCAACTGGGCCAAGGACGATGGCACCGGCGAGGCGCTGACAGCCGACAAGCTGCTTCACTTCGTCAACGACACTCTCTTCCCAACCCTGAAGACGCTGGAGGTGACACCTTCGACACCCATGCGCAGCGCCATCGTGCGAGCCACATTCCAGGATGCCAACCAATATATGAAGGATGGTGTCCTGCTGCGCCAGGTCATCAACGTCATCGACGGCCTCGACCTTGGTAGCTACGAGGAGAGCCACGCCTTCGGCGAGATCTACGAGAGCATCCTCAAGGAGATGCAGTCCGCAGGCACGGCAGGTGAGTTCTACACCCCTCGTGCCCTCACCGATTTCATGGCCGAGATCATCCAGCCGCAGATTGGCGAGCGTGTAGCCGACTTCGCCTGCGGCACAGGCGGCTTCCTCACTTCGTGGCTGAAAGCCCTCGACAAGCAAGTCAGGACCGCCGAGGACCGCGAGGCCTACGCACAGAGCATCTACGGCATCGAGAAAAAACAGTTCCCCTACATGCTCTGCGTCACCAACATGCTCCTCCACGACATCGACTCGCCACACATCTATCATGACAACTCGCTCACCAAGGACGTGCTCAACTACACCGACGACGACTGCTTCGATGTCATCCTGATGAATCCCCCTTATGGCGGCAACGAGAAGAACGACATCAAGCGCCACTTCCCCAGCGACCTCGCCTCCAGCGAGACGGCCGACCTCTTCATGGTGGTCATCACCTATCGTCTGGCCAAGCACGGGCGCGCCGCTGTCATCCTCCCCGACGGTTTCCTCTTTGGCACCGACAACGCCAAGCTGGCCATCAAGGAACGCCTGTTGCGCCAGTTCAACCTCCACACCATCATCCGTCTGCCAGGCAGCATCTTCTCGCCCTACACCAGCATCGCCACCAACATCCTCTTCTTCAACAACGAGCGTGCAGAAGGGGCACAGGAAGGCTTCGCGACAAAGAACACCTGGTTCTACCGCCTCGACATGCCCGAGGGCTACAAGCACTTCTCCAAGACCAAGCCCATGCTCAACGAGCACGCACAGCCCATCCGCGACTGGTGGCACCAGCGCACGGAAATCATCGACGCTGAGACGGGTGACGAGAAAGCACGCTGCTTCACGGCACAGCAGCTCATGGACCTCGGCTGCAACTTCGACCAATGCAAGTTCCCCAAGGAGGAAGAAGAAGTGTTGCGCCCCGAAGAACTCCTGCGACAGTACCACGCTCAACGCGCAGCCCTCGATGCCAAGATCGACCAGACGCTCAGTGAGATACAGAAGATGTTGGGCATAACAATTGATTAAGACGTATGGCAGACAAAGAAAATAAACTGATTCTCTATAAGGATGAAGAGGGAAAACTGAGTGTAAACACTCTGTTTGCTGATGAGGATGTGTGGCTGACGCAGGCACAACTGGTAGAGATTTACCAGTCGAGCAAATCAAACATCAGTGAGCATCTAACAAACATTTTTGCAGATAAAGAACTGGATCAGGATTCAGTTGTTCGGAAATTCCGAACAACTGCTGCAGACGGGAAAAACTATCAGATATTACACTATAACCTTGACGTGATTATTGCCTTAGGATATCGTGTTCAATCGCCTATAGCAGTACGTTTCCGCCGTTGGGCCACTCGCTTATTGCATGAGTATATACAGAAGGGCTTCACGATGGACGATGAACGTCTGAAGCAAGGCGGCAATCGCTACTTCAAGGAATTGCTGCAACGCATTCGCGATATCCGAAGCAGTGAACGTAATTTCTATCAGCAGGTGACGGATATCTATGCCACTTCAACGGACTATGACCCGCGTTCGCCAATGACGAAGTTGTTCTTTGCTACCGTACAGAACAAGATGCACTATGCTGTCCATGAGCATACTGCTGCAGAGTTGATATATGAGCGTGTGGACAACGAGAAGCCCTTTGTTGGTATGACCAACTTTAAGGGCAACTATGTTACTCGCGACGACGTAAAGATAGCAAAGAACTATCTGACGGAGTTGGAGTTGCAACGTTTGAACCTGCTGACCTCACAATTCTTGGATTATGCTGAGTTCCAAGCTTTAGAACAGAATCCCATGACGATGGCAGATTGGGTAGCAGCACTCGACGACCAGATATTGCGCTTGCGTAAAAACATCCTCGAAGGTAGTGGTACTGTGTCGCATCAAGAAGCCATCGAGAAAGCTGAGCGTGAGTTTGAAATCTATCGCGAGCGCGAGATGCGTATGCTTGAGAGTGACTTCGATAAGGCTGTAAAGGGATTGTTAGATTTTAAAATCAATCCAGAACAGGAGGACTAAGCATGAACGCACAACAACTGAAGAACGCCATACTGCAAGAAGCCATCGAGGGGCGCTTGGTAAAGCAAGACACCAACGATGAGCCTGCTTCCGTGCTGCTCCAACGCATACGGAAGGAGAAGGAAAGGCTGGTAAAAGAGGGAAAGCTCAAGAAGAAAGACCTCGAAGTAAAACCCATCTCCGAGGACGAAAAGCCGTTCGAGATTCCTGATAGCTGGAAGTGGGTGAGGTTAGAGGATTATACAAATAAAGTAACAGACTTCGTTGCTAGTGGAAGTTTTGCATCCCTTAGAGAAAATGTAAAATACTATAGTAACAAAGAGTATGCTATATTAGTCCGAACAAAAGACTTTCAAACAGATTTCCAAACCGATCTTGTATATACAGACAAACATGGGTATGAGTTTCTAGAAAACTCTAATTTATTTGGAGGTGAATTAATCCTTCCAAATATTGGAGCATCTATTGGAAAGGTGTTTATTGTTCCCAAACTTAATTATAGAATGACGTTGGCACCCAATACGGTAATGATTAAGTTTGTTGAAGATTGCCAAAAAGATTGGGTGTATTTGATATTTCTCTCTTTATTTGGAAGGAATTTATTATATGACATCTCAAGTTCTACGGCACAAGGTAAATTTAATAAAACGGATTTCAAAAAACTGGTGATACCAGTACCTCCTCTTGCCGAGCAGCACCGCATTGTAGCCAAAATAGAAGAACTTTTGCCGAAGGTGGAGGAATACGGCAAGGCGCAGGAAGCCCTCGACAAACTGAATGCAGAACTGCCCGAGCGACTGAAGAAGAGCATCCTGCAAGAAGCCATCTCAGGACGCCTCGTCCCCCAAGACCCTAACGACGAACCCGCCAGCGTCCTACTCGACCGCATCCGCAAGGAGAAAGCCCAACTCGTAAAGGCCGGCAAACTCAAAAAGAAAGACCTCATCGAAACACCCATCAACGAAGACGAAATCCCCTTCGAGATTCCAGATAGCTGGGAGTGGGTAAAACTTATTAATATAGGATATTTCATGTCTGGCCAAACTCCGAAAGCAACAGATCTAATGGATATTGATGGAGGTGTTCCATATTTTAAAGTCTCAGACATGAATGTAAAGGGAAACGAACTTTATATGAATAATGCCACTTTATATCTTAAGGCAAATGCAAAATATAAGCTCTTTCCTAAAAACGCGATTATATATCCAAAAAATGGTGGAGCGTTATTAACAAACAAAAAAAGGATACTTGTAACAGACTCATTAGTAGACTTAAATACTGGCGCATTTGTTTCCTCAAATGAATTGGATTTTGAGTATATATTTTTTTTATTTTCAACAATTGACTTTAGTAAGCACTACAAGGGAACAGCATTACCTACAGTAAATATGGAGTCCATAAATAAACTATTATTTCCTCTTCCTCCTCTCGCCGAACAGCACCGCATCGTCGCAAAGCTTGAGCAACTCCTTGGCGAGATAGATAAACTGAAAGTATAGCATATGGGGAAATTGGCTCTTATCATAGGTAATGGGTTTGACTTAGATTTAGGTCTTCCTTCTCGATACTCCGACTTTATTAATAGTAAGGAGTGGCAAGCTGTTGTGCAGAAGGTCAAACTCTTCCTTTATGATAAAAGCTACCAAGAGCATTCTTTAGTTGCACAACTACAATTGGCTTCCAAAGATTCTATGTGGTTTGACATTGAGGAAGAAATCCAGAAGTTTGTCAAAAACCATCCCCATAATACACAACAAGCAATTGGCGAAATACGTAGTGAATTTGATTTGATACGTGAAGCTCTTGCGAACTACCTCATTAGAGTCTCGAAAGATTTCAAAGCAGATGATAATAAGCTTCCATGTCAGCTCCTTTATACTCTGCAGG
>Ga0310691_10008523_pt1 | contig 10496 bp, 7 predicted proteins | sample 176DNAGHGlowgp2_FD_203887 | JGI IMG/M metagenome (GOLD analysis project Ga0310691, IMG submission 203887) | Sheep rumen microbial communities from Palmerston North, Manawatu-Wanganui, New Zealand - 1766 DNA GHGlow gp2 (v2) (version 2) | ecosystem: Host-associated > Mammals > Digestive system >... | reverse complement strand
ACCCACGGCGGCGTCGTTGCCCATCACCTGCACCGCCACCATGGTCATGGCCTCGCACTGGGTGGGGTTCACCTTGCCGGGCATGATGGAGGAACCGGGCTCGTTTTCCGGGATGCGGATTTCGCCCAGGCCGCAGCGAGGACCGGAAGCCAGCCAGCGCACGTCGTTGGCGATCTTCATCAGGTTCGCGGCCAGCGCCTTCATCGCGCCGTGGGCGAACACCAGCGCGTCCTTGCCCGTCAGCGCGTGAAACTTGTTTTCGTCGGTGACGAAATCCTTGCCGGTCAGCTCCGAAACCGCCTTGGCCACCTCGGCGTCAAAGCCCTTCGGCGCGTTCAGTCCCGTGCCGACAGCGGTGCCGCCCAGAGCCAGCTTCTTAAGCGGCTCAAGCGCCGCCAGCAGCATGTCCCTGGGTGATTCTATCAGCCCGCGCCAGCCCAGGATTTCCTGGGAAAACCGGATGGGGGTGGCGTCCTGCAAGTGGGTGCGTCCGGATTTCACGATGCCCGCGTTCTCCTTCTCCAGCCGCTTCAGCGTCTCAATGAAGCGGTCCATCTCAGGAATCAGCGCGTCCTCAATGGCCAGCACCGCCGCGATGTGCATGGCGGTGGGGAAGGTGTCGTTGCTGCTCTGGGACATGTTCACGTCGTCGTTGGGGTGGAGCAGTTTCTTGCCCGCGATTTCGTTGCCCCGGTTTGCGATCACCTCGTTGGCGTTCATGTTGCTCTGAGTGCCGCTGCCCGTCTGCCACACCACCAGCGGAAAGTGGTCGGTCAAGGCCCCGGCGGCCACCTCGCGGCACGCGCCGGTGATGGCCTCCAGCTTTTCCTCCGTCATGCGCTGAGGCTGGAGGCGGCGGTTGGCGATGGCCGCCGCCTGCTTCAGCAGGCCAAAGGCATGTATGATCTCGACGGGCATGCGTTCCCCGCCGATCTTGAAGTTCTGATAGCTGCGCTGGGTCTGCGCGCCCCAATAGCGGTCCGCGGGCACCCGCATTTCGCCCATGGAATCCCGTTCGATGCGATAGTCCATAACAACTGCCTCCCATATCGGATCGGTTTGAGTGTATTATAACAGGGAAATGTCAACTTGAAAAGCGCGTCAGCCGCGCACAGGGTTGATTATCTGATAATTTATGCTATAATAACTTATGAACTGCCCCGGAGGACAGTGCGTCGTGATGCGAAGCGGGATAAAAATGGGGAAGGAAGCGGAAAAATGGCGTCCAATGACAGTGCCGGCCGCTCAACCAGCGTCGTGGATATGCGCGGCGAAATCAAGCACACGCTCATCGCCCTGGCTGTGATGATGCTGATGGTGCTCTTGGTGTTCCTGTTCAATGTGCCGAATCCCAACATGCTGCTGATCACGGGGCTGGCGGTGTTCACGTCGCTCTATGGCTATCCGGCGGGCATCGCCTGCGCGCTGGTGATGATCGTCTATTCCATGTATTTTTTCTCCACGGACCACAGCTTTTTCTTCTACACGCCGCTCAATCTCCAGAAGATGGGCGTGATCGTGCTGGGCGTGGTGCTGAACACGTTTTTCATTGGTCGCCTGCGGCGTAAGTATGCCGAGACCGAACGCATGCTCCGTGAGCAGAACAAGGATCTGGCCGAAGACAACCAGCATCTGGAAGCCGCCTCCATGACAGACGAACTGACCGGCGTGCGCAACCGCTTTGCCCTGCGGAGGGACTACAGCCGCTTTGCGAACCGGGACGTGCACGTGATGATGCTGGATCTGGACAATTTCAAGGGCATCAACGACCAGTTTGGCCATACCGCCGGCGACCACATCCTCAAACGGCTGAGCGCCGCTCTGGCGGACAGCTTTGGCGCCCAGTGGTGCTATCGCTATGGCGGCGACGAGTTCCTGGTGATCCTTCCGGACGTGGAGGAAGGGGAATTCCTGGGAAAGCTGGAGTCGCTCAAGCGCAGGGTGCGGCAGATCGATCTGGACGAGCAGCGCCTGCCGGTGCACTTCTCCGCTGGTTATGTCCATGGGTTGTGCGAACTGTCCTATGACCTGCGGCTGATGATGCACCAGGCGGACAGCAACCTGTATGACGCAAAGGGCCTGGGCAAGAGCTGCTACGTGGGCCGCGCCTTCTCCCGCGCGTTTGCGGAAGCCCTGCCGGAGGACGCCGACGGGTTCGGCGGCCGGGCAGGAGACAGATAAAAACAGACCGAAGTCTATAAAAGACTTCGGTCTGTTTTTTTGTGTCTCAACGGTATTTTTCGATCAATTCGCGTATAACCGCATCCATCTGATCCCGCTTGGATTCCATGTCCATGAGCAGCGCCAGCTGACAGCGCGCGCGGGCCAGGTTGTCGTCCGGGTTGTCAATGTGGAAATACACGTCGCCGTCCAGATAGTCCGTCAGGAAGCGCACGGCATTTTCATAGGTCATTACCAGCGCGCCCAGGGGCAGTTCTTCCAACTCCCTGAGCGTCAGTCCCCGGGCGGTCTCGGAGATGAAGCCCTCGGCGTAGGCGGCGAACAGCGCCATGTCCAAATGGACCTTGCTCAGCTCCCGCTCGTCCTCCTTGGCGGTGGAAGCGCCGAAGCGGATGGCGTCGCCGAAGTCATAGAGCGCCGAACCGGCCATCACCGTGTCCAGGTCGATGACGCACAGCGCCTCGCCGGTGGTTTCGTCCAGCATCACATTATTGATCTTGGTATCGTTGTGGGTCACCCGCAGGGGAAGCTCGCCCGATTCGATCATGCCGACGATGCGGCCCATTTCCACCTTCCGGGCGCGTATGGCACCGATCTCCGGCCCGACTTCCCGGGCTCGGCCCTTCGCGTCCGCCGTCACCGACGCCTCAAAGGCTTCGAGACGCTTGACGGTGTGATGGAAGTTGGGAATGGTGTCATAGAGTTCTTCGATGGGAAAATCCGACAGCATGTTCTGAAACACGCCGAAGGCGCGCCCGATTTCCCGGAACAGGGCAGGGGAGTCCACCCGGTCGACGGTGTGGGCGTGGGTGATGAAGTCATAGGCCCGCCAGCTGCCGCTTTCGTCCTCATACAGCGTGCCGCCATCCTTTAACGGCACCAGACGCAGCACCCGGTTCGACGGATCGCGGCCCTGCTTTTCCATCGCGGCGCAGAGATGTTCCGTCACCAGAGACACATTGTGCATGACCTCCTTCGGCTTTTTGAAGGCGAAGGTATTGATGCGCTGCAGTACATAGTCCCGCGTTCCGCCCTCCGGCAGCGCGAAGCGCACGCGATAGGTGCGGTTGATGTGCCCGGCCTTGATGGCCGCGCACTCGACCAGCGTGCCCGGAAAGTCAAACCGGGCGATGACGGATTGAAGCTGGCTGTCGATCGTCATGGTGTACCTCGCAGAGATGAAAACTGCTTTCAGAAGAGGATCAGCGGATGCGGTCCCCGGCAACAGGTTTTATTCCCCGAATATCGCGTCCACAAACTCCTTCGCGTCGAAGGGCTGCATGTCGTCGATCTGCTCGCCCAGGCCGATATAGCGCACGGGCAGGCCCAGCTCGTTGCGGATGGCGATGGCGATGCCGCCCTTGGCGGTGCCGTCCAGCTTGGTCAATACGATGCCCTGCAGATTGGCCACCTCGCTGAACACCTTGGCCTGCGCCAGCCCGTTCTGGCCCGTGGTGGCGTCGATCACCAGCAGCGCGCCCAGCGCGGCCTGGGGATACTCACGCTCCACCACGCGGCTGATCTTCCTCAGCTCCTCCATCAGGTGAGCCTTGTTGTGAAGCCTGCCGGCGGTGTCCACCAGCAGGATGTCGGCATGGCGTCCCTTGGCGGCCTGGATGCCGTCGAACACCACTGCGGCGGGGTCGGCCCCTTCCTGGTGTTTGATGATGGGCACGTCGGCGCGCTCGGCCCAGACGGTCAGCTGGTCGGCGGCGGCGGCGCGGAAGGTGTCGCCCGCGCAGATGATCACCCGCCGGCCCAGCACCTTCATGCGGGAAGCCAACTTGCCGATGGACGTGGTCTTGCCCACGCCGTTCACGCCGATGATCAGCAGCACCATGGGGCTGTTCAGCTGCATGGGCTCCGCCCACAGGATGTCCACCAGGATCTTCTTGAGGGCTTCGCGGGCCTTCTCCGGGTTGCCGATCTTTTCGGCCTTCACCTGCTCGCGCAGGCGGTTTACCGCCAGTTCGGCGGTGGGAACGCCCACGTCCGCCATGATCAGTATGTCCGTCAGGTCCTCGAAGAAGTCGTCGTCCAGCTCCCGGTAATTCTCCACCAGCTCGTCCATGCGCCCGGAAAACGCGTTCCTGGTCTTGCTCAAGCCTTTTTTGATCTTGTCAAATAATCCCATATTGACTTCTCCAATTCATATATAGTAGGTCAACAGAGCCAGGAGTATCGTGGCAAACAGCGATGTTTCATCTCCTGATTCCTCGCTCAAAGCTTCTGTCAGCTCGCCTCGTTCAGCTTGACCGACACCGTCTTCGAGACGCCCTTTTCCTCCATCACCACGCCGTACAGCGCGTCGCAGCGCTCCATGGTGCCCTTGCGGTGGGTGATGACGATGAACTGGGTGTTCTCGGAGTAGGCCTTCAGGTAGTCGGCGTAGGTGTCGATGTTCGCGTCGTCCAGGGCGGCCTCGATCTCGTCCAGTATGCAGAACGGGGTGGGCTTCAAATCCAGGATCGCGAACAGTATGGCGATGGCCGTCAGCGCGCGCTCGCCGCCGGAGAGCAGCGACAGCATTTGCAGCTTCTTTCCCGGAGGCTGGGCCACGATGTCGATGCCGCAGTTCAGCGCGTCCTTCGGGTCGGAAAGCTGCAGCTCCGCCTTGCCGCCGCCGAACAGCTTGACAAACGTGCGCTGGAAGTTCTCGTTCATCAGGGCGAACTGCTCCTTGAACTGCTTTTCCATCTTGCTTTCCAGCTCCGCGACGATGCCCTCCAGGTCCGCCTGGGCCTTGAGCAAATCGTCCCGCTGGCTGGTCAGCTCCTCCACGCGCTCCACCGTACGGCGGTACTCGTCCAGCGCCGCCACGTTCACGGTGCCCATGGCGCGGATGCGCTGGCGTATGACGGCGATGCGCTTTTCGCTCTCCGTCAGCTTGAAGTCCGGCTGGCGGAAGGGCTCGGCGCCGGCGTAGGTCAGCTCGTAGTCTTCCCAGATGCGGTCCTGAATCTGCTTGAACTCGCCCTCCACGCGGGCCAGTTGCAGTTCGCTGCGGTGATGCTTGTCGCTGAAATCGTCCAGATTGGCCCGCAGGGCGTCGATCTGCTCGCCCAGGGCCTGCAGCTGCTTCTGTACGCCGGTGCGCCGACCGTCGGCCTCGTCGAACTCCGCGCGGGCGGCGTCCAACAGCGACTTGTTGGCGGAAAGGCTCTCGATGTCATGCTCCAGCAGCGCCGCGTTCTTCTCCAACTCGTCCAGGCAATCCTTGAGCAGAACTTCCGATTCCGCCATCAGCTTTTCGGCGTTTTCCGCCTGGCTGGCCATGCGGTCTCGGTCAGCGATGCTTGCCTCCAGGCCGCGCTTGCGGGAGGCAAGGCGCACGCGCTCGGCGTTCACCGCGTCCCGCAGGGCGTCGGTCTCGCTGCGCAGCTTGTAGATGGCTTCGGAAAGCCGCTTCACCTCGGCCTGTCGGTCGTCGGTGCTGCTCTCGGCACTTTGCTGCTGTTGATCCAGGGCGGTGAGCCCCTCGGTGACGTCGGAAAGCTGACTGCGCAAACGCTCACGCTCGGCCTCGGCGCGGGCCACGCGCTGGTTGTTGCTGTTCTGCTCGTCCAGCGCCGCGTTCAGCTGGGCCTCGGCCCTGGCCACCACGACTTCCTGTTTATGCAGTTCGTCATACAGCTCGCCGCGCTCCTTTTTCAGGCTGCTGCGTTCGTCCTCAATGGCGGCGTACTGCTGGCGGGCCTGTTCAAACTGTTCCTCCAGCTTTTTGAGGGCCTGCTCGCTCTCTTCGATCTCGCGGGTACGGGACAGCAGGTTGGTCACGCGGCTCTGCACGCTGCCGCCGGTCATGGAGCCGCCGGAGTGCATCACGTCGCCCTCCAGCGTCACCAGCCGGAACTGGTATTTCCCGGCCCGCTGGATGGCGATGCCGGTGGTCAGATCCTCGGCCACAACAGTGCGGCCAAGCAGGTTGTCGATCACGCCCTGATACTGCGGGTCAAATTCCACCAGCTCGGACGCCAGGCCCACGCACCCCGGCATGGCCAGCACGCTGCGCTCCTGCTGGGAGAGCGTGCGCCCGCGCACGGAGGATATGGGCAGGAAGGTGGCCCGGCCGAAGCGGTTGGCCCGCAGATATTCGATCATCCGCTTGGCGTCCTCGTCCCGGTTCACCACGATGTTTTGAAGCGCCCCGCCCAGCACCATGTCCATGGCGCGTTCCAGACGGGCGGGCACGTGGATCAGGTCCGCCACCACGCCGTGCACGCCGGCGCTCTCACCCTGGCGGCGCGCCTGCATCAGCACCTGCTTGACGGAGTTGTTGTAGCCCTCATAGTCCCGCTGCATTTCCCGCAGCATTTTGAGGCGGGAGTCGCGCTGCTGCTTTTCGCTCTGCATGCGCATCACGCGATCCTGCAGGGCGGAGGCTTCGCCGGACAGCGACTGCACACGGGCCTGCATCTGGGCCGCCTGTTCGTCCAGCTCGGCCTTGCGGGCGCTCTCGGTGCCCACCAGCTCCTGCGCCGCCTGCACGTGGGCGTTCAGCGCCTCGGAGCCGTTCTGCTCCCGCTCCCGGTCCGCGTCCATGGCCTTCAACTGGTTTTCCAGCGCGGTCTGCATGGCGCTCAAACGGGCCCGCTGGCTTCTCACGTCGCCCAGCCGGTTCATGGCCTGTATGATCTGCTGCTTGGCGTTTTCGGAGGCTTCCTCCAAATCCGCCAGCTTCGTTTCAGAGCCCTCCAGCTCGCCTTCGCGGACCAACAGCGCGGCTTCCGCCTCGGCCAGCACGCGGGATTCCTCTTCGATCTCCGCGCCCATCTTTTCGATCTGCCGACGGATGCCCTCGCCGCCCTCGGCGGCAGAGGCGCGCTGGGCCTGGATGCGGTCCCGCTCCTTTTCGCCGGAAGCGATGCGTTCGCGCATGACCTGCACCGCGCCTTCGCCGGCTTCCACTTCGCGGATCAGCCGCTGTACGGCCTCCCGCTTCTCGCTGCTTTCAAACTCCAGCTTGTCCAGCTGCGCCTGGGCCTCGTCCCGCTGGGCGCTCTGGCTTTCCAGGGCCTGGTTGGCCTCCAGGATGGACTCGCCAAGGGTTTGCACAGAGGCCTTGAGCTCCTTGATGCGCTCCTCATAGCGCTCTGTGCGCACCAGAAACACGTTCAGATCCAGGCCCTTCAGCTCGTCCCGCAGGGCAAGGTATTCCCGGGCCTGTTCGCTCTGTTCGCGAAGTGGCTCCACCCGGTCCTCAAGCTCGGAGAGAATGTCCTCCACGCGGTTCAGGTTTTCCTGTGTGCGCTGGATGCGCTTCTGGGCGTCCAGCTTGCGGGCCTTGTATTTCACGATGCCCGCCGCCTCCTCGAACACCTGGCGGCGGTCCTCGGATTTCGCGGACAGGATCTCATCGATGCGGCCCTGGCCGATCAGGGAATAGCCGTCCTTGCCGATGCCGGTGTCGCGGAACAGGTCCACGATGTCGCGCAGGCGGCAGGGCGCCCCGTTGATCTTGTATTCGCCGTCGCCGTTGCGGTACACCCGGCGGGTGACGGACACCTCGGCAAAATCGATGGCGAGGGCGTGATCCTCGTTTTCAAAGACCAGCGTCACCTCGCAATAGGACAGCCGTCGGCGGCTCTCGGTGCCGTTAAAGATGACGTCTTCCATCTTTGAGCCGCGCAGGCTCTTGGCACTCTGTTCGCCCAGCACCCAGCGCACCGCGTCGGAGATGTTGCTCTTGCCGCAGCCGTTGGGGCCCACCACGCCGGTGATGCCGTCCTCAAAGGTGATCTCCACATGGTCCGCGAAGGACTTGAAGCCGTGCAATATCAGTTTCTTAAGTCGCAATTTATAGATTCGCTCCGTTCATTTGAATGAGAAATCTGGAATTTCAAATGGAGAATGACCCGGTCAGCTGACCATTCCTCACTTCTCATTCCTCATTGCCCGCAGCGCGGCGCGCGCCGCCTCCTGCTGGGCGTTTTGCTTGCTGGTGCCGTCGCCGGTGCCCAGCGTCTGTCCGTTCAGCGTGACGCTGTAGCGGAACAGTGGGGCATGGGGCGGCCCCTGCATGGAGATGAACTCGTAGACGGGCATGCCGCCGTCGCGCTGCAATATCTCCTGCAGGCGGCTCTTGGCGTCCAGGTGATCCTCCAGAAAGCGGGGATGCAGATCCTCCGCAAGCGCCCTGCGGATCACGTCCACGGCCACGTCGAAGCCCCCGTCGAGGTACACGGCGGCAAGCACAGCTTCCATCACGTCGCAAAGGATGCTGGGCTTATCCCGCCCGCCGGAGCGATCCTCGCCCACAGACAGGCGGATGTGTTTTCCCAGCTCCAGCCGCCGCGCGGCACGGCAGAGGGTCTCCTCCCGCACCAGCCCGGCGCGGATCCGCGTCAGCTTGCCCTCGTCTACCTCCGGGAACTCAAAGTACAGATGCCGGCTGATGGCCAGCTCCAACACCGCGTCACCCAGAAATTCGAGCCGCTGGTAGTGCGGCACATGATGATCCCCCCCGTAGGAGGGATGCGTCAGTGCCGTCTCCAGCAGCTTGATGTTTTTGAAATTGTACCCCAGCTTTTCGCAAAGCGCCTTCACGATCAGCCCTTCTTCTGGATGTATTCCACGATGTCACCCACGGTGCGGATGGTGCCCAGCGCGTCGTCCTCGACGGTCATGTTGAACTCAGTCTCCAGGTCCATAATCAGCATCATCAGGTTGGCGCTGTCGGCCCCAAGATCCTCCACCATGCGGGCCTCCTCGACCACCTTGTCGCCCTCCACGGGCAGCTGCATCAGGATGTATTCCTTCACTTTGTCGAAAATAGCGTTGCGATCCATGTTCTTTCCTCCTGTCAAGTCGTCGATTGAGTTACTCGGCCGTCAGGCCGTTCAAGCCCTCTTTGATCTTTCCGCACACGTCGCCGGCCAGCATCTCCCGGGCTTGGCGCAGGGCGTTCATGATGGCGGTTTCGCCGGAGGCGCCGTGGGCCTTGATCACCGCGCCCTCCACGCCCAGCAGCGGCGCGCCGCCGTAGGCGTTGTAATCCATGCTCCGCTTGAATTTGCGGAACGCGGGGCGGGCGAGTGCCGCGCCAAGCTTGCTGACCTTCGAGGACTTCAGATTGGCTTTCAGCATGGTCATCATCGCGCCCACGATCCCCTCGGTATACTTGAGGATGATATTGCCGTCGAAGCCGTCGGCCACCACCACGTCGAAATCGCCGGTGGGAATGTCCCGGGCTTCGGCATTGCCGACGAAGCGATAGCTGGTCTGTCGGGACATCAGCTGATAGGTCTCCTTGGTCAGCTTGTTGCCCTTTTCGGCCTCCGCGCCGATGTTCACAAGGCCCACGGCGGGGTCCTTCACGCCCATCACCGTTCGCATGTAAACCGAGCCCATCAAACCGAACTGCTCCAGATATTTGGGCTGGCAATCCACGTTGGCCCCCGCGTCGATCAGCAGGAAGGGCTTTCTGGCGCCGGGGATCACCGGGGCCAGCGCCGGGCGCTCGATGCCCTGGATCCTGCCGATGCGCAGCATGCCGCCCGCCAGCACCGCGCCGGTGTTTCCGGCGGATACCACCGCGCCGGCGCGCTTGTCGCGCACGGCCATCATGGCCTGTACCATCGAGGAGTTCACCTTTTTGCGCACGGCCAGCATGGGCGATTCGTCCATCGCGATCACTTCGTCCGCGGGCAGAATCTCGATACGGTCCCGCACGTCCTTGTCGTCCGTCAGAAGCGCCCGCAGACGCGCCTCAGGCCCGGCCAGCAGCACGCGGATATCGTCATAGCGCCGCAGCGCGGCGATGGCTCCAGCGACGATGGCGTCCGGCGCGTTATCGCCGCCCATGGCGTCAAGCGCGATGATGTACTCACTCATCCTACCACCCCTAATATGATATACCTACATAATTGTATCAAAACGAATGTAAATTCGCAAGCATTTGCGCCGTTTCCCGCCCCAATCCGGCCACATTTTAATAATATTTTGAAAAATACTTGTCTTTTGGCCAATCAGCCCTTGCCATTTTGGCTGCAATGGGATATAATATCAATTGCTGTTCATGTGCCCGTAGCGAAGCTGGATATCGCGTCAGACTCCGACTCTGAAGACCGTGGGTTCGAATCCCGCCGGGCACGCCAGCAAAAAGCCACCCTGTTCAGGGTGGCTTTTTGCTGGCGTGCCCGGCGGGATATACGAATTCACTTGACAGGGTCAATGGGTTCGGCGAAGCCGCGGCGCTTCATCTTCAATGCTTTGCGCTCCTCAGCCGTTCGTATGCGCGCTTTGCACGCTGGACATCCTCGCGGGTGGCCTCCCGTTCGCCGTACCGCACGGGCAGGTATTCGCTCCGCAGGGCG
>Ga0310691_10008521_pt1 | contig 10497 bp, 4 predicted proteins | sample 176DNAGHGlowgp2_FD_203887 | JGI IMG/M metagenome (GOLD analysis project Ga0310691, IMG submission 203887) | Sheep rumen microbial communities from Palmerston North, Manawatu-Wanganui, New Zealand - 1766 DNA GHGlow gp2 (v2) (version 2) | ecosystem: Host-associated > Mammals > Digestive system >... | reverse complement strand
GGAAAGCGCCGAAGGGAAGAAAGTACTTGGGGTTCATCTTATAACTGAAGGTCAGCGTCACCTCATTGCAGCCTTGCGGGTCCACCACCATCGTGTGCTCCAGGTTCTTCCCTACGGGAACGCCATAGAACAGATGGACGGTGACGGGACGGCGGTCAAGCTCATACTCCTGCATGTCACCATTTTTAAACTTACGCTTGTTAGCGTTGTCAATCGTCACTTCAACTGAAGTGGCGAGGCCCAGAAGCCCTGTCTTTCTCTGGATGCGTAATAAGAATTTATCCATGTCTCAGTTTAATAGTGTTTTCTTAGGTTTGCGATGCAAAGATATACAATTATTGTCTATCCTGCAAAAAAAAAGTCCGTTTTTTCTCATCGCTCAACTCTCATCGCTCAACTCTCAACTCTCAACTCTCATCTGATATAGTGTTCAAACTGCGGCTTACCATATTCCGTCTCCGCCAGTCGCCGGATGCTGTCAACCATCTGGACGCACCGGTCGTATTCACCGTCAAACGCGAAGTAATTGTGTCTTTGTCCGCTTACCGCATCATACATGTTTGCCTCGTTAGCCGTACACTTTATGACCCATATAGCCTGGCGACCTAGTGGGTCATAGCAGATGGCCTGACGGATGGAGTCCAGCCCATTGCCGTAGGACAGCCTGATGTTTTTGGCGTACAAAGGCTTTCCTGAGTCCGTCATATACCTAACGCTGTAGGCCATTGGGTCGGGCGACGCATTGTTAGAAAGCCCCCCTTCGGCGTTCAGATAGACTGTTTCAGTGATGTTCTCACCATATCTGGCATGCTGTTCGGCAATCCCATTGACGCTGTTCATCATTTTGCCCCTTCTGTCGGTACAGCAGACATAGGTTATCCTGTCCTGGGCATCATACTGCTGTTCTATCTTTGCCACGCCAAAGTTCAGAGGCGACTCTATGGGTTCGCCAAAGGCGTTGTAAGCAGCTTGGATGGTAGGCATGCCTCTTGCGTTCAGTTCCTTCTTAATACATACAAAGGGTTTGTCACCTGTTGTGTCGTAATAATCAGTCTCTACCACCCTTCGGCTGTCATCATAGATGTAAACAACCTTGTGTGCTTGTTCCTGTAAAGCCATCGCAGGCTTCAATTCTTTGTCAAACACCCTTTGCAAGATGACATACCCACAGTCGTCGATGTCGAACGTCTTCATGTGGACGCCATTGACCTCAATGGGTTCATTGTCCTTGCCATAGACCTTTACGCTTGACACGGTGCCGTTGGCATAGGTCATTTCCTGTATGGCCCAGCCCTCAGAGCCAACGGTCAAGTGCTGCAGCGTGTCATAGTTGCAGATTTTCTCCAGCAGACCTGTAGTGGTATAGGACTTAGTCATGCGATGCACACCGTAAACCACGGTGGTAGGCTTTTCATCCTCGTCAAAGAAGCTCATCTCGGTATACATTCCCATGTCGTTATATGCCAGCCGCTTGACGGCAGGGTGGATGGCGTTTGAACTCAGTTCGCCTTCGGCATTATAATAACGGTATTCTGTTATCTGCCCATACGAATCCCTTGTGCAGGAGAGTCTTGCTCCGGTATTCGTTTCAGCGGGCTTGTCGTCAATCGTATAGAAAGAGATGTCTGACACCCATTTTGAGCTTCCGTGATAGCCCACCCTGATGCATGCAGCCCCGTTGAGCAAGGGCGAAGGCATAGGCAGATTAACCATGTTGTATGTGTGGACTTCCGTTACCCTGTTGCCCGTGCCGTCATACTTGATGGCGATACGGTGGAAGCCCCAGACGCACACTGTCGGTTCGTCACTGACGTTAAAAAAGGATGTTTCAACGACGTTACCCTGTCCGTCATAAGCATTACGCATATAGTGATAGCCTTCCACACTCAGGCAAGGCTTGAAGTCAGGGCCATAATTGCGCACACTGATGGGCTGGCCGTTTTCGTCGTATGCTACCTTCATAGTGGCCACATGCTGTTGGTTGAAGCAGAGCCGCCCATTGGCATCCTTAAAGCAAGCCTCCACAAGCTGCCCCTTTTCATTTCTCACTTCAGTCATTATCGAATAACCACCTGGAATATTGCCAAATGACAATGCGTAGGTTGGTTTGCCATGCGTGTCAAACAAAGACATGGTCGTTTCATTCCCCTTGTATGACATTTCAAACTTGTGATAGCCATGAGCTGAGGTGCATGGTCTTCCGTCGGCTCCATAGAGCCGCTCCTCCATGGGGAAGCCCTTGTCGTCAAAGACATCGATGCCCTTGGCCCAGTGTTGTTCGTTGTACTTCAGCTCACCCCATTTGTCCACGTATTCAACCACGGAGAGATTGCCGCCCTCATCATATTCATATTTCTTGCCGGCCACGCCCACATGGTTGGCCTTATAGTTTCCCTGGCTGTCCAAGAAACGTATTCTTACGACGCGGTGCTCAGCATCCCGTTCGTATTCAAAACCAGATATCCCGTTAGCATCGATACTGATGTCATCGTCGTCACCATTGTGGCGGGCATACATCTTCTTCACGATGTAGCCATCGTCATCACGCTCATATACATATCTGGCTATTTTCGAGGGTGCCTTTAACAGCCGTTGCAGATAGTCAGACTGCTGCATCTGCGAATCTCCCTGGTCCACCGATGTGGAGGAATAGATAAAGTTGGCCCCCTGGTTCTCGTTCTCGTCTTTCAGGTCAACGGCCAGTTTGTCCTTCGACAGGTGCATTACATACAGTGTCCTTCCGATAGCATTCTTACAGGTTATTGCGGACAGGTCACCATCGTTGTAGACCAGCTCCTGTATGCAGGGGCGGTCCCTCATTTCCGTATTCGTGTGCTCCTGCGGATTGCCCTGGCTGTCAACGTAGACCACGCGCTGCAACATCCGCCTGCGGTATTCGAAGCGGTAGAGGCGGTAATGGTTCCTGGCATCGTCGTTGTCAACCTGGATGATGCCCGTGGGCATGCCGTTGCAGTCCTCCATGTCTACATAGTACTCATATTTGGTGCGCAGGAAATAGTCCCAGCAGCCAAACAGGACAAGGGCACACAGCACGGCTGCCACACCATAAACAGCGAAGCGCCGTTGCTGCTCGCGCCTAAACCGGTTCCAGAGGATATCATAGCGTATGCCAAACAGCGTAGAGACGATATTGACCAGTGCCTTCTTCTTGCCATAGGCACGCACATCTATACCACGCAGCTCTTTTTCTCTGGGTAGATTCCTGATGGGCAGTGGCAGACATTCCTGCGAGGGGTCGGCAGCGTTGAGCGTGCCGTCAACAACGAAGGGAATGATTTTGTCGCCACGCCCCAAGTCCTCCTTAAAATAGCGTACCTCATCGTTCACCCATTCCTTCCTCGCACTGGCGGGCGAACAGACCACAATCATGTATCTAGACTGCTGCAGCTCTTTCTTGATGGCTCCGCTGAGATGCGCCCCGGCCAGGTCGTTCTTATACCAGAACACGGGTCTTACCCTTGAGGGCAGCTCTCTGCGCTCGTTCCTTACCTTGGTGGGAATCTTGTAGTGCTCAAGGTTCCACTGCAGCCATTTTGCCCATTTCTCGTCCTTTTCCGTATAGCTGATGAAGGCATAATAGGAAAAGCCCGACGGACGGTCGGCTTCCGCAGAGGATTCAAAGAGACGCTGCCACTTGTTTTTTATTGCTGTAAAGAGTCCCATAGCCGTCGATTATTATGTGTTCTTCTCCGTCATCTTCATTATCCACGGGATATAGCGGGAGAACTCACGGTCCAGCTCGGCGATGATGCCTAACTGGTCGAAGGGGCGTATGTCGTGGTGGATGAAGAGTTTCTTGTTCTTCGACAGCTGGGCGCCATGTGTCGGGTGGGCATATTTGTCCTCGTCGGCACGCGGCTTGCGGAACCCCATCAGCAGCTTCTCCACATTCCAGCGGTTGTGCTCAACACGGGCCAGCTGCTCCACCTCCTCGTCGGTCAGCATGTCATAGTCGCGGTGCTCGTCCTCAATGTCCAGCCCACGCATGGCGCGCAGCGTCCTCAGCTTGGTGCGGATGGTGTACGAGTTGTAGAGGTTCGACCACTTCAGGGCCACCGTTAGCTTCTGCCAGTAGGCATCGGCCTCTTTCCAGATGGTGGCGTCAGGAGTGGCATCCAGGGCGAGGATGCCCTGGAACTTATACGTCTCATAGTTGGCCGTCTCATACAGGTAGTTGATGAGCTTGGCACGCTTGAGCGAGAAGTCGTCGGCGCAGAAGGCCGTCTCGTTCATGCCGAAGGGGTAGATGTTGGCATAGCGCGCCTGTCGCTTCTTCGTCACCACATTGCCGCCCTCAACTACTGAGTAACTCATTCTGTCGTCGTCCTGCCGCATGTCAGCGGTGCGAAGGTTGGTAACGAAGTTGTCCGACCGACTCTGGCGGATGAACAGCGGCACCCCGGCTGCATACACGTCGTCGGGCATGTTCATGCCCATGACGAAGTTCTCGCGCTGGTCGGCCAGGGCGAGGAAGATGGACAGGTATTGCTTCTCATTGTGCTCCCTGGCCCACTGGCTGATGACGTCCTGCACCGGCTGTGAGAACACATTGCCCTTGATGAACTCGAACTCCACGTCGAGGAAGTCGGCATCCTTGCCATTGAAGACTGACGCCGGCACGCGAATGCTCTTTCCCAGGTTGTCAGGGTCGGAGAGGTCCTGATACCTGTACGACTGCACCTCGAAGAAGTGGCGGTTGCGGGTGATGAACTCGTCTTTCTCCTTGTCGGCATTCACATCGATGAACGTGATGACGGTCTTGGCCTTGTCGGCATTGGGGAAGTGCAGCACATGGGCCGCCTCCATGGCAAAGGCCACGGCAAAGTTGGTGGTGCCCACAAAGACAAGGTGCACATAGCGCGGGTCGTCGGCAGTGATGCCCTTGCCGTAGACCACAGGATATTCATATTCCTTGCCGGGATTGTCGAAGTCCTTGTACTTACGCTTGACAAACACCTGCTTGGCCCAGCCCGTGAAGTAGTTGTAGGGGATGAACTCTATGCCTAAGTCGGCCAGCTTGCCGAAGATTTCTGACGTCTTGAACGCTGCGTAGGTGTCCAGGTCCTTGAACACACAGGTGATGCGGCTGGGCCGCTCGGTGACGCCGTCGCTGCTCAGATAGCGGTAGATGCTGTCCACACACTCCACGTTGATGGCATCGTGCTCGGGCTTGCTGTGGTTGCCCACCACAAACACCTCCTCGGCACCCTCCAAGTGGATGTCGTGGTAGGCGTCCGGCGAGATGCGGTGACCGTAGTTGATGATGATGTGCTTCATCAGCTCCTCGCTGAACGACTTCAGCAGCTTCTCCCTGATGCCTTCCACCTCGGCCGACGTCATGATTAGCACGTAGGCCTTGGGGTGCTTTTCAAAGATGTGGGTGATGAACGACGTGACCATCTCGTCGTAGCCCATGATGACGTAGTGCCCCTGCCGGAGGTAGTGCAGGTGTCCCTCCTTATGGTTGCTCACGCGTTGCTCCAGTGAGTTGGTGATGATACCGATGATGATGCCGTTGAACACGAAGGCACCAAAGAGGAACGTGATGCTGCTGACCATCAGCATCCACCCATGCACGTGTCCCCCGCTGTAGAGGGTGTTCAGCGCGTTGGAGTCTATCAGCAGATAGATGGGCAGCAGCCATTGGTTCAGGTCCTTCTCCTTGCAGAACTCCTTCCACTCAGCCCCCGACCACGACAGCAACAGGTACGACAGTCCCAGCGCGACGATGAGGACAGCTCCCAGCATGAGGAACTGTCGCCAGAGGCTCTTCGACAGCAGGCGGTCGAACCAAAGCTTAATGCTGTTGTGACGTTCCGTCTTCATATTTGTCATTTTAGGTTCTTAACGATTAGTCTGCAAATGTAATCAAAGTTACCTAAAGGCCGCTTACCCGCAACCATTTTTTACGTTTCTTTAACACGCGCTTATCACGCGCGTGCGTATACATGATTTTCTCGTTTATAGGGTGTCAGGGTGACAGAACGCCTATAAACACTGGGGTTGCACCCTGTTTTTGAGGGTGACAAGGGTGACAGGAGGGTGACAGGTTTTTTGCTCAAACATCAATGATTCCTGTCCGTGGAAACAATGATTCTCACAACTCATTGACTTAGCATCATAACTCATTGACTTAGCGTCACAACTCGGCACTTTACGGAATTATCTCATGGAGTTAGCATCAAATTCTCGAGAGAATTTGATGCTAACTCAGCTCTTGGCACTTGCCATGTACGTCTTTGTGTCACCCATCGCATGCTTACAGCATCATAAAGTGTGGCAAAAAACGCCATCAACAAGAATAATTTACCCAAAAAACTGCCCTGTGCTCGCGAACACATGTCACCCTCCTGTCACCCTTGTCACCCTCAGAAACAGGGTGCAGCCCCTTTATATAAAGGCGTTCTGTCACCCTGACACCCTAAAAACAAAAACTATAATACAGACTTCCTGCACGCCACTTGGCAAATGCTGATGACACCAGGTACTGCTGAACGAAGAGAACAAGATATCCCTTGACGAGGACTGTAAGAATGGTGACAAACCTTGATGCCATACTACGGTCACAAGACCGTCAGGATATGGGACTTCCCTCCCCTACAGGAACTCATTGACCAGACCCGTGAGCGCTTCAAGGACCGCCAGCTGACACCAGAGGAGCGGCGGCAATACTATTTGGAATAAGCATCTGTAAGATACAGGAGCAATGACAAACAAAGAACAAGACATTTGAGGAAGACTGAATGTTTCATCGCATGGTTATCTGCTAAAGCATTGCATCCTCGTCCTCCCATGGCTCGAACTGCAGTTCCAGCTCCTTCCATGTGGGCTCGGGGGGCAGGTCTTTCCCGGCATCGTCGGCAGCGGCGTGCGACACGCCCAAGCCCATGAGGCGGATGGGGTGGGCGCTGTCGTAGGTCACCTCGGCCATGAGCTGCTTGGAGAGCGAGAGTATCTGTTCCTTCGTGCGTAGCACCTGCTGGGTGGTGAGGCTGCGGGTGACCTGACGGAAGTCGGCAAACTTCACCTTCAGCGTCAGCGTGCGCCCCTCGAAGCCGCTCTTCTCCAGACGGCGCAGCAGCTCCTCCACGGTGTGGTAGAGCGCTACGACGACGGCCGAGCGACGGTAGATGTCCTTCTCAAACGTCTGCTCACAGCTGACCGACTTGCGTTCCCACGATGCGATGACGGGTCGCTCGTCGATGCCGCGGGCGAAGTCGTAGAACACGTGCCCCATCTTGCCAAACTCCTGCTGCAGATGCGTCAGCGAGCAGCGGCGCAGGTCGGCCCCGGTGAAGATGCCCATGCGGTGCATGTGCTCGGCCGTCTTGTGCCCCACGCCCCAGAAGCGAGTCACCTGCAGCTGGTCGATGAAGGCTTGGGCGCGGTCAGGGTGCACCACCGTCAGTCCGTTGGGCTTGCGCCAGTCGCTGGCAATCTTGGCCAGGAACTTGCAGTAGCTGACGCCCGCCGAGGCCGTCAGCCCCGTGGTGTCGGCGATGCGCTGGCGGATGTCGCGCGCGATGTCGACGGCCAGTGCCATCTGCCGCTTGTTCTCGGTTACATCAAGAAAAGCCTCATCGAGCGACAATGGCTCGATGAGGTCGGTATAGTCGTGCATGATGTGGCGAATCTGCATGGACACCTCCTTGTACTTCTGGAAGTGTGGCTCGACGATGATGAGCTGCGGGCAGAGGCGCTTGGCCACCTGGATGCTCTGGGCCGAGTGTACGCCAAAGCGGCGTGCCTCGTAGCTGGCTGTCGACACCACTCCCCGCTCGCCGTCGTGCCCCACGGCCACGGGCTTGCCCCGCAGCTGCGCGTCGTCGCGCTGCTCGACGGCGGCGAAGAACTGGTCCATGTCGATGTGTATGATGCGCCGCTCAGTGGTCACTTCGAGTATTTCATGCCGTTCTTGATGTAGACGCCGTGAGTAGGCTCCTGGCTGAGGCGTACGCCCTGCAGGGTGTAGATGACATCGGCGGCAGGCTCGTCGGCACTGTGCTGGACGATGCCAGTGGTGACCTGTGCGTTCATGAGCTGGCCGAAGACGTAGCTGTCAGCGCCGGGGGCACTGCTGGTGCCAAACAGGCCGTAGGCCTCGCCGCCGGCAATGGTCTTGACGCCATAGGTGCGGTAGAGACCGATGCCGCGGTCGCCGTCGCGCAGCTCATAGACGAACTGATAGCTGGAGGCGTCGGCCACGACGTCGTCATAGTACTGTCCCTTGAGATAGGTGGCTGAAACACTGGCATTGGAGGCCAGCGAGGTGGGCACGAAGCGGGGGCTCTCGTCGTTGGAGCAGAAGATGATGGCCCTGTTGGCAGGGATAATCTTGCCAGCCTGCAGACGGGTGACCTTCAGCGTGTCGCTGCCGTCGGTGGAGCGGTTGGTGAGGGACCATGCGGTGATGCCCTGGGGCAGGTAGACGGGATAGGTGGTGTAGAGCGACCCCCAGTAGCTGCCAGCGGCCTCGGCGGCTGCGGTGGTAGGCTCCACGCGGAAGGTACGCGGGGTGATGGTCTTCTCGGTGCGGGGGTCGTAGCTGACGTGGGGCGGCTGGTTGTAGACGCTGTTCTCAGCCACGAGCTGTGCACGGTAGGCCAGGTCGTCCATGAGGTGTGGGAGGGTGTAGTCGGTCTGGTAGTTGGTGGCGTTGATGATGAGACGGTAGTCGCTGCCTGACTGGTCCCAGGTGACAATCTCCTCGCGCCAGTCGCCCAGGAGGTCGCCAGCGACGCAGGGGGTGTGCTTAGAGCCGTTGTTGAGCTTGCCGATGGTGTAGTTGCCGCCGTTCACCTGCATGCGGTCGAAGCCCTTCGACGTGGGGTTGAAGGCGCAGAGGACGGACTTGTCGAAGAAGTCGTCGGCCAGCGTGCCGTTCCAGAACACGCGGAAGTTAGCCGTAGCGCCGCTGCTGCCGAAGCCGATGGTTGACACCTTGGTTCCGCTGGTGTCATAGAGGTCGAAGATGAAGTTGCCGTCAGCGTTCTTCACTCCGTCGGCGCTGTCGAAGAAGTAGGCATCGTCAGCCTCGGGGTTGAAGTGCCCCATGATGCCGCGTCCTGTGTCATTGCCAGCCGTGCGCCGCACCAGTATCTGGCCCGTCTTGGCGTCGCGCAGGTCGATGCCATGGTCACCATCCTCGTGGACCATGAAGAACTCCTGGCCGGGACGCGAGGGGATGAAGTCGCCCAGGTGGGTGGCATCGCCGTGGCCCAGGTTGGTGCGATAGAGGGTGGTGCCGTCCACATTGATGGCAGCGCTGCCGTAGGTAATCTCCTGGCGGCCGTCGCCGGTGACGTCGCCCACTGCAAATGAGTGGGCACCCTCGCCGTAGGCCGACTGGTTCATTGTCTTGACCGTGCCGTCAGCGTAGGTCACGGTGCCAGCGGTCTTGCTGGTGCCGCGGTGCAGCCAGCGCAGGGTGAGGTTCTCGCCGTCCCAGTCGTAGGCACCGATGTTGCAACCACTATAATATCCGCGTGCGAAGATGCCGGAGGGGTTGGCGTCCTCGCCGTCGAGCCATGCGATGCCGGCCAGGTAGCGCTCGGAGCGGTTCTGGTTGTTGTCGCCCCAGAACGAGGTCGACACATCGCCGTAGGCCGTGTGGTACTTGATGGTCTTCAGCTCGGCACCGGTGATGCCGTCAAAGATGGTCATGTATTCCGAGCCTTTGTCCTGCTTGCCGCGCGAGCTCTTCAGGTTGGCCGTGGGGCTGTCGTTGCCCATGAGTACATAGTTGCCCTCGCCGTCGATGGCACCGGGGGCCGTCTTCACCATGAACTCGCCGAAGCCGTCGCCGTCCATGTCCCAGGCCACAAAGGGCGTGGTGTGGGCTGAGTTGAACATGTTGGCACCCGTGTGGAGCATCCACAGCCGCGTGCCGTCAAGCTTGTAGCAGGCATAGAAGGCGGGCGAGGTGGTGCCGCTGCTGGCGACGTCCTTCTCGTTGCTGGGGGACCACTTCAGGATAATCTCGTACTCGCCGTCGCCGTCCATGTCGGCGTAGGAGGCATCGTTAGGCGTGTAGGTGGCTCCGGCCGACGTGGGGTCTTTGGGAGCACCGCCCTGCAGGGTGATGTACTTCGTCTGGTTGCTCCATGTAGGCTCGCTGACCTCGCTCTCCACCAGGTTGTTCTGGTCGTCGTACACCTCCAGGCGGTAGCAGGCGCCCGTATTGCCGCCGGCATCGAGGAAATTGGTCTTGCCAGCGATGTAGTTGCCATTGTTCACCGCCACGGTCTGTGCGGTGGCTGACCCACGGAAGAGCTTGAACTTGTAGTTGCGCGTGTCGGCCTTGCGGGCGCGCCACGACACGAGGTTGCCGTTAGAGACATGCAGGGCCATGAGGCCACGCTTCAGGGCCACCGGCTGTCCCTTGGGCTGACGGTTGGTGACGTTGAAGAGCACGCTGAAGGCGAACACCTGCTGGCCCTGGCCGTCAGTGATGGTGACATGGGCCGTGTTGACAGC
>Ga0310691_10008520_pt1 | contig 10497 bp, 11 predicted proteins | sample 176DNAGHGlowgp2_FD_203887 | JGI IMG/M metagenome (GOLD analysis project Ga0310691, IMG submission 203887) | Sheep rumen microbial communities from Palmerston North, Manawatu-Wanganui, New Zealand - 1766 DNA GHGlow gp2 (v2) (version 2) | ecosystem: Host-associated > Mammals > Digestive system >... | reverse complement strand
CGCTAATGCAGCTCACAAAACTCACATTTTAAATACATACATCAAAAGATAATCTAATATCATATTTGTAACTCAAACTATTATAGCTACCTGCAATCATAAATGTGGCTTCTCATTTACAATAAAAAAACTTTGAAATACGTGTTGTATCATAAAGAAAACCAAAGACAAGAATAATACTCTTCAATATATTATACAATTAGCCAAGACATCTCACGAAGCCTTTAGCATACTCATAATAGGCTCAACAAAAATATATCATAAAATACTGAATAATATTCCACATATTACCAAGAAATAAACCAGCATAGAAAAATACTTTCTCGCTAATGGTAGATTCTTTTCTCCTAGAGTTTTAGATATTAAAGCGCTTCATCAATTTCAAACCATAAAACCAATTGATGCAATAACCATTATTACAGGAAAAGTCAGATTTACAGCAGTAAAGGCATCTTTTCAAACATAATTAGAAACAAAAAATCCATCTACTACTCAGTAGATTGAATTAAAAAACATCATAATTATTGTAGGTGCCGTGAATGCCAAAAGTTTCTTGTAATCAAAATGTTCAGATAATTGTATTTTCATAATTAGTATATTAATAAATAAGCCCGACCACTATATGTATTAAAATTTTATTATCAAGATTAATTTAATATTGTATTTTAAGCCAAAATTATGATATATAAAGAATATGTTTTACTTAATATAAAAAAATGAAAAAAATCTGACTATTAATTTCTTTGCTAAGTTGCAGCATTTTACTTGCTGGATGCTTTGATAAAGTTGAAAACGAAGTAATTGATGATTGCATAATTCCAGAAGATTGTGCTGTAGATGAACCGATTGAAGATTTGTCAAATAAATATCTCACAGCATTCTGAACTGAACCATTTTGGGATATAGAAATCTCATGATGAATAGCAAAATTATCATCTCCAATGTTCGATACAGAATATGAAGAACCTGTTACAATAACGAAAGAATGAGATAATTATTATTTCAAATGAGAAGAATTAGAAGGAGAGTTTATTTTAAAAGATTGTATAGATTGAGGAAAATGAGATATGCATTACTACACAGTTTGAGTATCTAAGTTTAGAGAATATTACTACGAATGATGTGGAGATGGGAAAGAATGAATTAAAATGTCAGATGAAGATGTTCCAGCCGATTATTATCAATATCAACCAGAGGAAGACGAACTTGCAATGATACAAATAATTCAGGATAGAACTACTAATTGATTCAGCAATATGGAAACATGTATGCATACCTTAGATCAATATCAACCAGAACGAATGCCTGGAGATCCACAGACTATTATTACAGTTTGATGTTGACCTGTAAACTATGGAAATACGATTATTACTTGATACATATATACTTCTACTCATCCAGATTTATGACTCAGAATTACTTCTCCAAAATGATATGATACATTCTATGTAAAACCTGAAACTCCAATTTTCGTCAAAGATTGAAATAAAATATCTCATGGTCAAGAATACATCAAAGTATACGAAAAATCAGAAAATGAATCATTATTTGATATAATTGAAAAGAATTTAAATAAAGGATGTTTCGCTCAGCCATACGAATATGAATGACAGAATAAAGTATATGGAAATATAAATAATAATATGATTTATAATATAGTTGATAAAGACTGAAATATTTGGTCAGATACTTGTATCGCAGATAATGAAGCAACTGAACAAAATTATACGATAGTACGATACTTTGAATCTTTAGATAAAACTAAATATTACAAATTAGTCTTCACTGATTGATGTGCTCCTGGTCCTTGTTCTATGTTTGATGAAGTTGAAATATTCTAAAAATCTGACTTTCAAAAAAAGGTTATTGCGATTCCAATAGCCTTTTTTAAGTGCATTTTAATTACAACCTCATTTGCTTATTGATCTTGTAAATTTTAATTCTCATCCATACGAAGAAGAACACCCCCAACCCCATTATGTTCAATCCATAAACTAACAATCCACCAAATTTAATTTCGGATACAACAGTTTGCATAATTCCATAAGCAATAGCAAACATTGATGGGAACTGAATCCTTTGATATAGATCCTTTACAATCTCATTGCTCTTAGTCTCAGCAATTAGTCGAGAAGCACCCTTTTTGATACTCACAACTATACAAATGAAGAGAAATACTTCAACAATACCACAGACAACCACACCTGTGGTTATTTTTCCAAGAGAGTTGCTGTCTCCATTCAAATAACAATAACAGAGAACTGAGGCAGCAAGAAAAAGCAGAAACGCAAGGCAAAATACACCTTTATAAACATTATTTGATTCCATAATTTATGTTTTTATACAACCGCTGGTCGTTGCCACCAATCAATTCACTATAAATTGACTAATATAAAATATATTGATATTATAATAAATGTCAATGAAAATATAAATTTATCTTGACATTAGAAATAGAAATAAATAAAATACATTTGTTATTTTTAGATTATAATTTATAAAAAATATGCCGAATACTAATAATGATGTATACGATGAAAGAGCAATAAAAGACGCAGAAAAAAGAACGGAAAGATATAAATCTGGAAAATCAATGAAAGAAGTAAAACATTTCATAAATAGCAGACTTTTCAAGGATTTAGATTTTCCACTTGATGAAGATGAACTCGATGATGGAATAGAAGAATTTTAATTTCCTCCTAATCTATGCGAAAATTTATTAAAGATTTTTTTACTTATCCATTTCAAAAGGATAAATCGAATAATAAAATCAATCAAATGATGACTTCATTATTCAAGGATTTTCCTGCAAATTTTTGGACAAAACCAACTTTCAAAAAAATATTCATTGCTCCATTATTAGTAATATATTACATATTTTCAGAATGAAAGAAAAAAGATAAATCATAATAATTTATTGTCATTAAATTTACAATATGAGGCTCGTAATCCAACAAGTAAAATCTGCAAAATTAGATATTGAAGAAGAAAATATTCACAGAGAAATCTGAAGATGAATCATAATTTATCTATGAATTCATGTAGATGACGTAGATACATACCAAGAAAAGATATCCAGAATTATGAAAAAAATGCCCTTATTAAAATGCTTAACGTGACCTGATTGAAATATAAATACATCATTACAAGATATTAACTGAGAAGTTCTTTTAGTTTCAAATTTTACTTTATATGGTAGAAGTACTAAATGAACTAAATTAGATTTCGTATATTCAGCACCATATAAAAAAGCCGAAGAAATCTATAATTACTTCATTCAAGAAGCTAAACTTAATTGATGGAAAATTCAAACAGGGGAGTTTTGAGCAGATATGATTGTTTCTAGTGTTAATGAATGACCTCTAAATTATGTATTGGATTATTAAAATAGGTCCAAATTCTTATTAAAAGAAAAAAAGGGATTAATATTTATTTATCAACATCAATCCCTTCATAAAAGTACATATTCCAAATAAGATAGTGCACCTTTATAAGAACATTTTAGCTCAAGAGTTAAATAACTTATAAGATCTACAAGTACTATTTCATCATGTTTAACAAGCACAACAATAGCATTTAGTTTCTTATAACGTTCTATTATCTCATCTGCAATACCAGCAAAAGGATATTCTCGAACTTTTTTCCATTCTTTTCCGTGACACATTTTTGGAAACGGTTCTCCATCTACTGGTAATAGAACTACCAAATTATAGCGTTGAAATTTTTCACATCTTACGACATATTCAATTTCTTTAGCCACTTTAATAGAGTTAACTTCAAATATCATAAATTTTTAGATTTTATTAGTTTTGATTATTTTATTTATTATCTATATATACTCAAAAATATCAAAATATTCAATAGAAAATTATAACACTATTCTATCTTTCCCACTAATTTAAATTCTCACGATTCAATAATTTTCACATCCACGAATTCTCAAGCCTTTACATTTTTTCTCTCTATTTTTCACCAAATTTGTTTCATATTGTCTGTATGACCAAACCATTCATTTCAGTTAATTTCATCTATCAAAACTTTTCTCACTAATCATATTTCAGCTTTATTATTTTCTTGTGAAGATTTTTTCAATAACTCATTCATTTTCTCCCAACGCTCATGTTTAACTTTTGCAGAAATATCATCCTTTAACTGTTTATACGCAAAAGTTCATGGGCGAGGGGAGTATATTCCCATATAAATCATATCAAATTTTCAAATCTCAACCAATTTCAAACTATCATCAAAATCTGCATCAGTTTCTCATGAAAATCAGATTATCATATCAGTAGTTATAGAGATTTTCCTCTTTAATCACTGAATTTTCTCTACAAAATTAAAGCAATCTTCAGCACTGTATCCACGAAACATTCTTTTCAAAACATCATTAGATCATGACTGAAATGGAATATGAATATGCGGACAAAGTTTTTCTTCATTCTCATGTAAAGCTAATAATTCATCAGAATAATAAGTAGGATATGGAGAAGTATATCTGAGCCATTCTAATCATTCCAATTTTAGAACTTCTTTTACAATAGTCAAAAAATCTGGATGCTTATTCACGATTTGTCCGAGTAATACAATTTCTTTTGCTCAATTCGCTATATGTAACTTAGCTTCGTTTACCACTTGCTCCACAGAGAAATATCTTTCCAATCATCTTGCATAAGGGACTATACAATACGAACAAAACTGATTACAACCAGTAGAAATAGGTACATAAGCAGTAGTTTGATGATTAGTCATATTTGCATTCTCTTCTGGAATTATCTTTTCATATTCATTCAATAATTCTATATCATAACTCAAATTTTTATATCAGATTTTTTCAAGCATTAACGGTAAAAATCACGTATCATCAATTCTGAAACATAACTCTAAATTTGGGTAAGTTTCTTTTAGATTAAAGAAAAGGGGATTAAATGCATGATTAATAAATACCATATTATCTAAAGAAATCTTTTTATGATCAATTAATTCTTTCATCTCATCATTAGTTGTTCAGATTATTTTAATATCACTTCATTCAGACAATCAAAGGAAATTCCCACGTTTAAACTGTGCTGGAGTATCTTTTTTCAAAATGTTTCTAAAATTATGCTGAATCATACATCACGTAATCCAGATTTTTTTATCTTTTGGGATATCTTTCAATGTTCATGTAATCTTGTCTTCAGCCTTTTGACGCACAGAACAAGTATCAAATATCAAAATTTCAGCTTCATCTTGATTATCTACATATTCAAAACCACAGTTAGTTAAAACCGCTTTAATTCTTACAGAATCGGCATAATTCATCTGACATCCAAGTGTAATTATATGGAATTTCTTTCACATAAACTCAAAATTTTTCAATAAAATTCTGATTCTTTATAATGATTTACTTTTAATTTTCTATTTTTAATTAAAAAATGCGACCGGATAAACCGATCGCACATTTCGTTAAGTTTAGGAATTCACTTGTCATTAGATTTACTCATTCCTTTTTCGATTTCTTCCTTAAGCTGTCGCCCAAGCTCTTTATTTAACTTTTCAGAGTCAAACAACTTAGAGAAGATTTCCTTATCCTGAGAAGTAAATCCGTTTAAAGAGACACGTCCCTTCCTAATTGCCTTAATCGTACGTTCCATGTACCTGTTACAGCCTTTTACAAGATCAAAAAGCTCTTCAATTTCTTTCTGATCAGGAAGCCCACCCGACAGCCAGAGGCCTATCCCTCCGACAAAAATAGTCTCATCATGTAATGCTCTCATAACTTTAACTGTTTTATTTTTGTTATACATATACAACATATATATAATAAATATATATAAAAAGTCAAGTATATTTTTTATTTAATCTTTATTGCAATAAATAATAAAAAATTTAAATAATAGTTATATTTAATATAATAAAGACTCTGAATGTTAATACTATTACGAATATCAATAATCGCAATTTCTTTTTTATACTTCTCACGCGAAAATTTTATCGCAGAATTAGCAATCAGTTTTGTCCCATATATAATTTGATTCTGTATTCTTGCACTCATTATAGAAACATACCTAATCATCCACGAAAGCAAAAGGAGGAGAAAACACAAATCAATTAAAATATTTTTTACAATACTTATAACAATCCTAACAATCTGAATTTGAACCTTATATAGCTCAGAATTTTTTTGATTTTATAATCAAAATGATGAATCAATTCGCTTAACATCAGAAGACTGAATCAAAGTTTTTTATGCAAACATTTTATTCAAGAATACTGATTATAAATCATTACAAGAAAAAATAATAGAAGAAAATCCTGATATAGTAATCATGGTCGAATTCTCTGATGATCACGAAGATGAAATGAAAGATTTTTTCAAAGAAAATTATCCATATATGAATAGGAATTCTCGATCTACTATGTTAGCAGGAGACGTAGTTTTCAGTAAATTACCTATAGAAAATTCATATACGACATGAATAGAATGAAAATGAAACCGAAAATATAGTTATATACAAATAGAATGCGAAGATTCTCAATTAGAATGTGAAGATAACTTAGATTTATACGTAATTCATACTGCAGCTCCAGTTTCATTAGAAAATTTTGAAATGAGGAATAATCAACTTGAACAATTATGATTAGATTTTAAACAAAAAAATAAAGAAAATCCAACGATTGTAATATGAGATTTTAATCTATCTCCACGATCTTATTATTATAAAAAATTAATAAAAAATCGGGACTTAAAAAATGCTTTAAGTTTCCAAAATCCGAATTATACTCGATCTTTATTACAACAATGAATTTTTCGCTCGCATATTGATCAATTATTTATTTCCCATGAAATAAAAATTTCTGAAATAAGAATAGAAAATCTTACATGATCAGACCATCGTTCATTCACATTTTTCATAAAAACAACTAAATAATTATAACAAAGTATCATCATTTTTTATGAAAAAATGAAGAGCTCATGCCCAGGCTGGAACTTTTTTTCATTTAAAATACTTAGCATTCCAGTCTTCCTTTAATGGTGATATTTTGTTTAAAAATTCTGTTTCCATTCAAAAAGCTGTCGCATAAGGAAGAGTTCTATCAATAAACAAAGGATCTTCTTTCAATAATAATTTAATTTTATTCTCATCACAACTTTTAATAAATTGGCTATATCAAATTACTTTAGAAGCTAATTCTGCTCATTTATCGGTAAATCTCAAAGTTCATCATCAATCATTTTTTCAGTATAACAAAATTCATCCAAAAATAATTCAAAGAATAATAAACAAAAACCATAGAAATCAAACAAAGCTAACAGAAATATTATTAGTAATTCCAGCCTCATCTAAAATAGACAAAATAATAGGCATTAAAAGATAAGCTAAAATAAGAAGACCTTCCAGATTTTTATTATCTGTTTTTATCCTTTTATTTTTTTTATCGACTGACTTTATCCATCATTTTTGAATTCAATGATACTCTAAATCTTCCAGCATTAATGCATACCTTAACTGGAAAGCTCATTCAATAATTTTAACATCTCACATACAAAATATTGAATCAAAAATCTCACTCTCAAATAATGGACGAGTAAGAGGCATTTCATTTTTCTTAATTAATTTAACATAATCTTTTTTAGAATTTTCTCATTTAAATGTTTTTATATCAATGAGTTTTTCAAATTTCCATTGATAAATTAAACTTGTTAAATCAGTTGGTTCCACACTTAAATTATATAATAATCAAGCCTCAGCGGGATTAATTCATTTTGGTGGAGTATATTGCACAATTATTGGATATTTTTTGGAAAAAACTCAAAGTGAAGCTGGTTTTAAAACTCTCTTTTTTTGAATGTATTCAAAAGAAAAATATGCTACAACTCATAAAATTAAAGACACAACACAAAACAACAAATGACCAGAATCTATAATCGCTTTTCATATAAGAAATATAGTAAGTAAGGATAAAGCAACTAAAATTCACCATTTATCATTTTTTTTCTTCTTAGAGAACCAACTAAAATTTTCCATAATTTAACATCTAACAAAATAAATAATTATCGACTTCTTGAACCTCATCATCCACCTCATCATCCACTAGAGAATCATCCTCAAAAAGATGATCAACTAGAGAATCATCCATCAGAATCAAAAGATACACCAGATAACACTCATGTTAACAAACTAAGTGGTATAATAGCAGAACTTTTTGGATGCATGAATATCACAGATGTTTTCATAAAATTTATCATATTTCATATATCAATTAAATTTCATGTAATCCAATTTTTTTCCAATTCCTTCATCAAAGGTGTCGCCTTTTTTAGAAGTTCAGCTTCCAAACCAAATGCAACAGCATAAGGCAAAATCTTATCAACATACAAAGGATCCTGTTCTAAAAATAATCTCAATTGATTTTCATCACATTCTTTGATAAATTTAGCATATCAAATAATATAAGAAGCTAACTTTGCTCACTCATCAGTCAATTTAATTTTGTAATCATTATTTATTGAAATTCCATATATCATAGGCACAACAAAAATCCAAATCAAAACTCATATCCAACCAAAATGTTGAAATAATGGTATTAAACAAAGGGTTAATAATATAAATAATAGATATCATAAGAAACTCGTTTTCTTCCTTCTACAAAGCCATTTTTTTCTTATTCCATAATCCTCTAAAGCATACAATGATGAAAGAAAATTTAGTTTAGTATTCTTATCCAAAATAACCGTATCTTGTTTACGAAAAATAGTATTAAAAAAATCTTTTTCATACATTTGAGATTCATCAGGAATATCCTTCAATTTAGTAATAATAACTCTTTGTATATCATTTGAAGATGGAGATTTTTTTACACAATTAATAGCTATTATTTTATCGTTCTTCCACTGATAGAAAAGACTTGTCATATCAATAGGATCTACTCTACAATTAAATATGAGTCAAGCTTCTGATGAGTTTATTCATTTTGGAGGAGTATACTGTACAATTATTGGATAATTAATTCCAAATTTCTTTCAAATTTTAACAGGAGCAATTCTTTTTCTTAACAAATTAGAAATAAATCTGATCAAAAAAGAAAAAATCAAAACTCAGACAATACACAAAAATGCTTTTTCAAATCGACTATATTCATTAAAATCAAATCGGTTCTTTTCATCCTTTACATATCATAATAAGTCCTTCTGCTTTTTATTATCAAATATAAAATAATTATTTGGGAATTTTACGGCTAAAGTAATTCCATTTCTTGCCGACAAAGGCTTATCATAAGTAATTATAATTCTATCTCACTTACTCCAATCAACCTTTCAACCAAAGTCCCAAACAGAACTAGTACTTCAGTTTGTTGTAATTAAAAAATCATCACTAGTGAAATAATTTTTTTTTGGAAGAAGAATTTCTGCTCTTACCGAATCAATATTTGTATCAAAATCATATCCAACTAAATTCCAATATAATTCACTATATCACATTCAAGAAAAATTTCTAATTAATCAATAAGTTGCATAAGATATCGGATAAATTTCCTCTCAATACACAAATCTATTTGCATCTCAAATCTTTATCTCAATATTTCAATCTTTCTTATATGTCTTAAATTTTGATCATTTCACATAAACATCAGAAACATTTATATGAAAATTTTCTCATTTAACAGAATAATTTAATGGTATAATTCTTATAATTCAATGTCTACTCTCCAAAAAATTTGCTGTAAAAGTTTCCTGAATATCAATAGTTCAATCAATCTTTATGTTAGCTTGAATATCTAAATTTTTAAATTCATAATCTTTAGCATAGGAAAAATTTCAAATAATCAGAGTTATCCATATATATAACATAATTAACAATATTTTTTTCTTAATTCTCATTAGCTTTAACAACATAAAATCAAGTTAATTATATCCAAACCAAAAGAAAAATGCAAAAAATACAGTAGAAAATTTTATAATAAAAAATCTAAACAAAAATTTGCATTTATTTACAAAGTGAATAAAATTGAGAGGAGAAAAATTTTATTTTTTCTATAGAAAACATATATGGAAACAAAAACTAACGCTTTATTATTAAGCACTGACACTTTACCAAACTACTGATTAGACCTAATATTTTCAATAGCAAAAAATGCATGATTTGATGGTATAGATCTCGCAATGCGAAAATGATTCGATGCATGGGATGAAGAATATGTTCAAAAACTTTCTCTAGAACACGAATTGCCAGTATATATAATTCAAACTTCAGCAAAACTAAATCAAAAAGAATTAGATAAAGCGCTCGATTTATGTCAGGCCACAAACGCAGATACAATTTGTATTAATGCTCCAAAAATTACAGATTTTAAAGCGTATGACTTTATTGCTGGAAATTTAAAAAATTATAAAACTAATAATCCAGATATTCATTTTACAATCATAAATCCAAAAGATAGTAAACTATTTGCTTTACCTATTCCTGAATTTCGTTTTAGTAATATTATTGATATCGTTAAAAACTATGATTCTTA
>Ga0310691_10008519_pt1 | contig 10498 bp, 19 predicted proteins | sample 176DNAGHGlowgp2_FD_203887 | JGI IMG/M metagenome (GOLD analysis project Ga0310691, IMG submission 203887) | Sheep rumen microbial communities from Palmerston North, Manawatu-Wanganui, New Zealand - 1766 DNA GHGlow gp2 (v2) (version 2) | ecosystem: Host-associated > Mammals > Digestive system >... | reverse complement strand
TGAGCCGAATGTCGTCAAGGCGGCATGGGCGATTTTCGGTGACAGCTACCGGTATAGGGAGCAATATGTCGCATACAAGAAAAAGCGTATGGATGAAGCAAAAAAAGAAACGGGTCAAATCAGAATGGAGGTGGATTGATGCGTATTTACCCGGATGAGAGTACGAGCGCGGACGGTATGAACGTTATTTCGGAGATGATTGACTGCCGGTACGAAACGGTTCTCTGGGCGGCGATGAAATACGCGCTGTGCCTAAAGGAAGGGGACGTGGTGGAGGCGGTCATGAAGATTCTGAAGCCACGCGTCGGATATATGAGCAGCGAGACGCTTTCCAAGATGCGGACGGCGGTGGAGGAATACGTCTATCGGGGACGGCAATATGAGTTTGACACGCGGTTTATCCCCGAATGGAGCGACGTTCTCGCGTGGATTACGGCGGAAATGAAGACCCGCGCAGAATACAGGCAGAAGCAGATTGAGAAGGTGATGCTGAAAGAGGGGGAGGACGGTGAAGGTTAATGTAAACCGGGCGCGGTTTGAAGCAAAGCAGGAGGGCATGAAGGAACAGCGGATGCAGATGATTACCTTCGCCATTGCGCTGGGGTGTACGATCTGCCGGAACAAGTGGAATTTCGGCAAGCGGAGGCTCGACCGACTTGTGCGGGGGGCTTACGAGGAGATCACGGAATGGTACGAACATTACGGCGGGAATCCTCCCGAAGAGGGGATGAACCCGGACAACGTGCCGACGCTTTACCACGGGATGCGGATTCAGGTGGACGCGCTCGGGGTTCCGCTGGACGAAATCGAACGCGAATACGCGCTGTCTCCCGACTTCTCCGGGTGGCGGAACCTGGCCGACCGGAAGATGCGGAAGTACCGGTTTGAAGAGCTGGAATCCATGCGAATGATTACGCGGGCATACTGGTACGCGATGCTTCTCCACCTTTGGCATACCTACGGGAACGGGGGAGAGGTTCTGACGTGGGTTTACCGGCGGATTCAGGAAGAATGGGCTCGGGTGATGCGGCTCTATCTTGACTGCGATGTGGGGAAAGACAGCATGGTTTATACGTCGATGCGCGGGAGGATCCGGGCTATTGAAAATTTAGGCGTAAAACTTTAATTACAGTCCAAAAAATCAGGAATAAATAAAGGAGATTTTACAAAATGGCAAGTTTTAATGTGGCGAGAGCTTACATCGGCGGAAGAATCACTCAGGACCCGGAGCTGAAGACCACCCCCTCGGGGATTTCCGTGTGTTCCTTTACGGTGGCGGTGAACCGCAGAGCCGGGAAGGATGGGGACAACAAGGCGGATTTCATTAACTGCACGGCATGGAGACAGACGGCGGAGTTCATCAGCCGGTACTTCAAAAAGGCGTCCTCGATCTTCGTGGAGGGTACGCTTCAGCAGAGGTCGTGGGAGACGCAGGACGGACAGAAGCGGACGGTACTGGAAGTTCAGGTGGATAACGCGCATTTCGTGGACTCCAAGTCCGAGATGGAAGAGCGGACGGGGTTCAGCCCGACGGCGCAGAACGGAGGGGCGGCGTATGTGCCGGATGCGTATAAGGCTACGGCGGAGAGTGCGCCGAAGTTTGAGGATGTCGGGGACGATCAGGAACTCCCCTTCTGACGGAGGAGACGAAAATGCCGATAAGAGCTATCGTTATTTTTCTGGTGGCCGCTGTAATCGTTGCCCTGTGCTTCCGCAATGAGATTTACGGGTGGTACAAACAGGCGACAAAAAAGGAAAATGAAGAAAATACGGATGACAAAGGAGACGAAGAATGAAGAAGTTTATTACCGCTTTGGTTTTGATTCTGGTCTGTCTGGTTGGCGGACTTATCGTTTATGCGGCGACGCATGAGACTATTCCCGCCGGGTATGTAGGATATGTATATGACAGGACAGCCGGACCGGACGACGATGTTATCGCCGGGACTTCGGTTCTCAATATGCAGAAAACGGGGCGAATTGCGATCAATCCGGTTACGCAGGATGTTCTGACTTATCCCACTACAATTATATCGAAAAACTGGACGTGTCTTGAAGAGGGCGACAACAAAGAGGATATGTCCATGCAGATAGCGTCTCGGGAGGGCAAAGCGATTGACGCGGATATTTATATCAGTGTTCGTCCCGTGGACATTGGAAAGATTATCAAGTCGTTCGGTACAAAATCGTTTGACAGCATTATCGACAACGATATTTACGGCTTAAGCAAGGGCAAATTAAACGGCGTAACACAGGAGTATTCTGTATATGATATTCAGGCAAGCCGCACCGAGATTCAGCAGAAAGTTTTCGATGTGCTGAAAGGGGTTCTGAATGATGTTTACGGCGTGGACCTTATCCGGTTTGAACTCGGGACGTTGGTACTTCCCGAAGACATTCAGCTTAAGATTGACGCGAAGACGGAAGCGCAGAACGAGGTTGAACTTGCGAAGCTGGAACGGGCAAAGCAGGACGAAATCAATCAGCAGGTAGTCGATCAGCAGAAAGCACAGAGCGAAAAGAATACAATTCTGCGTCAGGCGGAAGCGGACGCCAAAGCCTATGAGGTCGAAAAACAGGCCCAGGCGCAGATTGAAGCGCAGAAGTCCGAAGCGGAGGTCGCCCGGATCAAGCGCGAAGAGAAAGAAGCGGAACAGCGGACACAGGTCGAAATTGCCCGCATGAAGGTTGAAGAAGCGCAGCTTAAAAAGGAAGCGGAACTTGAAAGCCAGAAGACCCTGACGGAAGAATATTTCCGTGACCGGGAACTGGATGTACAGGAAAAGGCGGTTTCTGCTATTAACGGATCCGTCAAGACGATCATCACATCCGGAGACGGTGAGGGATATTCCGCGCTTATCGGGATCAAGGAGATTGTGGATTCCATCGGAGGGACAAAATGAGCGGTGAACGGAGCTACAAGGTCATCGCCATTGACTTCGACGGAACGCTTTGGGAAACGGACTGGCCTCGGCTGGTCCGTCCCATCCTCCCGGTGATTGAGCTGGCGAAAGCGCGGAAAGCCAAAGGGGACAAGCTGATCCTCTGGACGTGCCGGGAGGAAGCGGAGCTGGATGCGGCTGTTGAAGCTTGCAGAGCGTTCGGGTTGGAGTTCGACGCGATAAACGACAATCTTCCGGAAGCGAAAGCCGAATGGGGAAACAACCCAAGAAAGATTGCGGCGGACGAATACTGGGATGATAAAAACAGTTGGGCTTTTGTTGTGCGAGACCAATTTGACAACGATTGGCTTTGCGTTGACGGCGTAGAAGCAATAAAGCGAAATGAAAGTCCGGTTAAGTATGTTGATATTCATTAAACTTATGGAAAAGATGGCGGGAGTGAGATGCGGGAAGAGCTAATCGTAATTCTCGTCTGTCTCGGACTGGCGGTGGTTTGCGCGGTCTTCTGCTACTGCTGTCTCGTGGTTGCAGGAGACGCGGATCAAAAACAGGAAGAGGCGGCGAAGGAGCTTAAGAAGGAAAAGGAAGAGAAAAGCAAGCTGAGGCAGGACGCGGGATATTATTACTTAGAGAGCGGCGGCGAAATTAAGTTCTTAGGGACAATTCCCGCGAAGAAAGAGGGAGAAGAGGAAAATGGGTAATTTGAAAGTTATCCATACGCACACCGGAAAGATTTATGTTGACCGCGAACGACAGCTTGAATTTCTGACGGTGGGCGATTATGGAAAAGAGAACAATATCAAGGCGGATTTTTTGGGATATACCAAAGAGATTCACGGCGTTCAAAACACGAAGGTGAATCTGGAAGAGAAATGGGTTGCAACCATCAGTTCTCAGAAGGGATGTCCCATGAAATGCCGGTTTTGCGATTGCCCTAAATATGGATTTCACGGAAACGTAAAACGGGGCGAACTGAGTTATCAGGTCGGTACAATACTTACGGGAGAACCGGTTGAGCACACAAAGAGATTTAATCTCCATGTGGCGCGGATGGGAGAGCCAACCTTCAACTGGAATGTGATTTCGTACATTGAAAACGATTTGTACAGACAAGTCAACACGCACATTCGGGCGGATGTGATTCATCCCGTGGTTTCTACAATGCTTCCGGCTAATAACCGTTTTCTGCTTGATTTTCTGCGTGAATGGTGTCTGGCGAAAAATCAGCTCTTCCGCGGAGAAGCGGGTTTGCAGTTTTCCATCAACAGCACGGACGATCATCAGCGCGAAGCACAGTTCGGGGGAATGAGCCTGTCGCTGAAAGAGATTTCCTACGTTGCGGACGTTCTTCCCGATCCGGTGGGGCGAAAGTACACGCTGAACTTTGCGGTCACAAACGACACGATTCTGGACGCGGAAAAACTCTTGGAATATTTCGACAATGAAAAGTTTATTGTCAAGCTGACGCCTATTCATCAGACGAAGAGTGCGGTACAGAACGGATTTGACGTTGGATCCAGTTACGAAGATTACGACGTTTACCGCAAATTTGAAGAACCGCTTCTGGCACAAGGCTGGGACGTGATTGTTTTTGTACCCAGCGCGGAAGAGGACGGCGACCGGATTACCTGTGGGAACGCGCTGATTTCAGAAATGGAGGAAAAGAATGAGCATCAAGATTGAACGGATTGTGGGACCGTCTATGCATCAATGGAAGGCTGTCATTCGGGGGATGAGGAACCCGATGAATAGTTGGGCGAAGTCAGACAGTGAAGTGTGCTTTTCCGATGAAGTCAATGAACCTTTCGTTGACATTGGAGAGGCGGATATGGCTCTGATGCGAAAGCTGGCCAAAGCCGGGAGCGATCATCGGAAGTTTCTGCGTCAGCTGCCGGTGATTATGGATGTGACCGCACCGCGCTACTGGTGGGCCGAAGCCGATCAATACAAGGTTAGTACAGTCACGAATTCATGTAGCACAATGCACACGATTCACAAGAAGGAATTCGTTCTTGACGATTTTAGTTGGGATAGATTGTTGAACTGCGAATGTGACTTGTTTACAGTTGAGAGTGACGGAGGATTATTCAACAATACTGTTCAGCCGCTTGGATTCCTTGTGGACTATACCATCCCGGCATTAAATCGTTGCAGAGAATTATATCTTGAAACGGGTAATGAGGCATATTGGGATCAAATGATTCAGCTTCTCCCGCAATCGTACAATCAGAAACGAACGTGGAGCATGAATTACGAGGTTCTCTGGAATATGTATCAGGGAAGGAAGAACCATCGCTTGAAAGAGTGGCGTGAATTCTGTCAAACGATTGTCCGTGAAGTTCCGTATTTTGCGGAGATCTTTGAGATATGACATCCGGCGTGTATGAATCTACAGAGGTCGTGAGGGGGAGGACGGAGATCCGGTTCTCCTCCCTCTTTCGACGGGGGACGGAATATGCGATAGAACACATATATGCGTATCATAAATACGCTTTGCTCTCTCACCTTCGGTACGACGTTTTCCGTGACGGGGAGTTCATCGGGCAGGAAGCCGAGTACGAATGCGCTTTGCGGCTTGTGGCGGTGGACTTCGCGTATCGACTATGGCGGGGTCTGCTTGGGGTGATTCTGCGGGACGAATATAGGCTGGAAGAGCTGGTCTGGTGGTTCGTGCGGGAGATCCCGGAGAAAAGAGATAACGTCAGTATAGTGACGAACGCCTATCGTCCGACGGAGACGCCGGAGAGGAAGCCGGATCCGCCGAAGAGGGGGAGTACGGTTGAGAAGGCGCGAAAACCTGTTACAGAAGGGGATATTGAGAACGAGTTCGCCAACACGATAGCCAGTTTGTATCGGGCAGGGATTACGGAAGACGAAGCCGACAGATTGATTCGGAAATTAAGCGCATTATCATCCACCTTAAGGACAATGCAGAATGATGTTTCAACGGCTTCGGTGGTGACGCAGAAGAGAATTACATGATATGGGGACCGCTTCGGCGGTCCTCTTTGGTGGAGGAATATGACGGACTACGAGAAATTTTTGGAATCCAAAGCGGCGACGGCGATTTCGAGCGGGTTTGAGATCGGAAAAGATGAGCTGAATCCGATGCTGTTTGAATATCAGCGGGACATTGTGCGCTGGGCTTTGCGGAAAGGACGGGCGGCGATCTTCGCGGATTGCGGGATGGGAAAGACGCCTATGCAGCTCAATTGGGCGTATGAAGTATGCAATTACACAGGGAAGCCGGTTCTGATTGTCTGCCCACTTGCCGTTGCGGAGCAGACCAAACGGGAAGGACAGAAGTTCGGCTATGAGGTGAAGGTCTGCCGGAAGCACGAGGATGTGACCGGGGGGATCAACGTTACGAACTACGAAATGCTGGAGCACTTTGACGCTTCGGTGTTCGGGGGGGTAGTGATTGACGAATCCAGTATTCTCAAATGTTACAGCGGCAAAATTCGGAATGAGATCATTGAGATGTTCGACCGGACGGAATACAAGCTGTCCTGCACGGCCACGCCGTCTCCGAACGACTATATGGAACTCGGGAATCAGTGCGAATTTCTCGGGGTCATGAGCCGGACGGAGATGCTGGCGATGTACTTTACCCACGACGGCGGTGAGACTTCCAAATGGCGGCTGAAAGGTCACGCGGAGGAACGCTTCTGGGAGTGGGTTGCGACCTGGGCGGTGGTTCTGACGAAGCCTTCCGATCTCGGTTATGACGATGACGGATTTATCCTTCCGGATAAGGAAACCATTGAAATCATGGTAAAGACGGACGAAGTATTTGAATCTTCGGACGGTACGATTTCTATGTTCGCCATTGAAGCGCAGACTTTAACCGAAAGAAGGGATGCACGACGGAACAGCCTGATTCCGCGCTGTGAAAAGGCGGCGGAGCTTGTGGCGGCTGAACCGGACGAACAATGGCTGATCTGGTGCGACCTAAACGCGGAGAGCGAAAAACTGACAGAGCTGATACCGGGGGCGATTGAAGTGCGGGGAAGCGACGAGCCGGAAGTTAAGGCGGAACGGCTGAACCGGTTTATTGTCGGCGACGCGAAGGTTCTTGTCACGAAGCCCTCCATCGCGGGCTGGGGACTTAATATGCAGGGCTGTCACAACATGATTTTCGTGGGTCTGAGCGATTCCTACGAGATGCTTTATCAGGCGATTCGGCGGTGTTGGCGGTACGGTCAGGAGCATCCGGTTTACGTCTACATTATCACGTCCGAAGCGGAAGGAGCGGTCAAGGCCAACGTGGAGGAAAAGGAACGCAGGGCAGAAAAGATGATCCGTGAGATGGTGAAGCGGACACAGGAGATTCTTGAAAAGGAGATTCGCGGGACGGTGCGAATGTCGATTCCGTACAATCCGCAGATTGAGATGAAAATACCGAAATGGTTAAGGAGTATTGCATAATGGAAAACAAAGTAATGACGGTGAAGGTTCTGAATCAGTACGAAGGCGAGAACTTCTGCATCTATCACGGGGACTGTGTGGATGTTCTGAAGGGGATTCCGTCCGACAGCATTCATCTGTCGGTTACGTCTATTCCCTTCGCGTCGCTCTATACCTATTCGGCCAGCGACCGGGACATGGGGAACAGCCGGACCTATGAAGAGTTTGAGGAACAGTATCAGTTTCTTGCGCGGGAGTGGTTCCGGGTTATGATGCCGGGGCGCAACGTCTGTATTCATTGCATGAACCTTCCGACAAGCAAGGAGCGGGACGGATTTATCGGGATCCGGGATTTCCGGGGCGACGTGATACGGTGGATGCAGAGCGTCGGATTTATCTATCATTCGGAGGTGTGCATCTGGAAGAATCCGGTAACGGCGATGCAGAGGACGAAAGCTCTCGGGCTTCTGCATAAGCAGATTAAGAAAGACTCTTGCATGAGCCGGATGGGGATTCCTGATTATGTGGTTACATTCCGCAAGCCGGGTGAGAATCCCGAGCGGGTGGAGCATACGAACGAAACCTACCCGGTGAGCCATTGGCAGGAAGTAGCCTCTCCGATCTGGGGCGAATACGCTTCTCCGGTTTGGTGGGACATCAATCAAAGCGCGACGCTGAACCGGGAAGCGGCTCGGGAAGAGAAGGATGAACGTCATGTCTGTCCGCTTCAGCTTCCGGTTATTGAACGCTGCGTGGAACTCTGGTCCAATCCGGGGGATATTGTCCTTGATCCGTTTGACGGAATCGGATCCACGGGGTATCAGGCTCTTCTCATGGGACGGCGGCACATTGGGATTGAACTGAAAGAGAGTTACTACAATCTGGCCTGTGAGAATCTGAAACAGGCGGAGATGGGGAACGCTTCGCAGATCAGTATGGATATGACGGGAGGCATGGACGATGCAGAACATTGAAATTCTGGATTACTTAAAGGCGGTCGGCAAACCGGTTCACTTCCGGACGATTGCCAACTGGTTTCCCGGAGAGACTGAGGAAGCGGAGCTGTTTCGGCGGCTCCGGCTTCTGGTTGAGGGCGGGTTTGTTCGGAGGACGGAGAGAGGAAGATTCGAGGTGGTAAAATGAGGATGGCAGAAGGGGTTGTCAAACTGTCGGAAGAAGAACTGAAAGAGATCATTTCTAAAGAGATGTATAAATGTTACGGGGATATTGATGTAAAAGAAATTAAGTTCAAGGTGGAGACGGCATTTTGTGACGATGATACCAAAGTATCCTGTGAGGTAAAGGTTGAGATTCCAGTTTTGACGTTGCCGTTATAAAGGAGGATACGAGTGAAACGAACGATTTGCACTTGCGATAGGTGCGGGAAGACAATTTACTGCGACGCAGATACATTTGAAGAGGCTAAAAAGCTCCCCCTGATTTTTACCGGGATCAAAAGGTATGGTTTATATGGAGACAAAGAGTTGGAACTGTGCTTTGCGTGTCAGAGGGAGTTATACAAGTGGATGTATGGAAAGGAGTTTGTAGTATGATAGATTACAGCAGAGAAGACGTTATTGAGGCGTTGGAATATCTTATCTCTCCGGTATGCACCGAAACGCAGTATGATTATTGCGACGAAATCCGGGCAGCGATTGCCTGGCTGAAAGAGCAGAACGAAAGTATCAAGCCGATTAGGTCTACGACAGAGCAGAAGAAATTCGCGGACAGGATCGGTATTGCCGTGTCTGATTTTTGGTGCGGCGCGTGTCGCTTTAATTTAGTAGGGCATCCGAAATTTTGTCCAAACTGCGGAAAGGCGGTGAAGTGGAATGAATGAGGACAAACTGTTTGAGATTGTGCGGAACGCTTACAACGGGGTCAACACAGACTATCTAAAATCTCAGGTTTTGGCGGCGGTGGCTGAAATCGGGCTGACGAGACAGGAGGTTATGGATGGGCTGCTCGACTGGATTGTTGTCGGAGGGTGTACCGGGGTGAACGATAGATATAGGCGGTACATTTACGGTGCTCTCGCTCTACTCCGGGAGCAGGAGGCGCGGGTGCTGACGTTCAAAGAGGTTGAGACTTCCAAAGGGTTTGTTTGGGTGGAATTCAACTCAACAAATGAAAACAGGTTATCCCTCGAATATGTCAATGTTCGCGCGATTGAAGGCTTCCGGGATTCATTTGCCCTGACTACAGACAGCGGTATAAAGTGGTTCAGGGATCGAGGTGATTATAACAGGGGAATCTGGTTTGGGATGAACAGCGGTTGGCGGTGCTGGACTTCCCGCCCATCCGAACAGCAGATGCGGAACACGAAGTGGGAGGAAAATTAATTATGTGGGAAGACGTTTTTCAGGTTTATGAGCGAGTAGGTGACAGATTTGTTCAGTTGATCGCAAGCGACATGAGCCTTGATAATGCAGTGCTCTTTGTAAAAGCGTGGATGGAAGCTAACTACAGGGACGAAGTGACAAGTCTTGAGATAAGAAGGCAAGCAATTAACAGGGATGATGCAAACGAGAAGGAGGAAAGCAATGCCGAATGACGAACTGAAGCTGAAGCCCTGCCCTTTCTGCAAGGAGAAATCGCGACTGAAACTGACGTGCAAAAGCAGTTTTATCGGTTTCAACGGGCTTGACTGGCGCGTCGAACGACACACATGGACGGCGCGGTGCAATGTCTGCCACGCGCGTGGACCCGCCGTTGGTGGTAAGGTTGTTGACCGTCGCTTGATGTTGGACGGACGGGGAACTCTGCCGTCGTGGGCAACGACCGACGAAGAACTCAAAGAAAAAGCAACTGCTTTGTGGAACGGGAGGTCAACAGATGAATGACATCGACAAAATGCCCGTAAAATGTCGGGATTGCCCATATTGGGAGCTGGCAACATTCCCGTGGTGTTGCGGGGATTGCGTAGACAAGATGAATCCCAAGAACAGTGAATATATTAAGCGCATTGATGCAAAAAGGGCGTTGATGGCATTGCCCGCTGATTTGGATGCTGAAACTGTTCAGCGGTGTGTTGAAGCGATGAACAATCCGAAAGCTGCCGATGTGGAGCCGAAGCATAGATGGATTCCGACGACGGAGGATGTACCTCACATCAAAGAAGGATGTGCGGGGGCGGTTGTTGTAAATGCCGTCTATTGGGCGATTGGTAAATACATCTCAATGCCGTTA
>Ga0310691_10008516_pt1 | contig 10499 bp, 11 predicted proteins | sample 176DNAGHGlowgp2_FD_203887 | JGI IMG/M metagenome (GOLD analysis project Ga0310691, IMG submission 203887) | Sheep rumen microbial communities from Palmerston North, Manawatu-Wanganui, New Zealand - 1766 DNA GHGlow gp2 (v2) (version 2) | ecosystem: Host-associated > Mammals > Digestive system >... | reverse complement strand
TTCTACGTATTTATTTTCTTCGTAAGCAAGCCTTTTTGCCTCAAGTACTCTCTCTTCAACTTCGCCAATTCTCTTAGTTACCTTTTTAAGAATAGGTGTCATATACATATCCAAAATTTTCCAATTAACATAAGGTCTTGCATCTTTTGGACAAACAAGTGGAATCATACAGTTTCTGTCATCAATATCCCATATACCCCAGCATTTGCAAGATAAATCTCCATCTGAATCCTGTAATGGGTTTCTACCAATTCCAAAGAAATTAATACCTTTTGACTTGCAGAAATCAAGAGCTGGTTGAATATGATTTTCACCTCTCATTGTTTCAAGTATGAATTTAACTCCAAACTCTTCCTCCCACTTCTTCATTACATCAATGCAATGGTCGTTCTCTGTAAACGTGCCATGCAACCAAGATGACGCTTTTGTGATTGTAAAATCAAAGTCAATTACTACTGGAATTATCCACATTCCTGTCTCTTCATCTTTTTTTGAATACCAAACAATCTCTTCGCAGAGTTTGTCAATATTCATATTAACGTCTTGTTCCATATCTTTTAAAATATAATATTTTTTTTGGTTTCTTCAATAGATATATTACTCTTCATACATTTTATGCTTCTTATAGAAATACCTACTTAGTTTTCTATAAACGTGCTTATTAGGGTGTGGCAAAAGATTATCATATTTTGCCGTAAAATACTCAGGATAAAAATCTCTCAAAAAAGCCCCAAATGCTTGGCTTCTGCTCATTCCTGCTCTACAATGGATAACAAAGTTTCTCCTTGCGTCTTGGCCTTTCTCTTTGGCTTCTTCAATAAACTTCTCAATAAACTCAACAGATTTCTCAGCTTGTTCATCAGAAAATCCTTTGAATATGTGACCTTCCCATTCAATCTCATCTTGTCCAATATCATCAAACTCTAGGTTTAACACATTTGGATGCTCCTTTGAGAACCAATGAGTAGTATCTTCCTCTTCGAGATAGTACTTCAAGCACTCCTTTGTTCCTATTATAGATATGAACACGTGAGACTTGTCATCCTCAACGTTATCATCGTCTAAGCCCAACTTATAACAGAACACATCGAACTCATCGTGTGGATAAACCGTTATTGCTGGAAATGTTTTAATTGTGCCCTTCTTCATACAATTCAATTTCTGATATGTCCAAATTCACTATATTTGCATTAAGGTGTGTTTCGCCTCTCTTGAAATTGGTGTATTTCCCATCCCTTAGTAACACTATTCTGCACAAATCTCCTTTTGATATACTGTACAGATACCAAGGTCGTTTACTTTTCCAATCCTTTTTATAATAGACAATATCGCCTACGTTCATTATAATACTTCTCTTAATTCTTTTGTTACGTCTTTCGTTGGTATTAACTCATATGTTCCATCTTCTTTAAGCCATATCAATCTTCTTGCTATAACCTTCAATCCAATATCTTCAAGTGGTATTTGATATGCTGATAGCTGCAATGTATAAGCCCCAAACGGTTCTGAGTACATATCAGTAAATGGCGCATACATCATTATACCATTGTTTCTATTGTAATCCTTATAGATGTCAGAGTTTGTCTTAAAGTCGAATATGCAGAGTCCACTTTTTTCATCATCCTTCTGGTCTTGGTAGTAGAACAATAAGTCAAATGTTCCTGCATAATCTTGTTTGAGGTTTGTCAGCTCTTTGTTTTTACCTGTATAAACCTTTGTTTCAGCCAACACAAAATGAAGATTCTCATTGAGTTCGTCATAGAATTTCAATATAGCTTCTTCCTTTTTCCTTGTAGGAATCAACCAATTCTTTTCAGGTATGTACTTACACTTGTTATCCTCTGTAATTCTCTCAGGATGCCCATTTCTAAGCCATCCCAAGGATTCTCCATATGCGTGTACCAACGTTCCTGTGGTTGTTGCTCTAAGATTATTGAACTTCCATTGGTCTAACCAATATTCCTTAGTCATTCCATTTTTTTCGGCATATCTCTCAGCAACCCCATCACCGTCAAACGGAACTAAAAATTCATGGGTTACTTGTGACACGCTTGGTAATTCCTTATCTCCAATATAATACTTATGTGGACCTTCCTCAAACGTTAAATCATTAAATTCAGTCAAAATTTTGTTCCTTATTTCTGTGACCACGCTTGGCTCATTAGGAACTACAATCTTACTAGTTTTCTTAGTCATTTTTATATACTTTATGCAAATATACAAAAAAAAATTGAAAAAAACAAATTTTAAGGCAATAAAAAAGAGCAACCATTACTGATTGCTCTTGTACTATTAAACATGAAAGCCATAGGTAGTCCTTACGAATTCAGAATCTTAATAATTGTTCATAGCCCAATATTTTGCTTTTTCTGGTAACTTTGAAACAATTTCGTTCCATTCATTATCTGGTAAATCACGTAAAATATTATCTATTTCGTCTATATTTTTAGGGTCAATACCAAGTAATTTTCCTGTTGCTTCATAGAAGGCATTTTTTTCATTATCATAATAGTCTTCATACCCACTATGTAGGTTGTCTCGTTGCATAGATTTCCTATAGAGGAAATTATGTATGTATTCAAGACATTTCTGACATTGACGAACTTGTGCCTTATCATTATTTCCGTGATATGACGCATCATATGTGTCTAGTACTTCTTTTATATATCTGATACCATTTGCTGCTGTAGCATAATCCCAATCAAACGGTTCCGTTCTACGGTATTCTCTTCTTTTTCCGTTATTGTCAACATAACTATCAACAAAAGCGTTATCTGATTTGTTTATTATAGGAGAAGCATTAACAGCTTTTTCAAGGTGGCCGCTATAAATTTCATTTACAGACTCTTTCACAATCCTACACAAATCTGATTCTGTTACTCTAATTTTTTGCTTCATGTTATTAATTCTTCAGGTATATTATTTATTTATATATTATATAAATATTATAATAATATTATTTATTCCAGTTTTCTAATATCTTGGTAATTAATGGATTTCTAACAATATCATCATTTGTAAATTCCGTAACACTTACTTCATCCAATTCTCTTAGATGTTCAATTGCATATGTCAATCCATCACCATTTTTCTTCAAGTCTTTTCTATCTTTTTGTATTGGGTCACCTGATATAATGAATTTTGAATTTTCACCCATACGTGTCAATAGTAACAACATTTCTTCCCTTGAATAGTTTTCAGCCTCATTGATGAGAACAACGCAATTATCGAATGTTTTACCTCTTGCAAAGTTAACTAATTGATAATCAATGTAACTACTGTTTATGAGACCTCTCACAGCATCAGTAGGTGCGCCATTTCCACTATTCTTCATAATCTTCTCCATTGTATATGTATCGGCTTCAAGGTAAGGTCTTATTTTATCCTCATATGTTCCTTTTAATAAACCAATATCCATATTTCCCGCTGGACACGTTGGAATGATTATTATTAACTTATCAAAAGAATTTCCTCCATCTTTCAATGCACTTAGAGCATATGCAAGGCTTATATATGATTTTCCTGCTCCTGCTGCTCCACTTGCAAAGCAAATTTGATGATTTTTATCTTTAAGATTTTTTAAGAACTCTTTTTGTTTTTCGTTTTTACATTTAATGTCGAGTTTGTAGTTCAATGTCTTTAAACTGCTTACACTAACCATTTCGTCTGGACTAATGTAATCTGCAACTGTTTTTCCTAACTTTTCGTTAATAAACTCTAGGTCGAATTCATCTAACCCCTTAAGATTTTTCTTTTTTCCCATAAATTATTATATTAAGAAAAAAGCGAGGCTATCCCCTGCACCTTTGGGAAAGACTCGCTATTGTTATTAGTTATATCAAAATGCATTTTGTGTTAACTTTTATTATAAATATCAAAAAAAGTATTAAATTTAGTTAATTTTTGGCTTATTTTTTGGTTTTTCCGATTATTTTGTGTACATTTGTAATATGACAAGAAAATGGCTTAAAAGAATTGTATTAATTAAGTGGCTATCACTTAAAGTGTTATGTGTAATAAATGTAACGAAAGACGTTATATTGTATCTTATATGTAATCTGTTTTTGGCCGTATTGGCTCTTATGGCCATATATTTTTTAACATATATAATACTCACTGATGAGGTAGTTCAATATTATGCTATTGGTCTATCTATGCTGTTGGCAACTGGTTTGTCAATTGCTTACATTTCGAAATTTAACAAAAAATATAGAAAAAATGATAGTAATCCATCCAAAAGACAAAACGACTTCCTTTTTGAGACAGATTTACCTTGGGAAAGAGAACGTAAAGGTAATAGACGAAACCTGGAATAATAGACAAATTCGAGAAGCAATTGGCACTGCTCCAAAGGAAGAGGTTATTATGATGTTGGGGCACGGTTATAATCGTGGCCTTTTCGCTCCTTGGGGGGATAACCAATTCGGAAGAACAATTGTAGATGATAGACTTGTCTATTTGCTTCGTGAGCATCCTTGTGTTGGAATATGGTGTTACGCCAATGAGTTTGCTGAAAACTATGAGTTAAAAGGTTTATTCACCGGTATGGTGGTTTCTGATGCAAATGAGGCTATGGATAACTGCCTTGACTTTGAAGGGGAAGATATTGAGTTGCTTAACCAACAATATGCAAGCGATATGGAATATTGCTTAAGAAACTATCCTCTTGATAGAGTACCTAAGATTATGAGAGAGGTGCAAGATTATAGTTCGCCTATTAAAGATTTCAATTACAATAGTTTATATTACTACAAATGAAAAAAGCAGGATTAACTCCTGCTTTTTTTATGCGTATCTGTTTCCAATATCATTTACTATGTCGAAATGTAATACATCATGGTGAATGATTTCTTCCATTCCATATTTTATTTTAACATCCAAATAATATCTCTGAGGTATTAAGATATTGGTATCTATTATTATATAGTTCTCAAGGAATGTCTTATTAACCGGTTCCCAAGGCAATACATCAAGTTCTCTCATTCCATCCATCACATATAACCTCGCTTCCATACCATTGATAAGTTCATAATCTTGTGCTGAATATTGAACTCTTGCAGAAATCTTAAGTTTCCTTATATCGCCTCTCTTAATGTTCTCTGAGTCGTTTATTCCACTAACATTAGGAGTGAATCTGCCATAGTTCTCCAACTTATCGCCAATATTAAAGAACATATTAGGTGCTTTAAGCGTAAAGTCCAATTCAACTGGTTCCATCTTAACACCTTCATATATTATATTATCCCAAGTGTCATATAACATAGTGTCAGGCTCTCTTCCTGATATTAATAGGTCGATATAATATACTCCCTTTGAATAATGACCAGGAGTTAAATCTTTCAATTCATTACCTTCTGCATCTGTTACCACATTACCCTCTTCATCTGTGATTGTAACAGTTGGTAAATCGTCAAGGTCTGTAAGGTTTCCTCCTAGATTACAATATAAATACAACTTATTATTCTTTGCCATTACAAAGTTTGCTCTGTCATCATCAATGTAATCACGATACCTTGTTTCCACAAATGGCTCGAAGAATGTGTTTGTCTTTGGAGTAAAGAACCCCACATAACTCTCAATACCACTCAGAGCATTGTTTTTATCGTCACTGATGCGTTCTAAGGCAGGAGTGAATGCAATTCCTATACCGTTGTTTTCTAACTCGCCTGAGACGAATTTATTGAATACTTCTGTAATGTCAACATCAATATTCTCACCACCTATATCAAACCTTTGTCTTGCAAATATGACGGTGCTTCCGCTCTCAGATGCAAAATTGTCATACTCTTCTGTCAATCTGTCATTTGAATATATTCCGGGCTCATCCCATTTGATACCATTTCTTGCTTGAAACCAATTGCAGCCATCAGTTGAAACCAATCTATTTCCCCATCCTTTTGCCTTCGTATCATAATAATCTTCTTGGAATTCATTTCGTGAATAATCAAATCCTTTACCGGCATCCCAAGTCTTTGGAATTAAGAAGAATATAAGGTCAAATGAAGATGCACGCTTTTTCACACAATTGCTCACTGAACTTGCTTCCGTATGGTGTAGCATTGTGAAATCAATTGAGCCTGCGTTTGTTATCTTCAACCTATGAGATATTTTTGATTTATCTGGAAACGTTCCATCTTCCATCATTTTCTTTATCTTAGTATGGTCAAAATAGCATAATATTCTTGTTGTATTTTTACCATACAAAAGCTCTGATACAGGATTTATCCCTGTATTTATCTCAGAGTCCTTAATGATAGAATTCATTTTAGAAAGATATGTTCTTGTAATCATTTTTAAATTATTTATTTATAATAAATATTAAGAAATACGAACATGTTTTGATAAAATAGTTTCTAATTTTTCAAGCCATTCAGCAGACTCTTTAACATATCCTGAAACAACAGGCGGCATACCAGCATATGGGTGAACGTGTGTTAAAATTGCCTTGATAATAACCCTCAATAATTTAACCAATGTATCGCCATGAGGAACTTGGTGTAACTTTGACATTATATCGTCAAGTTCTGATTCAATTATAAGTTCTTCTGAGTCTGTTAGATTAAATCCATTCTCATCCTTATTACTTATAATGTTTATCTTATCAGCAACCATATTAAGCACGCTATTGGCTTCTTGTTTTGGGGCGGTTGTAATTCCTTTTCTATATTTCAACTGAATATAGGTTGGGTCTAATTGGTTAAATACAACGTTACCAACCAACGCTTCACCATTTCTAGCATTACCATAAATACTGCTACCTCTAATACCACATCTTATATCAACCTCATTACTATCGTTTACCTTATTACACCTCATTATGATGTCTTGGCTACCTCTACCTACCATAGCAACATCTTCTACCTTTGGAAAAGAGCCAAATGTTTCCTTGTAATTAGATATTTTTTCAAGTGGACTTAGCAAACCTCCCGGTATGTTAGCCAATGCATTTCCTCTACCATAGGCATATTCGCACTTTTCTTGAAATTGAGGCTGAGAAATGATAGGGCCAATGTAATATCTTGCACTTTCCTTATTACCAGACATTGTTGTTAGCACAAATGCTCCTTCGCCCTCTTTTGGAACAACTTGGAAAGTCTTTGGAAGCAGCGGAAACGCATAAGGTATCTCTTCAAGAGGGGTTTCGCCATCTTGAGCAATCCTAACTTTAATTCTTAATCCGTCAGTATCATCCCTAACGCTTTCTACCTGACCTTTCTTTATAATTGATGAACCATTATCCATTAGAATATACCTTTCTTTCTATTATTTAATTCTTCCTTACCTTTCAAATACAAAGCATCAAGTTCTTTCATTTTATTCATCATATCTGCAATCTTGACCTTAGTTGCTTCGTATTCATTTTCTAGGTTTTTCAACTCTATGCCAATTTCATTATTTGACATATTTTTAAAATCAATCTTTCTCATTATTGTATAATTCCTTGACCTTTACTAAAGTTAATATTGAAACCTTGCGACACCATAGGACCACCGCCATTTGCTCCTGTTGTTAGTACTGTAATAGCACCAGGTGTATGAGCAACCTGAATGTTAGCATCTTCTCTTATCGCTCTAAAAATCTCATCGACAACTGCAATAACAAGAGCAACTGTTTTATTCTCACTTCCATCAGGAAGAGCACCAGTAGGAATGCTGTGTTTGTTTAATTCTTTCACAATATTTCCTGTTGATACCGTTGTTGATAAACCAGGCTTTTGAGTGCAACCAACAGCCATAAGCATTCCTGGTACTTCAGGAGCAGGCTGCCTTGTTACGTCAAATAATGATTTAATACTATTTGAAATATCTTCTATAGACATATTAACACTTATTAATTATTGGCTCTTTATCTTTAATATCGCTAGCAAATATATCAGCATAGTTAACATCATCAAGGACTGATGGTAAGTCTATATCTGTATTGTCGAAATCGTAATCCTTACGCTTGCTGAATAACGCAGATAATATAGAACTTAACCTCATTGCGGTTATAAGGCCCTTATTATACCAAGCAAGAAGGAGTCTTATAATAGACATATATGCTGCAAATTGTTCACTCTGTATTTTCGCTTTTATTTGTAATGCTAACGGGGTAAGGTATTGCATGATGTAATCTAATAATTTCTTAACAATCAAATCTCTTATTTCTTTAATCATTGCTGTTATTAGATTTTTTACCATCCTCAGTAATTCATCAACACTCAATGCTTCTCCATCATCGCCCATTAATATCTTATTAATCATTATAAGCATTAATACTTTAGGGCTTAATACTGCATCAACAATTTCTGCTACAAGCTGTTGAAGAATGTTTGTTAAAAAGTCTATCTTTGTTGTGCCCTTATCAGAAAGTGCAGTTATATTGCTACCATCTATTTCATCAACTATTGCACAAGCACGTTCAAGTGCTTTCTTAATGACTGTTTTTTGCTCTTCCAATGTACCATTTTCAGGGTAGTCCTTCAATATGTCAGTTACCTCAGAAAAATCAACCGTTTGACCTTTATTATATCCTTGGTTGTATGGCAATTGTCTGTATCTCAACTCTTCCGTTTTCTTAAGCATTTCGTCATATTGCTTATTGGAGAAATTGAAGAAACAGTCATCTATTTCTTCATCGTCTTGTTCGAGTATTTTCCTTACAATTTCTATAACTCTCTGTTTACCTGCAAGGAACGGATAAAGATTCTTGTCTTTTGTTTTATTTAATGTGAAACCAAAGAATGCTGCATATTTAGGGTCTGCTGCGTTTTCAAATAAGTTGTAACATATAACTTTTGGGTCGAATAATCTCATTCCCATTACATAGTCATAGTTAAACTCATACACAGTCAAACCAGGATAACATTCAACAAGAACTTTATTTAGTTCTGACATATCGTCACCTTCTATCTCATATTTTCCCGTCTTTGTGTTAACCTTAAGGGATAATGATGTTCCTGTGATAGGCATCGTTAATATTCCATCATCCAATTTCTTATTAGTCAAATCAAATGGTCCGCCAGGGGTTTCAGCATCAAATGAGAATTTACCCTTTTGGTCAGGATTTCCCTCTGCGTCAAAAATCAATCTAATTGGCCTCCATTGCAATGCTGCCTCAGTTCCTGTTTTTGTTGTATATAAACTTGGCAATAGTACGTATGGCTTTGGTAATACTGTGAATCTGAGGTTGTTAGGTGCATCAGGAACGCGATTGCCTTGATAATCATAAGTTTGGCAATATCTTAAATTGAATATACCTTTTTCTCTTGTATAGTCTCTTTCTGTTCTTTCTTTAACTCCTAAGTTAGAGCCATAGTAATTAGTAATATCTACATACCAGTTACAACTATACCAATCAGAAGACACGTTTACTAAGGTATTAGAAACTATGTTACCCATTTCATCGCGTTCTGCCTCAACACATATTGCAAGTGTGTTAGGCGCATCAACACAAGTAAATGTAGTTCCTTCAACAAATTCAGAATAGCCGTCTTTTGGTTTCACCACTGAAACTCCCATAAGGGTTTCTTTTTGTACTGTTGCTGACCTTTTTGCTGCCTTTGATGTCGTTTTCTCAGAAATGGTGTATTTCTTACCATTACAAAGATTTTCTGTAGGGTTGTATGTGTATGGGTAACAAAACTCTCCATCTGTTATTTTGATGGAAACAGGTGCTTGTTTATTACCTTTATGGATAACATACCATAAAAAGGCATTCATATCGTCTGCCCTTACAAGTTTTGCAACTCTACTATTGAAATTGTTGTATGACTTTACTTCTTCGCCATTAACGGATATTGTTGTATCTTCTTCATCCTCTATACCAAAATACTTGTAGCATCCAGGTTCAGTAAAAGGAGATAAATCAAGTATTCCTTCAGGGTCTATTGCATCTATATTAATATCAATTCCCCTTTCTCCTGCTCTACCTTTTAATATATTGGTGTATATATCGTGATTTATTCTCTTTCTAAGGTATAAAGGTATTCTTGGGTCTGTGTTACAAGAAATCAAAGCCTTAATATTAGCCAATAACGCTGCCTTGATACCTATTTCAACAGCAGGAAGAACCCACGTCAATATTTCAACAATCCATTCTATAAGTGTTTCTTCCTCAACTCCTAGTGCTTCTATAATATTAAAGATAAAGCCCAATGGATTGATTGCAATAGGCAATATGCCTCCATATCTCAAAGTATTAGCAAGCATAGGTAATTGTTCCAAAACAGCCATAGTTGAGTCTATTTTGTCAAATACCTCTCTTTGCTTATCTACTTGTTGATTGTAAGCAGCCCTATTTAAACTACCGTTATTGTCTATTAAAGATTCAGCCATTATTTCTTGGTTAATTCTATTGTCTTAGTTTGTTCTTTTTCATTGTGCATATTTTTGACCATTTCTTTAATCTTGGAAAGGTCGAAAGATTGTTTTACTCCACTTGATGCGTCTGTAAGCATACCACTGTTAGCATTATTGGTGTGATTCAAAATTTCAGATAGTAATTTTGCAATTTCCATT
>Ga0310691_10008515_pt1 | contig 10499 bp, 6 predicted proteins | sample 176DNAGHGlowgp2_FD_203887 | JGI IMG/M metagenome (GOLD analysis project Ga0310691, IMG submission 203887) | Sheep rumen microbial communities from Palmerston North, Manawatu-Wanganui, New Zealand - 1766 DNA GHGlow gp2 (v2) (version 2) | ecosystem: Host-associated > Mammals > Digestive system >... | reverse complement strand
CGTCACGTCGTCGGCAAGCTCCGACGCCAGCCGTATCGTGTCGTGCTCTATGTTCTGGTCGTGACAGAAGCGTGCCAGCACCTCGCCCAATGCCTTATTGACACGTGTCTCGGCATTGCGCTCAAGGGTCAGCGCATCGACGTTCGACATTTCAAGTATCTCGTTCACCATCTGCGTCACCACCTGCGTGTTCTGCATCACCATGTGCGAAATGTGTTTACGCTCCTCGTCGGTAATGGCATAGTCGGGGTCGGCAATGACCTGGGCAAAGCCGCTGATGATGTTCAGCGGCGTGCGCACCTCGTGGCTCACATTCTGTATGAAGGCCGTCTTCATCTGGTCCGACTCTACTATGTGCTTGTAGGCACGGTCCATCTGGCGTATGTGGCGGCGGCGCGACTGCACGATATAGAGCAGTGCCAGCACCAGCAGCAACAGCAGCCCGGCAATGGCCGTCAGCGCGTACAGCATACGGCGGCCTGACGCACGGTGCTGCTCCTGATACTTCAGCTCCTGCTGGATGCCCTGCATAGAGCCTGACAGGATGACACTGTTTATCGAGTCCGTCTGCGCGGCGCCTTTCTTCAGGGCCTCGTAGGCCTCCTTCCAGCGACCGGCCTGCTCGTACACCTCGGCCTGTGTGTGGTAAGGGTCGTCGTCGCCCTCAAGGGCCAGACGGGCGGCCTCGTCCACCTGACCGTGACGCGCCAGGTGGTACACCTCCAGCTTACGGCCGTGGACACTCGTCAGACCCTTCTTCTTGCCTTCTTCGTAGGCACGGTAGCCCGCCTCGAAGCGGTCCCAGTCCTCCAGCGAATAGTAGGCCAGCGTGCGGCGCGTCTCGATGTCGAACACACGGTCCTCAGACACACCCTTGGCCAGCTCCATGGCCTTGTCTATCAGCTGGAGGGCCTTTTCGGGCTCGTCCTCCATATAGATATTCGCAAGGTTCATGTATATCGGCGGCATGCTCTCCGTATAGCCCGCCTCGGCCATACGCGTCAGCACCTCATGGAAACAGCGCTTCGCACTCTCCTTATTGCCGCTGTAGCGGTAGATATGACCCATCATATTGATGGCCATGTACATCTCCTTGTCAAGCTTACGCTCCGACAGCTCCTTCGACAGCTGCTGGGCCAGCTTATAGGCCTCAAAGATGTGCTGTCCGTTCAGCAGGAACACGATCTCGTTGCAGCGCTGCGTATAGTAGGCATGCAGGTCGTCCTGCTCCAGCAGGTAGTCCTGCAAGTCCTTCACGGCACGGAAGAAACGCGCCGAGTCGCCCTCGTTGAAGGTACGGAACAGCGAGTCACGCAGCATCTTGTACTCTGCACTATTCTCATATTTCTGGTTCTCGGCATGCATCGTCAGCGGCACCACGGCCACCACCAGCAGCAGCACGCCTCGACATATAGTCTGAATCAACTGCTTGCACATTAGGTTAGTACGTTTAGCGGCGTGCAAAGATAACACAAAAACCGAACAACACAAAAAAAAGCAGCGGTTTTTTCTACCCGCCGCCCGAAATTAAAAACAATTAACACAGACTGCCGTATTCTGTACTACAGACCGAAGCCGTGGGCCTCGTCAAACTTGCCGACGGCCCACACCAGCCACCGGCGGTCGGGAAGCGTCTGCGTCACCCTGTGAAGCAGCGTCACCAGCAGCTCCAGACTGCGGAAGCGCTGCGCGTCGCCGTCCGCCCACTCCACCATGACGAAGCCGCGGCGCGCATCCGGCAGCCGCGACATCCGCACCACACCGTCGCAGACATCCTTGTCAAGCCCCGTCAGCTCGTACAGCAGCAGGCGCATGTCCACATAGCCGCGCGGAAACAGCGACATCATGCGCTCCAGCACCCACACATACATCATGCCCCACGTCTCGAACAGCAGATAGCCCCCCGCCTCGTCGCGCACCAGCAGCGGATTGTGACGCTCCAGCATGCCCACACACTTCTTCATGTCCAAATAAGTCGTCTTCATAGCCTTACTCCTTTCTCTGCATTAAACAAGCAACGTACCGTACAAGTGGTTCATGGCATACGATCGGATGCGCAGTGCCAGCAGGCTGCCCTTCTTGAAGTGAAGCGCCAGGCTCAGCGAGGCCTCAGAGCAGCCGAAGTGCTCCTTCAGACGGCGACGCTGCTCGCGGGTCAAATGTATCAGCATAACTCTTACCCTTTCTTTTCGTTAGTTCAACTTACGTTTACACCGCGAAGTTAAAACAAAAAAAAAGGGCACCCCGCCCCATTCGTCAACCCGTCAAAAACACTTCAGAAAAACGTCAGCAGCGTCCCGCCACACGTCACCGCCGCGTCAGCAGACGCTCTTCCAGCGACTCCCACAGACGCTCGCACAACGTCTGCCACGGACAGGCATCGCCCATCTCGTAATACGTCTCGTCACGGTGCTCGGCGGCAATATAACGCGAATAGTTGCTCATCGTGCTTGGACCTATCACAAGGTCACGTCGCCACCCTTCGGGCGTCGACAACAATGCCAGCGCAAAAAAGTCCGTCTTGGAGAGCCTTGGGTCCAAGCGGTCGCGCAGCACCATATACACCCCTATCCAACAAGCCTGGCGCGTAAACAGCTTCCTGGGAGCGAACTGCAACTCCATCAGACACAGCTGCAGACACTTGCTACGCTCCTCGTCAGACATACGCGCCCAGCACTGACGCAGAAAGTCGTCCTTCGACTCACGCCTCGGCAAGTTCTGTACCGACGCCGGCGCACTGGACGACAGCGGCTGCAGGTCATAGTACGACCGGATGTCGTCGCACAGCGCAGCCAAGTCCTGACGGCCCGCACCCGCAGCATAGTACAGGATGCTCACCAGATAGTGCTCGGCATGCACATAAGAGCCCGCCTGCTTGGCCATAGCCACCAAGTCGTCAAGGTGGAACACACGGCCGTCGTGAAACACAAAATCCTCACTCCTCATGCTTCACCACCATTACCTCAGACTCATCCTCGTCCTCAATGGCAGAGGCCGCCTTCTTCTCCGTCCACCATATCATACCATGACGCACCTTCTCGCCTTTCACCTCGACAATATACTTACGACGCTTCATCAGTGCGTTAAGCCTGTTCACCACAGAGTCAAGAGCGTGCTGCTGACTGAAAAAAATCAAATCAACCACATCGCACACCTCGAACAGTCGCAACAGCTTTTCGTAAACACTTACCTGCATCTCCAGCTGCTGCCCCATCTCTACATCATCACCCAGCGGCACCATCAGCCCCAGCCCCGACACAGCCACACAATACTGCTCACGCCCGTCACGAGCCACAACCAGCTCGACACGCAGCGACAGACTACGCGGCTTCATACCTCGACTACGAAACTTTACACCACCCAACGTATCATCCGTTCGTACCTCCGGATGACCCAGCGTCAAGCCCAAGCCCTGAAGCGTGGTCCACAGCTGACCAAGACAGTAAAGACCCATCGTCCTGTCGCCAGGAGCCTTCAAACCCCACGTACGACGGCTTAAGTCCATCAGCGTCTGCCACTCCATCAGCTCACCCTCGCGGCCAAGCTCTGTCACCCGGCCTACCTCTACTTTGTCCCAGACCACGCCCTCGACAGGCGTCTGTGACGACGCAGCAGCCGACAACCGCCGCCCGGAGGCATCGGTTGCACCCGCGTTCACATACGACACCACCGGATGGCTGTGTGTCTCAATGCCATAGCCACCGTCAGGGCCCTCCGTCTCGCGCGTCACCACCAAGACTCCAATCTGCAGACCCACCGTACCACCATACTCTATCACACGGTACGGATGCTCCAAAGCAACATAGCTCGTATCTATCATAAGCCAAAAACTTATTCTTTTAGTATGCAAAGATAACACAAAACAAGCAAAACACAAAAAAAATCCCCCTTTTTCTCACCCCCGCCAAGCGCTTGGTTCCATTTAGGTTCCATTTAGGTTCCATTCTTTTTTATGTGGCCAGAGTGTAGCCAGCATTTCTGTAAAAAGGACCCAAAGGGTCGCTGCACGCGCGGGAAAAGCCAGTGACAAGAGGAAGAAGGACTTGGTATAAATTCACCACCGGGGCACCAGGGCACAGAGCTTTCCTCGCGGTAGATGAATGCTCTGGGCCCCGGTGCCCCGGTGGTGAGAATTGTCAGAGCCTGACGGTGAGCTCCTTGCCGGTATAGGTGACCTGGACGGCCTGTTGAGGCTGGAAGTCGAGGGCACGGGGACTGTCGGGCGTGACCAGAACAATGCTGAACTGGCGCTGCTTGGGCATGCCGTCGTAACGGCCGTTCTGGCGGTCGATGGTCAGCGTGCGCGAGGCGTCGTCGTAGCGTATGTCGATGGTGGCATAGCGACCCTTCTCGTAGTTGTAGTTGGTGCCTTCGTCCTCGTACAGCCGGAACTGGGCGTTGCGGCCGGCGTAGACGTAGAGGGTGATGTCGTCGGCAGGACGCTCACCCGTGTACTGCATCTCGGGACCATAGGGTATGATGCTGCCCTCGCGCACGAAGACCGGGATGCGCTCATAGGGAGCATCGACGACGAGACGCTGTCCACCCTGGATGTAGCGGCCCGTATAAAGGTCGTACCAGCCCGACTGCTTGGGGAAGTATACCGAGCGGTTGCGCGCCTTGTAGTAGCCCACGGGACATGCCATGAAGGCGGGACCGAACAACCACTGGTCCTTGATGTTCTCTACCTCGCGGTCGCCGTTGAAGTCCATGATAAGACCGCGCATCATGGTGTAGTCGTTGAGGTGTACCCAACCGGCCATGGAGTAGAGGTAGGGCATGAGACGATAGCGCAGACGGTCGTAGTAGACGAACGACTGGTAGCAGGGGTGGCTGTCGGGGGCCAGGTTCCATATCTCGCGCAAGGGCCACTGGCCGTGGGCACGGAAGAGGGGGATGAAGCATCCGAACTGGCTCCAGCGGGCCTGCAGCTCGCGCCACTCGCGGAGGTCTTCGTTCTCAAGCCCTGTCTTCTCGTACTGCTGCTGGGCTTCGACATAGCGTTTCTCCACGCAGAAGCCGCCCTGGTCCATGCCCCAGAAGGGCAGGCCGGACATGGAGTAGTTGAGGCCGGCCGTCATCTGTGCACGCATGTCCTCCCAGCGGGTGCCTATGTCGCCCGACCATGTGGCGGTGGAATAGCGCTGCTCGCCGGCGAAGCCTGAACGTGTGAGCAGGAAGACGCGCTGGCTGGGGCTGACGGAGCGCTGTCCGTTATAGATGGCGTCGGCATTGACGATGGAGTAGGCATTGAAGTACTCGGTAGTGGTGCCCAGGGCCGTAGGACCGGAGAGTGCCTTGCGATACCACATGGGCGTGCAGTCGCGTACGTTGGGCTCGGAGGCGTCCATCCACCAGGCGTCGATGCCGTGCTTGTACTTGGAGAAGAGGTTCTCGTCCATCTGGCGCCAGAACATCTTGCGGGCACCGGCGTCATAGGCGTCGTAGAAGGAGCCCACGTAGCCGGGACCTACCCAGTCGTGAATGTCGTCGACGACGGCCTGGTGGTACATCCACCCCTTCTGGTCGAGCTCCTTGTAGTTGGCTGTATTGCAGTAGAACTTAGGCCATACGGAAATCATAAAGCGACCGCCCTGCTGGTGGACCTGGTCGAGCATGGCCTGGGGGTCGGGATAGCGCGAAGCCTCGAACTGATGAGAGCCCCACTGGTCCTCCTTCCAGTAGTTCCAGTCCTGGACAATGTTGTCGACGGGAATCTGACGACGGCGGAACTCTGCGAGTGTCTGCACTATCTCGTCCTGCGTCTTGTAGCGCTCGCGGCTCTGCCAGAAGCCGAGCACCCACTTGGGGTAAACGGGAGCCTTGCCCGTCAGGGTGCGATAGCCCGAGATTACCTGGTCGGCATTCTGCCCGGCTATGAAGTAATAGTCCATGTCCTTGGCCATCTCGCTCCATACAGAGAGCCGCTGCTGGTCGGGGTGTGACGCCGACGCACGCAGGCCGCAATAGCTGACGCCGCCGTCGGGCTGCCACTCGATGCGCAGCTGGTAGCGCTGGCCTTTACGGAGCTTCTTCTGGAACTTGTAGGTGTTGGGGTTCCACGCCGTGCGCCAGCGCTCGGGCACTACCTCCTCGCCGCCGATGTAGACGCGGACGTAGCCGGCGTAATAGAGTATGAAGTGGTACTGGCTGTCACGCATGGGCTCGACATAGCCTTCGTAGACTACGTGAGAGCCGTCGAGCTGGAAGCCCTTGGGCAGGTTCTTGATGCCGCCGGGCTCTGTCTGGTTGGCCAACTGGGAGGCGGCAGGGCAGTCGAACTCGTAGTAGATGGAGTCCTCGTCGCGCACAAGGCGCTTGCCCTCGCGGTCGGTATAGGTGCCTGTGAGGTGGCCGGCACGGCCCTCGCGGTCGTAGATGTTGAAGACGCGGCCCAACTGCTGGTAGTCATCTGGGTTGCCCCAGCGACAGTAGCTGTAGGAGTCCCAGAGCAGGCCGTAGTTCTTGTTGGAGAGCACGAAGGGGACGCTGACCTTGGTATTGTACTGGAAGAGGTCTTCGTTCTTGCCCTTCATGTTGAGCTCCTCGGACTGGTGCTGACCCAGGCCGTAGAAGGCCTCGTCGTCAGGACTGTCGAAGAGCATGCGCCAGGAGAGCCCGTTGCGCTGGGCTTCAGGGACACGGGCCACGTCGACGCCAATCTCACGGTCGGGCACACGGAAGGGACGGAAGGTCTTGCCCCCGTGCTCGGCTTCGTTGAGCAGCTGCTTGCCCTCGCGGTCGTAGAAGGTGATGCGACCCGTCTTCTTGTCGACACGGGCCTCTACCTGGGCAGCCTTCACGCTGACCTGCGGGCCGTCGGTAACGGTGAACTTGGGCTTGGCCGTCTGGGGCACGATGATAAGGCTCTGCTTCTGAGGTAGCTGAGCCTCACTGGTGGCCTGCACGCGAATGATGTTGTCGTTGACTACTTGCAGGCGTACCACCTGGGCGCCGCCTGACGTGGGCTGCTGGACGGGAATGGTGACATACTGCCCTTCCTGCTTGTAGCCGTCGGCCATGAGGGTCGTGACTGACATGAGAAGGACACCCGCCATAAGAGTTCGTAGGTTCTTCGTTTGCATGATGCTGTTATTGTTTAGTACTGTTTAACTTGCCTTTATATTCTGACGGCATGACGCCGTACTGCTCCTTGAAGTATTTGGAAAGGTAGCGCGGATTGTTGAATCCCACCTTGTAGGCCACCTCGGCCACGGTGAGCTGGCTGCGGCTGAGCAGCTGTTCGGCATGGCGCAGACGTATCTGCCGGATGAACTCGGAGGGCGACATGCCCGTGATGGCCGTGAGACGCTTATACAGGTGTACGCGCGACATGCCCAGCGCCTCGGCCATGGTCTCGACGGTGATGTCGGCATTGTCGAGGTTGCCTTCTACATAGTCGGTGGCGCCCTTGACGAGCTTCTCGTCAAGACTGACGATTTCGAGTTCGCGCACCTCAGGATTCAGCCTGCTGTGCTCCTGGCCGACGGCTCCGAGCTTGCTGACCGCGTCGAGGAGCTCTTCGACATGGGAGAACACCTGCTGCTGTTTCTCGTAGCGCTGCTCGTCGGTCTCGCGCTCCATGATCTCGTTCAGGCTCTCGAAGACATTCTGGAAGGGCTGCCGGAGGTCGGCATTGATGCTCTCGGCAAACTTCTGTCGCAACTCGCCCAGACGGTGGCTGTTCTCCTGCTCGAGTTTGAGGCGCTCCAGGCGCAGCTTGTCCTTGGCGCGGCGGTAGAACCAGTAGAACAACAAGACGGTGAGAGCCAGATAGAAGATATTCATCCACCAGGAACGGTACCAGGGCGCCGACACGCTGACGACGAGCCGTACCTCGTCGGTGCCCATCGTGCCGTCGGTAGCTAACAGACGGGCACAGAAGGTGTACCGGCCTGGGGCCAGACCCATGTAGGTGATGTCGGGAGCGGCATCGTCGGTATAGCGCCACTGGTCGCTGAGTCCCAGCAGACGGTAGGCGAAGCGCGTACGGTTGTGCACCTCGCCGCTGTTGGTGCTCAGGAAGATGGTGAACTGGTTGTCGGAAGCCGTGAGCGACAGCCGGTCCGTCTGTGCATTGACGCGGCGGTCCATGACGCGCAGTCCGCTGAGCAGAGGACGTTCTGCCACGGGACGATGCGAGCGGAGCTTCTGGGGATTGATAATGTCAAGGCCCTCATGGCCGCCCACGACGATATGGCCGTCGGGGGCAAGGATGACGGAACGCTGGTTAAAGGGCCCGTCCTGCAGGCCGTCGCGGTTATTGTAGCTGCGGACGAGGAAATGCCAGCTGCCGTCGGGCTGCGACTGAGGGACGACACTGCTGACGCCATGCTGCGTGACGACCCAGACGACGTGGTGGGCGTCTTCAACGATGCCATAAACCGTGGAGCCGACGAGTCCCGACTTGGCGTCGAGCAGATAGCAACGGGCTGTCTTTGGGTCACAGACGGTGGCCCCGGAGGGTGCTCCCTGCCACACCAGGTTGCGGCTGTCCTGATATACGACGTTAGAGGCCGGAGTGAAGGTGATGTCGGAGTGCTGCTCCTCGAAACGGTAGTTGTCGACGGACATGGTCTTTGGGTTCACCAGCGAGTAGAACTCGGTGTGTCCTACGAGCAGTCGCCCGTCGGGCAACAGCTGAATGGACGAGATGTAGTTGCTGGGCAGCTTGGAGTTTTCCTGCCGCAGTGTGGTAAAGCGACCGGTCTGCTGGTCTATGCGTTGCAGTCCGCCGCCCAAGGTACCTATCCATACGTTGCCGTCGGCATCCTCGCTGATGGCCCACACGCTGTTGGTTGCCAGCCCGTTGGGGTCGCCCGTGGCACGGTAGGTAGTGAAGCGGCCCTGCTGGTAATGGATGAGTCCACCCTCGTAGGTGCCAAACCAAAGGGTGCCGTCGGTAGCCGCGAGACTGCTGACAATGATGTCGGAGCCAAGCTGGCTGTTGGCCTTGTCGAAGACCGTGCATTCGCCTGTAAAGGGGTTATAGCGCAGAATGCCATGGTCGTTGGAACCTGCCCAGTAGATGCCCTGGTGGTCGACACATACGGTATTGACGTTGCCCAGGTTGACATGTCGGAAGTTAAACTGGCTGTCGGAATAGTAGCTGACACCATTCATATAGGTGGCTATCCACATGCGGTCCAGCTGGTCGCGATAGATGCAGCGCAGGGTGTTGTCGCTGATGGTGGTCTCATCGTTCTTGATGCTCTTGTACTGCTGCAGACGATGGTTCTTGAAGTCAACGACGCAGAGTCCCTCATGGTCAGTAGCCAGCCAGAGCTGTCCATGACGATCGGTGACGGCGTCCCAGACAAGCAGCTCGCGTGGTGTGTCAGCAATGCCCAGACGGTGGAGCACTTCAACGGAGGAATGCACCCAGCGCCCTTCCTGGCGCAGGAAGACATAGGCGCCGCCGTCGGTAAGTGTCCAGATGTTCTGCTGCACGTCGACATGCAGGGTGTAGGCCGCATTCCGGGGAGCGCCCTGGCGTTGCAGCCGGCTGCTCTTCCACGAGATGCGGGGCTGTAAGGTATGGAAGCTGACGATGTCGCCGTTGTTGGAAATCATAAGCAGGCTGTTGCCATGCTCCGCAAAGTCGCTGACACCGAAATCAGTGCCTACCTGCTGGGAACCAGGGCCGAAGGTGAAACGGTGTACCTGACGGGTACGCGGGTTCAGGAAGAACATGCCCTCGTCGTAGGTCTTGACCCAGAAGTTCTTGCGACGGTCTATATAAAGGCGCTCTATGGCCCCCTTGACGCCCTGCTCGTGCAGCCAGCGCTCTGGGTGACGGTTGCATGTCTCGCTGACGGGGTCGAAGAGTGAATATAAAGGGCCGTGGCGCAGCCAGAGACGCCCCATGCCGTCCTGCTGCACGTCGTCGATGGAATTGCGAAGCAGCGTGGTGGTGTCGTTGGCCTGCGAATAATAGGTGTGTATGCGATAGCCGTCGTATCGGTTCAGCCCGTAGGGCGTCGCTATCCAAACGTAACCCCGGCTGTCGCGGAAGATGCTGTTGACCTGAGTGTTGGACAGACCGTCGCGGGCATCGAGACGCCGGAACTTCATGTCAGCAGCCATGACCGTAAGGACCATGGTGCACAGCAGAAGTCCTGTGGTAAGCACACGCGTCGTGGCGAGAGTCAATGTCCGCTTCATGATATGCCGTTACTCATCGTCCATTAACACTGCTTCCTCTACTTCTACCTCTGCTTCGACGGGCAGGGTGATGACGAAGACGGTGCCTCCGCCCGGGTTGTCCTCCAGACGTATGGTGCCGCCGTGGGCCACGACGATGTCTTTTACTCTGTCTAATCCGATGCCCTCGCTGCCTACCATGGGCTCGAAGGCCGTTGCCTTGAACTCTTCACGGATGCCTATGCCGTTGTCGGCCACTTGTATGACGGCTTTGTCCTTGCCTACACGTCCCAGGTTGACGTTAATCTGGCAGTTGCCCGGCGAGAACCTGACGGAGTTGCCCAACAGGATGGTCA
>Ga0310691_10008509_pt1 | contig 10504 bp, 6 predicted proteins | sample 176DNAGHGlowgp2_FD_203887 | JGI IMG/M metagenome (GOLD analysis project Ga0310691, IMG submission 203887) | Sheep rumen microbial communities from Palmerston North, Manawatu-Wanganui, New Zealand - 1766 DNA GHGlow gp2 (v2) (version 2) | ecosystem: Host-associated > Mammals > Digestive system >... | reverse complement strand
TTTTGATGAACCCGTTCCGCCTATGACGCCGATAGTCTCTCCCGATCTTATGCTGATGTTGATATCCGAAAGGGCATAGTTTCCGCTGCCCTTCTTATACTCGAACTTCACGTTCCTGAATTCCACCGAGCCGTCCTTAACTTCGTCTGCGGCATTCTCTGCGGAAGTTATATCGCTCTGCTCGTCGAGGACTTCGCATATACGCTCCGCGGAAGCGCGGGACATAGTTATCATGACGAAGATCATAGAGAGCATCATCATGTTCATAAGTATCTGCATCGCGTATGTGGTCATGCTCATAAGTTCGCCGGTGGTGAGAGTGCCGTCAACGACTATGAGGTTCGCGCCTATCCATGATATTGCGATAAGTCCGCCGTATGCACAGAACTGCATGAGCGGATTGTTGAATGCGAGAACTTTTTCCGCAAATGAGAAGTCGTTGTAGATCTCGCCGGAGATCTTTGTGAACTTGGATATTTCATGATCCTCGCGTACAAACGCCTTTACCACACGCATACCGCTGACATTTTCCTGAACTACGTTGTTGAGGTCATCATAGCGTTTGAACACACGCTCAAAAACGGGGTGAGCGAATTTCATTATGAGTATGAGTCCCACAGCGAGTATCGGTATAGCGACAAGGAACACCGTGGAAAGCTGGGCGTTTATGGCGAACGCCATTATAAGCGAGAATATCAGCATTATAGGCGCTCTTACCGCGATACGCAGTATCATCTGATACGCGTCCTGAACTCTTGTGACATCGGTGGTAAGGCGGGTCACAAGGCTTGCTGTGGAGAACTTGTCGATGTTTGAGAAAGAATACTCCTGTATTTTGTAGAACATATCCTTTCTGAGATTGCGGGCAAATCCCATAGCCGCTTTAGCGCCTGTCTTCGCTCCCGCAAATCCGGCAGCCAGCGACAGCAGGCAGCATACGACGAGAATACCGCCGATAACGAGTATGTACGGCATATCCCCCTCTCCGTTATTGCCGTTTATGCCGTTATCAACGAGCATAGCCATAAGAAGCGGGATTATGACTTCCATTACGACCTCTCCCACCATGAATACGGGAGTAAGTACCGAGACCGTCCTGAATTCTCTGATGCTTTTTGCAAGCTTCTTTATCATTTTTCTGCATCATTCCTTTCATCTGAAAACACATAATAATAGTTTATCAAAAATATTTTTAAAAGTCAATAACTTTCACCAATTATTCACAATATAACAGTACCCGGGATAATGCATAACAATGTTCGGCAGATATTGTAGGAATTGTACAAAAATTTGCATTTTGGCAAAAAAGGCAGGAAAAAAGTGTCACTTTTATGCCGCTTACAGAGTTTTATATTACAGAGGGCTGAAAAATCAGCCGTGGGATTGGAATATAACAGGAGGAGATCACCATGAAAATATCACGTACAATAGCGGCATTGACCACAGCGGCGGCAGTGGCAGTCTCGGCAGTACCCGCATCAGCGGCCGGTTTTTCGCAGATAGCGGCGCGTTATACAGCGGCATCAGAGACAAATACCGCAGTTTCCGCAAATAAATACGTCACCCCGATGACCGTAAACCGGGCTTCCAGACGCTATAAGAATTTCGTGGCGGCAGTACCGGAGATCAGAGCGGACAGAGAATGGTACTACAGCACCACCATAAGCTGGTCGCCCGTGACCGACGCGCTTCTGTATTATGTCTATGGAAAGATCGACGGCAGATATTCCCTTGTCGGAAAGACCTCTGATACAGAGTTCGAGACAGAAAAGGAAGGCATATATTTTATCCGTGCCGTCACATACGACTACAATGACAAGCGCATTTTCAGCAAGCTGTCCAACAAACTTACAGTGGATCTTTCCGAAAGAGATTATTATGACAGCGGTGATGAAGCTGCTGTTGAAGAGGAATACTCATACAGCATCATTCCGAATGCCATAAGCGACGCGGCGATACAGACCGTGGACAACTCCGCTGTTTATTCCGAAACGGCGGAACCCGACGGCGGTGCAAATTTCATATACGGCGCACCGGAATACGACAACGAGGAATACACGAAATATGCCGTGGACGGCTTCAGGAGCGCATTGCAGACCCCGCTCTCCACATTCTCCGCCGATGTTGACACAGCATCTTACGCAAATGCCCGCAGAATGATCCTGAGCGGCGGCAAAGTCACCCCGGACGCTGTACGCATAGAGGAATTCCTTAACTATTTCGACTATGACTACGTTCAGCCCACAAAGGGAAACTTCTCCGTTACATACGAATATACCGACTGCCCGTGGAATAAGAGCGCGAAGCTCCTCATGCTGGGCGTTCAGGCAAAGGACGTGGAAAAGGAGCCGGACTCGAACCTTGTTTTCCTTGTTGACGTGAGTGGTTCCATGTACTCGAAGGATAAGCTCCCGCTGGTGGTGGAGTCCCTGAAAAAGCTCACCAATGAAATGACAAGGAATGACCGCATTTCGATAGTCACATACTCCGGACAGGAGAAGGTCATAGTCTCCGGCGCGCGCGGCAATATGAAGAACTGCATAGGCGAGCTTGCGGATACCCTTGAAGCATACGGCTGCACCAACGGAGAGGCGGGCATCAATATGGCGTATGACATCGCGGCACGCAATTATCTCAAGGACGGCAGCAACCGCGTTATTCTCGCCACCGACGGCGATCTGAACGTAGGGATCTCCGATAAGGACAAGCTTTCGGAATTTATCGCAAAGAAGCGTGATACCGGTGTTTACCTCACCGTACTCGGCTTTGGCACCGGCAACCTGAAAGACGACAGAATGGAAGCTCTCGCAAAGGACGGCAACGGTAATTATCACTATATTGACTGCGCAAGTGAAGCGTCGAAAGTGCTTGTCGATGAGCGCAAGGCTACCCTTATCACGGTCGCGGACGATGTGAAATTACAGGTGGAATTCAATCCGGCACTTGTTGACAGCTACCGCCTTATCGGATACGACGGGCGCAGACTCGCAAACGAGGATTTCACCAACGATCAGAAGGACGCCGCGGATATGGGAGCGGGACAGAGCATCACTGTAATGTATGAGATAATACCCGCTAAATCATCGGGAACATCTCTTCAGTACCAGACCTCCACAGGGAACAAGACAGATATCTGCACGCTCAAATGCCGCTACAAGGAACCCGGCAAGAGCAGTTCCTCGCAGTTCTCTGTAACTGTAAAGGCGAAGAACTACTGCAAGTACGCGGATACCGGAATGAGATTCAAATTCGCCGCCTGCGTATGTGAGACAGCAATGGCTCTGCGCGGCGACAAGTCCTACGGCAGTGTTTCGGTAAAGAACGCAAAGGCAAGATTTGACCGGCTCGACACCGATGAACTTGCAAAGATCGGCTACAGCGACGATTTCGCAGTCCTGCTTGAAGATCTCGGCTGAAAAAAACATAAAAAATACCCCGTGAGCAAACTCACGGGGTCTCTTTTCAATTCTTATTCAGCCTTGGGAGCTCCTACGGGGCATGTATCTGCGCAAGCGCCGCAGTCAATGCACTTGGAAGCGTCGATGCTGTAAACATCTCCTGCCGAAATAGCCTCTACGGGACATCCGTCTGCGCAAGCGCCGCAAGCGATGCACTCTTCTGCTGAGATTTTATAAGCCATAACTTTAGTTCCTCCTTGTTTGGATTACGGTTCCCTTTGCCGTTACGTTAATTATAACAGCAGCTTCCAAAAAAATCAAGCGCTTGGAACGATTTTTTGTACAGTTCGGCGACGCTAACTTTTCGATGTGTGACAACAGAGCCAAATCCCCGAATTCAAGCCGTTTGCGGGCTTTACACGAAAACGGCGTTATTTGTGCAACCTATCCAATCCAAACGGGCAGAATCACAATAAAATAAATATCGCGGGGTATTGCAATCGGGTAAGATTTGTAATATAATAATTACGTTATAAAGATGTAATGAGAACGGACGATGATCGATGAAAAAGAAATTCTACCGGGCTGCGGCATTGCTGCTTTCAGTCCTGACAATATGCGGGTGCGAAGATATGAGCGAGGCTGCAAGCACCGCCTCCGGGTACGGGACGCTGCCTTTCGTGTCAACGGCATCGCCCGATGAACTGCCGGCGATCGCTATGACATCATATACCGCGCCCGAGGTGCGGACAGATGCTCCGGCGGACGAAGACAGCTCCGGCGGAGCGGTATCTTCCGCGAAAAAGACCGCCCGCCTGAAAGACGCGGACACCGGAGCCTTCCATGAGCGGCTTGAACAGATCTGCGAAGAGAACGGCGTTTACGGAATGGGGGTCGCGGTATTCGCAAACGGAAAGGTGATACATACCGACAGCGTCGGTTATGCGGACATGGAAAACGAAATACCCGTGACCGAAAACACGAAGTTCCGCGCGGCGAGTGCGTCAAAGCTCATATCCACAATACTCGTCATGAAGCTCTGCGACGAGGGAATGTTGGATTTTGACGGCGACCTTACGGAACAGACAGGGCTTGAATATTATTGCGAACAGACCGGTGAAGTAAAGCTGTGGCACGTGCTTACCCATACCGCGGGACTTACCGACACATACGAATATGACGTGCTTTCCCCTTCACAGCGGTTTTCGACCAACTATCTCCTGAAGTCTGCGCATATCGGGACAAAGGCGGGAGAATTCTACAACTACTCGAATTTCGGAGCCGGCACTATGGGTGCCATTGTTGAGTGCATTACGGGAATGTTCTTTCACAGATACGCGGATAAGGTGCTTTTCAAGCCGCTGAACATGGACGCGGCATATCTTGTGGACCTGCTGAAAGACCGCGACAGCTGCGCGAAGATATATGACCATGACGGCGAAGTTTTCGATGTGCCGCACTGGGTACGGACAAGCGCATACTATGAGAGTTTCGGGCTCGGAAATTCTTATCTCACCGCTCAGTGTGAGCTTCTTATCACCGCCCGTGATCTTGCGCTGCTCGGAACGGCTCTTGCCGGAGACGGGACTGTGAACGGTGTCCGTATCATCAGCGAGGACAGCCTGAACAAGATGCACGATGTCTATATAGAGACAGATTATTACGGAATGGGGCTGAATGTCCGCCAGTACCGCGGCAATCTCGTAGATGACCGCACTATCTGCGGTCACCCCGGGAACGCGCTCGGAGCGATAACCGGTCTGTTCTATGACCGCACCGACGGTACCGGCGTCGCGCTGCTCACCAACCGGAGCAACTATTACGAAGACGCGGAATGCGGACTTTACCGAACAGACAGCGCCGTTGTCAAGGCTGCCTATGAGGCGTTCTTCCGCTGAACGTACCGGAATTGCTCCGGGAAGCGGGTTATCTGAGCCTGAGCGACGAAAGAGCCCGTGTCTTTTCAAGGGCGGTCATGACGGCTGCTGACGCGAGAACTCCCACGATACCCTGTATAAGGTTTTCCGGGATACCGATGACCGATGTCTCAAACGAGCCGGTAATGAATACCCACTCGAATGCAAAATATCCGCCGGCCATGAATATCTCCGCCAGAGCGGCGCTTACAAGTCTGCCGGTAAATGCGTGTGTACGAAAAGCGTACAGCACAAGAGCCGCTATAACTGCCATTATCGCCTTTATCGCAAACGTACCCGGAGCATATACCGCATAGCCCGAAATGATGTCCGCGAGAGCCGAACCTATGCCTGCGGCAGCCGCACCCCAGCGTGCTCCGCATATCCAGCCCGCCATTATGACAAAGCAATCCCCGAGATTTACATATCCTTTTGTGAGGGTGGGTATCTGTATAAGCATTGTTGCCGCGCAGGTAAGTGCTGCAAACACAGCCGCGGTCACGATCTTTCTGAGTTTCTCATTCATATAGGTACCTCCTTCTTTCGCCTACCATTTCTGTATGTATTGCTATTATACTATGCTTTTCTTTGTTTGTCAATAGAATTTTTTGTTTTTATTACTTCTGCAATTAAATAATTGAAAGAACAAAAATCAAATCATTTATTTGCCGTATTAATCTTGACCCGGATTGCAATATATTTCAAAATATTTTGCTCACATTAAAGTTTTCGGGATTCCTGCCGATATAATAAACGGAAGTGTATGACCTCTGCGGGAAAGGATATGCAATGAACATTTCAAGGATAGGAAACGCGGCAGCCGACATAGCCGCACATAAGGCAAAGGAACAGGCAAAATATCTGAACGCGGGCGGCGAAACTACCGAGATAGCGAAAGTGACAGGCGGAAGCGACGCGTTTTCACGGAAACTCGCGGACGTATTCAAGCGGGAGAATTCCGATCTGATACAGGGGTTGAGCGAACTGTCGGACAGTGATAAAATGGAGATCGCTATGAATTCGTACTTCCAGATGCAGGGACGCCTGTACCAGGCAATTAACCGCGAGGAAGCCGATATAAAGACGTTCGGTTCCATTGCGGACGAGAAGGCGAGGATCACCTCAATGCTCGGACAGGCTCAGGCAAAAGGCGGCAGCATCGAGACCGCGGACGGAAATGAACTGACCGCGGAAGAGATCTCCGGACAGCTTGACGATGTACAGCGCAGAATGGACGCGTTCCTTGCCCCATACGGACGCGACAGCGAAGGAAACGCAAAGAACACTGCCATAAATGAGAGCGTCAGGAAGGATTTCGCGGCGTATGCAAGCGCTTTCGAGGGAGTGACCGGAATGAGGAGCGATGCCCTTGACGCTTCCGATGCGCTGGCACTGCATAAGACCGACCGCGACGAAAGCAATTTCGTGCAGAAGGCAGAGGAGTCCATAAATTCCCTGAAAAAACAGTCCGAGAGCCTGACATCACTGAAAAAGGATCTGCTTGCCGGTTCGGGCGAGGATCCGGAGACCGAACGACTTAGCGAAGAAGCTATGGTGAAGCTTGCCGTGTTTGAGTTCTTCCGGGAAAAATTTTCCTACGGCGGAACACAAGAAGATCTTGAGGAACAGATAAAGAGTATGTCGCTTTTTGACACAAGAGCGTAAAGGAATATCAAAATATGCTGAAACTGATATGCGGCGGAGCGGGGACAGGAAAATCCTCGCTCCTGTATAAAAAAGCCTCTGAAGCGGCACAGTCGGGTAAGAAAGTTATCCTTTTCGTCCCCGACCAGTTTTCGTTCGAGGCTGAAAAGATCATCTACCGTACAGTCCCGCATGAGTATTCGCGGTACTGCCGCGTCACCATGTTCTCCCGTGAAGCACAGAAGATACTGCGTGAGCACGGGCAGACAAAGGAATACGCGGACGACATATCCAAACGGATCGTGATGAAAGGTGTGCTGGGGCGGCTGAAAGGCTCGCTGCTGCATTACGGTGATCTTGCGGGAAAACGGGATTTTGTCGCTTTTGCGCTGAAAATGGTGAGCGAGCTCAGAGGAGCAGGACTTTCCGTGTCCGAACTGCGAAAGCGCCTGTCGGCTGAGGATATACTGTCACCGGCGCTGACCGACAAGATGAACGATATACTTATGATATATGAGGCATACGACACGCAGTTAAAGACCGCGTTCGATGACAAGCTGGACGATATCCGGCGGGCGGCGGAGCTGATACTGGATTCCGGGGACGGGAATATCTTTGAGGGCTGTGATGTATTTTTCGATGAGTTTGACAGATTTTCCGGCAATCAGCTGATGTTTGTCAAAGCGCTTATCGAAAAGGCTGACAGTGTTACCGCTGCTCTCACATACCGGTATCCGGAGAGCGGGAATGAGCCGGACGACCCGAAATATTCGGCGGTACGCAAACTGATAGGGCAGCTGTCCGAGGTGAGCAGACCCGCGGCGGAGGATATAACGAAGCTGTACGAGAGTTATCGTAAGCCCGGAATTCCCCGTATCATCGAGGCACGGGATATCTGGCAGGAATGTGACTGGATATGCGCCGAGATATGCTCGCTTATGGAAAGCGGCGTCCGGTGCCGTGATATTGCGGTGCTGACCCCGGCGCCGTGCTATGCCCCGGTACTTGACAGCGCACTGAGAAAGTATGGCATACCTGCGTTCGCGGATATTCCCGAAACGCTTATGAGCAAGTCTTTCGTGAAATTCGCGGTATGCGCTCTTCGTGCGCTCACATTTGAGACAAACGACATACTCCGTTATGTGAAAAGCGGGTTCGTGCGGTACGATATTACGGATCCTGACAGCGGAAAAACGCAGTCGGTGCTGCTTCAGAGCCGCGATATCAACAGGCTCGAACGTATATGCCGGAAGTACGACCTGCGTGAGCGGGACTGGCACAAGCCGTTCCCGGAAGGGATAGACAAGGACGGCAGACTTGAGGAGATACGGCAGACAGTAATAAAGCCGCTGGAAGCGCTGAAAAAGGCGGTCACTGATTCCGACGGAGCTTCCGTCACCCGGAGCCTGTGCGTTTTCCTCACAGAGACCATGCATATAGAAAAGACCATTCGCGGCAAGTGCTACCGCGCGGACGGCGGATTCGACAGCGACAGGTTTGACGAGTATGACAGCTTATGGGAGGACGCCGTTACCGTGTTTGAGTCGGCGTACAAAGCACTCGGCGGGCATATAATGCCGCTTGAAGAGTATATTTCGCTGCTGACCGACGCGTTCACTTCCGTGACCGTAGCGCGTCCGCCGGAATTCCTTGATTCCGTGACAGTCGGAGACACCGACCGAAGCCGGTTCGGAGACAAGGACTATGTATTTCTGTGCGGCTTCAACAGCGGTATCATGCCGCCCCCCGCGAGAGTGCCGCAGGCATTCTCCGCTTCCGAGAGCGAGATGCTGGCGGATATAGGCATACCGATAGCGGCGGACAGGGAGTCGCGCTATGCGTCGGAGCTTTTTACCGTTTACAGGTGTACCAATATCCCGAAGAAACGGCTGTACATGACCTATCCGCTTCAGGGCAGCGGGGGTGAACTGCTTGAACCGTCGCCGTCACTGCGTATATATGCCGCAGATGCCGGAATAACCACCGAAGGCGCGGATAGCTTCGGTGCAGCGCACTACTGCCGTACAGTGCGTTCGGCAGAACAGTACCTTGCGCACATCTACCGTGACACGGCGCATCTTGCGGACAAGATCAGCCTGAAAAATATGCCGGAGCTAACGAAGGAATACAAGAGAATGCTCGGCTCGGCAGCGGGAGAGGACCCCGAGCGCGACAGGCAGAAGATACCGCCGCAGACCGCAGTCCCGCTGATCTCCATGAACGCCTATTCCCCCACGGCCATAGAACAGCTTGTAAAGTGCAAGTTCGCGTTCTTCTGCAAATATGGTCTGGGGCTTCGGGAGGAAAATGCCCGCGAGACCAGTGCGGCTCTCACCGGCAATGTGGTGCATTATTGCCTCGAGCAGCTGATGAAAGAACCGGACTTTATTGATATGAGCAGGGAGCGTATCGTCGCCGGGACCGACAGAAGCATCGTGAAATACGAGTGCGAAACATTCTTTGAGGATTTCGGCGGTTCAAAGCGCTTCTCATATATTCTGAAAAATCTCTCCAAATACGCTGTTCAGGCAGCATTGCGCATACAGGAGGAAATGCGGGTGAGCCAATTCCGGCCGATAGAATTTGAAAAAGACCTCTATCTCGATCTCGGCGGCATAAAAGTGCGGGGAAGATGTGACCGCATTGACGGCATGAACAGTACCGACGGCAGGTCGTATGTGCGCGTCGTGGACTACAAGCACAGCAGTTCCCTGAGATTTGATCTTAACGAGGTTTACCGCGGTCACAATTTACAGATGCTCCTCTATCTTTTCGGAGTCTGTGACGATCCCCGTGTGCTCAGTCCTGCGGCAAAGGGATTTTTCAATAACGGCGCCGCCGTGCTTGACCCGTCCTCGGTCATCTATTTCAAGTTCGGAGAGCTTCCATACAACGAATCGGAAGACGACGAGAGCGAAAAAGAATCAAAGGCTCTCAAAAGCCGCAGGGATTACTATACCGGCAATTCCTCACAGGGACTTGTGGTGAGCGGATCTCCGGAGATCGCGGAAATGGAGAGCCGTATCGCCGCCCTCACCGACGAACTGTACACCCGCAGACCGAAAGCAGCCGAACCTGTGGGAGAACGCAGATTTTTCAAAGGCTTCATAAACTCTGTGGAAGTATCGCGTGGGGAATATGATGCTATACGCGGGCATTGCCGTTCTTTTCTCAATGCCCGTGCCGCCGAGATGACCGCGGGTATGACAAGTGCCTGCCCCTCCGATGATGACGCCTGCGCCTACTGTTCCTACAAACTGTTCTGCGGTGTGAAAGGAGCCGGGTAAGCGTCCTGGATTTTCGCAATACAGAACAAAGACATACAAAAAAGCCTGTCAGTCCGGATATGGACCGACAGGCTTTACGTTATATGCTGATCCTACCCCAGCAGCGGCTGTATCTGCGTTCCGGAGAGCGCGCGGACAACAGACTCGGGTATTTTGTCAAAGTCTCCGGTAAGCGAAAAGGGCTTGTTGATATGATCGTCCTGCTTTATCGGGACAAAATAGTAATTCTTGTAGTTGATAAGCGAGAAAATATTTTTCG
>Ga0310691_10008507_pt1 | contig 10506 bp, 5 predicted proteins | sample 176DNAGHGlowgp2_FD_203887 | JGI IMG/M metagenome (GOLD analysis project Ga0310691, IMG submission 203887) | Sheep rumen microbial communities from Palmerston North, Manawatu-Wanganui, New Zealand - 1766 DNA GHGlow gp2 (v2) (version 2) | ecosystem: Host-associated > Mammals > Digestive system >... | reverse complement strand
TGGCCGTCCGTGGTGTCATACAGCCGCATCAAAAGCTTGATGAGGGTGGTCTTGCCGGCACCGTTGTAACCGACGATGGCAATCTTCTCGCCGGGATGCACCGTGAGGGAAATGTCCGAAAGGGTCTCCGGCAGGTCCTCGCGGTAGCGGAAGGAAACGTGCGAGAGAGAAATCTCTGCATTTCCCGCGGGAACCGCAACGCCCTCATCGGGCTTAAGCCGCGGCTCGTAGGCAAGGAACGCCCGGATCTTGTCGATGTAGAGGCTGTTCTCCTGGGCCTGCGGGAACAACTCCGCAAGGTTCACCATGCCGCGCCGCAGGCTTCCCGTACGGTTAAACAAAATCACCGCATCGCTGTAGGGAATCGAGTGCAGCACCGCCGCCTGGAACACCAGGTAGGTGATGTACAGGCCGTCCAGGATGAAGTCGCCCACCACATAATTGTTGAGGAAGCCCAGGACGGACCGCTTTACGCCGACCTTCTTCTGCTCCTTGATAATCTCGTCATTTGCCTCGGCAAATTCTTCCTCCAGCCGGTCGCCCACCTCCGGATGAAGTCTGAGCTCCTTCGCGTAGTCGTTTAAGTAGAACACGCGGCTTACGTAGTTGCGCTTGCGCTCCAGAGGATTAACCGTGAGGCGCACCTTGTAGTTGAGTTTGTTCAAAAGCCGCGATACAACGAAGCGAAGGACAAAGGATGCCAGTACGAACAGAATGCCCATGGCATCGGTCAACAGGTAGAAGATTCCGGTGGTGAACAGAATCGTGAGGCCCTGCACCATCATGTTCGTCATGGACAGGAAACGGTCGATGGAACTCTCCGCCTCGGCTACCGCCAGAACGAAATCGTTGTAGTACTTGGGGTCATCATAGCAGGACAAATCAATCTCCGCCGCCTTCGCGTACATCTGCTCCTTGAGGGCGCGGTAGAGCTTCGGCTTGCACCGGTAGGACCATCCGTGGATGAAGAAACCGTCCGGAATAATCTGCAGAAGGTTCACCGTCAGGACGATGCCGATGAACAGCAACGCCTTCCAGAAGGGCTCGTGGAATTGCGCGCAGCGCAGAACGTAGCGGATACCCAGAACATGCTCGATGAAGATGACGCCCTGATAGCGGAAGCCGTCATACAGGTGGTACAGCATATAGCCCGGGCAGGTGCGGAAGCAAAGCTTCCAGAGGAAAATCTGATTTCGCAATACACGAATCATGCGAACACACCTCCTTCCGTCGGTGCCGCGGCAGGGGTTCCGCCCCCGGCCGGATGGTCGGAGGAAACGGCGAGGTAGTTCTTCGCCTGCTTTGTGTACATATCCGCGTAAAGTCCCTTTTTCTCCATGAGCTTACGATGCGTACCCTCCTCCTTCACGGTACCGTCCGCAAGAAGGTATACCCAGTCCGCATTTTGCACGGAGGAAAGCCGGTGCGAGATGAACACGAGGGTGTTCTTCCGGCACGACTCGTAAATGTTGTCAAACAGCTGCGCCTCGGCAATAGGGTCGAGCGCGCTGCTGGGCTCGTCGAACACCTTGAAGGGGCACTCCCGCACGAAGGCTCTCGCCACCACAATCTTCTGGAATTCGCCGCCCGAGAGCATCGCGCCCTCGTCGTCAAATTCTCTGGTAAGTATGGTGTTAATTCCCTTCGGCAGGGACATGACTTTATCATAAGCACCCGCAAGGCGCAGGGCTTCGTTCACTTTCTCCTCCCGCTCCTCCGCAGGAACGTTCTCACCCATGATGACATTTTCCGCAACCGTCATGGAGAACATGCGGTGATCCTGGAACGCGGTTGCGAAGAGGGCGCGGTATTTTCTGAGATTGTACTCGCGAATGTCGCGGCCGTTTAAGAGAATCTGCCCTTCCGTCGGGTCGTAGAACCGCAGAAGCAGCTTGATCAGCGTTGTCTTTCCCGCGCCGTTATGGCCTACAAGCGCATAGGTTTTGCCGCCGCGGAATTCCATGGATAGATTCTTGATGACCTCCTTGTCCTTGTAGGAGAAGGAAACATTCTTAAACTCGATGGACTGAATCTCCGTGCCGGGGTCCGCGCCGTCCGCATCCTCCGGAATGCGCTCCTTGTACTCAAGGAACGTCCGCAGGTACTCAACGAAGAGACCGTTTTTGAAAAGCGCCGTGAGGGACTCGGTAAATCCGATCAGAATCCACGTGGTAGACACCATCATGCTGGTGATAACCGAGAGCTGCGCAAGCGTCATGGAACGGCTCACCAGGGTCCGGTAGGCGCCGTAGATCAGCAGACCCTCGAAGATGAAGGTGAAGGTGAACATGACGTAGAGCCAGTGCAGAACCGCCGCCTTCTTCGTATACTTCTTTGTCACATCCGCAACACCCGTGATGGCCTCGCGATACTGCTTCCGCATCAGGGCAAATACGCCCGTTAAGCGCATCTCCTTCGCGTACTCCGGAAGATACATCACGCGGTTGATGTACGCGATGCGCCGGTTGTGGGGCGCCATATCCTTGTTTCTCGCATAATCGAGATGGCTGATTCTGCGGTTGAACACAAAGTTTCCGATGACCGGAAGGATGACGAACAAAACCGAGATTTTGTCCACATCGTACATGAACTTGAATGCACAGATGCTGGCGATGGCGCCGAAGACCACTTTAAACGCCGCCTCCACCGTCGTGATCAGCCGCTCGTCCGCCCGCTCCATGGCGAGGGTGTAGCGGTCGTAGAAATCGCTGTCCTCAAAGCACGACAGCTCGACGTTCCGCGACTTGCGGAACAGCTTCCGGTACAGCCCGCGGTTGATCACCGCCTGGTTCACCGGGAAAATCCTGCCGACCAGAACCCGGTCGTACAGTGTCATCAGTCCCTCCACCGAGGCGACAATGACGACAAATACCATAATCTTCCGAAACGAATCCCCGTTCGACAGCGAATCGATCACGTACCGCATGAAAAATGCGCTGTAGAACAACCACTCGAAATACCCGAGAAAGCAGCTGATACACTTGTGCACCACCATGGACGGACAGATCTTTCCGAGTAGATTCAGCGCAAAAAGATTGTTCGCCACCGCCCGGGATTTCCGAAGCTTCGTCTCCCCTTGTTCCTGCATATTCATCCCCCCTTTCGGAATGCAGAAAAACCATATTCCCGAAAATAAAAAATTAGGCCTATTTTACTCCGACGCCACCCCCTTGTCAACAACAATTTTCGAGTGGGTCTTGACGGCGGCGAGACTTATGTTTACACTATACACAACCTAAGTTTTTCCAAACCTTTGGTTTGGAATCCACACGCAGAAAAAGAGGTTTCCATGGGAACAGACATGCTGCGCAATCTGCGCAATCGGATAAACCGGTATTTTGTCGGCAAGGAGGAGGTCGTCGACCTCGTTCTCTGCTGCTTTTTGGGCGGCGGACACGTGCTTTTGGAGGACGTGCCCGGCGTCGGTAAAACCACGCTCGCGAGAACGCTCGCGGATTCGGTGCAGTGCAGCTTCGGCCGCATCCAGTTCACTCCGGACACGCTTCCGTCGGACGTGACCGGCGCAACCGTGTACAACATGAAGACATCGGAATTTGACTACCGGGAAGGCGCGGTCATGCGCCAGATTCTTCTGGCGGACGAGATCAACCGCACGTCCCCGAAGACCCAGGCCAGCCTTTTGGAGGCCATGGCCGAGGGGCAGGTCACGGTGGACGGCACCCGCTATGTGCTGCCGGATCCTTTCCTTGTCATCGCCACGCAAAATCCGATTGAATTTATCGGAACGTATCCTCTGCCGGAGGCCCAGCTCGACCGCTTTATGATGCGACTTGCCGTAGGGTATCCTGCAAAGGAGCAGGAGTTCGTCATGGCCCGCAACTTCCTAAGCGGTGCGGCTGCGGAGGAAGAGCCCGCGGTTTGCACTGCGGATGACATCCTGCGCATGAAGAAGGATGTCGCCGCGGTTCACGTAAGCGACGGTGTTCTCAACTATATTCAGGAAATCATCGACCTCACCCGCACGGAGCCGAAGCTTACCCTCGGTGCAAGCCCCCGTGCGCTGCTTTCCCTCGTGCGCGCCTCCCAGGCTTACGCTTACCTGGACGGCAGGGATTTTGTGAAGCCCGACGATGTGAAAGCCGTGGCCGTATACGTGCTTCATCACCGCGTCGTCTTAACGCCGGAGGCACGCCTCACCAAGGAGGATGCCGACAGCATTCTCACTGCATTGATTCGAAAGGCCCGCATTCCGAAAGAGTAGGTAATTGTTTTGAAACGAAACCGAATCATTCTCTTCCTGCTGTGGGTTTTGTCCCTGGTGGGAATCTCCTTCTACGGAGGTCCTGTCTCCTACGGTTTCTTTATCATGATGACGCTCCTTCCGCTTCTGTCGCTTCTGTACCTTCTCGCGGTGCGGTGGCGCTTCTCCATCTACCAGAAGCTGGAGGGCAAGACGTTCGTTGCGGACCATGCCATCCCCTACTTCTTCACCTTACAGAACGAGGAATGGTTTGCCTTCGCAAGCGTCCGGGTCTTTTTCTACTCCGACTTCTCCTCCGTGCTGGATCTTGCGGACGGCGAGGAGTACGAACTTCTCCCGGGGACCGGAATCTCCCGTGACACATCGCTTCTCTGCCGCTACCGCGGCACGTACAAGGTCGGAATCAAGTCCGTGGAAATCACGGATTTTCTCCGACTGTTTCGCATGCGTTACAAAAATCCGGAACCTCTCGAAGTGACCATCCTTCCCAACGTGGTCACCCTCTCCGATCTCACAAACGTAAACCTCACGCGCATCCTCACAAGGGACCTCCCCTTCGGCAACAACGTGCCCGACGTCTCGGTGCGGGACTACGCCGCGGGCGACCCCCGCAACCGGATTCACTGGACGGCCACCGCAAGGGAGCAGAAGCTTCTCGTGCGCCGCACCACCGGCGAGGACCAGCCAAGCGTTGCTATTCTCTTAGGCACCTGCCGTATCTCCGACAATCCGGCGGACCATCTTCCCGTGGAAAACCGCATGCTGGAGATTTCCCTTGCCCTTGCGCGCTTCTTCTTAGGAAAGCGCATCCCCGTCCGCGCCTACCATTGCGACGCGGCGTTTCGCGCTGCCTCCGTAACCGACAGCGCCGCCTTCGACGCCTACTACAAGGTCTGCTCGGACCTTCTTTTCCACGCCTCCCAGAGTGACCGCCGCCTCTTCGCCGAAGCGGTGAAGCGGCCGGAGATGCTCTCGGCGAGGGCTGCATTTTTCGTGCTGCACGAATGGTCTGCGGAAGCCCGCGAAACCGCTGCCGCGCTAAATGCCGGCGGCGTTCCGGTGGTTGTCTTCCTCACCTCCGGCCGCACCGACGCGGCCGATGATGCCCGCGCCCTGCCGCGCACGGAGATTCTTCCCGCCTCCCCGGACGAGAAACTGACGGAGGTGATGTGATGAAAGCATACGGCAAATACTGCTTCGAATGGATTCTCGCTTTCCCCCTCACCGTGGCATTTCTCCTGATTTCGCCCCAGGACCTGGGGATTCCCTCGGTGGGCTTCGGAACCTGCCTTTATGCAGCCATCGCCTGCACGGCCTTCGCCTGCATTCGCTACTTAAAAGGCCGTGACCGGCTGATTGCCATCGGCGCCGTCGCTGCCTTTTTAGGGCTTCCTACCGCCTACGGGCTTCTGACGGAAGGAGGCAACTACTTCTACTCCCACGCCTCCTTCTTCCTCGTGCCGGCCATCGGCGCTGCCTGCTATGTCGCCGGCATGTTCTGCAAGGTTTCCCGCGTGGCCCGCATCTTTACGGCTCTGATAATCACAGGCACCCTGGCGGTTCTGCTGGTGGCGGAGATCATCGTGCCGAAGCTCTGCGTCATGCTCTTCCTCTCGGTGCTTCTGCTGCTCTTTGCGGACGCGACGCAGCTTCGCTGGAAAAAGAGCGGCCACACGGAACACTCGCTGCACATCACCTTTGTCGCCCCCTTTGTGTTCCTCTGGCTGTGCATCTGCTTAATCTTCCCCGTCGGAAAGAACCCTTACGACTGGCGGATTTTCAAAAACCTCTGGCAGCAGCTGCAGGAGCTCTCCATCTCGATTTCCCAGCGGGTCGGCGGCTCCTCGGACGACTTCTACACCTACCGCGCCGGCTTTTCCTCGGACCCGGGCGTGCACGGCGGCGAATCCAAGAAGGACAACCGGCTTCTTTTGCGCGTCACGCCGATTTACGGCACCGCCACCTACCTGCGGCTCGCCGGCCAATACTGTGATTCCTTCGAGAACATGACCTGGACAAGCACCGTCACGGAGGACACGGACGATGTGGCTCTGGATACCCTGGAGACCCGGTGTGCCTTCGCCACCGCCGGCACCTTCTCGGACTACGTGCAGTCCCTGGAGATCCGCGTCACGTATCAACGGTTTAAAACGAAGCACTTCTTTGCGCCCGACAAGGTGGAACTGGACGGCGAGGATGACCTGAAAAAGCTGGGCGTCACGGAGGCCGGAAGAAATCTTCTCTACGACAAAAAGAAGGGCATCGGCAACGAGTACACGGTGACCGGGTACCGCATGAACACGATGCATCCTGCATTTGCCGCGTTTGTCTCGGAATTCCCGGGCTTTACGGAGGAGGACTGGGAGCATACCCTTGTGCGGAGCAGACGCGCCGGGGACTTCACCTATTCCGACCTGCTCGAATACCGCGAGCGCCAGAAGGCGCAGTACCTGATTCCCACGGAACTCGGTGATGTTGCCAAGGCTTTCGTTTCGGATGCGACGGAGGAAGTCTCCACGCCCTACGAGCGCATGACCGCCATCGCGAGAGCTTTGCAGACCTTCGGCTACACCCTCTCTCCCGACGTCTTTCCGGACACCGTCACGGACGCTTCCTCGTTCCTCGACTATTTCCTGACGATACGCCGCGGGTATTGCACGCATTTTGCGACGACCATGGTGCTGCTCGCCCGCGCGGAAGGCCTTCCGGCGCGCTTCGTCCACGGGTTCACCGTCCAGATGAACGGCATGGAGGCGTTGGACGTGAATGCCAGTGCAGCTCACGCCTGGTGCGAGATTTACTTTGAAGGCATCGGCTGGATTCCGTTCGACGCCACGCCCGGCTACGGATCTGCGGACCGCTGGTCCGTCCGCGGCGAGGATCCTTCGGAGTATGTGCCCACACCGGTGCTCTCCCCCTCTGCCGGCCAGGTTCCGCCGACGACCGCCGATGCTTCCGACGATGCAGCGGCAATCCTTCGCGGCATCCTGATGGCCCTAGCCGGCCTCGTGCTTTTGCTGCTCTTCACCGCCGTCGTGCTTTTCGCGGACCGCGTGATTGCCCTCCGAAGATATAAGAACCTCTCCCCGGAGGCAAGGGTTTCGGTGCTTTACCGCCGAAACCTCCGGCTGCTCTCCTACCTGCGGCTTCCGCAGAAGGCCGAGGAGACTCTCACGGAGTACCGAGGCAGAATCCGGGAGGAGTTGCCCGATGGTGCCGCGTCCTGGATCGGCGACTACGAAGCCTTCCTCTACGGCACCGCCGCGGACAGCGAGGCGACGGTTCGGCGCCTCACCGCGGGCAATGCCCTGCTCACAGCGGAATTCCGCGCGCAGCGCCCGCGTTTGTATCTGTTGTGCCGCCTCGGGAACCGTCTGATTCACTGATAAAAAATAGCAAGATTTGTTATGTGATTCGCAATATTTATCTTGCATTTGCATCGGAAAACGCCGTATTCTGTAGGTGCAGGATACAATCGCAAGAATTGCACAGTCTGCCTGCCACATACACGTACCCCGGACCCCCGGGTTTAGGAGGAAGAGAAAAATGAAGAAGGTTAAGCTTGAGAGAGCGAACGAGAGAACGCCTTTGGTTCGCAACATCTATACTGCAGACCCGTCTGCACATGTTTTCGACGGCAAGATTTACATCTATCCGTCCCACGACTTTGCGCATGATTGCCCGGATGACGACAACGGCGATCAGTACATCATGAAGGACTACCACGTTCTGTCCATGGACAGCCTGGATTCCGAGTGCATCGACAACGGTCTCGCCCTCTCCGAGGACGACATTCCGTGGGTAAAGAACCAGATGTGGGCTCCGGACTGCGTGAAGAAGAACGGCAAATTCTACCTCGTCTTCCCGGCGAAGGACTACAACGGACAGTTCCATATCGGCGTTGCCGTTTCGGACTCTCCCGTAGGTCCCTTCAAGCCGCAGGAGAAGTGCATCGAGGGCAGCTACAGCATCGACCCCGCCGTTTTGGTGGACGATGACGAGCGCACCTATTGCTACTACGGCGGTCTGTGGGGCGGTCAGCTGGAGATGTGGCAGTCCGGTGAATTTGACCCGGATGCACACCGTCCGGAGGGCGACGAGCCCGCACTCGGACCGATGTTCGCCGAGTTCAACGACGACCTGACCGCATTTATCACGGAGCCTAAGCACCTCGTAATTCTGGATGAGAACGGCGACCCCATCAAGGCCGGCGACGAGGACCGCAGATATTTCGAAGGCCCCTGGATGCACAAATTTAACAGCAAATACTACCTCTCCTATTCCACCGGTACCACCCACTATCTGTGCTATGCCGAGGGTGAGAAGCCGGACGGTCCCTTCACTTACAAGGGCCGCATCATGGAGCCCGTGCTCGGCTGGACGACGCACCACTCCATCGTCAAGATCGGCGACGACTGGTACCTCTTCTACCATGACTGCGAGCTTTCGGGCGGCGTTACCCATGAGCGTTGCGTCAAATACACCAAGCTCAACATCCACGAAGACGGCACCATCGACACCATCTTCCCGTACGAGTTCGAGCGCTGATCCGCGCCTCTGTCCGCACAGGTTCGAGCGCCGATTCGCGCCTCTGTCCGCACAGGTTCGAGCGCCGATTCGCATAAAAAATCGCGAAGAAGCGCACAAAATCACACAGACCAACCGGCCTGTCGCCCTCAACGGCGGCAGGCTTTTTTGTGCGTTTTCTGCGATTCTGTCAGGTATCACGGCATTTTTCGTGTCAAGTTCCGTATTTTTTCACGGTATCAAAAAACTTCGCCGGTTTTCTTCTCCGCGTGTAGCAATTCTTTCCGGAACGTCGTATAATAATTACCACGGGAGGGGGTTGTTTATATGGGAAACGCGAATATAAAGAAGAAAAAAATTGCAGTATTTGTCAACGGCTGGAACGCGGAGAACGTCTACCGTTATCTCACCGGCCTCACGAACCACGCACCGGAGAACACGATTGACTACTATGTCTTTATGAGTCACGCCATCTATTCGTCCGGCGAGGTCGAGCTCAAGAGCATGAGCACAATCTTCGACCTTCCCGATCTTCGGACGTTTGACGCGGCGATTATGTTCACCCCGGGGTTGAATTTTACGGAGGTCATCAACCAGCTCATCGTAAAGCTGGAACGCTCCGGCATACCTGTCATCTGTATCGGTATGCAGCATCCCGGTTTCTACACCATCGGTATCAACAACTATACGGGCATGCGACAATTGTGCGACCACCTCATCGAGGAGCACAACGTCCGCGATGTCTTCTTCATTGCGGGATCAAGAGAGAACGAGGATTCCAACAACCGCCTGATCGCCCTTCGCGATTCGATGCGGGCACACGGTCTCTCCTTCAACGATTCCAACATCTTCTACTCCAACTGGGAAGTCAGCATGGTGCTCTATGAGTTCACCGCCAGACTCCGCGACGGCATGAAGCTTCCGGACGCATTCATCTGCGCCAACGACCAGCTGGCGGAGACCATCAGCTACGCGCTTACGGACTGCGGTCTGGAGCCTGACGCTACCATCGTGACGGGGTTCGACTATCTCGATGAGGGGCAGCACTTCTATCCTTCCATCGCCACCGTGGATCAGCAGTACGACGCCGTCGGAGAGAAAACCGTCGAGCTTCTTCTGCGCCTCTTCCGCGGAGAGGAGGTTCCGCAGGAGCAGCGCCTCGAATGTGCTTTCCGGCCCGGCGAAAGCTGCGGCTGCAACTGCCGCAACGACGACATTCTCCGCCGTGCCGTGGCTCGCTCCATCCCCCGAAACGTCATGTGGAAAGACATCATCGAGGGCCGCTTCCACGCGATGGAGAAAGAGATCATCCAGTCGGTGGACTACGAGGATCTGAAGGAAAAGCTGCAGAAGCTCTTCTGCTTCACCACCGGTCAGGAAGGTTCCACCTTCTTTGTCATGATGGATCCGCACATTGTGGATTTCTCGCTTTCGGACATGGAAAACTACGCCCAGTATCACTACGCGGACGTCATGGACACCTTCGTTGCAAAGCGGAACGGCAAGGCCGTTACCGCCGGCGTGATTCCCACCTCGCAGCTGCTTCCCGACCTCGAAGAATACGGACCGAACCACACCTACTTCTTCATTCCCGTTTTCTACGAGAGTTACGTCTGCGGCTATATTGTCCTCACCGACCAGACGTCCTGGCTGCACGACCGCTTGTTCCAGCAGATTGAGAGCCGCTTCAACCGCGCTCTCGTATCGTATCGCCGGAACATGCAGCTGACCGCTTTGAACACGAAGCTCTCGATGCT
>Ga0310691_10008506_pt1 | contig 10508 bp, 8 predicted proteins | sample 176DNAGHGlowgp2_FD_203887 | JGI IMG/M metagenome (GOLD analysis project Ga0310691, IMG submission 203887) | Sheep rumen microbial communities from Palmerston North, Manawatu-Wanganui, New Zealand - 1766 DNA GHGlow gp2 (v2) (version 2) | ecosystem: Host-associated > Mammals > Digestive system >... | reverse complement strand
GAGGCCTCTTTCATCCTCTCGAACGTTTCCAACCTATCTTCAGCCTTTTCAGCCTGTCCGAAGCGCTCAGCCAGATTCTCCATCACCTCCCGGCCGGACATCCCCCGGAAACCTCTGGCATGCCCCATGGGCATCAGCTCGATAAACCGGACATCCATCGGAAGGTCTCTTGCGTACTCCGCAAGAGCAGCCAGTCCATGATCATTAATGCCCCGGACAGGAACCACATTCAGTTTAAGAGAAAAACCCATCTCCTGCGCCCTTTGGAGCGCACGCTCCACTTTCTCCAGCGCATCCACCCCGGTGAGCTCCCGATAGGTTTCTCTGTCCAGTGTGTCCAGACTGACATTGATATTCCGGAGCCCGTTTTCCCAAAGCGTCTCCAGATATTCCTCCAGCAATATACCATTTGTGGTCATGGCAAGCTCCGGTCTGCCCGGCATACATCCCAGTCTGCCGATCAGCCCGCCGATTCCCTTTCTGACCAGAGGCTCTCCTCCTGTCAGACGGATCTTTCTGATTCCCATCCTGGTGAGGATTTCCGCTATCCGGTAAACCTCCTCAAGCGTCAGTACGTCCTCATGCTGCAGGCGCCTAACCCCATCGGGCATGCAGTACCGGCACCGGAGATTGCATTTATCCGTCAGCGAGATCCTGAGATATTCCATTTTTCTTCCATATGCATCTGTTAAGCTCATCATGCCTCTTTTCTTCTGATTTCGGGGAGGCTCGCCTTCTATGGCATCGGACTGCCATCCAGGATGTTTTCCGAGAGCAGCATGATCCGTTCCGGATCCAGAGTAAGCACAAACTCTCCGGACATCACCCTGTCCCCTACAGCCGTCCATTCCTCTTTTCCGACAATCCAGGTCATAAGCGAATCCGGAGTATCCACAGGGTTCCCCTTTTTCCGGAAACAGACAACGATGGAAAAGGTATCTTCGATCACTCTTTTCAGCTCACAGACCACCTTGTTTTTTCCCGCAAAAGCGGATTGCTCCTCCGGCGTACCGGCGAAGGTAAAGTAATGCGCCCTGTACCCCGCATGGCTTGCCTCCTGCCCGGCACTTTCCGAAAGGCTGACGGATATTCCCCAGTCCACAGCAAAATACCTGCCGTCCTCTTCTTTTTTCAGCCGGGTGATATTCTTACATCCGGTAAGCCTTGCCGCGGCCACCGTTTCCGGATGGTCAAAAAAGTCCTGCCGGCTCTGCACCTCAGCCACCCTTCCGGCCTCCATGACACCGATCCTTCCGGCAAGCCGGTAGGCTTCATTCCTGTCATGGGTCACCAGGATCACAGGGCCGGGAAAGGTTTCCAGCACGTCCAGGATCTCATGCTCGATCCTTGTTCTCAGATAATTATCCAGCTGGGAAAATGGTTCGTCCAGCAACAGAACTTCCGGAAGCGAAGCCAGAAGCCGGGCCAGCGCAGTCCGCTGACTCTGGCCGCCGGAAAGCTCCGCCGGATACTGATCCGCCACAGCATCCAGATCAAACCGTTCCATCAGCTGCTCCGCATATGCTCTGTCCTTTGCCGTGCAAAGTATATTCTTTCGTACTGTCATATTCGGAAACAGCGCATGGTTCTGAAAGAGATATCCCACTCTTCTTTTTCTGGCCGGAATATCTATCCTTTTTTCGGAATCAAAAAGGACTCTGTCACCCAGAACGATCCTTCCCCTGTCGGGTCTCTCGATCCCGGCGATACAGCGGAGAGTCATGGTCTTCCCGCAGCCCGAAGCTCCCAGAAGGGCAAACCTCTCCCCTTCGGTATGAAACCGGCTTTGCAGGTGAAACCTGCCTGTTTTCTTTTCGATCTCTACCTCCAGTTTCATTCGCTCTCTCCCGTAACTCTCCGCATCTCTCACTATTCCACAGCTTTCACAATGCTGCAGCTTTCACTGTGCTGCAGCTTTCCGGCGAAAGCCTTTACCTGTAAAATAGTTCATCAGAACCAGAATAACCAGTGAAAAACAAATGATGATCATAACCCACTTATACGCCAGATGACGGTTACCACCCTGCATGGCTGTATAAACGGCGATCGACATGGTTCGGGTCCTGCCGGGAAGATTACCGGCGATCATCAGTGTAGCTCCAAACTCACCCAGCGCTCTGGCAAAGCTGAGCACTGCGGAAGCGGCAATCCCCGGCCAGGCAGCAGGAAGAGTGATCTTCCGGAGTATCCAGCCTTCCTTCATGCCAAGGGTTCTGGCCGCATAGATTATGTTTTCGTCCACCTGCTCCAGTGCGCCCCGTATCCCCCTGTACATGACAGGGAAAATAACAACTACCGCCGCGATCACTGCCCCCTGCCAGGTGAATATGACCCGGATTCCCGCTTCGTTCAGCATCCGCCCGAACGCAGTACTTTTTCCAAATAAGATCAGAAGAAGGAAACCCACAACCGTAGGCGGCAGGACAAGGGGGATGGAAAGCAGCGCATCCACAATATACCCGCCGCGTTTCAGAAGGGTTACGCGCCAGGCGGCCAGGAGCCCCGGAAGGAAAGTAACCAGAGTTGCGACCAATGCAATTTTCAGGGATATCCATAACGGTGTCAGATCCATCCTTCGCGCCTCCCGCTGTCCTTCCATATTCTTCCTTCACGTCCGGCCGGCCACTCTATTCTTTCTTATTCGGCCCGGATAAATCCATATTTTTCAAACACCTTCATGGCCTCATCGCTCTGCAGATAATCCAGAAAAGCCTTTGCCTCCTCCTGCTTACTGCTCGAGGCTGTCACGCCGGCGGGGTAGATCACCCTGTCGCATGAACCCTCCGGTGCCTCGGCCACGATCTTCACCTGATCCGTTGTATAGGCATCTGTGGCATATACTACGCCGCAGTCAGCCTCGCCTGCCTCAACCCAGGCCAGCACCGTTCTGACATCTGTTCCGTAATTCAGCTTTTTTTCCACCGCATCCCATATGCCCAGACTCTCAAAAACCTTTTTCGCATACTGTCCGGCTGGAACACTCTCCGGCTCACCTATACCGATCAGCTTAACCTTCTGATCCGTCAGGTCATCAAAGGAGCTGATACCAATGCTGCTTTCTTCCGGTACGATAAGAACCACCTTGTTTTCCAGAAGATCTGTTACTGTACCGTCCTGCATCAGCTTTTCCTCCTGCAGGGCATTCATCTGCTTTTTCGCCGCAGAGATAAAGATATCCGCCGGGGCGCCCTCCTCGATCTGCGTCTGAAGAGCCCCCGATCCCGCATAGGAAAAGACCAGGTCTATATCACCATGCTGCTCCTCATACTGCTTTTCCAGCTCGCCGCAGACATCCGTCAGGGATGCAGCGGCAAGAATAATGATCTCCTTCCTCTCTCCGTTCGTACTTTTATCACCATCATTCTTTTTCCCGCAGCCGGCAAGGGCTGCGCATGCTATCGCCGCGGCCAAAAGAGCTGCCGCACCCCTTATTCCTTTTTTTCTGTTTTTCTTCATCTTCTCACTCCATATATCCGATTTGTTCATCTCCAAAAACATAGTGCCCGCTCTTTCCTCCATCCTTTTCCAGGAGGTGGATATTGCTGATCACCATGCCCTTATCCATAGCCTTGCACATGTCATAGATGGTGAGCAGCGCTGCAGATGCACCGGTCAGAGCCTCCATTTCCGCTCCGGTCTTCCCGGTCAGCCGCACCTCGCACACAGCTGCAACAGCCATTTCCTCATCCTCGAACCGGAAATCCACGGATACCTTTGTTAAGAGCAGCATATGACAGAGAGGGATCAGCTCCTGGGTTTTCTTGGCTGCCATGATCCCGGCAATCCTCGCCGTCCCCAGAACATCTCCCTTTCCGGCAGAGCCTTCTTTAATAGCTGTATAGACCGCCCGGTTCACGGTGATCCTTCCCTCCGCCCTGGCCATGCGCTCCGTTTCCTTTTTTTCCGTTACATCCACCATATTGGCTTTACCGTTCGCATCCAGATGTGTAAATCCGTTCATGATCCTTATTCCTGTGCTTTCTTTCTTCTTATCCGTTCAGCAGATACTCCAAAACATATGAAACCTTTACTTTCCGAAGCCGCAGTTCGGGAAGGTGCAGACCTTGCAGGAAAGGCAAAGACCGCCCTCGCCGTAATCCGCCAGATCCTCCCGTCCCAGTCTTTCTCCTGCCAGGATTCTGGGCAGCACAAGGTCGAAGGCCGTCCTTCCGGCATACATGATACAACCCGGAAGTCCCAGGACCGGAATTTCCCGGCCTTTTTCCATCTCTCTCACCTGGTCCGCCTCTCTACGCAGATAAGCCAGAAGGAACATGGCTCCGGGGAGGACCGGCGCGCCGTAGCTCACGATATCGGCACCGGTATCCGCAATGGCGCCCGGAGTCCTGTCATCCGGATCCACGCTCATACCGCCGCTGCAAAGCACAAGGTCAGCCCCCTCAGCCGCAAATTTCTTCACCGCATCGGTTATCCCCTGTCTGTCATCCGGCAGGATCACCTGTCCCATACACTCCGTATCATATTCCGCCATTTTTCTTCTCAGCACCGGACCGAAGGCGTCCTGAATACGCCCGGAAGCCACCTCGTTCCCTGTGGTCACGATCCCGTATCTCATATGCCGGAAAGGCAATATCCGGAAGATATTCCCTCCCTCTGCCGCTTCCCGGGCTCTTTGCATTTTTTCCTCTTCGATCACCAGCGGTATCACGCGCATACCGGCCAGCTTATCTCCTGCCCGGACCGGTACATTCCCATGGATCGAAGCGATCATCATTTCTCCCAGACTGTTGACCCTGCGGAGTTTCTCCCGGTCTATCTTCAGGAGACCATCCACAGCCGCCCGGAGCTCAATCTTCCCTTCCGATGGAGCAGATGCCGTCATGGCGCTGTCATTTCCCATGCAGATCTGCCGAAGGATCTCTGCCGCTTCATCCTCATGCAGCATGCCCGGATCCTTTTCCCAGACATAAAGATGCTCCTTTCCCACGGAAAGCAGTACGGGAATATCCTCCTCCGCAACAACATGCCCCTTTTTGAACACCGGTCCCTTGCTTTCTCCGGGCAGGATCCGGGTGATGTCATGACAGAGCACATGTCCCACCGCATCTCTCGTATCGATCAGTTTCATTTTATGTCAACCTCATAGACCAAAATACGTTTTCAGGCACAAAAAAATCCCCTCCACATCATCCGGAGCATATACCGGACAGCTCATTTCTTCGGGGATAATTGTATCGGTTGCTATACAGATCAGTGTTGAAGGATCCGCCGCGCTCTCCGGGTAAACAGATTCGCGGATGATCTCCACCTTCGGATAGGGGGAATGTTTAAATCCCTCCAGGATGATCACATCCGGCGAAGCAGGCTGCGCCTTCAATTCCGCAATGAACCCCTCTTCCTGTCCGTCCTGAACGGACCGCGCGGGAAAGCTGCCCGAGATCACATAACCTGACGCCGAAAAGACAATACTGCAGACACTGCCCGCCTCTCTGAAGCGCCATGTATCTGTCCCCGGCAGTTCCCCGATATGGTCATGACCGGAATGCTTCAGTATACCAACCGAATATCCGGCCTGTTTAAACTCATTGATCAGCTTTTCGATCAGCCACGTCTTTCCTGTATTTTTATATCCGCTGACCGCAAAAACAGCAGGCAGGGAAAGCGCCTTAAATTCATCCTTTGTATTGACATTCCGGAGTATCCTCCGGTCAAAATCCGTATGAGCAAGACTGATGTACTTTGTCCGCACCCGGTTTAGTATATCCAGCAGGCGGTATCTGCCCTCGCGGATCAGTTCCTCGATCACCGGAAGGATCCGTTTGGAATAGATCGCGCAGAGAGGATGCACATGCTCCTCATCCTCGATCACATAGCAGTCATGATCCGATGAAATGAATTCCGCCAGATATTCGGCGATATCCCTTGTGACAAAGGGCATATCCGCTGCACAGATAAATACATATTCCTCCTCCGCGCAGCTTATCAGACGGCGGATTCCCTCGATCGGGCCAATATCCCGGTTCTCATCATAAACAACCCGCAGCCCCTCCGCCTCATAGATCCCGGGCTGGGACGCGGAAACAAGAACCTCACCGGCTCCAGAAAAGGTCCGGGAGATCCTGCCGATCATCGTTTCATTCTGAAATTCCATCAGGGCTTTATTCTGCCCCATCCGGGTGCTTTTTCCTCCTGCCAGAATGCCGACAGAAAAAGCAGGTCGATCTGTTCTATGCATATCACTCCGCCATTCGTATGATCCGGACAACGTCTCCCTTCTTCAGAGAGGTTTCCGCCGGAAGATCGATATAACAGTTACAGCCCAGAAGATTGCCGATCACAGAGGAGGCATGGCTCTCAGCCGGAAGGTAAATGCAGCCCTCTCTCTCCTCTGCCCGAAGCAGTCTCCTCAGCCGGTTTTTTTTCGGATAATCCTCTCCCATCACTCCATGGAGGGTCCGGGGAAGAAAGGCAAGGCAGCCCGTCAGCTTCGCCGCCGCATGCCAGAAATAAAGATCAAAATTTACAAGCGCCGCATAAGGATTTCCGGAAAGGCTGAGAATGGGAATCCCGTCTTTCACGCTTCCGATGGTGGGTGTCCCCGGCTGTACGTTCACGCCGGAAAACAGTTTCTTTGCTCCGACCCTGTCCAGGATGTCCGGAAGAAGGTCCTTTTTCCCGACGGATACACCACCTGTGGTGATCACAATATCCGCACATTCCAACGCTACGGAAAGAGCCTGGATAAGCGCCTCCGGTTCATCCGGACATATCTCCATCCGGACAGAAAAGCATCCACCCGAAAGACCCGCCATTAAGGCGTAGGGTATGCTGCTGAAGATTTTGCCAGCCGGCGGACATTTTTTTTCAGTCCCGGATTGCAGAACGGACGCCTCTCTCTGCTCACGTCTCCGCCCATGTCGCTCCCCGGCATCTACCCGGTCATTATCCCATGCTTCGCCGGGTTCCAGAAGCTCGCTTCCCGTGGAAAGAATGTGCACCCTGACAGGCCGGAGCACAGGAACTTCGCCTGTTCCCAGGCTGGCAAGCACACCTGCTTCCACTCTGCCAATCCTGCTCCCGGAAAGAAGAACGCTGCTTCCTTCTTCAATATCCTCGCCTTTCCGGCAGATATTCCGGTAAGCCGGAACAGAAGCGAAAACCCGGACCTCCTTTTCTCCGTAATCCGTATCCTCCTGACGTACAACGGCATCATAGCCTTCCGGAAGCGCCGCCCCGGTCATGATCCGGACTGCAGTTTGCGCCAGTCCTTCGGCCTGTGCCGGAAGATTCCTTCCCTCTGCCGGAAGATTTTTTTCCTCTTCCGGCAGATCTCCGGCCAGCCGCTCATAGAGCACGCGGAGAACCGCCGGCTTTTCCCGGGAAGCCTCCCGGATATCCTCTGCCCTAACGGCGTATCCATCCATAGCCGACTTTGAAAAATGGGGCACGGGAAAGGACGCAGTCACATTTTCTGCCAGGATCCTGCCCGCAGCTTTTTCCAGCGGCACCATTTCCTGCACCGGGCTTAGACTGCTTCTATCCATGATGGGATCTATTCCGGAAAGAAATACTTCCCGTGCCTCTTCAATCTCCATTTTCTCAGCCTTCCGCACTTTCCATTTTTTCAATATTTACCGCACAGACCTTATATTCCGGAATACGAGCAAACTCATCCAGCGCAGCATTGGTCAGCACATTCACCGGTGAATCCGGAAAATGGAAAGGCATCCAGGTCTCGCCCTCGGAAACCTTCCGTCCAACCCTTGCCGTTGCCGTGATCCCGCCCCGGCGGCTCTTAACGGATATTCTTTCTCCGTTTTTGATGCCCAGCCGGTCTGCATCCTTATAGTTGACTTCGATAAAGCCTTCTCCCGCAATCTCCATAAGTCCCGGTGAGCGGGCAGTCATTGCCGCCGCATTGTACTGATAGAGGATCCTGCCCGTTGTCAGTACATAAGGATATTCATCATCCGGAAGCTCCTGCGAAGGCTTATATTCTGCGGGATAAAGCAGAGCTCTTCCCCTGACAGGTCCTCCGGCGTGCATGATCGCCGTGCCTGTGGAATTCCTGTTCCTGCAGGGCCACTGCAGACTCTCACCCGCATCCAGCCTCGTAAAGTTAATCCCTGCAAAGCTGGGGGTTACGGATGCGATCTCATCCATGATCTCTGCGGCGGTCAGATGCTCCTGCTTATAGCCCATGGCATTCATCAGGTCGATCAGTATGTCGGTATCCAGCCGCATATCCCCGGGAACAGTGACCGCTGTCCGGATACGCTGTACGCGTCTTTCCGTATTGGTAAAGGTGCCTTCCTTCTCGGCGAAGCTTCTTCCCGGAAGAATGACATCCGCATATTTTGCCGTCTCCGTCATGAAAAGCTCCTGAATCACAAAGAATTCCAGGCTTTCCAGTGCCTTACGGATATGTGCCGTATCCGGATCCGTTACCACCGGATCCTCCCCGCAAATATACAGTCCCTTGATCTTTCCTTCGATTGCCGCAGGAAATACCTCCGTTGCCTTAAGACCCGGCTTCGGATTCAGCCTTACGCCCCAGGCAAGCTCAAACTTTTCTCTGACCTCCGGATTATCCACCTTCTGATAACCGGGATAATCCGTAGGCTGCGCGCCCATATCGCAGGCGCCCTGCACATTGTTCTGTCCCCGGAGCGGATTTACGCCGCAGCCGCTCCTGCCAACCTTGCCGGTTATGAGAGCCATGTTGGACATACTCATAACGCCCTCGGTACCTGTGGAATGCTCGGTAACACCCAGGCAGTAAATGATCGGCGCCTTCTTCGCTTTGGCATACATCCTGGCAGCCTCAACCAGCTTATCCGGATCGATATGGCAGATTTCTCCCACCTTTTCCGGCGTATACTCCTCCACCAGTTTTTTCAGCTTATCATAATCCTCGGTATATTTTTCTATATAATCATGATCCACCAGATCCTCTTTGATCATGACATGCATCATGCCGTTGGCAAAGGCCACATTGGTTCCCGGGCGGAGCTTCAGATGGATATCCGCCTCCTTTGCCAGTCCGATGGTCCGGGGATCCACCACGATCAGGCGGGTACCCTTTCTGACGGCCTGCCGGATCTGCATACCCACCACCGGATGAGCCTCCTCGGGATTGGAGCCCACCAGAAGGATACAGTCCACATCATGGGTGATATCAAAGATCGGGTTGGTCATGGCTCCGGACCCAAGGGTTTTGGCCAGACCGGCCACTGTAGCCGAATGGCAGACCCTGGCGCAGTTGTCCGTATTATTGGTGCCAAAACAGGTGCGTACCATTTTCTGCACCATATAGATATCTTCATTGGCGGAACGGGAGCAGGCAAAGCCGGCCAGGGAATCCCCGCCGTATTTTTCCTTCAGCTCCATAAACCGTTTTGCGGTATAATCAATAGCCTTCTCCCAGGTCACCGGTTCAAACTCGCCGGTTTCCCTGTTTTTGATCAGAGGCGTTTTGATCCGGTCCGGAGAAGCAACGAAATCAAAGCTTCCGGAACGCCCCTTGACACAGAGCAGGCCATGGTTGGAGGGGCCGTCTGCCGGCTCCACATCCACGATCTCGTTCCCCTTTACCACAAGATAAAACTGGCAGCCGGTGGCACAGTGTGGGCAGGTTGTCAGCACCTTCTTTACCTCCCAGGAACGGTACCTCATCTCTCTCTTCATGACGAGCGCTCCGGTGGGACAGGCCTCGGCGCAGTTACCGCAGCTCTCGCAGCCCGACTGCTTCCAGTCCGGTCCGAAGGGAGCCTCCACGGTATGAAAGACCCCTGTCCTGCCGCTCTGCATGGCACCGTTTACCGCCGCACGGTTGCAGGCACTTATACACCTCTGGCAATGAATACACTTTGATGGATCATAAGTAATGTACGGATTATCCGAAAGCACCGGCATTTTCTTTTCGATCTTCCTACGGGAGCCGGCATAGGGCGATTCCTTGATCTGATACCTGTTGCAAAGATCCTGCAGACGGCAGTCTCCGTTTTTCGCGCAGTTCATGCAGTCCACCGTGTGGTTGGACAGAAGAAGCCGAAGCATTTCCCGCCGGTATTCTGTCAGCTTCGGCGAATCGGTGGTAATCACCATACCATCCTCAACCTTTGTCCGGCAGGCAGCAAAAAGCTGGTCATACCCCTCGATTTCCACCATGCAGAGGCGGCATGAACCGATATCGCTGTAATCCTTTAAATGACAGAGCTGCGGGATGTCTACCCCGATCTCGTGACAGAGGTTGATGATCTTCACGCCCGCTTCCGCCTGGTATTCCTTACCGTTTATGGTCACCCTGACCATGCTTTTTTCATCCATATGGCTTTCTGCCCGATTCTCTACCATGCGCATCTCCCCCCTTCCATGGAACCACAGCCGAAGTGATCGCATCGAAGGCATCTGCCCGATTCCCGTTCCGCCTCCTCCGGCGTCATGGGTACCTCCACATGTTCAAAATCTCTTCTTCTCTCAAAGGGGTCCCGCTCCTCGATCTCTGCACGTCCCGTGGGAATGCACTTATTCGGTTTCGCCGGGGG
>Ga0310691_10008505_pt1 | contig 10509 bp, 11 predicted proteins | sample 176DNAGHGlowgp2_FD_203887 | JGI IMG/M metagenome (GOLD analysis project Ga0310691, IMG submission 203887) | Sheep rumen microbial communities from Palmerston North, Manawatu-Wanganui, New Zealand - 1766 DNA GHGlow gp2 (v2) (version 2) | ecosystem: Host-associated > Mammals > Digestive system >... | reverse complement strand
GGGGGCCTTGTCCGCCAGAGGCTCCAGGCCCAGAAGTTGCAGGCAATCCCGTACCCGGGCCTCGATCTCCTCCCGGGACAGGCCCAGCTGCCGGGGGCCGAAGGCGATTTCCTCCCGCACGCTGGCGTTGAAGAGCATCACGTCCGGGTTCTGGAAGAGATAGCCCACCCGCTGATGGAAGCGCTTGGCCTGCCGCTGTTTTTTCAGAAAGGCCCGGTTGATCTCCGTGCCATCGAAGCGGTAGGCGCCGCTCTGGGGGAAGGAAAGGCCGTTGAGGATGCGGAAGAGGGTGGTCTTCCCGGCTCCGTTGTCCCCCCGCAGGGCAACGCAGGCCCTCGCCTCCACGGACAGGGAAAGCCCCCGAAGCACCGGCGGCTCCTCGGGCGCGTAAGAAAATGTGATGTTGTCCAGTTCGATGAGATTCATTTTACAGTCCCTTATAATCATCCGTGAAGCAGCGGCAGCACATGGCCTCCCAGGTTTCCCGGCTGAGCCGGACGGAGCGCAGGAAGGTCTGCCCCAGCACGCCTCCCACGGAGCGGTACGGATGCCGGTCCCGGCCCACGGCCCGGAGCTCCCGGGCCGTCAGCAGATCCACGATCACGCCCCCCAGCAGGACGATGTATTTCAGGCTCAGATCCAGCACAAAGACGAAGACCCCGGGCACGTGGAGCCGCCGCAGGGCCGCGGTCAGCTCGTTCCACTGGGTTCGGCGGTTGAAGCAGTTCACCATGGCGACGCTGAGAAAGACCTTCCCCACCACGATCAGATTATTCAGCCGTCCGGCGGGGTGCAGCAGCATGGCGGGCAGGAAGAGCAGCAGGGCCAGCGCCGCCCCGCCCAGGGCCGGACGCAGCACCGAGGCCAGCTCCCGGGCCGGGAGGGTGCTGACATAGCCCAGCACCAGCGCCGCCAGGCCCAGCAGAAGCAGGGGGCGCCGGGCCAGGGAGAGACAGAGGATCAGCGCCAGGAGCAGGATCAGCTTTCCCAGCGCCGGGATCCGCAGCCGCCCTTCCCTGCCCCGCTGGACCCGCAGCCGGGCCAGGACGCCCCCCAGGGCCTTGACGGTACGCAGCGCAAAGGCGCCGTCCCTCCGGGGCGGCGCGATGCGTTCTTCTGTTTGCAGCCAGGCGGGGATCAAGCGCTTTTCCTCCGGCCCTTCATCACCAGGGACAGGAGCTTGAAGAGGATCACCAGCAGAGCCACGCCGATAACGGCGGAGAGGATGTAGGCCACGACCTCATTCATGCCCTCCAGGGCATAGTCGGGCATGGGCACCTCCAGGGACCAGCCGTTTTCCAGGCCGGCGGGGGTGTAGCCCAGGGCCTTGCCGCCCACGACGATCTCCGCGATCTCGTCGGCGCCCCACTCGCCCCAGGCGGTGCCGGTAGCCAGCAGGCCCAGGGGGCAGGCGGCGATCAGGGCCGCGATCAGTGCGAAGATGGGCAGGCGGCTCTTCTTTCCGGTCTCCGGGGCGTCCGCCAGGATCCGCTCATAGCGCAGATCCGGGGCCGTCTTCCGCACCAGGGCGTAGACCGCCACGGTGAAGACTGCCTCCACCACCCCCGCCACCGCCAGGTGGGGGATCATCATGGCCGGGATGGCGACGCTGAGATCATAGGGGCAGTAGAGGGCGTTGCCCACGGCGTCCCGGAAGAGCATGGGCTGAACGCCGAACTCCACCGCGCAGCAAAAGGCCGCCGCGTTGAGCCCCACGTAGGAGCCGATGGCCGCTGCCACGCAGCTGCGGGCGGCGCCGTCCCCCTTGCCCTTCAGAAGCCGATAGACCCCCCAGCCCACGTAGGGCAGCACAAAGGCCATATTGAAGCAGTTGGCCCCGAAGGCCAGCACGCCGCCGTCCCCGAAGATCAGGGCCTGCAGGAGCAGGGCCACCGATACCGCCAGGCAGGCGGCGTTGGGGCCGAAGAGCAGGGCAATCAGTGTGCCGCCCACGGCGTGGCCCGTGGTGCCCCCCACCAGGGGCACGTTGAACATCATCGCCAGGAAGGAGAAGGCCGCCCCCGCGCCCAGCAGGGGGATTTTCTCCTTGGGCAGCTCCTCGTTGGTCTTTTTGACGGCGTGGACCCACACGGGGATCATGGCCGCTCCCATGACGGCGCAGCTGACGGGAGAGAGGTAATTTTCCGGAATATGCACGCAAAGCGCCTCCTTTGTCGGTTTCTGTTTCCATTATACCGACGAAAGGAAGCGCCCGCAAGCCCCCGGGGGGGATGTTTGGGAATTGAAAATTGAGAATTGAAAAACGGGGCATGTCCCGGACACGGGTCAGATAAACTTCTGCACCGCCTTTTGGAATTCCTCCACCAGCTCCAGGTCGCCGTCGGCGATGGCGTGGGCGATGCAGTGGGTCATGTGCTCGTTGATGATCTCCTTGCCCAGGTTTTTCAGGGCGGCGTTCACCGCGGAGAGCTGCGTCAGCACCTCGGCGCAGTCCTCGTCGTTCTCAATCATGGACTGGACGTGCTTCAAATGCCCCAGGGCCTTCGCCAGGCGGTTGAGCTGACGCTTCTTCTCCGCGGGATCGTGATAATGGCCGTGGACATGGTTCGGATCCGTCCGGTGGGTATGGGTGACGACGTTCCCGTTCTCGTCCACATGGCTGTGGGTATGCTCCTCCATAGCCCCGCCCGCTTTCTCAGACATGGGTTTTCCCCGCCAGGATCTCCCGGTAGTCCGCCAGGTTCTTCCGCAGCAGGCGGGGGATCTCCAGGCCGTAGGGGCAGCGGCTCATGCAGAGGCCGCAGTCCACGCAGTCGTCGATCTTCGCCATCTCCGCCTGCCAGTGCTCATTGAGCCAGGCGGCGGATGGGGCCCGCCGCAGCATCTGGGAGATGCGGGCGCACTGGTTGATGGTGATGCCCACGGTGCAGGGCATACAGTAGCCGCAGCCCCGGCAGAACTCCCCCGCCAGAGACTTCCGATCCGCCTCAATGAAGGCTTCCAGCTCCGGGCTCAGCTCCGGCTCCCGCTCGAAGAAGGCCAGCCACTGGGCCAGCTCCTCCTCCCGCTGGACGCCCCAGATGGGCAGGGCCTCGTACTGCTGCATGAAGGCCATACAGGCCTCGGCGTTGGTCAGCAGGCCTCCGGCCAGCCCCTTCATGGCGATGAAGCCCATGCCCGCCGCCTGGCAGGCGCGCACCAGAGCCCGATCCCGCTCCGCGGAGAGGTAGGAGAAGGGGAATTGCAGGGTCTCGTAGAGGCCGCTGGCTACGATCTCCTCCGCCACGGCTATCAGATGGGCGGTGATGCCGATGTGGCGGATCTTGCCCTGGGCCTTGGCCTCCAGCATGGCCTCGTACATGCCGGTGCCGTCCCCGGGGCGGTAGCACTGCTTGACGCAGTGGAACTGGTAGAGATCAAGATAGTCGGTGCGCAGCTCCCGCAGGCTGGTTTCCAGATCCTTCCAGAAGTCCTCCGGGGTCTTCGCCATGGTCTTGCTGGCGATATAGACCTTGTCCCGCATTCCCTCGAAGGCGGCTCCCACCTTGGTCTCGCTGTCGGTGTAGGCCCGGGCGGTGTCGAAGAAGCGCATCCCGCCCTCGTAGGCAGTCCGCAGCAGACGGACGGCGGTCTCCTGGCTGACCCGCTGGATGGGCAGGGCGCCGAAGGCGTTCTGGGGCACGGTGATGCCGGTTCTGCCCAGGGTAATCTCTTTCATGGGTCGTTCCTCCCCTTTTGTTTTCCCTTATTCTATCAAAAGAACAAAGCTGTGTCAACAGCAAACCCGTGCCTGGATGGCACGGGTTTGCTGTGCGCCTCAGGGCTCCTGCCAGAAATACAGGAGCCGCTTCGCCTCAAATGCCTTGGCGCTGTCCGCCAGCTCTGCCAGCCAGCAGCCCCCGGGGGAATGGGAGACCGCCCGAAGCATCCAGCAGGGATCCCCGGGTGCAAAGGGCATCCTCTCCAGAGCGCCGTCCCGCAGAGTCAGGATCTCCGGCCCCTCCGGCGCCTCCTCAAAATCCAGCCGGAAGAGGGCCGGGCTGCCGCTGCCCAGGGAGACGGACCAGAGATCGTCCTTGGTCAGCAGCGCCTCTCCCCGCTCCAGATCCAGCACCGCCCGCAGGGTGCCGAAGGTTTCGTAGTACAGATAGCGTCCCTCCAAGAGGGCGAAGCCGCTGACCATCAGCCCGAACTCGTTCAGCAGCTCCGCCTTGCTCTGGAAGCCCGGAAGCTCCTGCGCCGCAGGAATCAGCAGCTCGTTCAGGGAGCGCTCAGACAGGAGCCGCCCCTCCGGGTCTCGGCGCTCCAGCAGCAGCTCCGCGGGGCTGCCCTGCTCCAGCCGCAGCCGCAGCAGGCAGAAGCCCTCCTCCGCGGCGCAGATGCCCCGCAGGGACGCCGTGCCATCGTCGGGAAAGGCCAGCAGCTCCCGAACCGCGCCGGTGCCGGGGTCGAATTCATAGATTTTATCGCTGCGGGGCGCATGGGTCTCGTGATTCAGAATCAGCAGCCTTCCCCCCACCGCCGCCATGGAGGCGTAGGGGAAGCCGTCCGCCGTGAGCTCGCAGCTGCTCAGCGTACCTGCTTCGGGGTCCAGGGCCAGCAGCAAGAGGGGATCCGGCTCCTCGTCCACGGGGTTGCCGGTGACGGCCAGGGTATAGACCCTCCCCTCCAGCTCCGTGCGGGCATAGACCGCCTCGTAGCCCTGGTTTTCCAGACATCCCAGCAGCAGATCCTGCCCATCCGCGGCCCGGAAGAAGTGATACTCCGCCGTAGCCGTGTACTGGTATTCTGCGGGCTGAAACACACTGTAGAGAATCCCCGCGTCCGCTGCGGTGCAGACAGCCAGGGCGTCGATCTCCCCCAGCGGGCTGCCCTCCCGGTTCAGGATGGCGGCCATTGGGACGGGCTCCGCCGGGGTCGGCGTCGGATCCTCGGTCAAGTCCTCCGTTTTCAGCTCCGTCCTCCGGGGCTCCGTCGTCCCAAGCGCAGGGCCGCCGCAGGCCGTCAGAAGCAGGCAGCATACGAGCACGGTCAACAGAATCAACATTCCGCGTTTTTTCATGATGCGTTCTCCTCCGATGCTTGGAATTGCTCCGGCGTCACTCCCCGGCGGGGTTCTGCATGACGCCGATGAAGAAGGGCAGCAGGCTCTCCCGGTCGATGAGCAGATAGACGAAGGGGCGATCCAGACAGACCTCCCTGTAGTCCCCCGGTTCAGCCGCCATATCTACCATCTCCACCACCGTGGCGGCCCCGGCCCGGGTGCCCGTCTCGTCCACGGCCATAAAGGTCTTGTGGAGCACCCGGCTGATGAAGATATTGCCCGCCGCGGACTGGCCCAGGCCGGAGAAATCGGCCCTGAAGCCGTCAAAGGGCAGCTCCATGCCCATGGTCTTCAGGGCGGCGGAGAGCTCAACATCATAGGCGGTCTCGAACTTCGGCAGGCTGGTGAACACCGTGAGCTCCTGCGCACCAGCCAGCAGCTCCCGCAGGGCGGTCCCGTCCAGGCCCGCCAGATAGCCCTCGGGGCTCAGCCCCTCCCTGGGCAGCAGGGCCGCGAAGGCGTAGCGCCCGCCCGCGTAGGGCTTGAGGAAGCCCACGGCATTTTCGTCCTCCAGGTAGAAGTTCTCCTCGCCGTTCATGTATTCCACCGGGCAGTCCTCCCCCTGGGCGGGATGGAAGCTGCCGTTGGTAATGGACCAGGCCTCGTAGGGCGTCTCCCACTTGCCCGCAAAGGCCAGGGCGTTCACCAGATACATCACGGCGGCCTCGGGGATCTGATCCAGGATCTCCGGGATCATGCCCTGGGTCTTGGCCTTGACCCAGGCGTTGATGTCCGCCAGGGTGCCGTCGTCAAAGGGGGCCTTGTAGAGCTCCGCGCCAAAACAGTCGGCGTTGGTCTGCAAAAAGGCCGGCTCCACCGTGAAGCGGGGATCCGCGTTGAACCAGACGGAGTTGGCCAGCCGCAGGGTCTCGTCCCCGCTGAGGCTGTCCAGATAAGCCCGGGCGTAGGCGTTCAGCGCCTCCCGCTTCATGCCCAGGGTCTGCTCCATCTGGGCCAGGGTCTCCCCCTCGGCCCCGTTGGCCGTCATCGCCAGGGCACAGAGCACCGACAGGGGCGAGAGCAGGCTGTTCTTCCCGGCCTCGCTGCCCGCCCGGAAGAGCCGCAGGGCGAAGTCCGCGGCAGCCGCGGCGGATTCCGGGGCAATGGGGGCCGGGGCGGGGGGATTGGGCACAATGGCCGCCATCAGATTCTCAGCGCCCAACTTCGGCACCGGATCGTCCACGGGCTTGGGGCCGGGATCGGGATTGACTGCCACGCCGGGCTCGCTCTGTCCGGCGCAGGCCGTCATAGCCAGCAGCAGCCCGCAGGCCAGCAGCAGGCAGAGCGCCCGCTGGCGCGTATTTCGTTTCATTGTGAATTCCTCCTTTTGCGTCCTTGCGCTGGATTTTCCGTTTTTTTAGACGCTGGGAATTCCGTTTTGTTCTGCGATTCGTCTCTTTTTCTTTCCGTGATTGACGCGGCGGCCTCCGGGTGGTATAATATGACCTATACCACTGTTTGGAAGGGATCAACATGACTGCTGCTTTCGTTCTGGAGAGCGCCCTGCTGGGCGTGGGGCTGGCGATGGACGCCTTTTCCGTCTCCCTGGCCAACGGCCTGCGGGAGCCCCGGATGCGCTCGGGCCGCATGAGCGGCATTGCCGGGGTCTACGCCCTGTTTCAATATTTGATGCCTCTGCTGGGCTGGTTCTGCGTCCACACCGTGGTGGAGCTCTTCTCCTCCCTGGAACGGCTGATCCCCTGGATCGCCTTCGGCCTGCTGGGCTGGATCGGCGGCAAAATGCTGCTGGAGGGACTGCGGGAACGGCGCGACCCTGCGGCGGCCCCTGCGGATCGCCGTCTGAGCGGCGGGGCTCTGCTGACCCAGGGGCTGGCGACCTCCATCGACGCCCTCTCCGTGGGCTTTACCATCGAGCAGTACAGCTTCGGGGCCGCCAATCTGGCTGCTCTCATCATCGGCTGCGTCACCTTTGTCATCTGCATGGCGGGCCTCGCCATCGGCAAAAAGGCCGGGACGAAGCTCTCCCGCTCCGCCTCTCTGCTGGGGGGCGTCATTCTCATCGCTATTGGCTTCAAGATCTTCCTGGAGGGGCTCCGATAAATACAGAAGTCCTCCGGCGGGCAAGGGCACGCCGGAGGACTTCTGTATTTATCGCAGGAAAACCCGCTTTCCGCCCCGGTATTCCGCCGCGGCGCCGATGCGCTGGGCGGCGGGCACCCGGTCCCGCAGCTCCGCCAGCAGGGCCTCCGCGTCCGCCGGGTCCACCGCCATCAGCAGGCCGCCGGAGGTCTGGGGATCGTAGAGCAGATCCTGGATCTCCAGGGCAACGGCCCCCGGATCCACATGGGACTCGGCAAAGCTGCGGTTGCGGTACATCCCCTCGGGCAATATGCCCATCCGGGCAAATTCCAGGGCCTCGGGGATCAGAGCAATCCCCGCCGTGTCCAGGTGCAGCTCCACGCCGCTGCCCTGGGCCATCTCGGTGCCGTGGCCCAGCAGGCCGAAGCCCGTCACGTCGGTGCAGGCGTGAACCCGGTATTGCACCATGACGTCCCGGGCGGCCTTATTCAGGGTGGTCATGAGCTTCACGGCATAGGCCAGGGTCTCCGGCTCCGCCAGCCCCGCCTTGGCGGCGGTGGTCAGCACCCCGATGCCCAGGGGCTTGGTGAGAATCAGCACGTCCCCGGGCCGGGCGCCACTGTTGGTGAGCACCCTGTCGGGATGGACAAAGCCCGTCACCGCCAGGCCGTACTTGGGCTCCGGGTCCAGGATGCTGTGGCCTCCCGTAATGATGACGCCAGCCTCGCAGGCCTTCTCGTAGCCGCCCCGCAGCAGCTCATGCACCGCTTCCTTCGGCAGCTCCTTGGGTACAGCCATGATGTTCAGGGCCAGCTTGGGCTCGCCCCCCATGGCGTAGACGTCGGAGAGGGCGTTGGTGGCGGCAATGGCCCCGAAGGTGTAGGGATCGTCCGCGATGGGCGGGAAAAAGTCCACGGTCTGCACCAGGGCCAGCTCCTCGGAGACCTTGTAGACGCTGGCGTCGTCGCTCCTGTCGAAGCCCACCAGCAGGTTTTCGTCCCGCAGCACGGGAATGTCCCCCAGAAGTTGGGCCAGCACCCCGGCCCCCACCTTGGCCCCGCAGCCCGCGCAGGAGGCCAGCTTGGTCAGCTTGATTTCATTTTCCATAAGGTATTCCTTTCCGCGACAGCCCGCAGGCTGCGCTGCAGCTTTTTCCTCGATTTCTGAAGCTCGGGCAGTGGTGCGCACTGTGCGCCGCTGCTACAGCTGCCGGAAGTGCAGAATTGCCTCCAGCACGCCGCCGCCGATGGCTAAGGCCTTGTCGGAGGCGGTTTTGCAGTAGGCGGGCTCGTTCCGGGGATCCACGTCTCCGGCCTTCATGCCCTTCCGCACCGGCACGCCGGAGGCCAGCAGGCCCCGCAGCACCCCGTCGATGGTGCAGACCATAGGGCTCTCCCCCACCCAGCCTGCCACGTCTCCCGCCTTGACCCGATCCCCGATCCGCAGGGCCTCCCGGAAGATCCCGTCCGCCGGGGCCCGCAGCACCCGCTCCCCGGCGAAGCCCCCGATGAGCCCCGGGATGTTGGTGTTGGGCAGGGGCGAGCCGGTGTAGAGCACCCGGCCCAGGGTATGGCCCCGCATGGTCTCCACGGCGGCGTGGCAGTCCAGGCCTGCGGTGAAGCCCGGCCCCACGCCGATGACGATGGGGGCGTCGGTGATGGCGGTGCCGCAGTTGCGCTTGGCCAGAATGGCGTCCACCAGGGCTGCGAGCTCCAGCTCGGTCCGGCAGCGGCAGTCCGGATCCACCAGCACGGGCAGAATGCCCCGCTCCAGCAGGGCCAGGGCCGCCCGGGCGTTCTCCGCCCGGCGGGCCTCCACGTCCTCCACAACGCAGGCCCCGTCCACCACCGCCTGGGAAAAGGCCACGGTGCGCCGGATGGTGGTGGGAGCTGCAATCTCCGTCATCACCACGGAAAAGCCTGCCCGCCAGAGCCGCAGGGCAATCCCCGAGGCCAGATCCCCGGCCCCCCGGATCAAAATCAGATCTTGTCTGTTCATATCGTTCCGCCTCCGCAAATCGGGATTTGTATAATTGTAGCGCGGGCAATCTGCCCGCCCGATCCACACCAGCCTGTCGAATTTGCGGGCAGATTGCCCGCGCTACATTCAAATCGCCAAATCCGACTCTACATTCCTCTGAAAACTCTCTGCCGCAGGCTGCCCGCGATGACGGGGCGATCCAGCAGCTTTACTAGGGCCGCGGCGCTCTGCCAGGCTGCCTCCGTTTCGCATTTGTTTACATAAATAACATTACCGTAGCCTTCCGCCCGGATTACCCGGGCCCAGAGGGCCGGGCTCAGGGCCTCGTCCGGGCCGCAGCCCGCCAGGGCCGCGAAGCGCTCCGGCCGGTGGCAGACCCGGGAAATGGGCTGTCTGAAGGCGTCGGCCCCCAGCACCAGAATCACCTGCCCGGCCTCCGCCGGGATCACCGGCTCGTGGGCCGCGTGGGCCTTCGCCGGAAGGCCCCTGGAGCCGTCTGCCTCCGTCAGCACCCAATCCGCCGCCCGGCACAGTTCGGAGAAGCCCAGCGTCGGGGCCGCCAGCTTGCCCTCCGGCCAGGGACTGCCCAGGCAGATGGGTGAGGCCGCCGTCAGAGCGTCCCGCAGCTCCGCCGGATCCCGGGGATCCAGCACCGGCAGATGCTCCGGCCTGCGGATCTTGGTCGAGGTGGTGACGATGACCGTGCCGCTTCCGTGCAATTCCTCCGCCAGGGCGAAGAGCAGACCGGTCTTTCCCCCGCCGCCGATGATGGCCGTGAGCCCCCGCCGCAGCCCCAACAGCTCCGCAAGCCCCGCAGCCCCGCGCGCTTCCATTCGCCCCTGCATACGCAAATCCTCCCCGGGCTTTCCCGCTTTGTAATCTGTGCCGACCTTATTCTGATTCCATTATATAGACAGTGCAGGAAAAAGGCAAGCTATATTTCCGCTCCCCGGGAGAATGTGCCTGGCCCCGGAGCCGGACGCCCTTCTGAAGCAAATAATCGTCGCCAGCCACGGCTACGACGTCCATGAGGTGGCGGGCCTGGACCCGGAGCCGGTGCGCCACGGCCCGCTGATGCGGGAGGGGGAGACCGAGGCGGAGTACGTGGAGTTTCTGACCCGGGACGCGGAAAAGATGCACGAGCTGCTGGGGGAGGCGGGAGGCTTCTTCTCCTCCCCCACCAGCCGCCACGACGAGCGCTGCCTGGTGATTCTGAACCGGGCCGGGGTCTTCGCCACGGTCTGCGGCGACGGGCCCTGCGCCACCCTGATCCGGGGCCTGCCCCAGTGCCTCTACGATATGCCCCGCCTCCTGGTCACCGAGGTTATGGACGGCGAGGATCTGCTGGCCGCCATTGAGAGCCGTCCCTCCGACGTCCCCCGGCCGTAAGGCGGCGCTCCCCCCCGCACACGCCGTTCCCCCGG
>Ga0310691_10008504_pt1 | contig 10509 bp, 9 predicted proteins | sample 176DNAGHGlowgp2_FD_203887 | JGI IMG/M metagenome (GOLD analysis project Ga0310691, IMG submission 203887) | Sheep rumen microbial communities from Palmerston North, Manawatu-Wanganui, New Zealand - 1766 DNA GHGlow gp2 (v2) (version 2) | ecosystem: Host-associated > Mammals > Digestive system >... | reverse complement strand
TCAAGACTGCCGCCATCGACCACTCGGCCACACCTCCAAAAGCGGATGCAAAGGTAGCAAATTTTTATTCCTTCGCAAAAAACTTCCAGTGGAAGAGAATAAGATAAATGGCTCCCACGGTTACGCAACTGTCGGCAAAGTTGAATACCGGCTCAAAGAAGATATGCCCTCCCAGGCCGGGAACCCAACTGGGCCAGGTCCAGAGGGGGAAGTAGAACATGTCCACCACCTTGCCCTGCATAAAGGGCGCATAGGAGCCCAGCGTTGCCACCGTGTTATAGGTGGACTCGCTGAAGATGAGCCCGTAAAAGAGGCAGTCTACAATATTGCCGAAGGCACCGGCGGTAATGAGCGTGAGGCCCACCAGAACGCCCGTGGGGACAGTCCCCCGCTTCAGCAGTTTGGAAATCCACCAGACCAGCACCCCGAAGAGCACCACACGGAAAAGCGTGAGCAGATACTTGCCTGCCACCCCGCCGAAGGCCATGCCAAAGGCCATGCCCTTGTTCTCCACAAAGAGCAGTTGGAACCAGGTTCCCAACACGGGGATGCTCTCTCCCAGGGTCATGTTAGTCTTGACCAGGACTTTGATGACCTGGTCAAGCACAACCAAGAGGATCCCCAGAAGCAGCAGGCCCTTTCCTTTGGAAAGACGGCCCATTACTTTTTACCGTTCTTTTCCAGGATAGCCTTTCCCTCTACCGTAGTAGTAGCATGGGGGACCAGACGCAGGCGCTCCTTGGGAATAAGCTTGCCTGTAACGCGGCAGATGCCGTAGGTCTTGTTCTCGATACGCACCAGGGCGGCTTCCAGATTCTGGATGAACTTGTACTGACGCTGGGCCAGCGCACCGGCCTCTTCCTTGGATAGCTGGAAGGCACCGTCGTCCTCTACCGTCTTGAAGGTAGGAGCGGTATCCAGGATGTCATTGCCACCGGGGTGGGTCATGGCTTCCCGAAGGGTGTTGTACTCTGTACGAGCCTTCTCCAACATCTCGTTGATAATGCCGCGGAACTCCTCGAGCTCCTCGTCAGAATAGCGGGTCTTGCTGTTCTCTTCCATATCGTTATCGCTTTATGGTTAACTTGATGGTACCTTCCGTCCACTCCACCTCGGCCGCATCTGCGGGAGCCTTTTCAAAGGCCTCCAGGCCGATGGAAAGCGAAAGGGTCTGGGATTTCACATAGTCTCCGTAAACCTCCAAGGCATCGGAAAGGGCCCCGTCGGAGGAATAGACCATGGTATGGATGCGGTCCGTCACCTCGAAGCCGGAGCTCTTGCGGAGGTTCTGGATACGGTTCACCAGTTCGCGGGACAGGCCTTCGCGGCGCAGTTCGGGCGTCACTTCCACGTCCAAGGCCACGGTGAGGGAGCCCTCGGAGGCCACCTGCCAGCCTTCCACGTCCTCAGAAGAAATGGCATAGTCTCCGGGATTGAGCACCACCGCTCCTCCGGGGAGGTTCAGGGTATAGGTTTCACCAGCCGATTCGGCCTTCTGGATAGCCGCAATCACGGGCTGCTCCAGGGTGCCGAAACCGGCGGCAATCTCTTTCATGCGGGCGCCATACGTCTTGCCCAGCACCTTGAAGTTGGGCTTGATTCTGAGCGTCATGATGCCGCTGGTATCCTCAACAAACTCCATCTCCTTCACATTCACCTCCGGCAGCACAATGTCTTTCACAGCATCTAAGGCCGCGCGCACCTTCTCGGAGATGACGGGAATCATCACCTTCTGCAGCGGCTGACGCACCGGAATATTCACCTTCTTGCGGATGCCAAGGATGAGCGAGGTGGCCAGCTGGGCCAGCGCCATGCGCTCTTCCAGGGCGGCGTCCATCACGGACTCATCGGCCTGGGGCATGGATACAAAGTGTACGGATTCCGCACCCGGAACCAAATCTGTATACAGGCGGTCCATGTAGAAAGGAGCGATGGGAGCACCCAGGATGGCTACGTCCACCAGGACGCGGTACAGCGTCTCATAGGCCGATTTCTTGTCCTCCGTCATCTCTCCGGCCCAGAAACGGGAGCGGTTCAGGCGCACGTACCAGTTGGATACGTCGTCACAGACGAAGGATTCCAGGATACGCCCGGCCGACTTGACATCATAATCTTCATACGCCGCCCGCACATCGCGGATGACGGTGTTAAGACGGGACAGGATCCAGCGATCCAGTTCGCTGAGAGATGCTTCGCCGCGCTCAGAATGACAAGGCGTCCACCCGTCAATATTGGCATAGCGGGCAAAGAAGGCGTAAGTATTGTAAAGGGTGCCGAAGAACTTGCGGCGGACATCGGCCACGCCGCCCTCGTCAAACTTGAGGTTGTCCCAGGGCTCGGCGTTGGTGAGCATGTACCAGCGGAGGGCGTCGGCCCCGTAGGTGTCCAAAGCCTGGAAGGGGTCAACCGCGTTGCCCAGGCGCTTGGACATCTTGTTTCCATTCTTGTCCAGCACCAGGCCGTTGGAAATCACCCTCTTGAAGGCGGGCGTTCCGGAAATCATGGTGTGGATGGCATGCAGGGTATAGAACCAGCCGCGGGTCTGGTCCACGCCCTCGGCAATGAAATCGGCCGTGGCGCCAAAGCCGGGCCCACCCAGGTTGCGGAGGCCTTCCTGCGCGTAAGGCATGGCGCCGGAGTCGAACCACACGTCTATGAGGTCCGTCTCCCGGACCATCTTCTTGCCGGAGGCCGATACCAGGAAGATGGCATCCACATACGGGCGGTGAAGGTCTATCCGGTTGTAATTCTCCAGGGACATGTCTTCGGGATTGAAGCCTTTGTCCTTCAGGGGGTTGGAATGCATGACACCGGCTTTGACGGCCTTCTCGATTTCTTCGTACAGCTCTTTGACGGAGCCAATGCAGATTTCTTCCTTGCCGTCTTCCGTGCGCCAGATGGGCAGCGGCGTGCCCCAGTAGCGGGAACGGGAGAGGTTCCAGTCCTGGATGTTCTCCAGCCACTGGCCGAAGCGTCCGGTGCCGGTGGAGGCGGGTTTCCAGGTAATTTCCTTGTTCAGGGCCACCATCTGCTCCTTCACGGCCGATGCCTTGATGAACCAGCTGTCCAGCGGGTAGTAGAGCACGGGAAGGTCCGTGCGCCAGCTGTGGGGATAGCTGTGGACATGCTTCTGCACCTTGAAGGCGCGGCCGTCGGCCTTCATCATGACGCAGAGGTCAATGTCCAACGTTCCCTCTTCGGGGACATGCTCGAAGTATTCCTTGTAGCCGGCCTTCACATAGCGGCCGGAATATTCCTTGTAGGAAGGGTCCACCGTGGCGGCATAGGCCGGGTCCATGTCTTCTATGCGCATGAACCGGCCCTGGCGGTCCACCTGGGCCTGCGGATTGCCGTCTTTGTCTATGGGCATTACCGCGCCAATTCCCGCGGCGGCGGCCACGCGCTTGTCGTCTGCGCCGAAGGTGGGGGCGATGTGTACGATGCCGGTACCCTCGTCCGTGGTGACATAGTCTCCGGAGATGACGCGGAAAGCGTCCCCGTCCGGACGGAACCAGGGAATGAGCTGCTTGTAGCGCAGGCCCACCAGTTCGCTGCCCTTGATGATGCCGGGAAGCACCTCATGCTCCACCTTGGGGCCGAAGAGGGCATCCACGCGGGCGGCGGCCACAATGTACGTGGCCTGGGCGCCCGTATAGGGATTGGCGGAGCGCACCTTCACATAGTCGATATTGGGGCCCACGCACAGCGCCGTGTTGGACGGCAGCGTCCAGGGCGTGGTGGTCCAGGCCAGGAAATAGAGGTCATCCTCCCCTTCCACCCGGAACTGCACGGTGGCGGTGGTGTCGCTCACATCTTTATAACAGCCGGGCTGGTTGAGCTCATGGGAACTCAGGCCCGTTCCATCCGTGGGAGAATACGGCTGAATGGTATATCCCTTGTAAAGAAGGCCCTTGTCGTAAATCTTTTTGAGGAGGTACCAGAGGGTTTCAATGTAGCGGTTGTCGTAGGTGATGTAAGGGTCGTTCATATCTACCCAATATCCTACGCGCTCGGTCATGTTCACCCATTCCTTGGTGTATTTCATCACCTCCTTGCGGCAGGTGGCGTTGTACTCCTCTACGGATACTTTGGTGCCGATATCGGCCTTGGTGATGCCCAGCTTCTTCTCCACCCCCAGCTCTACGGGGAGGCCGTGGGTGTCCCAACCGGCGCGGCGGGCTACCTTGTAACCCGTCTGCGTCTTGTAGCGGCAGATGGCGTCCTTGATGGAACGGGCCATCACATGGTGGATGCCGGGCATGCCGTTGGCGCTGGGCGGACCTTCAAAGAAAATAAACTCCGGGGCACCTTCACGCAGCTCCATAGAACGCTCGAAAGCACGCTCCGATTTCCACCTCTGCAGGACTTCGTTCCCACATTCTGTCAAATCCAGCCCCTTGTATTCTTTGAATGTCATATTTTTTTGTCTATTTTTGTACACTATTATTAATCTGCAAAGGTAATCATTTTAACTGACTTCAGCAAGCTATGAACACGCTGGATATCGTCATCCTCCTTCTCTTCATCCCCGGCATCATCCGGGGTATGTCCAAGGGTTTTCTGGAACAAATTATCACGATGGCGGGCATTGTGCTCAGTGTATACCTGGCCTTCAAGTTCTCGGACGTGGCCGGCGCCTGGCTGGGAAACTATCTCAAGGTTTCCCAAACGCTCCTGAACATCCTGAGCTTTGCCCTGGTACTGGCGGCCGTGCTGCTCATCACCCTCTTTTTCGCCAAGCTCCTCACGGCGGCGGTAGAAAACATCTCGCTTGGCTGGCTCAACAAAGTGCTGGGGCTGGTATCGGCCATTGCCACGTCGGCCGTCATCATCGGGCTCATCATTATCCTCTTTGACACCATCAACGCCAAGTTCGGGCTTGTAAAAAGCCCCGTATTGCAGGAATCCCTGCTCTACGGAGCGCTCAAAGACTTTGGCTATTTCGTGTTCCCCTACATGAAGCAACTGCTTTCCCTCGCTTCTTAATCTACCATAGTTTTTTCTTGGAGACGGTGGCCACGAAATCCTTTAAGTAGAAAGGCTCAAAATACGCCAGATTCTCGAATTTACCCTCTTCAAAGGCCTTCCAGGCCAATCCTGCCATATCCTTTGCCAGCGGACAAGCCTCCCGGAAACGGGCATTCGGATGGCCGATGACTTCCTTGCACTTAAGGGCACCATCCCCCACAAAAAGCACCTCTCCCCTGTCTAAATAATCGGCAAAGGACTCCGGGCCGATGATTTTAGCTTCTACCGGCGTAAGGCGCTCACCTTCAGCAGAATAAACGGCGGTGTAAACCTCCATGCGGCGGGCGTCGATCATGGGAACAATGAAATTGTCCCCATGATTGATACTGTCTTCGACAGACTGGGGGGCTACCCCCCCAGACCCCCTGGGTCGCTTCGCTCCATCATTACATCTCACCCCTGCCGCCAGAATATCCAGCGTTCCTATGGCGATAAGGGGCTTGGAAGCACCGAAGCACAGGCCCTTGGCCGTGGAAACGCCCACCCGGAGGCCGGTATAGGACCCGGGGCCGGAACTTACGCAGACGGCGTCGCAATCGGCCATCCTGAGGCCTGCTTCGTCCAGCACTTCCTTCACCAGCGGGGCCGTGAGGGAGGCCTGCATGCGCGGTTCCCGGCAGATGCGCTCATGCACAACGGCCCCGTCCCGGGCCAAAGCCACGGACAGGACCGAAGTGGAAGTTTCTATCAGTAAGATGCTGGCCATCAGAGTTTCCGGTGGAGGTAATCCTTGATATCGGCCGCATTCCTTACCTTGGCATCGCTGTCAACCAGGCCGTCCACGATGAACCACACCATGGGCAGGGAGCCGATTCCGTAAGAAACCACATACGGAGACTGGGCCCCGCGGGTGTCGCAGACGTTTACCCAAGGGAGCTTCTGGTTGCGGATGGCGGCGGCCCAGGCGGCCTTGTCGGCATCCATGGAGACGGCGTAAATCTCAAAGCCCCTGTCATGGAACTGCTCGTAAATGGGCACCAGGGCATCCAGGTTGAACATTTTCTGCTGGGCCGTAGCCTGCCAGAAATACACCATGGTCACCTTGCCCAGGTTCTCGGAAAGGGCCGTGTTCTTGCCGTCCAGGCCGGGAAGGTTGATGTCGATATAACCCACCTGCTCGGCCGTCTGGATGCGGCTGTTTACCTCTAAGAGGGAGATGCGGCGCTGGGCCTCCTTCTCCAGGGCCTTCACGTAGCGGGACTCCGGATACACGGTCTTGAGGGAATCGCAGACTGCGCTGAACATGATGCCGTCCGTGGGCTGGGAGAACACCTGGAAGGTGGGATTCACCTGCTGGAAGAGGACGGGAACCACGGTAAGGGACTTGCTGTTGCCCATCACATAGGCCACGCGGTCCCGGTAGTAGCTCACATAGCGGCGGCTCAGGGCGGCATCCGGGCTATACTCTTTCTCCAGGATGCGGTTCACATCCCGTATGAAAGAATTGTATTCCTGTTCCACTTTCTGCAGTTTCAGGGATTCTTCGGAGCCCTCTACCGTATAGACACCCAGGGTGTCCGTCTCCACCTTCACCTTGTCTCCCTTCTGTAGCAGGAGGGAGGCAATCTGACGGTTTCCGTAGAACAGATACACGAACTCCGGCTGGGCCTTCTTCAAGTCCAGAGAATAGGAAAAATGGCCCTTGGCGTCCGTCTTCACGCTGTCCAGCACCTGGAAACGGTTCACGTCCAGAAGCTTCACGGTAACTTGCCTGCCGGGAGCCTCGTGCAGGGTTCCTTCAATCTTGGTATTTTTTCCGCAGGCAGCTGTCAGGAGAACCAGGGCAGCGGCGGCCAGCTTAAAGCTTTTCATACTCGCTATAAATTTTGTTGGCAATTTCCTTCATTTCCTCCTGGGACAGTTGGAGCTTTGCCTTGCGGAAGTCCATGTCCCCTTCCGTCTGAAGAGGCACCAGGTGGATGTGCGTGTGGGGCACTTCCATGCCCAGCACAGCCACGCCCACCCGCTGGCAGGGCACGGCGGCCTTGAGGGCCACGGCCACCTTACGGGCAAAGTTCCACAGGCCCTCATACGTAGCGGCGTCCAGGTGGAAGATATAGTCGTCCTCCACGTGCTTGGGAATAACCAAGGTATGTCCCTTGGCTAAGGGGGAGATGTCCAGGAAGGCGTAGAAATCCTCGTTTTCCGCGCACTTGTAGGAGGGAATCTCGCCCTTGGCAATCTTGGTGAAAATGGTAGCCATAACTACAGGGAAATGTCCAGAATTTCAAACTTCATGATACCGCTGGGGACCTTGGCCTCCACCACTTCTCCCTTGGAATGGCCAATCAGAGCCTTGCCGATAGGGGTAGTTGCGGCCAGCAGGCCCTTGGAAAAATCGGCCTCGGTTTCCGGCACAATCTGGAAATTCATCTCCATCTTGTTCGTGAGGTTCTTCACCTTCACCTTGGAAAGCAGTTGGACGCTGTCCGTGGAGAGCTTGCTCTCGTCAATCACACGGGCATTGGCCACCTTTTCCTTCAGGCGGGCAATCTTCACTTCCAGCAGGCCCTGGGCATCCCGGGCCGCATCATATTCCGCGTTTTCGGAGAGATCTCCCTTTTCGCGGGCCTCTGCAATGGCTGCAGAGATTACCGGCCGCTGGGCCAGTGCATCGGCCAGTTCCTGCTTGAGCTTGTCAAGACCGGCCTGAGTCATCATTTCTATTGCCATAGTATGTATCTCTTTACTTTGTCAAAAAAACGAGCCGACGACCGTCACCAGTCGTCGAGCCTTATGTCAATGCAAAGATAGCAATTACTTTTTACAAATCAAAGCATCCCGGGCCAGTTGTTCCTTGAGGGCGTCCAGCGAAGGGAATTTACGCTCGTCGCGGATGCGCCGGAAAAAACGAAGGCCGATGGGAAGGCCGTAAATATCCTCATCAAAGTCCAGGATGTGCGTCTCGATGGTCTGGGCCGACCCGCCCACGGTGGGCCGGACGCCGATATTGCACATGCCCCGGAAGTTCCGGCCGTCCACCTCCACCTCAACGGCATACACCCCATTTGCCGGTACCAGCTTGAGCGGCTCATAGAGCTGCATGTTGGCCGTAGGGAATCCCATGGTACGGCCCAGGCGGTTCCCCGCCACCACCACGCCATACAGTTCATAGTCATACCCCAGCATCCCGTTGGCCCTTTCCACATCCCCCGCCTCCAGCGCTTTCCTAATCTTGGTGGAGGAAATGGGAGATTCTTCACTTCGTTCAGAATGACAGGGAGCCACCACCATAACAGGCAGGGGGGATAGGTAGTTTCCAGGTCCATGGCCACCCTCGGCCGTGTAAGAGGGAGGGGCCCAGCCACTGGCTGGGAGGGGTCGCGAAGCGACGGCCTGGAAACTACCTATCTCCCCTGCCGTCAATTTATCGGCCCCGATATGGTTGTCGTAGCCCATGACTACGAGCGAGGCACCGTAACGCGCTTTGAGCATTTCCAAATACTCCTGAGCCTTCATGGCGGCAAACTCGCGGGTGAAGGGAATCACCTCTATGCGGTCTATCCCGGCGGCCTTCAGGAGCGCCTTCTTTTCTGCCAACGTGGTCAGGAGCCTCAAATCCCGCGCGTCCTGTTGCAATACCGTCCTCGGATGCGGCCAGAACGTAACCACAACGGCCTCCTCTCCCCGTTCCCGGGCAGCGGAGACCACTGTGGAAAGAACATGACGGTGCCCCAGATGGACACCGTCAAAAAAGCCTGTGGTTACTACAGCCACTTCACGCACTCAAAAGCCTGACGATGCGGCAGCAGCGGGTTGGTGGCATAGATACGGGCACCCACCAGATAGGCACCGGTCTTCTCCGGCAACAGCGTCACCTCATAAGTGGCTTCACCATCCTTGCAGGAGACAAACTGGAACGGCTGCACCTCCACAATGTGCATCTTGCCGTGCTTGTCCATCTGTGCAAACACCACTTCGGCGGCTACGTCTGCGGGCTTCAGGCCGCCAAGCTGCAGTTTCATGGAAGCGGTGTAAGGCTTGCTCTGGGTAATGTCGTAGGAAGTCTGGGGTTCCGAACGCCAGGTCTGCTGTACGTTCTCCCACTCACGGCGCACATGCGTCTTCCAGGCGGCCAGTTCGCGGGCCTTGGCAAAATCATTGGCCTTGAAAGCCTCGGCGGCGAGGGACTGCGGCTGGTAGTACTGGTTCACATAATCCGTGAGCATGCGGTTGGTGGTAAAGTTGCAAGCCACCTGGGCAATGGTATTCTTGATGTAGCCAATCCACTCGGAGCTGCGTCCGGTAGTACGGTCCACATTGTAGTAGGCAGGAGCAATGTCATTCTCCAGAATCTGATAGATGGTGGCGGCATCCAACTCGTTCTGGAAGTTGTTGTCTTCGTAGGCCTGCTCGATGGGAAGCGCCCAGCCGGCACCTTCCTTGTAGCCTTCCACCCACCAGCCGTCCAGCACGGAGAAGTGCATGGTGCCGTTCATGGCCGCCTTTTCGCCAGACGTACCGGAGGCCTCCTGGGGACGGGTGGGGTTGTTCATCCACACATCCACGCCCTGCACCATCCGCTTGGCCAGCGTGATGTCATAACCGGGAACGAACACAATCTTGCCGATAAAGCGCGGGTCCTTGGAAATGTCCACAATCTGCTTGATAAGGTCCTGACCGGCCTTGTCGGCAGGATGGGCCTTGCCGGCGAAGAGGAACTGAACAGGCTGGGCGGGGTTGTTCACAATCTTGTCCAGACGGTCCAGGTCACGGAACAGCAGCGTAGCACGTTTATACGTTGCGAAACGACGGGCAAAGCCGATGGTAAGGACGTCGTCCCGCAGGTTATCCATAATGGTCACCAGCTCGGAGGGGCTGTAATGATTGGAGATGGCATTGTCCTGAAGACGTTCGCGGATAAAGTCCATGAGCTTGGTCTTCAGCTGCTTCTTGATGCCCCATACATCCTTGTCGGATACACCGTAGATACCCTCGAAGCAAGACTTGTCATAGTGGTGCGTGGCAAACTGAGGGCCGAACACCTTGGCATGGACCGGCTTCCACTCGGGGGCGCACCAGGTAGGATAGTGTACGCCGTTGGTCACGTAGCTCACAAAGAGCTCTTCCGGCAGGTAACCCGGGTACATGTGGGCAAAAATTTCCTGCGACACCTTGCCGTGCAGCATGGAAACGCCGTTCACATTCTGCGAGATATTGGCGGCCAGGTTGCTCATGGAGAACTTCTCGTTCACATCCAGCGGATTGTCCTTGCCTAAGGACATCAGGGTTTCCCAATCCACCTTCAGGCGCTCCGGATAATGGCCGATATACTGGCGCAGCAGGCCTTCGTCAAAGGCGTCGTGGCCGGCCGGAACCGGCGTATGGGTGGTGAACAGCGAGCTGGCGCGTACCACCTCAAGAGCCTCGTTGAAGTCCAGGTTGTCCTTCTCGATATACTCGCGCAGCCGCTCCATGCCGATAAAGGCGGCATGACCTTCGTTGCAGTGGTACACCTGGGGATTCAGTCCCAGTTTTCGA